>Ga0181536_10007413_pt1 | contig 10791 bp, 10 predicted proteins | sample PEATcosm2014_Bin_41_FD_121105 | JGI IMG/M metagenome (GOLD analysis project Ga0181536, IMG submission 121105) | Peatland microbial communities from MTU Mesocosm Facility, Houghton, MI, USA - PEATcosm2014_Bin17_60_metaG | ecosystem: Environmental > Terrestrial > Soil > Wetlands > Peat | place...
ATGCCCAGATACTGCGCCGTCATCACCAGCGAGCCTGGCAGATCGCGTTGTACCGATACCTGCCAGTTCTGCGCATAGCCAACGCGGAAGTTCGGATCGATGCCGAAAGTGTCGGTCAGAGTGCCGGCCGGGACGGTAAAGCCGTTTGCCAGCGTCAACGGATGTGCCGGATTGTTTTGTACGCTCAGACTCGTCGATAACGGTGACTGCTGCGCCATCTGCTGCGCGATGGTTTGATAGACCGAAGTGTTGTAGTAGACGCCATACCCGGCGCGAACCACCAGCGACGAGGCGGGGATCGGACGCCAGGCGATTCCAATGCGCGGCTGAAAACCATGCTTGTCGGGCTGAAGCAGCGAGTCGGGATATTTCAGACCCGTAAGCGATCCCAGCGGATTCGTGGCCACCACCGGCGCGACCGAGGTGTACTCGGGCGCAATGTCCAGGTTCACCAGACGCCCATATAATTCCGTGATGGGCGCGCTGTATTCCCAGCGCACTCCGGCATTCACGGTGAGCGAAGGGCCGATTCTCCAATCGTCCGTCAGAAATGCGTCGTACTGCGACTCACGGAAATATTTATCCGCGTTGCCGAAGGCGATCTGGCTGGTATCGGGCACGCCGAGCAGGAAGTCGGCGAAATCGGAACCGAGGATGGGAAGTCCCGTTCCGCTTGCGGGCGGAGCGGTATAAGCTCCCGTGAAAGCGAATGAACCGCGCGGGTTCTGCTGTCCGAGATAGTTGAATTCCAGCCTCTTGAAATCGGCGCCCCAGGTAAAGTTGTGACGTCCGTAATTCCACAGGCTGTCGTACGAATAAGCCATGGTCTGATTGTGGTTGGAAGCTGCAATCGCGTCCGAAAGCGGTGCAATGCCGCTGGCGAAGGTCAAAGCCGGCGGGCCCCAGTTCAGGGGTGTCTGGTCATTCCCCAGAATTCCGGCTTGTCCCGAAACGTTGTCGCGATTGGCGAAATTCGGGGTGGTCAGTATGGAGAACCGGCTGAACTGAACCTGGAAATGAGCGAACATCCGTGTGCTGAGGCGATGTTGCCAGTTGGCCTGCGTGTTGATCCCCAGGGAATTCGTCTTGTCGAGGAAGCCGAACTCATTCGGGCTGTCGGTCGCGTTTCGCTGAAAAGCAAAAAAGCCGTAGAGGGAATTCTTGTTGCCCAAATTCTTGTTCAGGCGCGTTTGCAACTGGTCCTGATGGGTCTCGCCGACGATCGGGATCTGAAAGTTGTAAAGCGAGGAACCGGCAAGATTCGGCAGCGGATAGAAACTCAAAAGCGCCCTGGCCTGGGGGCTGATCAAACTGGGCGGGATCTGGTTGCCCGGAAACGGCGCGCCGGCAGCCGGATTGTAGATGGGCGCGGCCAGCGAGAAGTCTCCATCGCGTTGCGCTGCCGTCGGCATCAGGTAGGAGTTGGTCTGCGCGGTGTGGTTTCGCATCCATTGATAGAAGATGAAAAAGATCGGGCCGTTCTGAATCAGGTGCGGTATGCGGATGGGGCCGCCGAAGTTGGCCACGCCCTGTATGTGGTCATACTCCGGCTTTGGCGTATCCTGTCCGGTGTAGGAAAACGTCCGCGCGTCCAGCGCGGAGTTATCCTCGATCAAACCAATGCCCCCGTTATACAGGCTGCCGGGGCCGCGGCGGTTATTGCCGAAGGCGGCGGCCTGGGCGAACGGCGAACTGGCTCCGTTGTTCACCGTGCCGTTGATGAGCAGACCGTCGGAGGCGCGCTGGTTCAAATCGCCGGCACTCTGATTTCCGAACGAGCTGTTTGTGGGCACGGCTTCGGCGGCGCTCGATTGGCTTGCGGCCGGGGCGGGAGCGGCATTTGGATTCGCATTCACCGCGGCGCGCTGAAAACTGTTCTGCGAATTCGCGGGCGCTGCGGCCGCGCCTTTTTTATTCTTCGATGATTTCTGTGGCGTCGCGGCGCCGGCTGCCTGAGGCGTTTCCTGCGATTGAGTGAGCATTACACGCGCCGGCGGAGGTGGAGGCGCCGCGAGGGCTTTGATTTCATCCAGCGGCAGCATCTTGAGATCCCAGTCGGAAGTGCCGGCGCCGGCAGAGATGGTTACGTCCTGTTTGACGGGGGCGAAGCCGAGCATCTCGACCTGGAAGTTCCAGACTCCGTCGGGGAGATCGGCAAATGTGTAGTTACCCTGCTGGTCGGCTATGGCAACGAAGCTGCGGTCGCCTTGTGTTGCGGTGACCGTGGCGCCGGGGACGGGTAAACCGCCGAATTTGACCTGGCCTTTATGCTCGGCTGCGGTGAGGGCGCAGACGGAAAGAAGGGCGAGCGTCAGAAGTTTGGTTCGCATGCGGTCCTAGTTTTCCGAAGCTTTCGCGGCGTGGTCGATGACGAGGACCTCGACCGGTCCTTTTTGCGATTCCAGTCTGAGCCCCAGTTGCTCCTGCACTGCGGTGAAGATGGAAGGGCCGGAAGTGTCAAAGCCCTGCGGCAGACCCACGGCTGCGCCGGGCAGCCCCCCCGCGAATGCGGTCCCTTCCGGCGTAAATTCGAGATGGACGTCAAAGGTTCCGGTGAATCCGGTTTTGTCGATTACGGGGCGGCCCAGGGCATTGGCAAGGACGCGGACGAACTGCGCCATCGACACCTTCCCGCCTTCCATCCGGTTCGGAGCCGTCAGGAACCCCCCGCAGGGAGTGGGCGGAAGCGCGAACGGCTGACCTGGCGCCGGGGGCGGCGGCGGTGGTGAGTTGGGCCCGAACGCGACGCACCCTTTCTCTTTGGCCTCGGGGAGTTTCGGTCCGTTCTTCCCGGGCAGCAGGGCGTATACGGGCACATCTTTCGTCTCGCGGTGAATCGTCAATTGGAACCGGTCCTCGAGGAGCGCTTGCAGCAGTGGCCGTAACTGCTCTATGCCGACGTTGCTGTCCGCCGCCCTGGCTTCGATGTCATAACCGTCGGTGTCGATCCACGCCGGCCCTCCGGAGATCTCAAAGTTCTGTACGTTGTATGCGAGCCCTATGAGCATTTTCAATCTGGCGTTCGTTGCCGTAAAGCGGCCGCCCACCGGAGGACGGATCATCACCATGTTTTTGCCGGACGTGTTGGGCTTGACCGAGGCCACTTCGAATTCCGGGCGCGCGGGTGCCTGAGCCTTCGTTTGCGGCGAGACGGCGAAACCGGTCAGAACGAGCGCCACTGACGCTGCGAGCTGTGGATACGACATTTGTGCGAGCGTCACGATTCCTCCGTTCCTTCCCACTTCCGGCGTATTAACTTCATTGACGACGAATGCCCCAGATTCGTTCGCAAGATATTGGTTAATTTTCCGTTGGAGTCCTTTCCACGCGGTCGATTACCAGCATCTCAGCCGGGCCTTTTTGCGACTCCAGTTTGAGTCCCAGTTGTTCCTGGACAGCGGTGAAGATCGATGGCCTGGAAGTATCCGGGTTGCCCTGGTTTGCAGGTGAGTCGATATCGCCCACCCGGCGTCGATCGAGTGCGGTACCTTCCGGCGCGAATTCGAGATGGACATCGAAGGTTCCCTTGAATCCGGTCTGATCGATTGCACGGCGGCCCAGCACGATCGAAAGCGCATCGACAAACTGCGCCATGGTCATTTTTCCGCCATCCAGCGAGGACGGACCGGTAAAGAAACCGCCGCACACAAGAGGTGCAGGCTGCCCCGGCGCACGAGGCGGGAGTGGTTCGTTGGGCACGGGCGCGATGCAACTTCCCGGCTTCGCCTCCGGGAGTCGCGGCCCGTTCTTAGCGGGCAGAACCGCATATACGGGTACCTCTTTCGTCTCGCGATGAACGGCCAACTGGAACCGGTCTGCCAGCAGCGACTGGACCATCAGCCGATACTGGTCCACGCCAATGTTGGTCTCCGCCGATTTGGCGGTCACGTCGTACCGGTCAGAATTGACCCAGCCCGGCCCTCCCGTAACCTCAAATCCCGGCACTTTATAGGCGAAAGAAATGAGAGTTTTCAGGTTGATATTCGTCGAGGTCAACCTCCCGCCGGACGGGAAGGGAAACTTCATCGAAGTGCTGCCGGAGTCGTTCGGCTTGATCGACGCCACCTCGAATTCCGGGCGCGCCGCGGGCGCGCCGGGCAATTGAGCACGAATTTGCGATGTGTTTGCGAGGCCGGTCAGAACGAGCACCGCCGACGCGGAAAAGTATGGGTACGAAGTTTGTACGAAGCGACGAGTCACGATTTCCCGGATTCCTTTCTTCAGGTTCGTATCACTTTGTATTACTTCGCTCACTATCAAAGGTTCGCAAGACACCAGCGTGATTTCCGCAGCCTGGAAGGGCTGCCCCAAATTTGCATGGAGGGTGGACTCATTTTCGGGCGTGTTTGTTCCCGAGGCAAAGGCCCTCAGCTTGGAGTGGGTCTCTCGACATGGTCGATCACCAGGACTTCCGCCGGACCTTTTTGCGATTCCAGTCGGAGCCCCAATTGCTGCTGCAAGACGTCGAAGATTCCGACTGCGAGCGGTTCCCGCGAATCAGTTCGCATCGGGTTTCTCCACGTGATCGATGACGAGCATTTCAATCGGGATTTTCCGCGCGTCAAGCTTCAGGCCAAAGTCCTTGACAGAAGCGGTTAAGCCGTTGTCCAATTGTCGGATCATGTCGCCCTTCGGGTCGGTTTCGCTTTTCGCTGCGTCCGGATCGAACAACCGCAGTGGGAAATCGTAGACTCCGTCAAGCCCGGTTCGATCCAGCACCGGGCGGCCCAGGGATGGAAGAATTGAGAGCAGACGTCCTGCGAGGTATGCCATGGAAGTTCGTCTGTAATTAAGCGCGCCATCTTCGGGAAACGCGGTCAGTGGCCCATCATCCTCTGACTTCTCGAAGTGCGGTCCTCCCTTGGCCACGCTGAGGATATGCGGCAGTCTCTCGGGTCTCGCGGTGGAATTTCAGCTTGAAACGATCCTCCAGCAGTGACCGGAGCATCAACTGCACCTGCGCTCCCGGAACCGCATCCGACGCCTTCGCGACGATGTCGTATCTGTCGGCGAGCGAGACGGCCGGTCCGCGGATGACCTGATAGGGCTGGACATCGAACGCGAGGAAAATGTATTCGTATAGAACAACGTTTGTGTAACTGATACTGCCCGGCCTGAGGTCTCGCGACATTTCGCCCCGTCCGGATTTGTTGAGCTTGACCGATGCCACCTCGAACTCAGGACGGTCCGGTTCCTGCGCGAACGCGATCCAGCGCGGGGCGAGGGAGCCGGCGAGCATAAGAGCGGACAGGACAACCGTGCTCGCGGCGACGCCGATAATCGATGCTCGCGGTGAAAAGGCACGATCGCGGCGGAGCAGAATTTCAATCCGGTCGCGCAGGCGCGATCCACCGCCGAAGATTCCGACTGCCAGCAGTTCTCGCGAGTCAGTTCGCATCGGGCTTTTCCGCGTGATCGATCACGAGAAGTTCGACGGGGCCTTTCGTCGATTCCAGCTTGAGCCCGAGCTGCTCCTGCAGCGCGGTGAATATTGAAGGACCGTTGGCGTCGGCCGGTGGGGCATCGTCGGGCGTGTACGTGACCGTGTAAGAGTACTTGCCGGCGAGCCCGGTCTTGTCGATGACCGTCCGGCCCAGAACGTACGCAAGATTCGCGGCCAGATACTCCAGAGGAACAGCCATACTCCTGATCCCGCCGGGCTCCATTCCAAACCCCGGACTCTCATCGGCCTTCGCCTGTGTGAGCTTGGCGCCGCCCCTGGCTACGACTAACTCGTACATCGTTTCTTCCCTGGTCTCCCGGTGAAATGCCAGCTTGAAGCGATCCTCCAGCAGCGATTGGAGCATCAGACTCAATTGTTTGTTGCTGTCGGGCCACGGGGGAAGGGGGATGCCAACCTTTGCTTCGATGTTGTATTTGTCGGAATCGCGCCAGCCGGGCCCGCCCGAAATGCGAAACTCGGGGACACCATATGCGTTACCGATCAGCATTTTCAGAGTGAGGCCGTTCGCAATATATCGGCCGCCCGGCAGCAAGCGGTACATTAGCTGGTCGTTCGGACCACTCGGCTTGACCGACGCCACTTCGAAGGACAGCCGCGGCTGTTCCTGCGCGAACGCAATCCAGCGCGGGGCGAGGGAGCCGGCGAGCAGTAAACCGCTCAGCACCACCGCACTCGCGGCGACGCCGCTCGCCGATGCCCGCGGCGAAAACGTGCGGCTGCGGCGCAGGAGCATTTCGATCCGGTCGCCCACGCGCGATTTACCGCCGAAAATTCCGACTGCGAGAAGTTCTTGTGATTTAGTTCGCATCTGGTTTCTCCACGTGATCGATGACCAGGGTCTCCACGGGACCTCTGATCGGTTCCAGCTTGAGCCCGAGTTGCTCCTGCAAGGCGGTAAAAATGGATGGTCCCGGGACGTCGGAGGGGCGCTGCGGGCCCGGTCCGTCCGACGGTCCCCGTGTCTGTTCCGGATCCGGCGACCATTCCAGCTTGAAATCGTAGACGCCCTTCAGTGCCGTTCTGTCCACAACCACGCGCCCGAGTTGATTCGAGAGGAATGGGGCCAACGCCGCGATGGGTACCTGGCGTGCGTTGAATTGGCCCCTTCCATTGCCGCCGGCGGAGGACTCGGGGCCCAGCCCCAGTGGGTTCTCTTTGAGTTTCGCGCCGTTCTTCGCGAGGACCAGCGCGTACATCGGCATTTCTTTCGTGTCGCGATGAATGCTTAGCTGGAATCGGACGGCCAACAGGGACTGGAGCATCTGTCTGACCTCGGCGGCGCCGCTGCTGTTCGGGCCTTCGACGCTGATCGGGCGCCCTGGCTCAGCCTCGATGCTGTACCTCTCGGAGTCGAGCCAACTCGGCCCACCCGAGACCTGAAAATCTCGTACATTCCAGGCGGTCATGATCAGCATCTTCAGCGTGGCGTTGGATGCCCTGATCCTTCCGCCGGGCAGAAACCCTACTCCTCTGCTTGCGTTGGAGGGGTCGCCGGGCTTCACCGAGGCAGCCTCGAAAGCCGGTTCAGGGGCTTGCTGCGCGAACGCAATCCAGCGCGGAGCAAGCGCACCGGCCAGCAGTAAACCGCTGAGCACAACAGCGCTCGCGGCGACCCCGGTCGCCGATGCCCGCGGCGAAAAAGTACGGCTGCGGCGCAGGAGCATTTCGATGCGGTAGCCCACGCGCGATTTACCGCCGAAGATTCCAACGGCGAGCAGTTCCCGCGATTCAGTTCGCATCGGGCTTCTCCGCGTGATCGATGACGAGCACTTCCGCGGAGCTCCTCTGCGCTTCGAGCTTCAGTCCGAGTTGCTCCTGAATCGCCGTGAATATGGAAGGCCTGGACAGATCGGGATTGCTGTTGTCATGCCGCCCGAAAATCCCCTCGGAATTGAAATCGAGACGGACAGTAAACGTCCCGGTGAATCCGGTCTTGTCAACGACTGGGCGGTCCAGCATGTTGCCAAGCACGTCGACAAACTCCGACATCGAAATGTTTCCGCCTACAAGAAGATTGGGGCCGGTGACCAAACCGCCGCAGGGGATTGACGGAGCCTGGCCTGGCGCGGACGGCGTGGGCGGTGAGCCTGCGGGGAGCTCAACGCAACTTGTGTGGGTCGATTTGGGAAGTTGCAGCCCCCCACTGCTTGCGATCAGCGCATACACCGGTATCGTTCTCTTCTCGCGGCGAAGCGCCAGCCTGAACCGTTCTTCCAGCAGCGCCTGCAGCATGAGCCTGGACCGATCGGCGGAAAGGTTGTTTTCCGCCGGCCTGGCGGCGATGTCATACCTGTCGGAGTCGATCCACCCCGGCCCTCCTGAGATTTGGGAGTCCTTCACGCGGTACGCGATCTTGATGAGCATTTTGAGAGTCATATTGTTCGCGCGAAACCCCGCACTCTCAGGAGGACCGGAGTGCGTGTCCCAGTCGCCTCCGCTTGTATTGCGCTTGACTGAAGCCACTTCGAAGGACGGCTGCGGCGCTTGTTGCGCGAACGCGATCCAGCGCGGGGCGAGCGAACCGGCGAGCATCAAACCGCCCAGGATAACGGCGCTGGCGCCGACGCTGCCGGCCGACACTCGCGGCGAAAACGTGCGTCCGCGGCGCAGCAGCATTTCGATGCGGTCGCCGATGCGCGAACCACTGCCGAAGATTCCCGACGCGAGCATCTGGCCGCGCCGCGCCTGACGCAGTTCGACCAGACGCGCAAGGCTTGCCGCGTACGGCCGCGCGGATCCGATCCTCACTACAACCCAGTCGTCGCAGGCCATTTCCCGCTCGCGCTCGATCCGCCGCAGAATCCACACCGCGACCGGATGCAGCGCCAGAACGCCGCCCATGATGCGCATCGCGAGGTTGCTCCAGTCGTCGTATTTGGCCAGGTGCGCGGACTCGTGCAGCAGAACGTGATCGCGCTCCGGTTCCGATAATTCGGCGAGCAGCGATTGGGGGAGGACGACGGCCGGGCGCAGGAATCCGACGGCCATCGGAGACACGATGTCCGGTGAAATCAGCAGGTCCGCACGCCGCGGATTAGCGGGAAGAGGCACCGGCGAGACGGTGGCCCGCCGCTTCACGCCGCGCAGGTAAAGGTAGCTTCGCCCGATTTGAAACATCCGCCACAGCAGGATCGCCGCCCAGACGGCGAAGATTGCGAGAGGCCATACCGCGGCGCGGCCGGGCGCAACCGTGACCATGACAGGCTCACCGGTGACTGGCCCCGCGGCAATTTCGGGCGTCTTCACCACCTTCACCGCCACGGGTTGCGGATGCGGCCGCATCGCGCGAATCAGCCGCGGGGCAGCCGGTAACACCAGCACGACTGCCAGCGTGGCCCACCAGATGGCGTGCCGGGTCGCGGCGTTAATTCGGGGAGCGAATTTGAGGGCGAGCCAAACCAGCGCGGTCACAGCCACCGCCTGCCACAGGCTGTTCACTACGGCGTCCAGAATTGCGAGGATGGTGTTCATTGCGTGTCCTCCTCAAGGAGATTGCGAATTCTTTTCCGTTCCGCCTCGCTCAGTTTCTCGTCTTCCAGCAAATTCAGCACCAGCGCTTCGGCCGAGTTTCCGAAGAACCGGCTGAGCAGGTGGCGCAGGGCGCTGTGGCTGGCCTGTTCACGGCTGACCACGGGCGTGTAAAGGAACGCGCGGCCGTCCTTCGGCTTGCTGTGCCGCAGATAGCCTTTGGACTCCAGTATTCGCAGGGTGGTTAGTACGGTGTTGTAGGCGAGGCCGATCTTCTTTGGAAGAGCGGCGTTCTTGAGAAGAGCCTCGGTGACCTCGGCTACGGTGGCGGAGCCCTTTTCCCAAAGCACTTCCATCAGCCGTTGTTCCGCCTCGGTGAGGTTGAGCGATTTCTTCCGGGCCAAAGTTTCCTTCTCCTGTTAACTAAGGAATTAAGACTTGGCTCGATTATAAACACGACGCGGCACGCTCGTCAACTATAAAATTAAGAGATGGTGTATGGAGCCGGTGGGTTAAAATCGGTCTTGCCGTCGATGATGAATTTTGTGCGCGATGGCCGGCGCCGCCGGGGCTTGGTTGGGTTCGTCTTTGCAATGCCTCTGTTTGGCCAGGGCATTCATGTGGGCTTGAAGCTCGGTGTCCCCCTGACACCGTATTTCGATACGGGCGACACGGGGAGTTTGCATGGCAGCGCCGATTACTCCACCGCTACCCGGCGCTACACGTTTGGAGCCTCGGGCGAGTGGCGGTTGACGAACGCGTTCGGGTTCGAACTCGATGCCCTGTATCACCGGATCGGTTATTCCGGGACTGTAAACTTCTTCGATTCCGCCAATGGCAATTTCAGCAAGTCCACAATCGACGTGGAAGGCAACTCGTGGGACTTTCCGGTAATGGCCAAGTACCGATTCGGGCACAGAATGCGGCCGTATGCGGCAGGAGGTGGGGTGCTCCGTCATCTCGGCCCCGTGCGCGGGAGCGGTGAACTCACCACCGGCTCCCTGGCCGCGGGCACGAGTTCCACAAGCCCGCTCGACACCAGTGAGCCGTCCGACCTCAGAAAACGGTTTTATCCCGGCATAACAGTTGCGGGCGGAGTTGAGATCGGCGCAGGCCGCTTCCGCGTGCTGCCGGAATTCCGCTATACCCGGTGGACCGCCAACGTCTCGGGCTCAGGTGGCTTGCTTCGCTTCGCTCCGAATCAGGCCGAGGTGGTAGTCGGCGTACTGTTCTGATTCCGTGGTTTGAGTCTGCCTCGTCCATCCGCCTGCACCTTGTAAACTGTATGACGCTGGAATGGAGGGTGGGCTATGGAACGGAATTATCCCGCGGTCTTGATCCTGGGAGCGTTGTTGTCGCCGTCGTCTTTTGCGCAGGACGCGAAGGCCGTTGTCGACGGTGCGGCGAAAGCGATGGGGGTGTCGAATCTGGGGTCCGTTCGGTACTCCGGCAGCGGCCTCAATTTCGCTTTGGGACAAGCGGTGAATCCGAGTTCTCCCTGGCCGAAGTTCAACGTGAAAACGTATGAGCGCGTGATCGATTTCGATGCCGGGGCCACCAGCCAGACGATGGTTCGCACGCAAGGCGAGAATCCTCCCCGCGGCGGCGGCCTGCAGCCGATCGTCGGCGAACAGACTCAGACGGTGGTTAACGGGCTGAAGCAGCCCTGGTCATCGCAGTTTGAAGTCTGGGTGACGCCGGTGGGCTTTCTCAAAGGCGCCATGACCAACGCCGCCACCGTCCAGCCAAAGACGGTCGGCGCGAAGAAGTACAACGTCGTATCGTACCTGGTCGACAACAAATACAAAATCAACGGCTATATCAACGACCAGAACATGGTGGAGAAGGTCGAAACCTGG
>Ga0181536_10007419_pt1 | contig 10783 bp, 15 predicted proteins | sample PEATcosm2014_Bin_41_FD_121105 | JGI IMG/M metagenome (GOLD analysis project Ga0181536, IMG submission 121105) | Peatland microbial communities from MTU Mesocosm Facility, Houghton, MI, USA - PEATcosm2014_Bin17_60_metaG | ecosystem: Environmental > Terrestrial > Soil > Wetlands > Peat | place...
GCTTAGCGGGCGGCAGCTTCTCGATCGCGGTCTCGTCCGGGATGTGCCGCCACAACCATTCCGGGACATCGGCCTCCGGCACCGGCACGAGTTTCGCCGGCACGCCCGCCTTGCGGAAATATTTCTGGGCGAGGATGTCGCACGCCACTTGGCTCCAGTCAGCGGGGACTTCGATGTCGGCGAGATGGAAGACGCGCGAGCCGTCGGGGTTGCGGATCTCGCTGGTCGTCGATCGGAAGGAGATGCCCCGGTAGGCGTCGTCCCCAGCCCCGGTGAACTTACGCTCGATGCGCATATTGGCCCCCGCCGACCGCAGCATTCCCCCAGGCGCTGCCCGCTTTCCGCGGCCGCTTGCGGGGCCACAGGATGTAGGGGGTAACGCTCTGCCAAGGGCCGAGATGTTGACTCAAACCGGGACGCCCGGCAACTAGATTTTGTGAAATTTTTTTGCGTTCCTCACAAGATGTTGATTTTAGGCAGCAGGGCCTCGCTCGGGCGGCGACCGGCGTCGCCGCCGCCGCGACGACGCGCTGGAGGATCGCAGGTTCCGCCGCCGCGGCCGGTCCGGCGGAGTCCGGGCGCCGTGGCGACGGGGGGCACCCTTCGCGTCGAATCGCGGCGCGCGATTGGTCGCACGGCGCCGCCTGCGGGCGCAGCCTACGGGGCTTTACGGCCGCGGCACGCCCTGCCATAGTCCGGCCGCTTTTTTCCTCTAGCCAACGCGACAACGCGGCCGTGCCCAGGCGCGGATCGGCGGACGGAGCGACACGCATGACCATCGGCACCCGGTTGTTCACTTGGCTCAAGGGCGAGCTCGTGGGCAGCGACAGCGAGGGCAACCGTTATTACCGGGAGAAGAGACACCGGCCTCTCCGCCGCGGCGGCGGCCGGGCGAGCCGCGAGCGCCGCTGGGTCATCTATAAGGGCGAGGTTGATGCATCCCGGGTTCCGCCGGAATGGCATGCCTGGCTGCATCACACCGTCGACGAAGTGCCCAAAGATGCCGAGCGCGCCAAATATCCTTGGCAGAAGGAGCATCAGCCGAACCTGACGGGGACGCCGCAGGCCTATCGCCCGCCCGGCTCGGTGCTGCGCGGCGGCGAGCGGCCGCGGGCCACCGGCGATTACGAGGCGTGGATTCCGGATTGAGGGTGAGCGATGAAACGCAACGCCGTCGAGACCGTCATGGGCGCGGTCGTCCTGGTGGTTGCCGCGTTGTTCCTGTTCTTCGCCTACACCACGAGCCAAGTGCGCGCGGTCAGCGGCTATGAGGTCAGCGCGGCCTTCACCCGCGTGAACGGGTTGCGCGACGGCGGCGACGTGCGCGTCAGCGGCATCAAGGTCGGCTCGATCATCTCCCAGGAACTCGATGCCAAGACCTATTTGGCGGTCGTGAAGATGAGCATCGATCCCGCGGTCAAGCTGCCGGTGGATACCGTCGCGCAAATCGCCTCGACCGGACTGCTCGGCGACAACTACGTCTCGCTCGAGCCCGGCAACGAGGAGGAGATGATCAAGCCGGGCGGCCAGATCGAGCATACCGAGCCCGCGATGAATCTCGAATCGCTCATCGGCCAATACATCTTCAGCCAGCAAAGTCAGCAGAAGAAGCCGGAAGAAGGCGCCGCGCCCAATGCGCCGAAATAGCCAAGTCCAACGCTGGGACCCCGAGCGCTATCGCCGCAATGCCGCCTTCGTGCCGGCGCTCGGTCAGGCGGCGCTGCAGCTTCTGGCGCCCGCATCGGGCGAGCGCATTCTCGATCTCGGCTGCGGCGACGGCGCGCTTACCGCGCTGATCGCCGAGCGCGCCTCGGTTCTCGGCGTCGATACCAGCGCCGAGCAAGTGCAAGCGGCCCGGGCGCGGGGGCTCGAGGCCGAAATCCTCGACGGCGCACGCCTGCCCTTCGCGGCAGAATTCGATGCCGTCTTCAGCAATGCGGCGCTGCATTGGATGCGCGATGCCGATGCGGTGATCGACGGCGTCTGGCGAGCGCTCAAGCCGGGTGGGCGCTTCGTTGCGGAATGCGGCGGCGCCGGCAATGTCGCGCAGATTCGCGCGGCTCTCTTCGCGGCGCTGGCGCGGCGCGGCCTCGACGGCAGCGTCGCCGACCCCTGGTACTTCCCGGAGCCCGAGGAGTACCGCGCGCGGCTCACCGCTCGCGGCTTCCGGGTAATGCACCTGGAATTGATTCCGCGGCCGACGCGCTTGCCGGGGCGGCTCGGCGATTGGCTCGACACCTTCGCCGAGAGCTTTCTCGCGCTCCTGCCGCCGGGCGAGCGCGATCCGTTCAAGAATTCGATCGAAGAAGCCCTTGCGGATCGGCTTTGCGATGCCGATGGAATATGGACGGTCGATTACGTGCGGCTGCGCTTTGCCGCGCTGAAGCCGGGCGAGGCGGAATGAGCGAGAGCCTGAAATTGCCGATCTGGCGCACGCCCCAGGGCGAGCCGGTGTCGTGCTTGGAAAAGATCAAGGTTCTCAATGAAAATCTCGAGGAAATTCGTGACATGGCGGAAGAGGCGCTGGCGGACGCGGTGCTGATGGGCTGCGACGAGGCGCAGTTCCGCCAGGTTCTTCACGATTTATTGGAAACGATCGTCAATCCGTACAAGACGGCCAAAGATTGAAATCGCTTCCGAGGTTGGCCGGAGCGGCCTGCCTGTTCGCCGCGCTGCCGGCCGCGGCCGAGATGGTGGCAGTGCTCCAGGGCCTCGACAAGACCACGGCGCGGGTCTCCAAATTCGACGCGCCGGTCGATCAGACCGTGCGCTTCGGCACGCTCCGCATCACCGTTAAGGCCTGCGTCAAGCGGCCGCCGGAAGAGCCGCCGGAGACCGCTGTCTTCCTGGTGATCGACGAGGCGCGGCCGGGCGCCGCCGCGCCGCAAGAGGTCTTCAACGGCTGGATGTTCGCCTCGAGCCCGGCCATCTCCGCGCTCGAGGATCCGATCTACGACATCAATGTGCTGGATTGCAGGAGCGACACGACGGCCGCGCCGTCGAGCGGCTCGACCGGAAAATAGGCCTGCTTGGCGAGCGCCCGCTCGAGCCGCCGGTGGTAGTCCGCGCGCGAGACGTCGGTCGCGCCCAAGCGCTGCAGGTGGACGGTGACGAACTGGGTGTCGAGCAATTCGAAGCCGCCGAGCCGTAACCGCGCCACGAGATGGGCGAGCGCCACCTTGCTCGCATCGGTCATGCGGCTGAACATGCTTTCGCCGAAAAAGGCGGCGCCCAGCGCCACGCCGTAGAGGCCGCCGACCAGTTTGCCGTCGTGGCGCGCCTCAAGGCTATGGGCGTGGCCATGGCGGTGGAGCGCCGTATAGAGCCGCACGATCTCGTCGTTGATCCAGGTGGTCGGGCGATCGGGCGCGGGCTCGGCGCAGCCGCGGATCACCGCGGGGAAATCCTGGTCGGCATGGACTGTCATGACCTCCGCGCGCAGCGTCCGGCGCAGGCGGCGCGAGAGATGGAAGCCGTCGAGCGGCAGCACGCCCCGGCGCTCGGGATCGACCCAGAACAGCTCGGGATCGTCGGCCGATTCCGCCATCGGAAAGATCCCCGCGGCATAAGCGCGCAGCAGCAGCGCCGGGGTGAGCGTGGTCATGACTGTGCTTTCGAGCCACGCTCTAGGAACCGCTCGAGCCAGTGCGTATCATAGTCGCCGTTGATGAAGTCCGGCGCCGCGACGAGCCGCTGGTGCAGCGCGATCGTCGTCTCGATGCCGTCGATCACGAACTCCTCGAGCGCGCGCCGTACCCGCATCAGGCTTTCGTTCCGCCCGGTGCCGTGCACGATGAGCTTGGCGACTAGGCTGTCGTAGTGCGGCGGCACGGTGTAGCCCTGGTAGAGGGCGCTGTCGACGCGGACGCCGAGCCCGCCCGGCGCATGATAGCTGGCGATGGTGCCGGGCGAGGGGGCGAAGGTCACGGGATTTTCGGCGTTGATGCGGCATTCGAGGGCATGTCCCGTGAACGGCACGTCCTCCTGCCGGTAGCCCAAGGGCGATCCGGCGGCGATGCGGATCTGCTCGCGGACGATGTCGATGCCGGTCACCATCTCCGAGATGGGATGCTCGACTTGGAGCCGCGTGTTCATCTCGATGAAGAAGAACGCGCCGTCCTGGTAAAGGAACTCGAGCGTGCCGGCGCTCCGGTAGCCGAGCCGCTCCATCGCCGCCGCGGCGACGCGGCCGAGTTCGGACCGTTCGGCGGGATTGAGCGCGGGCGACGGCGTCTCCTCCAGGAGCTTCTGGTGCTTTCGCTGGATCGAGCAGTCGCGCTCGCCCATATGGATGACGCCGCCCTGGCCGTCCGCGAGGATCTGGACCTCGATGTGCCGCGGCCGGTCGAGACAGCGCTCGATATAGACGGCGCCGTTGCCGAAATAAGCCTTGGCCTCGGCTTGCGCCGCCGCGAGCGCGGGCTCGAGCAAGGCCCGTTCGTGCACCATCCGCATGCCGCGCCCGCCGCCGCCCGCCGCCGCCTTGATGAGCACAGGATAGCCGATGCGCTCGGCCTCCGCGCGCGCCGATGCTGCATCGGCGACCGGCGGCGAGCCGGTGATTACGGGAATGCCGAACTCCGCGGCCGTCTGCTTGGCCCGGACCTTGTCGCCCATGAGACGGATGTGCTCGGGCGAGGGGCCGATGAAGGCGAAGCCATGCTCTTCGACCATGGCGGCGAAATCGGCGTTCTCCGCGAGAAAGCCGACGCCGGGGTGAATCGCTTCGGCGCCGGTGATGGTGGCGGCCGAGAGGATGGCGGGGATGTTGAGATAGCTCTCGCGCGCTGGCGGCGGGCCGATGCAGACGCTTTCGTCGGCAAGGCGCACATGCATGGCGTTGGCGTCGATCGTCGAATGGACGGCGACGGTGCGGATGCCCATCTCGCGGCAGGCGCGGTGGATGCGCAACGCGATCTCGCCGCGATTGGCGATGAGCACCTTCTCGAACATCGCGGCGCGCGCTATTCCAGCACGATGAGCGCTTGGCCATACTCGACGGGCGCGCCGTCGGCGACCAGGATCTCGGCGACGCGGCCGGGGCGCGGCGCGTGGATCTGGTTCATCACCTTCATTGCCTCGATGATCAGCAGCACCTGGCCTTCGCGCACGCTGTCGCCGAGGGCGACGAAAGGCGCGCTGCCCGGCTGCGGCGCGAGATAGGCGGTGCCGACCATCGGCGCCTTGACCGCGCCCGCGGGTTCAGGCTTGGGTGGCGCGGGCGCCAGCGCGGCCGTCGGCACGGCCGCCGCCGCCGCCGGCGCGTCCCCGACGACGCGGATGCGCTGATCGCCGAGCGCGTATTCGATCTCGCGCAACCCGGTCTCGCGCAGCAAGGCCGCGAGCGTCCGCACGAGATCGGCGTCCACGGTCAAATTGCCCTTAGCCATGAAACTGAAGTCACCCTGTCAGTCGCGGGAAACGCCTTGCTCGACCAGCCGTGCCATGGCCTCCAGCGCCAGAACGTAGCCGTGTGCCCCCAATCCGCAAATGACGCCGGTGGCGGCGAGGCTGATGAAGGAATGATGGCGGAACGTCTCGCGGCGATGGATGTTGGAGAGATGAACCTCGATGATCGGCAGCTCCGCCGCCTTGAGCGCGTCGTGGATGGCGAGCGAACTGTGCGTATAGCCGCCGGGATTGATGACGAGGCCGTCGGCGGTTTCCCGCGCCTCCTGAATCCAATCGATGAGCTGGCCCTCGTGGTTGGACTGGCGGAAATCAAGCGAAAGCCCCAAACCCGCCGCGCGCTCGAGGCACGCCTCCTCGATGTCCGCGAGGGTGTCCCGGCCATAGATCTCCGGCTCGCGAATGCCCAGCAAGTTCAAATTGGGTCCGTTCAGGACCAGGATCGTCGGGCCGCTCACAGCCGCGCTCTTGCTCCCTGCGCTTCGGCGGAGACGATGGTTATAGCACGCCGCAGCGGAGCGCGAAACGCGCGTCCGGCTGCCGCTTCTCATGCATCGTCGGCGGCGGCATGGAATATGCTGACGGTGCGGGCTTCGAGCTTGTTCATGGTGTCCTCGAGCGCGGCGCGTTCGGCGGCGGAGAGATCGCCGAGCAGCTCGGCTTCGGTCGCAAGCACCAAGGGCACGAGTTGGCGATAGACGGCGAGGCCTTTGGCCGTGAGATCGAGAATGGCGCGCCGACGGTCGATCGGATCGGCGCGCCGAGTGATCTGACCGTTCGCCAAAAGCCTTGCCACCGCGCGGCTGACGCGAACCTTGTCCATCGCCGTGCGCTCGACGACGCTGTTGGCGGACATCGCGCCATAGCGGCCGAGGACGGCCATCGTGCGCCACTCCGGCGCGGAGAGGCGAAAGCGCCGCGCATACACCTTCGCCACCGCCCGGGTCATGCGGTTGCTGAGTACCGAGAGGCGAAACGGAACAAAATGCTCGAGCGCCAGCACCGGCTCGTCGCGCGGCGCCCCGGCGCCCCTTGGCTTTGGTTTCACTGGCAACCAAATGCCCAGTTGCAAAACGATCCGTCAAGGGCTTTGCGGAACAGCGCGGAGAGGACCATGAGCGCGTCGCAGCCAGCGGTGCCGCGTGCTCGGGCCGGGCAAGGCTTGACGCAAGGCGGGCGGCGGGCAGACTGGGAGCCCCCGAGGGAGGTCCGCGCCATGAAGCTCTACGACTATTTCCGCTCGTCCGCCGCCTTCCGCGTCCGCATCGCGCTCAATCTCAAGGGCGTCGCCTATGAGCAGATCTCGATCCATCTGCGCAAGAACGAGCAACGCAACGCGGACTACCTCGCGCTCAATCCGCAGGGGCTGGTGCCGGCGCTCGACGACAACGGCAAGATCCTGACGCAATCATTGGCAATCATCGAGTATCTCGACGAGACTCATCCCAAGCCGCCGCTGCTGCCCGGCGATGCCGCGGCGCGGGCGCGCGTGCGTTCACTCGCCGAGGCGGTCGCATGCGACATTCATCCGATCGACAATCTGCGCGTGCTGCGCTACCTCGCCAAGCCGCTGGGCCATGACGAGAAGACGGTCGAGGCCTGGTTCAACCACTGGATCAAGACCGGCTTCGACGGGATCGAACGCATCCTCGCCGGCGACGGCAAGGCCGGCAAATTCTGCCACGGCGACACGCCGACCGTCGCCGACATCTGTCTCGTGCCGCAGGTCTTCAACGCCCGCCGCTATCCGAGCTTCGACATGACGCCTTATCCGACGATCCAGCGGATCTTCGGCAATTGCATGACGCTCGAAGCCTTCGACCGCGCCCAGCCCGACAAGCAGCCGGACGCGGAATAGCAAGGTAGGGGAGACGCGGGGGAGACACGGGCCGGGAGCGGTCAGGCGACCTTCCGCTTCGCCGCCGGCTTGTCTTTATCAGTCTTTATCAGGCGCGCATCCGCACAGGCGCTTGAAAGCAGCCCGCGGCCTCCCCAATTACCTTGGCACTCTCGCTATTCGAGTGCTAATCAGGGAGGCTTTCATGAAATTCCGTCCGTTGCACGACCGCGTCGTTGTCCGTCGTCTCGAACAGGATGAGAAGACCGCCGGCGGCATCATCATCCCGGACACCGCCAAGGAGAAGCCGCAAGAGGGCGAAGTTATGGCCGTCGGCCCCGGCGTCCGCGACGAACACGGCAAGATTCAGCCGCTCGACCTCAGAGAAGGCGACCGCGTGCTGTTCGGCAAGTGGTCGGGCACCGAGGTCAAGATCGACGGCGAAGAGCTCATGATCATGAAGGAAAGCGACGTGATGGGCGTGATCGAGGGCAAGCCCTCGAAGGCCAAGAAAGCCGCCTGAAGGAGATAAAGTAATGGCAGCAAAAGAAGTTAGGTTCGACACCGACGCACGCGACCGGATGCTGCGCGGCATCGACGTTCTCGCCCATGCGGTGCGGGTGACGCTCGGCCCCAAGGGCCGCAACGTCGTGCTCGACAAGTCGTTCGGCGCGCCGCGCATCACCAAGGACGGCGTCACCGTCGCCAAGGAGATCGAGCTCGCCGACAAGTTCGAGAACATGGGCGCACAGATGATCCGCGAAGTGGCGACCAGGACCAGCGATCAGGCGGGGGATGGCACGACCACCGCGACGGTGCTCGCCCACGCGATCGTCCGCGAAGGCATCAAGGCGGTAGCCGCCGGGCTCAACCCCATGGATCTCAAACGCGGCATCGATATGGCCGTCGAAGCGGTGGTCGAGGACATCAAGAAGCGCTCGAAGAAGGTCTCGACCAATGAAGAGATCGCCCAGGTCGGGACGATCTCCGCCAATGGCGACAGGGAAGTCGGCGAGATGCTCTCGAAGGCGATGCAGAAGGTCGGCAACGAGGGCGTGATTACGGTCGAGGAAGCGAAGAGCATGGAGACCGAGCTCGAGGTGGTCGAAGGCATGCAGTTCGACCGTGGCTACATCTCCCCATACTTCGTTACGAACGCAGAGAAGATGGTCTGCGAGCTCGAGGATCCGTATATTCTGATCCACGAGAAGAAACTCTCGAGCCTGCAGCCTCTGCTGCCGCTGCTCGAAGCCGTGGTCCAGAGTGGCAAGCCGCTTCTGATCATCGCCGAGGAAGTCGAGGGCGAGGCGTTGGCGACCTTGGTCGTCAACAAGCTGCGCGGCGGCTTGAAGGTCGCGGCGGTGAAAGCGCCGGGGTTCGGTGACCGTCGCAAGGCGATGCTCGAGGACATTGCCGTCCTGACGGCGGGCCAGCTCGTCAGCGAGGATCTCGGCATCAAGCTCGAGACCGTGACACTCAACATGCTGGGCAAAGCCAAAAAGGCGCGGATCGAGAAAGAGAACACCACGATCATCGATGGCGCCGGCAAGAAGTCGGACATTCAGGGCCGGATCGGTCAGATCAAGGCACAGATCGAGGAGACCACGTCGGACTATGACCGCGAGAAGCTGCAGGAACGGCTCGCCAAGCTCGCTGGCGGCGTCGCGATCATTCGCGTCGGCGGCGCCACCGAGGTCGAGGTGAAGGAACGCAAGGACCGCGTTGACGATGCGATGCACGCGACCCGCGCCGCGGTCGAGGAGGGCGTCGTCGCCGGCGGCGGCTCGGCCCTGCTCTACGCCACCAGGTCACTCGCCAAGCTGAAGCCCGAGAATGACGACCAGAAGGTGGGCATCGACATCGTCCGCCGTGCATTGCAAACCCCGGCGCGGCAAATCGCGGAGAATGCCGGCGTCGATGGCTCGATCGTGATCGGCAAGCTGCAAGACAAGGGCGACGCGAACTACGGCTTCGACGCGCAGAGCGGCGAGTATGTCGACATGCTCAAGGCCGGCATCATCGATCCGACCAAGGTCGTGCGTCTTGCCCTGCAAGATGCGGCCTCGGTGGCGGGTCTGCTCGTCACCACCGAGGCAATGGTGGCGGAGAAGCCCGAGCCGAAGGCCACTCCAGGGATGCCGCCAGGCGGCGGAATGGGCGGCATGGACTTTTGATTATTCGGCCTTTCGAAGAGGACCGCTTCGGCGGTCCTCTTTTTTTTGCGTGTCAAGCAGCGCGCTCCAGGGACCCAACACGGCTTCTCTGAAATTTGCTGGTGGCTAGCGGGCGCCGCGATGCCCCACTAGAAAACCCTCGTCAAGCTGCTCATATCTTAAACCAGGCAGGGGTCGGTTGGAGGACGCAATGAGGAAATTCGGCACAGCTATCGCGGCGGCCATCCTATCGGTTGCGTTCGCGTCATCGGCTCTGGCGCAGCACCACGGCGGTCACGGCGGCTTCCACGGCGGTCGTGGCGGGTTCCACGGTGGCTATCACGGGTTCTTCGGCGGGGTGTTCGTCGATCCGTTCTTCTGGGACTATCCCTATCTCTATGGCTATCCCTATCCCTATTCGGCCTATCCCTACCCTTACGCCGGCCCGTCGGTCTATCCCCCACCCGCGCCACCTGTCGCCGCCGCGCCGCCCCAGAACGTCTGGTATTATTGTCCGTCCTCGCACGGCTACTACCCCTACGTCGCTACATGCTCGGTGGCATGGCAACAGGTCCCGGCTACGCCGCCGCAATGATCCTGTCACGCCTGATCGATCGATCTCCCCGGATTCCGCGCGGTTTTTCGAACGCGCTAATTTGAGAACGCGTCGCGTATGTCGTCGGTGAGCGGCGTTGCGGGGATAGGGCGCAGCGGCTAGTCTCACCAGCGGGGGCCTGCCAGTTCGTTCAGCCGGGGGTTTCCGGAACAACATCATCGCGCCCATGGAAAACATCGGGGAGGAAGCCGTGATGCATTGGAATTTTCCGATGATCTTCGACCGCCGCCTCTTGCTCGCGCTTCTCGCCGGCGGTGGCTTGGCGGCGCCGACACGGCGGCTGCTCGCTTCGCCGACACGCTCGCGCGCTTCCCCGCTCTGCGCGAGAGATTGGCGGCGTTGGCCGGCGATTTAAGCGGCGGCCAGCAAAAGATGGTGGAATTCGCCAAGGCCTATCTCGTCCAGCCGCGGCTTTGCCTGATCGACGAGCCGAGCATCGGGCTCTCGCCCAAGATCGCCGAGGATGTCTATGGCTGGATCGGACAGTTCGCCGCGAGCGGAATCGGCATCCTGCTGGTCGATCATAATGTCCGTCGCGTGGTCAAGATGGCGCGCCGCATCTACGTGCTCAGTCTGGGCGAGATCACCGCCGCGGGCGACGCCGCGGATTTCGCCGGCGACCTCCACGAGCAGGTCAAAGCCTGGCTCGGGATCAATTTCTGACGGCAGCGGTCGCCGCTCAGGCAGATTGATCATTACTCTTCCGCACCAGGTGAAGGTCACGATCGTCGGATGCGCCGACAACGGTGCGCTCCACCGCCTCGGCTA
>Ga0181536_10007421_pt1 | contig 10781 bp, 23 predicted proteins | sample PEATcosm2014_Bin_41_FD_121105 | JGI IMG/M metagenome (GOLD analysis project Ga0181536, IMG submission 121105) | Peatland microbial communities from MTU Mesocosm Facility, Houghton, MI, USA - PEATcosm2014_Bin17_60_metaG | ecosystem: Environmental > Terrestrial > Soil > Wetlands > Peat | place...
CAAGGGGGTTCCAGAACCCGAAAAACATTCAATGAATTTCATTCCGCCATCGAAAGGTGAGCGTCCGGTTGTGCTTTCATCCACCCTCAATATCGACGGGCGAACACTGGCAGAACAGGTATCAGAACATCTGGCTTCTTTGTTTGAACATCCCACCTCCGCGCCGGCAGCAAACGGTCTCGCCTATGTGACGCCGCCAGATAGCGGATGGGGAGTCGGTTAATATGGGGAATATCATTAGAGCGCCCGCACAGGTCGACATGATGGCCAGATCACGCGCTGAGTCTTGCCTCGACTCAGGTATCGCTCTCGGTTGCCCGCCAGCCGCACGACCGGAGATCGGAGTCGGCGTGGTCGAATATTTTCGGGCTAAGGGGGCGCGAGGCGAGAGGGGCCGATTTTGGCCGCTGCATCAAACGGCAAGGATGCCCCGATGAGCGAGTACGCCACGGTAGCAAATATTTGCCGGGACCGTCCGCGAAGCAAACATGCCCGCATTGTCGGCGGCCTGATTGTAGGAACCGCCGAGCCGGCAGCAACCGAGGAGACGCCGTCAAGACGGAAACCGAAATTACTCGCCGAACTCACCTGCATTTCAAGTGATAATGCGTGGGAAGATTTCGTCCGGTTAAAAATCAAACTGGATCGCAAAACCTTTGCTTCCTTCCGCGATCTCGCTGCGGCCGAAAACCGGAGCGTTGAGAGCTTGCTTCGGCGCAGCTTGCTCAATTCCGCGAAGTCGTGGAATCGCATCGCGGAAAAGATGAAGGGCGTAGAGGAATGACCGGCGCCGAGCTTACCCACCTGATGCGGGAATGCGCTGAGTTGCTATACCAACATTGTTTGAATTCCGAAGCCGCGGGCCTCATCAAAACGAAGGACCAGCAAAATGTCGAACGAGAACGAGTAGGCCCCTCTCAGCGTAATCTGAATATTAGTCGCGCCAAGATCACCAAAATTATTGCACCAATAGGAGCGCCGAAAATGATTTGAATAAACGGATCGTCAAATATGATTCCAAGAAAAGGAAGAAGCCAGAGGCCGCCAATGAACGACCCAATTACGCCAGCAACCAAATAAATGATTAGACCTATCCCTCTGACGGCTAGCGTTGCTATACCTCCGATTATGAGTCCTATCACAGCCATTAAAAGCATCATCTGAGCGGGTAGCGTCATTAGACTGGCTTTCCTTTGGGGTCGCGATACTATAGCAAATAGGGCCCATGTTTGGGGCAGCGCAGATGTTGCGTTTCCGGATGGAGGGATCGAAGGGCGACGTCTATGACGTCGGCGCCGAACGCTCCGGCGGCGGCGTTCGCATCACCTGCACATGCCAAGCCGCCGAAAACGGCATTCACTGCCACCATCGAATTGAGCTTCTGCGCGGTGACGTGACGGCGCTCGTGTCGGACAACCCTAGCGACGTCGCGAAGCTTCAGGCTCTCATTGCCGGTACGGACCTCGCTGCGGCTCTGGAAGCTCTCACGGTGGCTGAGGCCGCCCAAGCCGCGGCAAAGGCCATACGCGACCGGTGGATGCATGCGCTCGATCGATTGATGCAGGGGTGACCGGGTGTCCCGGATCAGCGTCATGTCGACATGACACCTTGGAACTTGACCAAGCCGCTCGCCGGGCCCGTAAGACTCGGGGGCGTCGCCGTTGTCTCGGCTGACTGTGACCCAGATCACCTACCAATCACATAGAAGCCTAGAAGGCTACGCTCTGAGTTGCGTTGCCAGCTTATGCAAGAGCGCGCGCCCCTTATCCGTCACCCAGTATTCATGCTTCCTAAGCTCCATCGGGCTGGCCCGGTAGGCGACCAGGCCGAATCCCGGCTTCATGTTGCGGTTGCGCTCGGCTATGTCCAACAGATGCCGCGACATGACCGACACGGACACGCCCGCACGCTTGGCATAGTCATTCACGGACAGCCCTTCCTCTTCAGCGACCAAGAGGAAGGCGACGACGTATTGCAGGGGCATTGTGCTTCTAATGTCGCGAAATTGCTCATGCGCCGCCAGCATGATTCTTATGGCGCGTCGCTCGCTGTCTGAGACACGCTTGAAATCGACCATCGTTTAGTCCCTTCCCGGTTTAGCCCGCCGCTCGCGAGGCGTTCCGTGACCCGAATCAAGCAGAAGTCTCTAGGCCAATAAGGCTCGCCGGACAATTCGACCGGCAAGCCTGAAACCCGGTCCCCTGTAGACGCCTCATGTAGACGCTACGGTGTAGGCCCTACACACTCTCGCGACGTCACGAAACATAACGTTACGGCTGATCGGGGTGAAAATTGGCGCCGAAATACCGGTTTGCCAGCCGCGTCTCTTGGCTCATTTTTTTGTGGGCGTGTGATTGCCTGGCCGTGTGCGCCCACGCGGTCGGGATGGGAACTGAGGGTGCCTTGGCCGGATGTACGCTGGGCACCCTTAGCTTTCCCTTCGATTCCTCTTGACTGACTTACCGGAAAATGCTCATTATCCGGTAGGTTGGTCATTGGAATGGAGGGATTCGCCAATGTCTGCGCATCTTCGGGTGATCGAGCCATGTAACGAAAACCGGCAAGTTGCGCCGGGCCGGACTACCAACGCCGAGCTACGGCCGCGAGAATATCTGACGCCGGCCGAGATCGACAAGCTCATGAGGGCCGCTCGGGATGGTCGCTACGGACACCGGGACGCCACGCTGATCCTGGTCGCTTTCCGCCACGGCCTGCGGGCCAAGGAGATCGCCGACCTGGAATGGAGTCAGGTCGAATTCGGCCGCAACGCTGCGCTGCATGTCCGCCGAGCCAAGAACGGCAAGCCATCCGTTCACCCGCTGAGGGGCGATGAGCTACGGGCACTGCGCGAGCTGCAACGCAATGCCAAGACGCCTTTCGTATTCGCCACCGAACGCGGCGGGCCGTTCACGGCCGATGCCGTCAATCGGCTTGTTAAGAGCATCGGCGCGCGGGCGAAGCTGCCGTTCCCGGTGCACGCTCATATGCTGCGCCACGCCTGCGGCTATGCCTTGGCCAATGCCGGGCACGATACGCGGCGAATCCAGGATTGGCTTGGCCATCGCTCGATACAGCACACCGTGAGATACAGCGAGTTGAGCGCTGCGCCTTTCCGGGACTTCTGGCGCGACTGATCGTCAATCGACGCAGGACTGCCTAATCAAGCCCGGCCTCAGTGCCGGGTTTTTCCATTTCAGTCCGCCGCGTGATGGCAGCGGCGCGGAGCATTCCCCTGTTTAGGGGACCCCATACGAACGACCAACCGGAGTCCGCACGTTTTCTCGGCCGCGGCGACCCACGCTGGCAATGCCGGCATAACCACCGAAAGGAACTACCGTGACTGAGAAACCCGACATCAAGGTCAACACCTATCGCCAGGGTGCGCCAAAAGCGGCCGAATCATTCGGCGGTCGCGGTGCGACGAGCATCGAGGACGTGAAAAGGGCAACCGAGGCCCGCCGCGAACAGACCCGCAATCCTGGCGGCGCCTATGATGCGAAGCGGTGACGCCATGAAACCACACGAATTCGAGCAACGGCTTGCCGAGTTGGTCAGCGCCGGCCTCGCGGGCGGGTTATCGGCCTCACAGTTGGAAGCTGCGTTGCTGTGCAGCGTCGCCGGGCTACAGGCGAGGCAGGTGGCAGGATTAAACCTGTCGACTGTGCCGGTCATGCACGACGGCTACGGCAGGGTGCGGTGACCGCGGGCACTCCTATCCGGGCCCGGATCACCGGCTCTAATCACTGCGAAGCGGACGGCCTTACCGTCCGCGCCGCGGCCCCGGTGCTGGCAATGTGCCGCAAGCTGATCGAGGCCGGCTATGACCCGGCCCGACCGCTCCACGCCTATCGTGGCGATGTGCTGGCATTGCGTGTCCGCTCGATCGCGGCGGCCGCCAAGCTCACCGTTGACGAAAGCCGCACTCCCCGATTTGTCCGCTGGAAGCCGTTTGCTTTGGTGGAGGGGTCGCTCAGGATCGCGCCGAACCGCCTCGCCGCATGACGCCGCGCCCATTCGTCCCGCAATGGCTTGCCGTCGACCGGCCGCGCCCGCGTCGCCGGTACTGGCGGCGGCGGCTCTGGCGGGCCGCGTGCCGCCTCGCGCGCGTGCGCGAGGGGCGATACCGCAAAGGAAACCGATGACAGAAGATCGCCCCCCGATCGCCCCCACTTCGTCCCCTACTTCGCCCCACGATGGCGGCGTTTTGAAGCGACATCGCGCCGCCGTCACGAATGATCCTGTGGCCGCCCGAATGAGCACCCGGACAGCCCGAGGTCGGCGCGTCAGAGACCTGTTCGAGGGTTTCCTTGCCAGGGTCGGCGGGACGGACGCCGACATCGTGACCAAGGCGCAGTGCCTCAAAGTCGCGGAATTGACCTACGCGACCGAAGGCCTCCGGGCCCGGCTGGAGACGGCGGACAACGACCCGACCACGGACGCGAAAACCATCGTGGCCTTAGTCAACGCCATGACCAGGGCCGAATCGACGGCCCGCCGGGCAAGTGCCGATCTCGCCAAGTCTGTGCCTGTCAAGCCGAAGGGATCGATGCTCGCCGAACTTTTAGCCTCGAAACACGGAAAGCCAAAAAATGCATAAAACCGAAACGATGCGGCACGCGCTCGACAGCGCCGATCTATTCGACGGCATCCTTTCCGGCGACACTTGGAAAACCTGGCGCGTCATCCTGATTGCCGCAATGGGCGAAAAACTTACCTGGCGAGAGCGGCGGACCTTCGAAAAGGTAACCGGCCGCAAGCGTGAGCCCGGCGAGATGGTCGACCACCTGGTCGCCCTGGTCGGTCGCCGTGGCGGCAAGAGCCGAGCGGCTTCCGTGTTGGCGGTCTACCTGGCGGCATTATGCGACTACAGCTCGGTAGCGGCACCGGGTGAGCGTTTGCGCGTGCTTTTTTTGGCAAAAAATCAAAGGCAGGCCGGTGTTTGCTTTTCGTATTGCGCTGGCATTTTCGACAGCGTCCCGGCGCTTGCCGACTCTGTGATCAACCGGACGCAAGACACGATCTCGCTCTCGAATGGCGTCGATCTGGAAATCATGGCCGCAAGCGCATCGGGCATTCGCGGCGTAACGGCAGTCGCGGTGATCGCAGACGAGGCGTGCCATTGGCTGACTGACTCAGAAGCCGGGAATGCCGACACCGAGATTCTAAATGCGGCCCGGCCGAGTCTGGCGACAACTGGCGGTCCGCTCATTGTCATATCATCAGTGTACGCTCGGCGCGGTGAGACATTCGATCTCTATGACAAGCATTTCGGTCCGAAGGGCGACCCGAGAATCTTGGTCGCTTTGGGAACGTCCCGCGACTTCAATTCCAGTCTGCCGCAAAGTGTTGTTGATAGGGCGATCGAGCGTGATTCGGCGGCGAACAGCGCCGAATATCTGAGCATCTGGCGCGACGATCTGGAAAACTTTGTCACGCTCGAGACGATCAGGGCTTGCACTGGACCGCTGCGCGTCCGCGAGCCGGTGCCCGGAGTCAGTTACGTTGCCGGTATCGATTTCGCCGGAGGCAGTGGCCAAGACAGTCTTGCCCTAGCATTCTGCCATTACGATGCAACCAGCGAAAAAATCATTGTCGACATGGTTCACGAATGGAAGCCACCGTTTAGCCCGAGTGAGACGATCAGAGAAGTCGCGATACTCTGTCATCATTTCGGAATCGACACGGTCATCGGCGATCGATGGGGCGGCGACTTCCCGCGGGAGGCAGTGCGGCAGTGGAATCTAGATTATCGCATCTCTGACAAAACGACGAGCGATTGCTTTGCTGCGCTCTTGCCGATCATGAATTCTCGCGAGGTAGAGTTGCCTAAGCATCCGGAGGCGCTTGCGCAGATCGGTGCGCTACAGCGGCGGCCGACAGCGTCAGGCCGGGACAAGATCGGACATCCACAAAATGGGAACGCGCACGATGACATGGCCGCCGCGATCGCGGTCGCCGTTGCGCATTGCGCCTTCGGACAGACGAAAAAAGTTCACTGGTTCGGCTGCGCCGCGGATGGAACGCTTTACGGCGAACACACACAACACCCGGTGATCTACGCGCGGCCTCCGAACACCTTCGAAACCTATTAATCTTCATAAAGGAAATTCAATGAGCATCCTCAGTAGCATCTTGGAGCGCGTTGGACTACTCAAGGGCGATCACGATCAGACAACGTCGCCGCCTCAACCTGGCGCGCTATCTCAGCAGCAGATCGATGAGCGGCTGGCGTGGATGCGCTCGCCACAATATCAAGCGCTGCGCCAGGCCACGTTCGACCGACTCGGTATCCGAGTCGAGAACGCGCAACCTCGAAATGAGCCTGGCGAGCACGAGTGGCTGTATTCCGGGGGCGGCCGATGATTGCCATCATCAAAGCGGCCGCAAGCTTCGTCGCCGAGGTTATCGGCCTTGCCGATCGGCAGACACCGGCGACCGAGAAAGCTGCGGACCTGGCCGGCATCGGGTCGACCTTCTTGCGAGACGCCGCGCGGCATGAAACCGATCATGTGCTGGCGCTTAGCGGTGGACGTCGCCGCATCCAGACCGCCGATTATTTGCGGGACGGCGGCGCGTTCCGGCCAGATTGATCAAGCGCCCGCCGCGCCTGCAATCCGGCCACTGTCCTAAACCACGGAAAGCGCAATTGCTTCGGCCAGCAGGCGGTCGGGAAACGTATCTAGGACTGCCCGCCTGATCCCTTCGCGTGTGCTAGCCTTGCTTACTAGCACCGCGTCAACATAGGGCCCAGCTCGTCTTACAACGTCCCAGTCGTGCCGAACGATCGGCCCTCGTATAAGTTCTATAAACGCTGAGATGGTCATTAGTCCTCCGCTGATTCGACTAGCCTCCATCGTAGTCGGCTATCGTGACATGGGAAGATTCCATTTTGGCTCGGTGGAAAAACTCATGAATTCGTACAGGACTAGTGCGCCTGCGGCAGGATGGGCCTTGTTCGCTTTAGCTGTAGCTGTGGTTGGTGGTTATTTATTGACGCGAGGAGTGTTAATCGGATCAAGGGCCGAAGTTCGCTTTCGAGGAAATGGCGAAGCGGCGTACTTTCATAAATGCCGCTATCTTTACCTCAGCGGTGTTCGCGAGGTACTCGGTACTCCTATCGTTTATGAGACTCGTGAGGAGGCCGAAAAACAGTTTTGCGCTCCGTTGGGAAATTCAAATTGAGGCACTCCCCAAGATGCTCGATGAGGGTGTCGAATGTCGGCCGCGGTGAATCCTCGGCGCTTCCCACCGCCTTGGACAATTGATGAGGCCAACAATGCCTGCTTCATCGTCCGCGACAGCACCGGGCAGGCGCTCGCCTATTTCTATTTCGAGGATGAGCCCGGCCGGCGATCAGCCGCTAAGCTGCTCACCAGGGATGAGGCGCGGCGATTGGCGGTCAACTTCGCGAAGCTGCCGGAGCTACTTCGTAGGTAAAGCATGATGAACAAAGGCGTTGCTCATCCCATAATCGATTCCGACTTGGATCATGATTTGCGGTGGGATCGCAGGTTGGAGCCGGCGGGAGTGGGCACATTGGAGGTTGAAAGTTTTGAGTTATGGTGGCCACGCGCAAAACGCCTGATCGACAACTTACATCCCTTGATCGCCGAGCAATGGGTACACAGGCATTGGAAACTTTCGCCGTACTGTTACCTGCCAATTGAGAGACTAAAATGGCGAGAGGAACATTGGAACGTGGCCTCCATAAGCCAAGTATGGGTTAGGCCAAGCTTTGGCTTTGATAACCCGGAGCGAGATTTTGCCCACTTTCACAGCGCACGATTTGAGAATGTGCAGCCCTACAAATCGCTTAACTCAACCGGTACATGGGACTTCCCGATCGTGGTTATCGAAACGCCGGCCGGAATCCGGTCAAACGGGAAAATCATTAAAGCGGCGTTTTGTTTGATAGAAGGTCACCAACGTCGGCGCTTCTTAATGGCATGGCATGGCCGAGCCCCGGTCGCTGACAACCACTCCGTATTCGTCTTGACCCTCAACTAAAGGGAAAGGGCCCGGCAAACCGGCCGGGCCCCCCGTCGTTGCCCTGGTAGGGTGACTCAGAAAACCACTTCCGCGATCGTCGGGTCAATCTCGTAAAGCTGATCAAAAAATAGCGCATATTGTGCGTCGACGACTCGGTAAAGCGCGCGTTGTGCATCGGTCCACCGTCCGCCGTTTGCCGCCCGTATGACGTCAAGCTCGTCAAGCCGTTTGCCGAGTGGCCGCATCTGCTCACGCAGCACAACGCAACGCGCCGTGACTTCTTGGTTGCTCATGATCTTCCCCCAATTGCCTGCGACGCGATTTGCCCGTCGCCAGCTCAATGATGCGAACGATAAGCACCACGTCAATGGGGGGTAGCGCGCGGGTATTTTTACCCGCAAAATAAATGTCGGAAAGTCATTTGATTGCTTGCATCGCCCGCGTGTGAAGCGATAGATGTCGAGCTTCCACTAAACGACGGAGCACCTGGCCGCGCAGGTAAGCGCGGCGCCCAAATCCGGCCCGCGAACGCGGGCTGGGGGGAAGGTTGCTCTGTCATGAGTCGCGGCGCCACGACGTTCAAAAAGCGGGATATGACTCGCGCGGTAAAGGCTGTGGTCGCTGCCGGGCTGGATGTGGCTCGAGTCGAAGTGGATAAAACCGGACGGATCGTTATAATCGCCGGAAAGCCCGGCGAGTCTATGAGCGGCGAGGGAAGCTCATGGGACAAGGCGATCGCTGATCTGGAAGCGCGATGAGCAATATCCGCCTTCACTACATCAAGGCTTGGGTCGATAAAAAGACCGGCAAGCCATACTGGCGCTTTCGTCGCAGCGGCTACAAGGAAATCACCCTACCCGGCCTGCCCGGTTCCCGCGAATTCATGGCGGCCTACCAGCAGGCGCTAGACCGGCCGCAGATACCGATCGGCGCGAAGCGGACCAAGGCGGGCACCGTGAATGCAGCGTTGGTCGGCTACTACGATTCCACGATGTTCTTCGGATCGCTGGCACCGAGTACGCAGGCAATGCGCCGTGCCATCCTTGAGCGCTTCCGTGCCGAGCACGGCGACAGGCCGATCGCGGAGCTGCCGCCTAAGTTCATCACCCTAACCTTGAACAAGCTGCGGCCGTCCGCGGCGCGCAATTGGTTCAAAGCGATCCGGCATCTGATGCAGTACGCGGTCGCGGCAGACCTCTGCAAAGCCGATCCGACACAAGGACTCAAGCTGCCGAAGGTTAAGAGCAAGGGCATCTACACCTGGAACGAAACGGACATCGCCGCCTACGAATCGGCGTGGCCGGTCGGCACCAAGCCGCGGCTCGCCTTCGCCCTCCTGCTCTACACTGCGCAGCGCCGCTCCGACGTGATCCGCATGGGGCGCCAGCATATCCGCAACGGCGTGCTACAGGTCCGCCAGGCTAAGACCGGGACCGTGCTCGACATCCCGGTGCATCCTGATCTGCAAGCCGTCATCGATGCGACGCCCGGCGAGCATCTGACGTTCATAACGACCAAGACCGGCAAGCCATACAGCGGCAACGATTTCAGCGAACAGTTTCGGATATGGTGCGATGCTGCCGAGCTACCAAAGGAATGCAGTGCGCACGGGCTGCGCAAGGCGGCATGCCGGCGCCTCGCCGAGGCCGGCTGTAGCGCCAACGAGATCGCCGCTATATCCGGGCACGCGACCTTGAGCGAAGTGCAGCGTTATACCAAGGCGGCAGATCAGGCGCGGATGGCGCGCAACGCTATGGCGCGAGCATTGAGATCGGAAGGGGGTGCATGACAACGGATGAAGAAATTGAACCGTCCGATGAGCAAGCATACACATGGGCTTGCACTCGCGCCGCAACGAAGCGGCATTTGCGCAAGCGACGGATAAGAGACGCGGCGCTCGGGGTTATGGCTCTTGTAGCAGCCGGGGTGCCTTGGCTTCTCAAATTTGAGGGTTCCAGCATCCTGGTTTGGTACGTCGGCATGTTCGTGGCATTGGCCTACGAGCAGACGGAGCGACGCTTGAAGACCATGCAAATTCGCCTCGCTCGAATGCACGATCTGCTACATCGCATCGCAGGCAATCACACTTCCGATGAGGAATTGATGGAATTGGTTTCTGAGGATGGTCCGGTAGAGCCAGACCCAGAGCTTTGGCCATCCGCGTCTCGCCGCCGCGCTAGGTCGCCGTCCCGGTGACCCGCATGCCCACCAAGGCCGGCGGATGGCGCCGAATGCACATGGTGCGGCAAGCAAGGATCGAGAAAGAGGCCGCCAACTGAGGCGGCGTGGAGTGTCTGTTATGTTTGCTTTTCTAAAGCGCCAAAAGAATCAGGCCGCTAAGTTAGAGTATCGCGATGCAATACTTCAGGGTCAGATTACCGCCCTTTCAGCGATGGTCGGTGCCCTCATCCGTCAACTGAGCGACACTCAGCGCGAAGGATTTCTCTTGGGATTGAAAGGCGTTCTCGCAGAAGGCGCGCTAGGCAGCCCTGAATGGCCGGATGAGACCAAGAAGCAGTTTTATAAAGACGCCTACAGCGCCGTGATTATGTCGATCATAGAATCCCTCGAAGTAGCGAACGATCCGGCAACATCCACTGTCAAATCGTCGAAGGTTTGACACTTCTAGGTCAAGAAACCACTGTACCATGGGCACTTCTGAACAACCCAATGATCCAGACAGGTTCGACGGGTGTGATCTCAGCCGCGACGCAAGCCGGCGCAGTTGCGCAAAATTGCCGTCGCGACACCCCTGGCCGTAAGCCCCAATGATGGTGGTTTTCCCGCGCCGC
>Ga0181536_10007422_pt1 | contig 10780 bp, 9 predicted proteins | sample PEATcosm2014_Bin_41_FD_121105 | JGI IMG/M metagenome (GOLD analysis project Ga0181536, IMG submission 121105) | Peatland microbial communities from MTU Mesocosm Facility, Houghton, MI, USA - PEATcosm2014_Bin17_60_metaG | ecosystem: Environmental > Terrestrial > Soil > Wetlands > Peat | place...
GAATCCAAGTTCTGCTCTATACCCGGCAACCCTTTGTCGTCCGGGGCTTCGCCGCCGTCTTGCACGGCCGGCGGGATTTTGGTTTAGCAGGCTGTTGCGATAACCTGCCTCGGACCCTCGAATGCCTGCGGTCCGCCGCGCCGGACATTGTCCTGGTTCACCTGGCGTCGCGCATCAGCTTGTCGGATCTGCACGAACTGCGTTCCGCCGCCGGCCGCAGCCAAATTGTCCTGTGGGGCCAGGGGCTGGCCGGCGAGTTCGCCTTTCAGGCGATGCAGTTGGGTATCCACGGCATTCTCCCCGCCGATACGCCGGTGGATGCTCTGCTGGCGGCGCTCCGGAATGTCCATCGGGGCGTATTGTGCTTTGAGAGAGAACTGATGGACAGCGTATTGCTCCAAAAACGCATTACCCTGACGAAGCGGCAGGGACAGATTATTTCGCTGGTGTCGCAGGGCTTTAAGAATAAGGAGATCGCCTTCTCGCTGGGAATCACCGAAGGCACCGTGAAGGTCTACCTTTATAAGCTGTTCCGCAAACTGGGAATGAACGACCGGCTGGACATGGCGTTATACGGCTTGAAAAACCTCTTTGCAGGTGAACCCGAACTGGGAAAGATGCGCGCCGCCGGCCGCCGCGCGCGCCATGCCGCCGACCCATTCGGCCCGCGCTCCTTGCCACCGCAGGCGAGGGAGCGAGTGAGGCTGCATGCCGTGAATTGAGGGCGTTCGAGCGGGCGTGGACGAGCGGCGTTGGCCTCCGGACCGAGTTGGCTGCCGCTGGACCCCAGATTCCGAAATGCCTGTTTCACGGCCCCAATCCTGCGGGCACTCCCCCGCACCCCTGTAGGTAAGCGTCGGTGCGACCACACGCGGCGGAATCCAGCGGTGGCCAGATTGCGGCGGCACTTCGACGAGTCGGCGACTACCCGCTCCCGTGGAATTGCTTCCCGGTTGGCCGACCAACCGATCAGAGCCGCTACTCCGTCACAAGTGGCGTTGAGCGATAGCTGATCGCCTTCCAATTCATATGAGATGGGCTGGTGTCGGGGTACCTCCACAATTGCTACTATGATCTTTCAGCCGCTTCCTGGTATTGAGCGCCCGCCGGGTTGACAGTCCTGACCATCACGCGGGAGTGGGAGACCATATGCTGGATTCCGCCGAGGCCCCAGCAGGGACGACGAGCCTCATAGCCGTGCAAACTGGAATCGTCGCGGGACTGTTCACCTGCCTAGCGTACCCGGTGCTTGTCTTTGTGCCTCTCCCAAAGCTGGCAACAACTACGCTCGCAGCCTGTTTCGGTCCTGCACTCGGTGTGGCGAGTTTCGGTCTGCGAAAACTGCTCGATTTGAAGGCACCGCTGCTGTCGAGTGCCTTGGCCTGGCTTTTGAATGCATTGGCTGGAGCGCTGTTTTCCGCTATGGCTCTGGTCCAAATGGCAGTTCATTATTCGGCTGGTGGCGAGAAAGTGTCGGGCCAGGTTCGCGCCATTTGGCTCGGTCTGGATGTGGCCTGGGACGCTTACATCGGTCTCGGGACCATTTGCTTCGCGCTCGCCATGCTCAGACACCCCTGCTTTGGGCGAGTCTTTGCACTTTCAGGGCTAGCCATTGCTGTAGCTCTGCTGGTTCTGAACTTCTACACCTTTCCGACTCCGCCCGCGAGTGCCGGCTTAGTGGATCTGGGGCCTGCCGTCGGCCTCTGGTATCTGATTGTCACAGTGCAAATGTGGCGTTCTCTCCGCTGGGCACGGCTTCGAGCGTCTGAAACTTGATGCCCCCGAGTCTTGCGGGAGCATGGGGGCGTACGACGCGCCGTCCGGAAGCTGGGCGGACGGGTGAAGTTGACGTGCAACCCCTAACCGTAGATGTGGTTCCCGCCAGGCCCCGCCCGATTGGGGCCGTGGGCTTTGCTTCCATTGGGCCGACGATGGCGGACCAGTCGGTCGAGTGTACGACAAGGCGGTTTCCATTCGCAATCCGCTGGCAAGGTTCGGCTTCTCGTCCGCGGGGAACATTCTCGGGGGCTTCGAGAGGTCCCGTGGGGGCCTTCTTCAGAGCTCGCTGTCGCTGAGATGATATTTCGCTTGCAAGGCCGCTAGCGCGGCGCCGAGTGCGTCGTCCGGTGGCTTGTAGGCGCCGAGCAGTGCATTCAGCTTGTCAATGCCGTCCGGGTACGTGTCTCCCACGTAGCCCTTAGTGTGCTTGTAATCCAGAAACTGGGGGGCGGTCTGCTCCAACAACGCACGCATGTCCTGCAGCAGCCGCTGCCGCTTGGTCATTTGGGTAGTCAATTCGTCGCGGACCTGGCGTGGATACTCCTCTTTGAGGGGCTGGCCGTCAATTGCGTGGCGCAACTGACTCAATTGAGCGCTGATCGCCACTGCGGTTTTCCCCAGTTCCGTAGCCACGGTGGCGTTTTGATCCAATGTGGCTCCGCGGCCTGCCCCGTTTGCCGTGACGTCGCCGCACCAGGCACGAGCGTTGCTCACGAACTCCTTTTCGACAGTGCTCGCGCTGGTGAAGTTAGGCTTTTGTTCCGTGAGCACCTTGGCAAATTGAACCGCTTCAATCCGCTCTTGCTTGCCGCATCCCGTAATGCACGCGACAGCAGCCAGGAGCAAGCAGTATCGCGGGTTTAAGACCATCATATCCGTTACCTGTCAACGACCCAAGTATAGGCCGATTGTCCGAGGGTGTCCATCCCGGTTGGTGCCATTAATCACTGGAGGTTTTGAAGATAAGTGCGGCGCGGGCGTCTAATGGGAAGTATGCGACATGTGGTGTGCCTTTTGATTCTTCTTGCGGGAAAGGGCGGTGCGCAATGGCAGCACTTCGATGCGAGGCAAACGGACGCCGCGCCATCTTCTCTTTCCCGGGAGATGCTGGCGGCACACAACGCGGTGCGGACTCGCCTGAAAATTGCGCCGCTGGCGTGGTCCGAGCGGCTGGCGGCCGTGGCGCGGAATTGGGCTGATACGCTGCTGGCGCGCAGGGAGTTTGTCCATCGGCCGAACTCGAAGTATGGGGAGAATCTGTTCGATGTGACTGGTGCGGGCGCGTCGCCGGGGCAGGTGGTGGATGGGTGGGCGGCGGAAGCCCGCAATTACGACTACGGCTCTAATAAATGTAGCGGCGTGTGCGGGCACTACACGCAGATTGTTTGGGGCGACACCAAAGAGGTGGGATGCGCGGTGGCGCGAGGCGGCGGGCGCGAGGTGTGGGTGTGCGAATACGATCCGCCGGGGAACTGGCAGGGGAAGCGGCCGTATTGAGGCGGGGTGACGTGTGGAAGATCCGCGTCCGGCAAGGCGAGACGGCCTGTTCTCTGGAAGGCTGTTGCCATGCGGCTCCCGGTGCCCGATATCAGGACGGCCCAGGATCTCGCCCCCGCGTTCCGCATAATCGCCTCGCCGGCGTCCCGGTGCCACTGGTCCCTGGCCCAGCCGCCGTGGGAAACTGCGGTCAGGTGAAATCCCCACCGCGGCGCAAAGTGCCGCAGCCATCCACGGCCTTTACTCTCGAAGACCAGCGCCAGATGACGCGGGCCAGGAACTACTTTGCCTGGCAGAGCCGGCTGGTGTTGCGGGAAGCCGGGCGGCGTGTGGTCGAGGTGGGGTGCGGCATCGGCAACTTCACCGGTCTGCTGCTGGATCGCGAGCTGGTTGTCGCGCTGGACCCGGAAGCGGCCTGCGTGGAGCGGCTGCGGGAGCGCTACGGGCCGCGCGAAAACCTGCAAACCCTGGTGTGCGACACGGCCCGGCCGGAGTTCCGCGATCTGGCGGAGTTCCGGCCGGATTCGTGCCTGTGCGTGAACGTGCTGGAACATATTGAGGACGATGCTGAAGCGCTCGGCGCCATGGCGTCGATCCTGACGCCCGGTGGAGTGATCGTGCTGCTGGTTCCGGCGTTTGAGGCGTTGTACGGGCCAATCGACCGGAACCTGGGACACTACCGGCGGTACCGCCGCGGCGCGATTGCGCGCCTGGCCGAACGGGCCGGGCTCCAGGTGCGCAAGGCGCACTACCTGAACTCGATTGGCCTGGCGGGCTGGTGGATGAATGCGCACGTCTGGAAACGCGAGGCGCAATCGGACCGGCAGATTGCGGTGTTCGACCGGTTGCTGGCGCCGCTGCTGGAGCGCCTGGAGGCCACCGTGCCGCCGCCCTTCGGGCAGTCGCTGCTGGCCGTGCTGAGGAAGTAGAATGGCGGACAGGGAAGGCTGTTTGCGGGTTTCCATCCTCATCCCGGTGTACAACGAATTCCCCACGCTGCCGCAAGTGCTGGAGCGGGTGATCCGCGCGGAACTGCCGGCGGGCTGCGAGAAGGAGATCATCGTGGTGAACGACGGGTCCACCGACGGCACCGCGGCACTGCTGGAGCAATATGGCGGCTCGCGGCTGCTGGTGGTCCATCATGCGGAAGCCAACCGCGGCAAGGGTGCGGCCCTGCGCACCGGCCTGGCCAAAGCCACCGGCGACATCGTGTTGGTGCAGGATGGAGACCTGGAATACGATCCCAACGACTACCTGCTGCTGCTCCAGCCGATTGTGGAAGGACGCGCCGACGTGGTGTACGGGTCGCGGAATTGGGCGGGGATGAAGTGGCGGAACCGGCTGGCCAACCGGATTCTGACACTGGCGGCCAACCTCCTCTACCGCGCCGCCATCACGGATGAGGCAACCGCCTATAAGGCATTTCGCGCCAGCGTGGTGCGGCTGGTCCGGCTGGAGTGCGTGCGCTTCGAGTTCTGCCCGGAAGTCACGGCCAAACTGCGGCGCTTGGGCTGCCGCATCCACGAGGTGCCCATTTCATACAATCCGCGGGGCATCGCGGAAGGCAAAAAAATCCGCGCCAGGGACGGCGTCCAGGCCCTGTGGACCCTGGTGCGGTACCGGTGCGTGAGAAAGCGGACGTTCTGCGCGTCCGCCGGGGGCTACCAGATGCGCAAGGGGATGTCGCCCGGGGACCAGCCGATGCCGACCGACCCGGTGTAGATCAAGCGGTTGTAGAGGGTGAAGTTGGGGCTGCGGTATTGGTTGGCGCTGTAGCTGGTGACAAAGCTGAGGGCGTGGCCGAGCGAGCGGCTCATGCTGAAAGAGCCGGAGATGTTGCCATAGCCGCCATTCACGTTGCCGATGGAAAGGGCGGTGGCGTACGTGAAGGCTACCCCCAGGCTCCAGTGCCTTAGGCCGGTGTATCCGTATCCGCCGACCACCGAGGCGGCGCGGGACGTGAGAAAAATACCGTTGCCGGGCGTAATGGTCTCTCCACCGGCGACATAGGCCACCCCGCGGGAAAAGGTCTTGGACAGGCGTCCGGAAAAATTGGGGACCCAGTTGAGGCGATAAGCCAGTGCGGTGGTGTTGGTGAAACCGAGCAGGGCGGACACATTGGGATCGACCGGCACGCTTTGGATGAACTTGGTTTCGGCGCGCATGAATCCGCCGTAACCGGAAAACTCCAAAGTGCGGGAGATGCGTAGCGCGTAGGTGAGGGAGGCGCCGTGAATGTCGCTCGAGGAGAGGATGCCGGTGAAGGCGTAGTGGGTAAAGCTATAGTTGGCCCCAATCGTGGCGCGCCGCGAGAGCCGGTATTGGAAATCCCCCGTGGCGTCTTCGCCGGTCACTCCGTACAGCGCCGTGGAGGCGTAGCGATTGATGAAAAGCCCGCCCCCCAGATTGAAGGAGAGACGCGTGGATTTTTGAACGACCAGGTCGGCCTGGGTCGTGGAATAAATCGTGCGGGTGTAATAGAAGTCGCTGGCGGGGATGGCGCTTTGCGAGGGATCGAAGGGCACGGTTTGGCTGAGCCCCACGTTCGGATTGCTGAATGAGAACCAGCCGAGGGCTTCCCGGAGGCTGAACTTGATGTGGCGGGTGACCTGTTGAGAGAGACCGAAACTCAGCGCCTGGCTGAACGAGTTGTAGGTGGAGGCGTTGGGATAGATAGCGTAGCTGGCGTGATAGTCGAGGCCGATATGGGTATGCCGCCAGCTATGCGACCCGCTAATGCCGCCTGCGACCGTGACTCCATAAGCACTGACGTTGGCGAGGTTACCCTGCGTATTGACGGTGACTCCGGAAAGGCCCGTGGTATAAGAGCCGCCGACCGACAGGAAGGGCTGGAACGTGATTTGGGGCGCTGCCATGGCGGCGGGGGCGTCGCCGCGCGAGAGAATGGCGGGACCGGCGTACTGGCCGAAGGCTGGCAGGACCAAAACCAATGCAAACAGTGCGCGAGCCGGATTCAATCGAGTTCCTCCGTTAGAATAAGCAGCAACTCAAAGTCTGACGCGGCGGCGCGGGGCGTGTCAAGCTGCCGGGTCCCGGGAACGGGCTACCGAGTACCACGACTACTGCGCGCCGCGCGAGAGCAGCATGGCCTTGACCGTGTGGAAGACGATGTACGTGTCCAGACGGAAGGACATATTCTTGATGTAGTAGAGGTCGTATTCGAGCTTCGTGATGGTGTCTTCGAGCGTATCCCCGTATTTATAGTTGATCTGAGCCCAGCCGGTGATGCCCGGACGGACGCAATGGCGCTCGCGGTAGTACGGGATTTTTTCGGAAAGGGAACGCACAAATTCGGGCCGCTCCGGGCGCGGTCCGACGATCGACATGTTGCCGATCAGGCCGTTCACCAGTTGGGGTAACTCATCGAAGCGGAGTTTGCGGATGATCTTCCCGATTTTGGTGATCCGGGGATCGTCTTTGGACGCCCACACGGCGCCGGTTTGCGCTTCCGCATCGGCCCGCATCGACCGGAACTTGTAAAGCGTGAAGAGTTCGCCGTCGAGTCCCACGCGCACCTGGCGATATAGAATCGGGCCGGACGACGAAAGCCTCACGGCGAGAGCCGTGAGGAGCATGATGGGTGAGGCCACTATCAGGCCTAGGGCGGAGAGCAGCCGGTTGGAGACGGTCTGCAAGAACAGGATCCGCATGCGGGGGCCCAGCTCGCCGGAATAAATCAGTTGCGAAGGACGCAGTTCGCGGATGCAGACGCGGCCGCACACGTGTTCGAAGGTGGTGGCGGCCTCCTCGATGATGTGGCCCGCAAAACGCAGATCCAGGAGTTCCGTCACGGGCATGCGCTGCCGCCGCTCGGTCATGCCGATCACCAGGCGGTTGGGGCGGGTTGCCTGAACCACTTCGGTTAGTGAACGGATTGGGCCCAGGACCTTGCCGCCCGGAAGGGGAGTGCCGATCTCGGGGCCGTCGGCCACATAGCCGGTCACTTGGAGAGCCAGCTCGGGGTGTTCTTCAATGTGCCGGGCAATATCTTCGAGCAGCGGGCTGCCGCCCACCAGCAGCAGCGTATCGCGCCCCATCACCTGGAGCGCGAAGGCGCTGAAGGCGATCCGCCACAGGAACAGGCCGGCCATAGCCAGAGCGCTCCCGATGGCCATCACGTGAATGGAAACGCGCTGCGTGGGACTGAGATAGCTGAGGAAACCCTGCGTGAGGAATGCCACGCCCATCACCAGGCAGAGCTGCTGCAACAGCAGGATGTTCGAGCGCACATGGACCTGCGAATAGAGATCGCAGAAGTGCATGCCGATCAGGATGCTGAGCAGGACCGGAATGAGGTGAACCAGGCCGCCATCGTAGAGAAGATAGGTATAAGGATCGGCGTCCAGCGTAAGATAAGTGGCCAGGACGAAAGCGGAGGTAGCCAGCAGGATGTCCGAAATCAACAGCGCGAGTGATGTGGCGGGAACATTTACTCGAAAAGAGCGCGTCATCCAGGGGGCACCGAAGACTATGACAGCCCCTTATTATAACCGCACTCCATGCGCGCTGGGCTACTTGGCGTGAGCTATGCTGTCATCTTGCAACTCTGCTCGCAAACCAGCCGTACCGTGCTTCTCGCCATACTCCTGGTCCTCATCGGCTCGGCCCGCATCGTTTCCACCTATACCGTCTTCAACCACACCATCGACGAACCCGACCACCTGGCCGCCGGCATGGAGTATCTTTCCACCGGGAGGTATCTCTATGAGGACCAGCACCCGCCGCTGGCCCGCGTTTTTGGCGCGCTCGGCCCCTTCTTTTCGGGCGAGCGCTTTCACCCCGGCCCCGATTCCTACTACGAGGGCTACCGCATCCTGGGCCGTGACAGCCACTACGACCGCACGCTGGCCCTGGGCCGCGCCGGGATCCTGCCGTTTTTCTGGATCGCTTCGGCCGTGGTGTTCCTATGGGCCCTGCGCGCTGCCGGCCCGCACGCCGCGCTCTTGTCGACCCTGCTATTCACTACGCTGCCGCCCGTGCTGGCGCATTCCGGCCTGATCTCGACCGACATGGCGGCCGTGGCTTTTACCGGCGCCGCCGCCTTCGCGTCGCTGCTTTGGGCGGATGTTCCCGATCGCAAACGCACCATCCTGTTCGGCGTTTGCCTGGGCCTCGCCGCGCTTTCGAAATTCTCCGCCATCCTTTTCCTTGCCGCCGCCCTGCTGCTGATACACCATCACAGACTCTACGAAGTGGCGCACGCACTCATGCGTGCCGTGTCGAGACTCGTCTCGACACGCCGGCGGGGGACGGAGAGCCTGTTGGGACCAGGCGTCGGCATGAGTGCCGACGCGGCACGCACGAGTGCGGGCGCCGCATCGTCATACAGGCTCGCCGCCGCCATCGCGATTGCCCTGGCGGTGGTCTGGGCCGGCTACGGCTTCTCATTTGCGCGTGTCGACTATCTCCACCTGCGCTTGCCGGCGCCGCGATTCTTCACCGGCCTCCGGACGCTTTGGGCGCACAACGCCGCCGGACACGCCTCCTACCTGTTCGGCGCCCGCAGCAGCGCCGGCTTCTGGTATTACTACCCCGCCGCGCTGGCCTTGAAGACGCCGCTCGCGATGCTGCTCCTCCTGCCGCTTTGCTTCCGCCGCAACCTCGCCCGGCCCATGCTCTTCTCCCTCGCCATCCTGCTCTGCGGCTTCGCCAGCCGCATCAACATCGGCACCCGTCACGTTCTCCCCATCTATGTCGGACTCGCGGTGGCCTGTGGTATCGCCGCCGCCCCGCTGCTGCGGCGCCCCGTGGCCCGCTGGATCGTCGTCGCGCTGCTGCTCTGGCACGTCGCATCCGGCGCCTTGCGGCATCCCGACTATCTCGCTTACACTAACGAGCTCGCCGGCGCTCACCCCGAGAATTTCCTGGCTGATTCCGACCTCGACTGGGGCCAGGACATGAAGCGCCTGGCCGCATTTCTGGAGCGAGCGCACGCCACGGAAGTGACTTTCGTCCCCTTCAACCGCACGTATGGCGCGCTGGCCGGACATGCGTTTCCCGTAATGCATCCCGGCGACCCGGCGCACCCGTCCCCAGGCTGGAATGCCGTCAGCGTAAGCGTCTGGAAGGTCTTCGGCGTGCCCGCCTGGCCGGACGGCCACCCGCAAGCCAGCATCGGCCGCTCGATCCTCCTGTGGTACTTTAGACCCAAGTAACCCAATTCCGGCCCCGCGAGTCTAACGCATCGTGCGCCTTGTCGTCGCCATTCTCTGTGTCGCCACCCTGGCCTGCGCGCAGGACCCCGTCACTTTCCGCACCGGCGTCTCGCTGGTGCACGTCGATGCCGAAGTGCTCGGCCAGGACGGCCGCATCCTCACCGGTTTCCACAAGGAGGACTTTCGCGTTTTCGACGAGCGCAAGGAGCAGCCCATCCTGCAATTCGCCGCCGAGGAGCAGCCGCTCGACCTCATCCTGCTGTTCGACATCAGCGGCAGCATGCGCGGCGTGGTTCAGGAAGTGGCCGATGCCGCGCGCCAGGGCCTGCACCAACTGCAATCCGGAGACCGCGTCTGCGTCATGGTCTTCAACACCCAAAGCCGCGAGGTGGCGCCCTTCACCGAGGACATGGACGCCGTCGACCGCACCATTCAAGAGGATGTCCTGGGTCTCGACTTCGGCGGTGGCACCCTGATCCAGGCCGCCGTCTCCGACGCTGCCATGCGCTTCCGCCGCGAACCCCACACCGAGCGGCGCCGCGCCGTCCTCATCATCACCGATAATATGGGCACGCGCACGCGCCGCGAAGAGTCGGTGGTGGACGAGTTCTGGGAGTCCGACGCCATCCTCAGCGGCCTGATCGTGCGCAACCCCAGCTTTCAGACGATGCGCACGGTGGGCGTCATCCTCAATCCAACAATGCTGGCGATGCAGGCCGGCATGAAGGGCATCGCCGAAAAGACCGGCGGCGACGCGCTCACCGCCAACGAACCCGGCACAGCGTTCCAGGAAGCCATGCGCCGCATCCGCACCCGCTACAGCCTTTACTACGCGCTGCCCGAATCCAAACCTGGCGCTAGGCGCACCATCGGCGTGGAGCTCACGCGCGACGCCACCCAGCGTTTCCCCAAGTCCCGCGTGCGCGCCCGCACCGGCTACGTAGTTCCGAGTCAAGCCAAGCCGGGGCCGGGTTCCCGCTAGAGAAGTTCGGGCTGGACAGACGTGTCTCTATGCCCGGCGTGTTTCGTCGCAAGACTCACCCTTTATGAAACGCGGTTTGCTCCCATTCCCGCCTACAATCAGTACATGTGTGTGAGCCGCCGTGGTTAACCGTCTGCGTACAAACACAGTGGTCGTGGCAAGGCCGGACGGGATTGTTGATACTCGCTTTCGGGCCGGATGCTCGAAACACATCTTGACATAGGCCTTGTGGCTTTGGCTGTGGAGATCGCTCGCTATTCATGCTCATATCCGCATCTGGACGGTTAGAGCCGGTCCCCCGGGGCGGGTTCTGCTGCAGGAACCTTGTCCAGCGCGGCAAGGAAAC
>Ga0181536_10007423_pt1 | contig 10778 bp, 10 predicted proteins | sample PEATcosm2014_Bin_41_FD_121105 | JGI IMG/M metagenome (GOLD analysis project Ga0181536, IMG submission 121105) | Peatland microbial communities from MTU Mesocosm Facility, Houghton, MI, USA - PEATcosm2014_Bin17_60_metaG | ecosystem: Environmental > Terrestrial > Soil > Wetlands > Peat | place...
ACGATCTTCGGCATCCTGGGCGGTATCGGCGCCGATCCGCGCAACCTGATGTTCATGCGGGAGACGGCGGACAAGCTGTTCGGCGACGACTATGTGTGGTCGGTGCTCGCGGCGGGGCGCCACCAGATGGCGTTCACCACCATGGCCGGCATCCTGGGCGGCAATGTGCGGGTCGGGCTGGAGGACAGCCTGTATATCGGCCGCGGGCAGTTGGCGAAGTCGAATGCCGAGCAGGTGGCGAAGATACGCCGGATTCTGGAGGAGCTGAGCCTGGAGATTGCCACGCCGAAGGAAGCGCGCGAGATGCTGAAGCTGAAGGGCGGCGACCGGGTGGGGTTCTGACCTCTCCCGCGCTGCGGCGGGGTTGAGCAGCGAAGCGGATCGACGCGAGACGCGTCAGCGGCGAGGGCGATCGGGTCGGCCAGCTCTACCTGCTACGTGCCGACCCGATCACCCTCACCCTCGGTGCTTCGCACCTCGACCTCTCCCGCCGCAGGCGGGAGAGGTTTACGCCACCGTGTTTTCGGATCATCGTGGGCTTCGCCAACCAGGAGAACGACCGTGTCCAAAGAACGCAACCGCGGCAATCGCGAACCCAAGAAACCGAAGGCGAACAAGAAGCCCTCGCAGGCTGGCTCGACCTTCCTGCGTCCGCAGCAACCGGCGAGCCCGAAGCCGGTGGTGAAAGAGCCCGCCAGGTAGCCATCGAGGCGGACGGGCCGCTACGCCTTTGGCCGCCGGTCCACCACCCGCTTTGCCTTGCCGAGCGAGCGTTCGATCACGCCGGACGCTTCCACCACGACGCGCGTGGTCAAGCCGATCGTGTCCTTGATGCGCGCCACCAGCGTCTTCGCCTCTTCCGCCAGCGCCAAGGGATCGAAGAAATCCGGCGGTGCCTCGACATGCACCGCCACCTCGTCCATGCGCCCTTCGCGGGTCAACTCGATCTGGTAATGCCCGGTGAGCACATTGCTCTTGAGCAATTGTTCCTCGATCTGCGAGGGAAACATGTTCACCCCGCGCACGATCAGCATGTCATCCGACCGGCCGGTGACCTTTTCCATCCGCCGCATCGACCGGGCCGTCCCGGGCAGCAGCCGCGTCAGGTCGCGGGTGCGATAGCGCACCACCGGCATGCCGATCTTGGTGAGCGAGGTGAATACCAGTTCGCCAGGCGCACCATCCGGCAGCACCGCGCCGGTTTCCGGATCGATGACCTCGGGATAGAAATGGTCTTCCCAGATGTGCAGCCCATCCTTGGTCTCCACGCATTCGTTGGCCACGCCGGGTCCCATCACTTCCGACAAGCCGTAGATGTCCACGGCATCGAGCGCGAAGCCCGCCTCGATCTCGCGCCGCATCGCGTTGGTCCACGGCTCGGCGCCGAAGATGCCGATGCGCAGCGAGCAATCGCGCGGGTCGATCCCGTCGCTGCGGAACTGGTCGAGGATTGCCAGCATGTAGCTGGGGGTCACGGTGATGATGTCGGGCCGGAAATCGTTGATGAGCTGCACCTGGCGCTCGGTCATGCCGCCCGATACCGGCACCACGGAACAGCCCAGGCGTTGCGCACCGTCGTGGATGCCGAGGCCACCGGTGAACAGCCCGTAGCCATAGGCGTTGTGCAGGATCATTCCGGGTCGTCCGCCGGCGGCGTAGATCGAACGCGCCACCACCTGCGCCCAAACGTCGAGGTCCTCGCGCGTGTAACCCACCACCGTTGGCTTGCCCGTCGTGCCGGACGATGCATGGATCCGCACGATCCGTTGGCGCGGCACGGCGAACATGCCGAACGGATAGTTGGCGCGCAGATCCTGCTTGCCGGTGAACGGGAATTTCGCCAGGTCCTCGAGTTGGCGGAAATCGTCCGGATGCACGCCGGCGGTGTCGAACGCGGCGCGGTAATGCGGCACGTTGGTGTAGGCGTGATGCAGGGTCCAGCCGATCCGCTTGCGTTGCAACGCGGCGATTTCGTCGCGCGACGCGGTTTCGATCGGATCAAGTCCCGCCATGTGTTGCCTCCGTCTCCTTCGTGCCGCGCAGTGTGCGCGTGTGGCCGCGGAACTCCGCCACCAGCTCGCCGCCCGCGGCGGTGACCCGCACGTCATACATCCCCGACCGCCCGGCGCGCATCCGTTGCACGGCTTCCGCTACCAGTACCTCGCCGACCCTGCCGGGGCGAATGAAGGTGACGGTGGCGTGCTGCGCCACCGCCGCGTCGCCGTGCTGGTTGGCGGCGAAGGCCATGGCGGAATCCGCCAGCGTGAAAATGAACCCGCCGTGGCAGATGCCGTGGCCGTTCGCCATCGCCTCGGTGATCGTCATGGACAGGCGCGCACGTCCCGGCGCCACCGCATCGAGATGCATGCCGAGCCCGCGACTGGCGCCGTCGGCTTGCCACATCGCTTCGGCTTTTGCCCTAACCAGTTCGCTCATATTCGCCTTGTCTGTGCCTCGGCTCCTCGAGAATCTCATGATATCACCGCTTGCAACGCAGCTATCACGTCACCGATCGCCGAACAACCTTGTCGCTCCTGGCTTTAGTCCGCTCCCGTAGTGTCTTCATGAATTGTTCGATCGCAGGAAATCCTTCCATTCCTACCTTCTTTCTTAACCCTTCCATTGCCGTTCTCCCTTTCTCTTCATCAAACAGATATGAGAATTCGCTTTCAATAACTTTAGGATCAGCTACTCCCATCGCCCAGGACAGCAGGATCGACTCGAGCATATTGAGGTAGCGGATTGCTATGTGGCGGATGTAAAGGACGTATTGCCCGTCAATTTCGTACATATTCCCTTTTTGTAATTCGGTAAGTTTCATCTCAACATCTGGGAATCGAAGTTGAAGAATGTTCAAGAGATGGAGTTTGTGGTCGATTCCAATAGACAACTTGCCAGACGTCGCTATTGCCTCGCACTGGTCCGGGAGCATTCTTTCGATCAGGCGCGTAACACTTGCAGTTTCCGGCGAGATGAAGCTGGACCAATGTGAGCACATCTCGATGGCCAATTGGCGACGGCTTCTGGCATGGTCAGCTAATAGCTGCTTGCGTGCGTATAAGAGTGTTCCGGCCCCAATGACAAAGCTTAAGATCAAAACGATCATTGTGATCCATTCTGTCGTTTCTGTGCGGTTCATTACCGCTATAAGTTGATCGAACTGGCCTTTATCCATGATTTATCCCCCCTTGCGCTGCGTGTACCTTCGACTATCCAACCAGGGCACAGACCATTTCAAAATATGTTGTAGCAGGGCCTTCTACACTAACCATTTGGTTCATTCGCTCCGGTGAACACCGGCGGCCGCTTCTCCAGAAAAGCGCGCACGCCTTCGGCATAGTCCGCGCTGCGGCCGGCTTGCGCTTGCTCGTCGCGTTCCAGGTCGAGTTGCGCGTCCAGGCTGTTTTCCCCCGCCACGGCGAACAGCCGCTTCATGCGCGCCAGCGCCGCGGTCGGGGCTTTTGCCAGAGTCGCTGTCAGCGCCTCGGCTTCCGGCAGCAGCGCGGCGTCGTCCACGGCTTTCCAGATCATCCCCCAGGCTTCGGCACGCGTCGCATCCACCGCCTCGCCCAGCATCGCCAGGGCGCGCGCGCGCGCTTCGCCGATGCGGTGCGTGAGGAAGTGGCTGGCGCCGGAATCCGGCACCAGACCGATCTTCACGAAGGCCATGGCGAATTTTGCGCTGCGTGCCGCCAGCACGATATCGCAGGCGAGCGCGTAGCTGGCGCCGGCGCCTGCCGCCACGCCATTGACCGCGCAGACCACCGGCAACGGCACGGCACGCAGCTTGCGCACGACGGCGTGGTGCAGGTCGGCGACCGTGCCGAGATCGGGCGGACCATCGGCATTCGGCATCACCGCCGGTCCAAGCTCTTGTCCGGCGCAGAAACCACGCCCTGCGCCGGTCAGCAGCAACGCGCGGCAGCCCGCGTCCGCCTCCGCCGCCTCCAGCGCCGCCAGCATGGCGCGCAGCATGTCCTCGTTGGCGGCGTTCAGCTTGTCCGGGCGGTTCAGCGTCAGCTTGCGCCAGCCATCGCGCTGTTCGACGCGCAGTGATTCACTCATGTCGTCCTCCGCCATTGCGACCATGCCACGCGCCCCAGGTCCGGCCGCGGCCGGTCCGGCAGCATGGCAATGAATTCCAGAGAGTGTCCGTCGGGATCGGTGAAGTACACGCTCGCGGCCGGCATCCAGGCGAGCACGGTCGGCTCGTCCACTGGCGCGCCATCCGGCGACAGCGGCGTCAGGCCGGCGGCGCGCAGTTTCTCCACGGACGCAACGACGTCGTCCAGCGCGACGTCGAAGGCGATGTGCAGCCGCATTTGCAATGGTGAACTGCCGTGCGACCACAGGCCGAGCATTGCCTTGTCCGAGGTCGGCACCCAGAAGAACGCGACCTGGCGTTCGGGGATCACGTGTGCGAGCGGCAGGTGGAGCACGTCGCGGTAGAACGCAATCGAGCGATCGAGATCGCTGACCGTCAGGTGGGCCTCGAACAAGCCGCGGATCTTCGTCATGGTAAACCTCTCCCGGGCTGCGCGGGGGAGAGGTCGGCGCGGAGCGCCGGGTGAGGGTGATCGGGCCGGCACGAAAGACAGCGGTGCAGCGGGGCGCACGCGTCACCCTCACCCTCGACGCTGCGCGTCTCGACCTCTCCTGCTTCGCGGGCGAGGGTGATCATGGCGTCTTCCCCCGCTGCCGCACCGGTAAATTCGTGCGGTACACCACCCGCTTCAGCGCCATCGCCGACTCCACCGACTGCACACCTGGTATCCGCATCACCACGCCGCGCAGGAATGCCTCGAACGACGCCAGGTCCGCCGCGACCACACGAACCAGATAGTCGCGCGCGCCGGTCATCTCGTACATCTCCATCACCTCCGGGCATGCGCCGACCGCGCGCTCGAATGCGGCCAGCGCGTCGTCGCTATGCGTCGCCAGCTTCACGCTGACGAACGCGTTCACCGTCAGCCCGACCTTCTCCTGATCGAGCAATGCGACATAGCGCTGGATGACCCCGGCCTCCTCCAGCAGCTTCTGCCTGCGGTGACAGGGCGACGGCGACAGCGCCACGGCCTCGCTCAGCTCGATCGTGGTCGCGCGGCCGTGAACCTGCAGGTGCTCGAGGATCGCGATGTCGAGCCGGTCCAGCTCCATGCCTTCACCCTTTGGTTTGCTCTCCGGACCCCGATCCGGTGGTTGCAGCGCAGCATTTTAGCCAATCCTGCCAAATCAGCGTGTGCGCCCGTCCAACTATGGCAGCCTTTCCCGCGACACCATACCTAGAGTCCGCCGCGGGGTGGAACGGCACTGAGAGCCGCAACCCACGATGAGAGGCGATCCAGGATGGATATCGGACTCGGCCGCGCCGCCGCCACGCTCGAATCACGCTTTGTCGATCTCGACCATCCGGTCTTGTTGACCGGCATCCAGGCCCTGGTGCGGCTGCTGCTGGAGCAAGCGCGGCTGGACCGCGCGGCCGGCCTGCATACCGGCGCGCTGGTTTCCGGCTATCGCGGCTCGCCGCTGGGCGGGTTGGACCAGGAACTATGGCGCCGGGGAAAACTGCTGGCGGCGCACGACATCCGCTTCCAGCCGGGGCTCAACGAGGACCTGGCCGCCACCATGCTGATGGGCACGCAGCAACTCGACGCGTTCCCGGGCGCTCGCGTCGATGGGGCATTCGGGCTTTGGTATGCCAAGGGCCCGGGCGTCGATCGCGCCGGCGACGCGCTGCATTGCGCCAATATGGCGGGCACGCACCGGCACGGCGGCGTGCTGGCGATTGCCGGCGACGACCACGGCGCGCATTCCTCCACCTATCCGCACCAGACCGAGTTCCTGTTCCAGAACGTTTTTATGCCCGTGCTGAACCCGGGTTCGGTGCAGGACATGATCGATTTCGGTCTCGCCGGCTACGCGCTGTCACGCTATAGCGGCTTGTGGGTTGCGCTGAAGACCACGGCCGAGACGGTGGAGCAAGCGGCGACCGTGACGGTGAGGTCGCAGCGCGGGTTTGTGGCGCCAGAGCATGCGGTGCCGCCACATGGATTGAATTTCGATCCGCATTTGCGATTTCCGGCCGATCGCACTGAGCTGGAACGCCGCGTCATCGACGAACGCCTGCCGGCCGTGTCGGCCTGGGCACGCGCCAATCGCCTCGACCGGTTGGTGTTCGGCACGCACGATGCACCGATCGGTCTGGTCACCGTCGGCAAGGCGCACGAGGACACGCTGCATGCACTGCGTGTGCTGGGTCTGGAGGGGCATCCGCAGATTGCGCTGTACAAGGTCGCGCTGACCTGGCCATTGGAAACCGACGGCTTGCGCGCGTTCGCCCGCGGCAAGCGCGCGCTGTTCGTCATCGAGGAGAAGCGGCCGTTCGTCGAAGCGCAGTTGCGCGACGCGTTATATCATCTGCCGGCCGACGCGCGGCCGGACATCATTGGCAAGACCGACGCGCGCGGCGCTGCGTTGTTGTCGCCGTTGATGGAGCTGTCGCCGGAAAGCGTCGCTGCCGCGCTGATGCAAGTGCTTGGGGCGGCCGGTATCGCAACGGATAACCCGGCGGCAGATTGCTTTCCCGGGTCAAGCCCGGGGAGCGCTGCGCGCCTCGCAATGACCGGAGGGATCGAGCGTTCGCCAGACCTGCTGCGCCGCGCGCCGGCGTTCTGCGCCGGCTGTCCGCACAGCACGTCCACCAAGGTGCCGGAGGGCAGCTTCGCCACCGGCGGTATCGGCTGCCATATCATGGCGCTGGATGCCGGCGACCAGACGCGCACCTACGTGCAGATGGGCGGTGAGGGCATGCCCTTCGTCGGCATGGCGCCGTTCACTGACACGCCGCACACGTTCGCCAATCTGGGCGACGGCACCTACCAACATTCCGGCAGCCTGGCGATCCGTCAGGCGCTCGCGGCGCACGCGCGCATCACGTTCAAGTTGTTGTTCAACGACGCGGTGGCGATGACCGGCGGGCAGCCGGCCGAGGGCGCCCCGACCGTGTCGCGCATTGCCGCGCAGCTCGCCGCGGAGGGTGTGCAGCGCATCGCGGTGGTGGCGGACGCTGCCGCCCGGCTGCCGCGCGCCCGCGACCTGCCGCCCGGCACCACGCGTCACGCGCGCGAACAACTCGATGCGGTGCAGCGCGAGCTGCGCGATTATGACGGCGTCTCGGTGCTGATTTACGACCAGGTCTGCGCCACGGAAAAGCGGCGCCGGCGCAAGCGCGGATCGATGGCGCAACCGGCGCGGCACGTCGTCATCAACGAACAGGTCTGCGAGAATTGCGGCGATTGCTCGACCCAGTCGGGGTGCATCGCGATCGAGCCGGTGGAGACCACGCTCGGCCGCAAGCGGCGCATCAACCCGACGAGCTGCAACGTCGATCTGTCGTGCCTGAAAGGCTTCTGCCCGAGCTTCGTCACCATTGCCGGGCCGCCGGCCGCTCCCGCTGTCGATCCGCAATGGGAACAGCGGGAAGCGGCGTTGGCGCGCGCTCTGGTGCAGCCGAAACTGCCGGATACCACCCCCTGGCGCGGGCTGTTCGCCGGCATCGGCGGCGGCGGCATCGTCACTGCGGGGGCGATCCTCGCCATGGCGGCGCATCTCGAGGGACGCCAGGTGCGAACGCTGGACTTCACCGGCCTGGCGCAGAAGAACGGTGCCGTCGTCGCGCATGTGCAGATCGCCGATACCGCGGCGGAGCTGGACGTCGTGCGCATTCCGCTCGGCACAGCCGATCTGATGATCGCTGCCGACCTCGCGGTGGGCTGCGCGCCCGGTGTGCTGGAACGGGTCGAAAAATCCGGCGCCGTGGTCGGCAATCTCGACCTTGCCGCCACCGCCGCGTTCAAGCAGGACCCGCGTCTGCCGATCGACGCCGTGCTGCATCGGCGCACCATCGAGCGTGCCACCGACGCCGGCCGATCGGTGTGGCTGCATGGGGTGCGCATTGCGGAAACCCTGTTCGGCCATGCCCAGGCGATGAACACGCTATTGCTCGGCGTCGCCTGGCAGCGCGGGCTGGTGCCGGTCGGTCAGGCGGCGCTGCTGCGCGCCATCGAACTGAACGGCGCGGATATGGCGCTGAATCGCCGCGCCTTCCTGTGGGGCCGTATCCTCGCGGACCGCCCGGAACTGGCGGACGCAATCCTGCGGCCGGCGGTGCAAGGGGCGACCGCCAGCATCGAACACCTGGTGGCGACGCGCGCTGCGTCGCTGACGCAGTATCAATCGCAGGCTTATGCCGACGGCTATCGCGACCTGATGAACGACGTGATCGCGCGTGAAACCGCGGTGCTCGGCCGCCCCGGCAAACTGTCGCGCGCGGCGGCCGAGGGGCTGTTCCGCGTCATGGCCTACAAGGATGAATACGAGGTTGCGCGGCTGCACGCCGAGGCAATGTATGGCGACAAGCCGGTGTTCCATCTGGCGCCGCCGTTGCTCGCCCGCACCGACCCGGCGAGCGGGCGGCCGCGCAAGATGGCAGTGCCCGGCTGGCTCGCTTTGCCGCTGTTCCGCGTGCTGCGGCACGGCAAGGTGCTGCGCGGCACGCGGCTGGATCCGTTCGGCTGGCTGGACGAGCGGCGGCACGAACGCGCACAACGCGACACGTACGTTGCCGATCTGCGCGTAGCGCTGGCGGCGTTGCGGCCGGATACGCTGGACGCCGCGGTCGCGCTGACCGAACTGCCGGACATGATCCGCGGCTTCGGCCCGGTAAAGGACGCCAACCGGGTGAAGGCGGCGGCGCGTCGCGAGATGTTGCTGCTTCGGCTGGCGGCACCGGTGCGACCGATGGCGATGGCGGCGGAGTAGGCCGAGAAAATTACTCCCCCTCCCCTTGAGGGAGGGGGTTGGGGGGAGGGGTGGGTACAGCCACGGTCTTCGGCTGTTCGACCGCTCCCCCCGCCCCCCTCCCACAAGGGGAGGGGAGCAGTTTGCCACCCATCCCGTCGCTTCGCCGCCTACTCCGCCGCGGCCCGCACCTGTTCCACATCGCGCGTCGTCACCACCACCTTGATCGCATCGTCGATGCGCTCGCGGGCATAGCGCAGCGCCGTCGGCAGGTCGTGCAGCGCAAAAGTGTGCGTGTGGATCTTCGTCGCATCGAAGCGCTTCTGCGACATGAACGCCTCGGCGCGGTGGGTCGCACTCTTGCCCTCGCCGCGGATGCCGTAGAGATAGATGTTGTTGCGCACGATATACGCGACGTCGATCAACGCCGGCTCGTGCGGGAAGGCGGCCAGGCAGATGCGGCCGCCGCGGTTCAGCATGCGCGCCGCCTCGTTGATCGCGTCGGGCGCGCCGGAGCATTCCAGCACGTAGTCCAGCCCCTTGCCGCCGGTGATGCGGCGCACCGCTGCCACCGCATCCTCATTGCGGACGTTCACCACGTGGTCGGCGCCCAACGCGCGGCCGATCGCCAGCCGGTTGTCGCGCGTGCCCGTCAGGATGACCGGCGACGCCCCCAGCGCCTTGGCCACCGCGACGCCGAGCAAGCCGATCGGGCCCGGGCCGAGCACCGCGACGCCTTCGCCCGCGACCAGGCCGCCGAGTTCGGTCAGCCCGTACATCGCGGTGCCCGCGGTCACCACCAGCGTCGCCTCGGCGTCCGACATGGAGTCGGGGATGGCCACCAGGGTGTTGATGTTGTTGACGGCATATTCGGCGAACCCGCCGTCGGTGGTGAAGCCGTTGGCGCGATGGCCCTTGTCCACCTCGCCGTAATTCAGGCCGTAGTTGAGGCAGGCGGTATACATGCCCTCGCGGCAGCGCTTGCACTGGCCGCAGCCGGCATGGATTTCGACCGTCACGCGCTGGCCGATACGATACTCGTCCACGCCCGGGCCGAGCGCCGCCACCGTGCCCATGTATTCGTGGCCGGGGGTGAAATTCTTGTTGAACGGGTCGCCGCCGCGGATCATCGCCGGCGGACCGTGCGCGATGATCTCCAGGTCGGTGGCGCAGATCGCCACGGCATCGATGCGGACCAGCACCTCCGCGCGGCCCGGCATTGGCACCGGCTTTTCCACCAGGCTGAGTTGGCCGGGGTCGTCCAACACCCAGGCCCGCATACGATCGGGCAGCGGGAGTTCGGGCGCGGTCTTCACCTTGCTTGCATCGGTCACGCGCGAGTCCTCCTTGCGAGTTGCGTCGGGCCGGCCGACACTACCAAGCCCAACGCAGCTAACCGCGAAGAGCGTCGATCGGCAACCAGCGACCGAGCAAATCCGCGACGCCGCCCGATATGCTATCATGTCGCCAATGGAGGCCACCAAGAGTGACAGCGAGATCGATTGGTCGGGTTGCCCCGAGGTAGAACGCGTGCCAGGACGCGTATCCGGGCAATGGGTGGTCAAGGATAGCCGCATCCTGGCCGACGGCATCATCGAGAACTTCGACGCCGGGGCGAGCCCAGAGGAGATCGGCGAGGAGATCTACGACGGTCTTGGGGCCGAGCGCGCCCGCCGGATCATCGAATACGCATTGATGCACGTCCGGCAGCCAGAGCCGCACACCTGAAGCCGCGCAGTGCCGAGCCGCATCCTGCTCGACCAGAACGCTCCGCTCGGCCTGCGTCGCTCCCTATCCCCTCACGAGGTGGTCGCCGCCCGGCAGATGGGTTGGTCAAGGCTCACCAATGGCGACCTTATCCGGGCCGCTGAGGAAGATGGTTTCGACATGGCTCTTGTAGCGAAGTTTGTTGATGCCTCCGCCCGACCGGGGAATCCCCTGGTTATGGGCCGGGATTTCCGGCCGGCCTGACAGCCACA
>Ga0181536_10007428_pt1 | contig 10773 bp, 4 predicted proteins | sample PEATcosm2014_Bin_41_FD_121105 | JGI IMG/M metagenome (GOLD analysis project Ga0181536, IMG submission 121105) | Peatland microbial communities from MTU Mesocosm Facility, Houghton, MI, USA - PEATcosm2014_Bin17_60_metaG | ecosystem: Environmental > Terrestrial > Soil > Wetlands > Peat | place...
CCAGGAGGTCGAGTGCCGCCTCGAGCCCGCCGGCCACCGCCAGCGCCTCGTTCCCGCTGGCCACGGAGAGCACGGCATATCCCCGTCGGGCCAGCTCCCCGGCGGCCAGCCGACGCAGGTCGTCCTCGTCTTCGACCACCATGACGAGCTCCTCGCCGCCGGGCCCGTCGGCCGTCGTCTCCACCTCGGTCATCGCCGCCGCCTCGTCCCCGACCGAGGGCAGCCACACCGTGAACGTCGTCCCCGCCCCGGGCGTGGTCTCCAAGGTGACGTAGCCGCCGGCCTGGGTCACGACGGCGTGGACGGCGGCCAAGCCCAGGCCGGTGCCATGGGCCCGGCCCTTGGTGGTGAAGAACGGCTCGAAGCAGTGCTCGGCGATCTCGGGGTCCATCCCATGGCCGGTGTCGGACACCGACAGGGACACGAACTGGGCGCGCAGCGAGTCGTCGTTGGCCACCAGGTCCGTGCGCACCTCGATGCGCCCGCCCTCGGCCATGGCGTCGCGGGCGTTGATCACCAGATTGAGCACCACTCGCTCGATCTCGGCCGGGTCGACGAAGACATGGCCGGCCTCGCTGCCGGTCGCCACCACCAGCTCGACCGGGTGCTCGGCGATGCGCTCGAGCATGGGTGTCATCTCGGCCACCACCTGTCCCAGCTCCACGACCTCGGCGCGCACCGGGCCACGATGGCCGATGGCCAGGAGCTCGCTGGTGAGCGCCGCGGCGCGTTCACCGGCCCGGCGTATGGCGGCCACCTCTTCGCGCGTGGCGGCGTCGTCGGGAAGACGGCGTTCGAGCATCTCGCTCGAGCCGAGGATGACCGTGAGGAGGTTGTTGAAGTCGTGCGCCACCCCGCCGGCCAGGCGGGCCATGGCGGCGAGGCGTTCGGCCTGGTTGAACTGGTCGAGCATCCGCTTGCGCTCGGTCACGTCGGCGATGACGGCCAGGATCCCGCTCACCCGCCCGACGTGGTCGCGCAGCGGGGCGGTGGACACCGACAGCTCGAGGCCACCGCCCCCCACGGGACGAGCCTCGATCTCGGCCCCCACGGTGGCGCTCCCCTGGCGGGCGTGCTCCCATAACGAGGGGAGGACCGGCCGGGCCCCGGCATGGACGACCTCGGGGATCGTCGACGTCGTGGTGGCCTCGTCCCAGCCGAAGAGTTCGGCCGCCGCCCGGTTCCACGACCGCGCCACCCCGTCGAGGTCCAGCTCGGCGATGGCCAGCGGGGAGGACTCGACGACGGCCCGCAACCGCTGTTCGTTGTCCTGCACCGCCTGATAGAGCCGGGCGTTCTCGAACGACACCGACCCCATCTGGGCCAGCAGCTCGAGTGCGGACTCGTCTTCGGCACTGAACACCCGGAGGGCGTCGCCGACCACGACGAGGGCTCGATGCCGTCCCGCCTCGCCGCCGGCCAGGGGCACCCCGAGCCATGGGCGCGTGGCCCCCGCGGGCTGTCCTCGGTCGACCCCCATGGCGTGGACCTCGACGGCGTCGGCGTCGGTGTCGGTGTCGGTGTCGGTGTCCGAGCGCGACAGGCGCCCGGCGTCGCCGAGCATGCCGCACGCCATGACCACGACGGTCTCGACCTCGGGCGGAAGGGGTCCCGGGGCCGCCGCCTCGATGCTCGTCCCCTGGGGCCCGGTGGCCACGACCGCCGCGTGCTCGGCCTCGAGCACGCCGTGGGCATGGGCGACGAGGACGCGCACCACCTCGGGCTCGGCCAATGCGGCGTTGACGGCGAAAGCGGCCTCCATGAGTAGGCGCAGCTGTCCGGCGTGGCGGGTGGCGGCGCGCTCCGCCTCGCGTGACTCGCGCCAGAGCAGGACGCGCTGGACGGTGACGGCGATGCGATCGGCCAGATCCTCGGCGGTCTCGAGGTCCGATCGTCGATAGCCCCGGCGCCCGGTGCCGGTGGTGAAACTGAGCGCTCCAAAAGCCAGGCCGCGCACGCGGATGGGCACGACCAGCATCGACTCGACACCCGACGCCGGGGCGGCGGTGGCAAAGCTCCCGGGCACCCCTTGGTGCGACCGGGTCCTGGCGTCCGCGTTCACGATCGCCTCGGCCCGACCGGTGGCCATGACCTTGCGCACGAGGCGGTCACCGTCAGGGTGTCGGTGGGTGATCGAATCCTGGCGCAGTGGTGTCCGAGCGGCGCCGTGGGCGCCGACGGCGATCCGGCGGATGTTGCCGTCGTCGCCCACCAGGTCGATGGCGAACCAGTCGGCGAACGAGGGCACCACGACGTCGACCAGGCGACCGAGCGCCTCCTCGTAGGACTCCAGCGCCGTGGCCAGCACCTGGGCCGATCGAGCCAGCAGGGCCAGGTGTTGGCGGGCGTGCTCGGCACCGAGGCGGTTGCGCCGCGCCATGTCGTCGAGGCGGGCCCGTTCGATCGAGGCGGCACTGCGGTCGGCCACCAATTGCAAGAGGCGGAGGTCGCGATGGCGGAACCGGTGCGGCCGACTGGTGCCGACCTCGATGACCCCGGTGACCGTCGTGCCCATGAGCAAAGGCGCGGCCACCAACGAGGCCACCCGCTCGTGCTCGATCAGGGGCGCCACCGAGGCGTGGTGCACGTCGTGGACGATCGTGGCCCGGGCCCGCTCGGCGACCCCGCCGATGAGTCCCTCGCCGATGGGGTAGCGCCCACCGTCGGCCACCAGTTGCGAGGGCCCGCGCGACGAACGGACGGCGAGATGGCGCCCGTCCTCGGTCACCAGGTAGATGGTGGCCACCTCGCCGCCGACCACGAGCAAGATCCGCCGCAGCAGCTCGTCGAGCAGCACCTCGAGCGGGTGGAACGACAAGGCGGGATCGGTGACCAGCTCGATCGAGCGCAGGGCTTCGTCGGCATCGGTGAGCCCCTGGCGGATCCGGTGCCGAGTCACGCGGCCGAAGGCCAGGACGACGATCACCATGAGGCCGGTCACGACGGCGAACAGCCAACCGATGGTGACCGTGGCCGTGGTGTGCTGCACCCGCGCGCCCGACAGATAGATGAGGATGGAGAACGAGACGGCGAACCAGGCCACCACCAGCCCGATCTCGAGGACGAGCCGTCGCCCGCCGGGCTCGCCGGCGAGCAGCGGCGCCCACGAGGGGGTCTGGTCCTCGAGATGCTCCTCCCCCGAAACGGCCTCGGGCGCGTCCCGCTCTCCAGGCGTTTCACGTTCCGCAGGCGCGTCGGCGCCGAACGCGGTGTCCGCCAACGCTGTGTCGGAGGCCACCGAAGGGGCTCGCCCTCCCGCGTCACGTGAGAACTGCCTCTTCACCAGGTTCCTAGCCTATCGCTCGACCATGCCTTCGGCAGGGGGCCGGCTCCCCGGGCGTGGTGGTTGTGGGTTTCGGTGGTGACCGCCCCCGCCTCAACGCGGTGGTGTCCACCATCTGGGTGGTCGTGGCCGGACCCGTCCCGGATGCCACGCCCCCTCCCGGGCGAGCACGCCGTCGCCACCGGGCCGACGGGAGGCCGGCCAGCGACGACCCCCGTCATCGGCGCGAGCCGGTCACCACGAGGGCTCAGGCGATCGGCTCGAAGAAGGGCGCGATGTCCCGGGGCCGCGCCGGGCGGGCCAGGAGATATCCCTGGTAGATGTCACACCCCAGGGCGCGGGCCACGTCGAGTTGGATGCGCTCCTCGATGCCTTCGGCGATGACCTGGAGCCCGAGCCCGTGCGACAACTCGGTGACGGCGGTCACGATGCGCTCGTCCTCGGTATTGACACCCAGGCCACTGACGAAGGCACGATCGATCTTGAGGTAGCTCACCGGCAGCCGCTTGAGGTAGCTGAGCGACGAGTAGCCCGTCCCGAAGTCGTCGATGGCCAGGCACACGCCGGCCTCACGAAGCTCGGCGAGAATCCCCTCGATGCGCACGTCGTGGGACACCAGACCCGACTCGGTGATCTCGAGCAGCAGCGCGTCGGCGGGGAGCCCGCTCTGCTCCAGCGCGCCGCGCAGCGCCGGCATGAAGTCGGGGCTGTCGAGCTGTCGGGGCGAGACGTTCATCGAGATGACGGCGTCACGGGCGCCGGGGAACTCGGCGCGCCATTCGGCCAGCTGCCGGCAGCCTTCCTCGAGCACCCACTTGCCGAGCGAGATGATGAGGTCGGACTCTTCGGCCATCTCGATGAACAGCCCCGGGGGCAGTGGCCCCTTCTCCGGGTGGTCCCAGCGGGCCAGGGCCTCAAATCCCAGGATCCGTCCGTCAGTCAGCGAGGCCAGGGGCTGGTACTCGAGGCGCAACTGCTCCCCCGTCGCCACCGCCACCCGCAGGTCGTGCTCGAGCTCGAGGCGCTCGCTCACCTCGCGGCGCAGCCCGGCGTCGAACAACGCCACCCGACCGCGGCCGCGGGTCTTGGCCTGGAGCATGGCCATGTCGGCGTCCTGGAGCAGCTCGGAGGCGTCGCCGGCGACGTCGGCCAGTCGCACCAGGCCGATGCTCGGCGTCACCGTGAGCTGGCGGCCCGAGCTGAGTCGGAAGGGCTGGCCGAGCACGACCCGCAGGTCCTCGGCGCGGGCCATGGCGGCGTCGGTGTCGGCGATGCCCGGGACCAAGGCGGCGAACTCGTCGCCGTGGAGCCGGCTCAGGCTGACGGCTCTGGGCAGCTGGTCACGCAGGCGCCGGGCCACGGTGAGCAGCACCTCGTCGCCCACCGCATGGCCGAGCGAGTCGTTCACCAACTTGAACCGGTCGAGGTCGAAGAAGAGCATCACCAGCCCGGCGCGCTCGTCGCGACCGCGACCCATGGCGTCCTCGACGGCGGCGAGGAAGCCGCTGCGGTTGGCCAGGCCGGTGAGCGGGTCGTTGCGCGCCTCCCAGGCCAGGCGGTCGAGGAGCTGCTTGCGCTCGGTGATGTCGGAGACCGAGCAGACGATGGCCGCGTTGTCGGCTCCCTCGACACCGCCGATGGGTCGGGAGCTGACCGACAACCACTGTTCGTTGCCGTCCTCGTCCGTCACGCCGATGACCACGTCGGTCGACGAGACCTCGTCGACCAGGGACTTGGCCAACGGCAATTCGTCGACCGGGAACACCGACCCGTCGGCCCGTCGAGCCAGGGTTCCGCTGGTGAAGATCCGGTCCCCCTGGGCCCCGAGGAGGCGGGTGCCGAGGATCCGCGTGGCCGAGTCGTTGGCGGCGCAGACGACGCCCTCGTGGTCGATGACGACCACGCCCTCCTCGAGCGCGGCGACGGCCGCTGCGTAGCGGCGTTCGACGGCGAGGCGCGCCTTGGCCGCCTCCTCGGCCCGCTTGCGCTCGGACACGTCGCGCAGGATCACCTGGAAGGCCGGCTCGCCGTCCCAGGTGGTGCGCACGCTGACCACCTCGACGGTGAACTCCACGCCGTCGGGCCGGACGATGACCACCTCGTGCCCTTTGGCCGCGTCGCCGGGCTCGCGCAGCTGGCCGATGCGCTCGACCACCGGACCGATGTGCTCGGGGTGGACGAACAACGTCATCGGCTTGCCCACCGCATCGGCCATGGTCTCGAGGCCGGCGAAGCGCAAGGCGGCGGGATTGGCGTAGAGGATGACCCCCTGCTGGTGGACGATGATCCCGTCGGGCGTGTGCTCGACGAGCAGCTGGAGTCGCTGGCCGACGTCGGTGTTGACCCACGAGGCGGTGCCCGGGTTCGACACGTCGGCGATGACGCCGGTCACGCGCACGCCACCGGCGTGGCGAGTGGTGATCGCCCGCACCAGGATCTGGTGGACGTCGCCACCGGGCACCTGCAGCTCCTGCATGAGCTCGTAGCTGTCGGACACCACCCCCGCCGAGACCGGCTCGATGATGGGCGCGAGCAGTGCCTCGCCGAGCTCGGTCACCCCGACGAGACGGCCGGCGGGCGAGGACCCCGGGTCGCCGATCCCGGCACCGGCCGGCGCCAGGCGGAACCCGGGACCGACCGGCAGGCTGTCGAGGAGCTGCTCGAGTGGCGTGAGCCACCGCAGACCGGGAGCGGGGAGCTCGAACTCCCACGTGACGACGTGCGCCAATTCCGCCACCGTGGCCAGGCGGTCCTCCGCGTATGCCGGGTGGCCGGCACCGTGGGTGCCGGCCGGGTGGAGCGATCCGGGCGCGGGGGAAGCGCTTGCCAGGCGCAGGCGAGCCTTGGGCATGTCCACCTATCGGCCGTCGGGCCCTCAACCTTGACCGACGACCGCCGGCGGGCAGCCGCCCGAGGGTCCCGCCACCCGATGGCGTGGCCGATTTCGCGTCGGAAGAGCCCGACGACGCCGCAGTGGCCGTGACTCCATGCGGTCGTCGCCAATTGGTGACCACAACATCTTGTGACGTATGATGCAGATGTTACTAGAGGTTGTGGTGTGATCTCACTTATAGTGGTCGCCCAAACCAATTTCAGGAAAATTCGGCCGCCTATTGGAAAAAACAAACATTCTCACTACGCTTTGTGAACTTCTTCGACAGAGGTGGGCCCGTTATGAATCTCGGTACGGCGCAGCAGACAGAGGACAGGAGTCCAGGACGGAGCCGGGTCTCGATCACCGGGGCCGGCGCCGTCACCGGATACGGCTGGGGCCAGAAGTTCCTCCGGGAGGGCCTCTACACCTCCGTGCCCGCCATCCGTCCCACCCCGGGCTTCGCCCCTTACTTCGACAACGACATGGGCTGGGCGTCGATGATCGAGGACGCCGGCCACGTCAGCGACGGGCCGAGCCGGCTGATGCGGGCGGTGCGTTTCGCGGCGCGAGAGGCCATCGAGCTCGCCTTCGATCGGGGCTGGCGCCCCGGGGGCATCGTGGGCCTGGTCCACGGCATCGTCCTGGGCGACGTGGACCACTGGCGCGAGTACCACCACCGCAAGGGCGTGGGCACGACCAAGCGCAACTGGCTCGAGCTCATGCCTTCCACCGTGATCATGGAGGTCATGAAGGAGTTCGACTTCCACGGGCCGGCCCTGTCGCTCAGCGCCATGTGCGCCTCGGGCCCGGCCGGGATCATGACGGCGAAGCTGTGGATCGACAACGGCATCGCCGACGACGTGATCGTCATCGCCTCGGACCTGTCCATCTCGCCGGAGAACGCCCGGTCCTTCGCCGGTCTCGGGCCGCTGTTCATCGACCGCCCGCCCGCTGACACCTGCCGGCCGTTCCAGGAAGGCAGCCGCGGCTTCAACCCAGGTGAGGCGTCGGTGGCCTTCGTGGTGTCGCGTCGTCCGTCCGGAGCGCTCGGGACCGTACTCGGCGCGGCGATGACCAACGACGGGTACCACCCGGTGTCGATCGCCCCCGACTATCGAGAGGTGCGCCGGGCTTTCACGATGGCTCTCGACGCCGCCGGCGTGGCGGCGTCGGACATCGTCTACCTCAATGCCCACGGCACCGGCACCGCGCAGTGCGACCAGGTCGAGGCGGCGATCCTCGACGAGTTGTTCCCCGAGGCCCAGGGCATCTTCTCCTTCAAGCCGCTCGTCGGGCACTGCCAGGCCGCTTCGGGCTCGCTCGAGATCCTGGGTTCGCTCTACGGATTCGAGACCGGCGTCGTCCCCGCCCCCCTCCGGGTGGCCAAGGGTCATCCCCGCCTCTTCGACGGGCTGACCGTGGCCGACGAGGGCCCCGTCGCCAAGTCGTCGCTCGGCATGGGCGGCAACAATGCGGTCGTGATCCTGCAGGCTCCCGACGGCGCCGGCTGACCCGAGCGCACCGGCTGACCCGACCGTCTGAGGCCGGCCCGTTCGGGAGCCGACCCGTCCGCGCCGGCCGTCGGAACGGCGTGCCGGGTGGCGATTAGGGTCAGGCACACTGGTGGGCGTGGACGACCACTCACCAACCCTCGAGATCACCGACCGCTCGACCCTTCGCCGCCGGCGTGACCGCGGCAGCCACGATCGGGCCGAGGCCTACGCCATCCTCGACGAGGGGATCGTGTGCCACGTGGCCTTCGTCATCGACGGCGAGCCGTGCATCGTGCCCATGGCCTACGCCCGCATCGGCGACACCCTCTACCTCCACGGGGCGGTCGCCAACCGGATGTTGCGCCATATGGCCACCGGCGCCGCCGTCTGCGTGGCCGTCACCTTGGTCGACGGGCTCGTCCTCGCCCGGGCGGCGTTCCACCACTCGATGAACTACCGCTCGGTCGTCCTCTACGGCGTCGGCGCGCGCACGCAGGACGTCGACGAGATCGACGCCGCCACCGCGGCGCTGCTCGAGCACATGGCCCCGGGACGCTCGGCCGAAGCCCGGCCACCCACCGACATCGAGCGCACCGCCACCATGTTCATCCGATTCCCCATCGAGGAGGGCTCGGTCAAGATCCGTCGCGGCCCACCCATCGACGACGAGGAGGACCTCGGTCTCGACGTGTGGGCGGGGGTCGTCCCGTTCGCCATGGTGCCCGGGGAGGGCCAGCGCGACGAGTTGCTGTCACCCGATGTGGCCACACCGCCATACGTCGAGGCCTACCCGCCGCGGGCTCGGTCGGTCGACCACAGCCATCGGCGAGACCGTCTGTTCGACTCGACGACTCGGTGACGACTCGCCGGTATCAGCGGGCGCCCTGGCTCCCAAGGCCCGGCTCAAGGGAGATACGCCTGCTCCTGTGCCCACGTGAAGTCCGTGACCGGTGACCCCTGGGTGTCGACGAGGATCTCGCTCAGGCTCGTCCCCTGCGTCGTCGTCCCCCACCCCGCGCCCATGACACACGGCGAGCAGGTGAGGTCGAGGAGCATGTTGCGGCGGTGCACCCAGCAGCCCGTCGGGCTCGACGTCGAGCAGGATTCGTTCGACGAGCCCAGCCCGTCGTCGTACATCCAGTAGTAGACGGCCTCGAGCGGGTTGCCGATCTGTCCGGCCCAGTTGCCACCCCAGAGTGTCCACGGGAAGCCAGCCGGCGGCGAAGGATCGCTGTCGGCCAGTGCGGCTTGGGTCGCCTCGGCGTCGAGCGCGCTGGCCATGGCCGACAGGGGCGCGAGCCCCCTCGCCGTTCGCTCCAGGTTGGTGGTCACGAACAACTGCTCGGCCGGCGTGAGCGAGCCCCAGTTCGTCGGCAACGTCATGGCTCCCAATCCCTCGCTCTGGCGGGCGTTGTCGATGGCGGTCAGCGTGTCCGCGATGCACCCGTAGGAGTCGTCGTAGGCGGTGGAGGAACAGGTGGCCAAGAAGTCGGGTGACGGCGCGATATTCGCCGCCGGGTCGCCCACCGTCGCGTTGGCAACCCTGGGCGATTCGACCGGCGCCGGATTCACGGATGGTGGCGTAGTGGACGGAAGCGTCGTAGGTGGAGACGTCGTCCACGGGATCGTCGACGGTGGCTGCGGGCGCGGTTCCGTCGTGGGATCGATGGTCGGCACCATCGTCGAAGGTGGTTCGGTGATCGTGGTCTGCCCACTCGCCCGGAGGGCGTCGTGCCTCGCCGGTGGACCGTGGGGGGCCGCGGTCGCATGCGCGCCCGTCACCAGGTGCACGATCGTCGACAGGCCGACGAGCACCACCATCAGCCTGGCGACGATCGACGCGACGAAACGCTTCTTCGGGTGGCGGGGACGTGCGTCCAGGTCGGGGGGAAGAGCATCGATGGCGCGCATCGGAGAAGACGGCTTCACGCCGAGGAGAGCGTCGCCCGCGCCTTCCGGGGCGCGAGGGCCTATGTCCACGCCGGGGGGAAGGACCAGCATCGGCGCCGCAGGGAGGACGGGGGGCGGAGCGTCGATGGCGGGCGGCTGGGGGTGCTGGCCCGCGCTCGTGCCCGGGGGGAGCCACAGGTACGGCGCAGTCGGAAGGACGGGAGGCGGAGCATCGATGGCGCGCATCGGGGGGCGAAGGCCGGCGTCCACGCCGGGGGGGAGCACCAGCAACGGCGCCGCCGGGCGGACGGGAGGCGGCGTGTCGATGGCGGGCATCGGGGGCCGCGGGGCCGCGCTCGTACCCGGCGGGAGCCACAGGTACGGCGCGGTCGGAAGGACGGGAGGCGGAGCATCGATGGCGCACCCGGTCCAGGTGGATGGGACGGCGACGACGTCTGGTGCGTGCAGCCCAGGGAGGATGTCACCCCTCATCGGCGGCCGCTCAATGATGACGGGAATCAACCCTCGCACGCGGTCCGACCACTCTGGGGTGCTCACCGACGAGCTGAGAACACTCCGCAACACCAGCGCCAGGAGTGCAGCCGCGCACTCCTCGCTGGTCCCTCGAGTGAACACCGAGGGATCGATGCCGTACGGCACCACCGGGATCCGATCAGGATCGACGCCACCGTTGACCCATGCGTCGGCCCAAGAGGCCGACGTGGCGAAGAATCCACGCGTCTTGCTCTCGAAGAGCGCGAGTTGGGGATCGCGGTGACCGGTGAGAGAGCGCAGTGAGCGAACTTCTTGCTCGAACACATCGCCGTACTCGCAGAGCTTTTCCAAATCATCGCGGCGAACGAATGCGCCCCTGATCTCGGAGACGTCGAGAATGGCGCTGTTCACGGACCGAGCTCGCGCACTTCTCTGAGTCCCGGCACGACTCGGAGGTTAGTCGTCGGCCCGCCATCGCCCGGACCAGCAACGTCCCCTCGTAAACACCGCTGGCGGCTGGATGGCCATGCTTGGTGACAGAAGCACAGCAAAACTACTCGCCGTGGCTATTACCGTCATCAGCCGTGACGTCAGTCGTCGTAGCCGCCCGACGGTAGGCACCCAAGGTCGTGTGCCGCCGATCGACGAGATGATTCACTTCGAATACCGCTCGGTGGATCAAAGCTCGCGTCTCGGTAGACGAAGTTCATGAACGACCACGAGATGCCTGCGATGGC
>Ga0181536_10007430_pt1 | contig 10772 bp, 10 predicted proteins | sample PEATcosm2014_Bin_41_FD_121105 | JGI IMG/M metagenome (GOLD analysis project Ga0181536, IMG submission 121105) | Peatland microbial communities from MTU Mesocosm Facility, Houghton, MI, USA - PEATcosm2014_Bin17_60_metaG | ecosystem: Environmental > Terrestrial > Soil > Wetlands > Peat | place...
ATAATCGTCATAAAAGCCGATCAGGCCGAAGCTCAGCGTCACCCCGAGCACGATCCAGACGTAAGGGCTGGTCGGGTTCGCCCACAGCAAAGTCGAGACCAGCAAACCGGACAGGATCATCAGCCCGCCCATGGTGGGCGTGCCTTTCTTGGTGACCAGGTGCGATTGGGGACCGTCGGTGCGGATCGGCTGGCCCTTGCCCTGCTTGAGACGCAGCAGGTCGATCATCGGGCTGCCGAACAGAAACACGAACACCAAAGCGGTGACGATGGCGCCGCCGGTGCGGAACGTGATGTAGCGAAAGACGTTGAGAAACGAGATCTTGTCGGAGAATTCGGTCAGCCAATAGAACATCGGACTAAATCCTGCCGCTCTTTATTCCAGCGCGTGACCCGCAATCACGCGCTTTGCGCCGGTGCCTGCTCGAGAGCGGCCGGTCTGGCAAATTGCCGTTCCAGCGCCTTGACGATCGGCCCCATTTTCGAGCCCAGCGAACCCTTCACCATCACCGCATCGCCGGCACGGATGGCGGCGAGCACGGCCGGCTCCAGCCCTACCGCGGTCTCGGCATAGCCGCCCCGGCGGCCCGAGGGAAGGGCTTCCCAGAGCGCGTGCATCAGCGGCCCACTGCAAAATACCAGGTCGACACCGGCCGCTTCGATCGGCTCGGCCAGAGCGCGGTGCAGCGCCGTCCCTTGCACCCCCAATTCCAGCATGTCGCCTAGCACGGCGATGCGGCGGCCATGGCCGCCGACCGGGGCATGGCCGAGCAGTGCGATGGCGGCGGCCATGGAGGCCGGGTTGGCGTTGTAGCTTTCGTCGATCAGCAGCGCGCTGCCGCGCGGCAGCCGCAAGGTGGCGCGCACGCCGCGACCGGCGGCGGGTTTGAGATTGTTGAGCGCCAGCGCCGCCAACGCCAAATCTGCACCCACCATCGCGGCAGCCGCCAGCACGGCCAGCGAATTGAGCACCAGGTGGCGGCCGGGGGCGCCAAGCTTGTAGGTGACTGGCTCGCCGAGGATGCGGGCCTGCACGGTCGAGCATTCGGCGTGCAGCGAGTGCCGCACCAGCCGTGCATCCGCCTTCGCACTGGCGCCGAACGACACGATGCGCTTGACGCCGGCGGCCTCCGCGGCCCGGGCGAGCTGCGTATATTGACGGTTGTCGCGATTGAGCACGGCGGCACCGCCCGGCTCGAGCCCGTCGAAGATTTCCGCCTTGGCGTCGGCGATCTTTTTCAGCGAACCGAAATATTCCAGATGCACCGGCGCGATCGCCGTGACGATCGCCACATGCGGGCGCACCAATTTGGTGAGCGGCGTGATCTCGCCGGCATGGTTCATGCCGATCTCGAACACCGCGTATTTAACGCTCGCCGGACATCGGGCCAGAGACAGCGGCACGCCCCAGTGGTTATTGTAGGAGGCGGCGGACGCATGCGTTTCGCCGTCGGCGCCGAGCGCAAGCCGCAGCGCCTCCTTGGTGCTGGTCTTGCCGACCGAGCCGGTGACGGCAATCACCTTGGCGTGGGAGCGGGCGCGCGCGGCGCGCGCGAGGTCGCGCAACGCCTCGAGCACATCCGTGACAATCAACAGCGGCGCGTCGGCGGCAAAGTGGCCGCGCTGGTCGCGCGCAACGACCGCCAGCCCGGCGCCGGATTTAAGCGCGGCCTCCACGAAGTCGTGGCCATCGCGATTGTCGCCTTTGATGGCGAAGAAGGCCTCGCCCTTGGCCAGGCTGCGGCTGTCAATCGACAGACCGGACACGTCGGCGGGCAGCGCGCCGGATTTTCCTGCGCGCATGGCGGCGGCCATGTCATCGATGGTCCACAGCGTGCTCATGCCACTTTGCCCTACAATGCCGCCGCGACCGCATCGTGATCGGAAAATTTCAAGATGCGGTCGCCGACAATCTGGCCGGTTTCATGACCCTTGCCGGCAATCAGCAACACGTCACCGGTCTGCAGTGCGGCAATACCAGCGCGGATCGCCTCGGCGCGATCGCCGATCTCGGTCGCGCCCGGCGCGGCCGCGAGAATGGCGGCGCGGATCGCGGATGCCTGCTCGCTGCGCGGATTGTCGTCGGTAACGATGACACGGTCGGCATTCTCCGCCGCGATGCGGCCCATGATCGGGCGCTTACCGGCGTCGCGGTCGCCGCCGGCGCCGAACACCACCGTGAGCTTGCCGCTGGCATAGGGACGCAAAGCGGCGAGCGCCTTGGCAAGCGCGTCGGGCTTATGGGCGTAGTCGATGAAAATCGGCGCGCCGTTCTTGGTGCCCGCGTGTTCCAGCCGGCCTTTGGCGCCGCTGAGATGCGCGAGCGCGGCGAAGACGCGCGCCGGCTCGGCGCCCGTCGCGATCGCGAGGCCGGCCGCGACCGCGGCGTTCTGCACCTGGAAGGCTCCGACCAGCGGCAACTTGACCTTATATTCGTGTCCGCCATGCGCGATGGTGATGACTTGCGCGAAGCCCTCGATGGCGCCGCCGACGAGCTTGATGTCGGAGCCCCGCTCGCCGACCGTCATGATCTTGAGGCCGCGTTTCTTGGCGGCCTCGACCACCTGCCCGGCATAGCAATCGTCGACATCGATCACCGCCGTGCCGTTCGGCGCCACCAGTTGCTCGAACAGGCGCAGCTTGGCGGCGAGATAGGCCTCGATGGTCGGATGATAGTCGAGATGGTCGCGCGACAGATTGGTGAAGGCGCCGGCGGCGATGCGCACGCCGTCGAGCCGGTGCTGGTCGAGGCCGTGCGAGGAAGCTTCGAGCGCCAGATGGGTGACGCCGTCGCCTGCCAATTGATCGAGCGTACGGTGCAGCTCGACCGGATCGGGCGTGGTGAGCGAGCCGTAGGTTTCCTTTGCCGGCGAGACCACGCCGATGGTGCCGATGCTGGCGGCTTGCAATCCGAGTTCGGCCCAGATCTGCCGCGTGAAGGCGGCGACCGAAGTCTTGCCGCTGGTGCCGGTGACCGCGGCGATGGTGCCCGGCTGGCGCGGGAAAAACTTTGCCGCCGCCAAGGCCAGCGCGCGGCGCGCATTGGGGACCTGCACGAACGCGACGCCGTCGGGCAGTCCGTCCGGACGCTGCTCGGCGGCGACCGCCACCACGCCCGCCGCAACGGCCTGCCTGGCGAAATGCGCGCCATCCGCCTTGGCGCCGGCAATGGCGAAAAACAGGAAGCCGGCTCTGACATTGCGGCTGTCGGCGGCAATGCCAGCGAGTTCGAGCGCCGCGAAGCGCGGCTCGAAGCGGGCATTCTCCAGCGGCAGGTCGGCGAGCTTCATCGACGTGTTTCTAATCGCACGTTGAATTGTAAGCGAGGCGGAATTTCGGCCGCTCGCCGACGACATGGCCTTACTGGGCCGCGGTCGCCTTGGCCAGGATCAATTGGTCGGCCTTCGGCAGGTCGAAACGCGGCTCAAGATCGAGCAGCGGCGCGATCCGCGCGATCACCTTGGCCGCGGTCGGCGCGGCGTTCCAGCCGGCGGTGGCAAAGCCATGGGTTTCCGGCGTCGGCTGCGGCTCGTCGAGCATAATCATCATCAGATATTTCGGCTTGTCCGCCGGCAGCACGGCCATGAAATCGGTCAGCAGCTTGTGCTTTGAATAGCGGCCATTGATGACCTTTTCCGCCGTGCCGGTTTTGCCGCCGATATAGTAACCGCCGACATTGGCCTTGGTGGCAGTGCCCTTCTCCGCGTTCAGCCGCATCAGGTAGCGCATTTCGCGGCTGGTTTCCGGCTTGAGCACCTGCTTGGCCAAAGCCTTTGCCTCGCTTTCGCTGCGTTTGAGGAAGGTCGGCGGAATTAGCAGCCCACCATTGAGCGTGGCCGCAATACCCATCACTGCCTGTAGCGGCGCCACCGACAGGCCATGGCCGAAGGCGATGGTCACTGTATTGAGCTCGCCCCAGCGCTTGGGAACGATCGGTTCGGCGCTTTCCGGCAGTTCGGTGCGCAGCCGGTCGAGTTGGCCCATCTTCTTCAAGAACGCCTGGTGTCCTTGCACGCCGACGGCAAGCGCCATGCGCGCGGCGCCGATATTCGACGAGTAAGTGAAGATCTCCGGTACAGAAAGGGCGCGGTGCATCGGCTCGTAATCGTGAATGTCGAAGCGGCCATAGTGCAGCGGATGGCTGGCGTCGAAGGTCGACGACAGCGTCGCCTTGCCGGAATCCAACGCCATCGCCACGGTAAGGACCTTGAAGGACGAACCCATTTCATACACGCCGGTGGTGAGGCGGTTGATGCGGGTCGGATCATTCGCCTCGCGCGGATTGTTCGGGTCGTAATCGGGCTCCGACACCAGCGCGATGATCTCGCCGGTGTTGACGTTGAGGATCACGCCGGACGATGCCTTGGCCTTGAATTTTTCGCGCGCGGCGATCAGTTCGTCGCGCAGCGCGAACTGCACGCGCAGATCGAGCGCGAGCTGGACCGGCCGCTGCAGCCGGTCGGTGGCGAGCCCCGCCATGTGCAGCGCCGCGAGCCCCTGCCCGTCCAGCCATTTCTCGATGCCGGCGATGCCCTGGTTGTCGATGTTTACATGGCCGATCTCATGCGAGACCACCGGACCGTTCGGATAGACGCGCTTGTTTTCGGTCAGAAAGCCGACGCCGGGAATGCCGAGCCGATGGATTTCGAGCTGCTGCTTCGGCGTAATTTCGCGCTTGAGCCAGACGAAGCCGCGCTTCGACGACAGGCGCTCGCGCACTTCGTTGGCGTCGAGATCGGGCAGCACCGCGGTGAGCAGTTCCTCCGCCTCATCCACGTCGATAAGCTTGCGCGGCTCGGCGAACAGCGACGGCGCCTTGACGTCGGTGGCGAGGATCACCCCGGTGCGGTCGAGGATATCAGGCCGGGCGGTGGCAATCGCATCCTGGCCGACGCTGCGGCGGGTGCCGTGGCCGTCGCTCTGCTCAGCGAACATGACAAGGCGCAGCGCGATGACGCCGTAGATGCAGGCGAAGGCGACAATGGCGAGGCCGAGCCGCGCCTTGGCCTTCACGTTGCGGTCGACGTCGCGGCCATAGAGAAACGAGCGCAGGAAGCGCTGCCAGCGGGTCTCGGGCGATTTCGCGCTCGCGTTCATCGGATCACCGCGGCGCCGGTACACTGCCGGTCGTGTCGGGCGCCGGCGGCGCGATCATGGCGCCGATCGGATCGTTGCTCGGCGCAACGGCCGGCAGGCGCTCGGGCAGTCGGTCGAGGCTGTCGAATTGCGTCGGCAGCATCGGCCGCAGCGCCAAATGGCGGTCGGCGAGGCCCTGGACGCGACCGGGGGTGTCGAGCTTCGCCCAATCGGCACGCAGGGTCGCGATGGCATCGCGCTCGCGGCGCAATTCGCCGGCGAGCTTCGCCACGCGCTCGGCCTGCAAAGTGGAATCGAATTTGATCTTGTAAACGAAGGACGCCGCCAGGATGAGCGCGCCGATGACAAAAATATTGAGTAGGCGCATGCTCAGTGCCCTCTCAACACATCGGTGAGCGTGGGCAGGCGCGGCAGCAGATTGGATGTGTCATCGTTGCGTGCGGGAACTTCACTGCGCTCGGCGGCGCGCAGCTTGGCCGAGCGGGCACGCGGATTGCGGGCAATCTCGTCGGCATCGGCAACGACCGGCCGCTTGGTCAGCACGCGGAAGGTAGGTGCCGGCCGAACGAGCTCGGGCGCGTGCCGCGAGCCGGCGCGCGTTTCGCCGCGGTCGACGAGATACAATTTCACAATCCGGTCCTCGAGCGAATGGAACGAGATCGCCACCAGGCGGCCCTGCGGCTTGAGGATGCGTTCGGCGGCGGTGAGCGCGCCGATTAGCTCGCCCAACTCGTCGTTGACGAAGATGCGCAGCGCCTGGAACGTGCGCGTGGCCGGATGGATATCGCCCGGGCGCAAACGCACCACGGCGGCGACGATATCGGCGAGCGCCCGCGTGGTGCGGATCGGAGCCTGGACGCGGGCTTTCACGATGGCGCGCGCGACCGAGCGCGAATGGCGCTCCTCGCCCAGAATAAAAATGATATTGGCGAGATCGCGCTCGCCCGCCGCGTTGACGACATCGGCCGCGCTCGCGCCCGAATTGCCCATGCGCATGTCGAGCGGCCCGTCGAGGCGGAAAGAGAAGCCGCGCTCCGCCGTATCGAGCTGCATGGAGGAGACGCCGAGGTCGAGCACCACGCCGTCGACCGCCGCGAAACCAGCGTCGCGCACGATGCCTTCGAGATTGGAAAACTGGTCCTGGATCAGCGTCAGGCGGCCGTTCGCCGCCTGCACCAATTCGGCCCCCAGCGCGATTGCGCTTTGGTCGCGATCGATGCCGATAACCTTGCAATTAGCCGCGGCCAAGATGGCGCGCGTATAGCCGCCAGCGCCGAAGGTGGCGTCGATATAGACGCCGCCGTTCCGAACGTTGAGGAAGTCGACCGCGGGGCGGCCGAGCACGGGAATGTGGTGGGCTGGTCCGCCAACGACAGCCGCAAAGCCGTCGCTGCCCGTCGTCATTCCCGTGCTCCAAGCGCGTTGCGCGCCGCCGACTGGGACCCGAGTTCGGTCTTGAGCGCGCGCACCTTTTGGGTGGCCTCCGCGAGCTCGTTGAGGAGCCGGCTCGGCTCCCAGATCTGGAACTTGTGGCCGAGGCCCACGAAGGTCGCCGCCTCGGTAATTCCCGCATGACGCTTGAAGCCCTCGCTCAGCACCACGCGGCCCTCGCTGTCGATTTTCAGCGTCTCGCTGGTGCCGTAGAGCGCCAGCGCAAACCGCTCGCGCTGCTCGGAAAACGGGCGAAAGCGTTCGATCAACGCCTCGATCTCCGCCATCAGCGCATTCCCTCCAGCATCGATCGCGGTCCGATCGAGCGCCGGATAGCAATAGAGGCCATCCAAACCGTCGCGACCGAGGACCGAGCGGAAGGGAGCGGGAATCGAGACGCGCCCTTTGGAGTCGAGCCGCAGCGTCGTGTTCGACACGAAGCGGTCCATATCCCGCACTCGACACCGACCGGACGCAACGCGCGACAGCCAAACGAACTCCAATCCCCGGGATTGCCGTGCTGCCCCAAGGCTTTGAGCGATCCGGCATTCTCGACGAGAAATCGTGGGATATCATGGGATATTATGGGCATCAATGGAATGGGCCCGTCCCGGCAAACCCCCAGCGGGCGCCGGCGTAAGCACCGTCCTGACGTCATTAACGGCCCTTAAACTTAAAGATTTATTGCCGGGGCCCGTCTTTCCGGGGCGGACGTCGGTGTTGCTTTTTCGCCTGCGCCCAGTGAATGATGGGGGTCCCGCGCCATGCGCTTTTAATATGAGTCCGGCTCATGTTGGCCTTCCCGCCGGATTCCTTCATTGTCGCTGACGTCGTGCCCTCGCCCAACCAGGACGAGCGCAAGCAGGGCCTCACACCCGATATGATCCTGCTGCATTACACCGGGATGCCGACCGGCGAAGCCGCGCTGGCCCGGCTCTGCGCGCCGGACAGCAAAGTGTCGGCCCATTACGTCGTATTCGAGGACGGCCGCATCGTGCAATGCGTGCCGGAGGGGTTTCGCGCCTGGCACGCCGGCGTGGCCTCCTGGGCCGGCGAAACCGACATCAATTCGTGCTCGATCGGCATCGAAATCGTAAATCCAGGGCACGAATTCGGCTATCCCGATTATCCGCTGCGGCAGATTGCGGCTGTGATCTCGCTCTGCAAATCGATCATCACCCGGCGCGGGCTGATCAGCCCCGATCGTATCCTGGCGCATTCCGACGTGGCGCCGGCGCGCAAGCAGGACCCGGGCGAGAAATTCCCCTGGTATCTACTGAGCGAATCCGGCATCGGGCATTGGGTGCGCCCGGCCCCGCTCAATCTTGAAGGTCCGTCGTTCAAACGAGGCGACAGCGGCGACGCGGTGACGCGCTTGCAGCGCGTGCTGCGCGCGTACGGCTACGGCATCGAAGAGACCGGCAGCTATGACGATGCCACGCGCGAGGTTATCACCGCGTTCCAACGGCATTTCCGCCCGGCCCGGGTGGACGGTATCGCCGATTCCTCCACGCTGCTCACGCTGCGCGCGCTGCTGGAGACGCGGCCGGCGCCACCGGCCTAGTGAGGCCGTTTTAACGGTCTTGACCTCGCGACCTTGACGCGGAAGCCCCGCAACCCCATTGTTATCCCCGTCAGTCGGCCGGACGGCCGTCCCGTGCCAATGCCGAAAGGCGGCCGGGGAGGAAAGTCCGGGCTCCATGGACGAACGGTGCCGGATAACGTCCGGCGGGAGTCAAACCCTAGGGACAGTGCCACAGAGAACAGACCGCCGCGGCTGCGTTGTGTATTGGCCGCGGCAAGGGTGAAACGGTGCGGTAAGAGCGCACCGCGTTTCCAGCGATGGAAACGGCACGGCAAACCCCACCGGGAGCAAGACCGAATAGGGACGACGTTGGGGCGCAAGCCTCGGGTCCGTCCGGGCCAGTCGTTCGGGTAGGTTGCTTGATGCGCCGGGCAACCGGCGTACGAGAGGAATGGCCGTCACGTCTGCGGTTCGCGCCGCAGGCCATACAGAACCCGGCTTACAGGCCGGCTGATACGTCAAACGGGGGCTCGGCGGAAAAACCCGCCGGGCCCCCGCCAATTTTCGGCTCATCGCGCGCGCCGATCGGTCCGATCAAATGCTTTTGCTGGCTCGAACGGATCGCAGCGACTAGCTTTCGCGCCGCACATGACCGCAACCTCCCGCGAAAAACTCGGCCTCGGACTCGGCTTTGCGGGCGTGCTGCTGTTCGGCGGCACGCTGCCGGCGACGCGCGTCGCCGTCGCCACGCTCGATCCGCTGTTCCTCAGCGCCGCGCGCGCGAGCATCGCCGGCAGTTGCGGTTTGCTTCTCCTGTTCGCTTTGCGGCGGCCATGGCCGACGTGGACGCTCTGGCGCGATTTCGCGTTTGCCGGGCTTTGCACGATCGTGAGCTTTCCCGTCTTCATGGCCTTGGCGATGGCACATGTGCCGGCGTCGCATGGCGGCGTCGTGCTCGGCATCGTTCCGCTGGCCACCGTCGCCGCGGCGGCGCTGGTCACGGACGAGCGGCCGAGCCTCGGCTTCTGGCTCGCGAGCGCGGCCGGCGCGGCAATCGTTTTCGTTTTCATGGCGCGGCACAGCGGGGCGCGCACTATCGAGCTCGGCGATCTTTATCTCCTAGGCACGGTGGTCAGCGGCGCGTTCGGCTATGCGCTGTCCGGCAGGCTGAGTCTACAACGGCCCGGCTGGGAGGTGATCTCCTGGCAGGTGGCGATGTTTCTGCCGCTATCGCTTGCCGCCGCATTGATCCTTTGGCCGCCGTCGCTTGCCGCCGCGCCGGCGCAAGGCTTCTGGGCGCTCGCCTATGTCAGCCTGGTGAGCCAGTTCTCGGCGTTCTTCGTATTCAACGCCGGCATGGCGATGGGCGGTGTCGCCCGCGTCGGACAACTAATGCTGTTGCAGCCCTTCGTCATTGTCGCGCTGGCCGTGCCGGTGAACGGCGAGCGCTTGGACCCATCGACCCTGCTCTATGCCGCCGCGGTGGTTGCGGCGGTCATCATTGGCCAGCGTATGCGTGTGAAACGGCGCTGAGCCGGCCCACCTTTCAAGGGCCCATTCGCGCGAGCCGGATTTTTTGTGGCAGCGGCCGCGCAGACCCGTAATCTCTCGGTTGCAAAGGGGGGGCGTCCATCATGTCTGAGACTACGAAATCTGCGCCTGCGGCCGACACAGCGGCGCAAGCGCCGACGCCGACGCAAAAAATCTCGCGCTGAGTGACCATCGCGGCCGGCATCATCCTCGCGCTGATCGGCCTGCTCAAAATCTATAACGCCTTCGTGCCGCAAATGCCGGCCTGCGCGGACACTTCGGTCGCCGACGTCATCCGCGATATCTTCAAGCAAAAAGACATCGCGCTGACCAAGCTCTCCGACCTGAAGCTCGACAATGAGACCTCGTCGGAGCGCAATTTCCTGGCGCACATCGAGACGGCGAGCGAGACGGGCACGATCTCCTATCGCATCACTATGCAGGGCAAGGAATTCCAGGTCCTCATCGCCAAGGTCGACGCCGAGCCGCCTTAGGCGGACGGCGCTGCAGGCGGGGATAAGCGATGCGCGGCCGCGGCTTTTTCGCATGGCCGCGGCTGGCGACGTATGCCGTTCGCGCATCCGCAAAGTCCCTAACCGCGGCGGGGTCATTTTTCGTCATGCTCGTAGACGGCACAAAGCTCGGCGCCGAGCGTGCGGTTCCTCGGTTGTTCGGCCCGTGCTCGGGGGTCGACCAACGCAGGATATCCGCGCGGTCAGCGAGCGGCCTTCAGCAGACCCAATTCGCCGAGCACGGCGGCGAAGTCGGCGCGCTCGTCGTCGAGATAGGCACGCAGGGGCGCGCCGGTCTCAACCTGCGGTGACCAGCTCAAGCGCTTGAGGTCATCAGCCCAACACGGCTGGCAACTCGCGGCTAGAATCATGTCTTGCCAAAATTTTACCTGCGTTGGGGAAAGACCGCTCGGGCCGGTGACGCCGCGCCAGGCGCCAATCACACAGTCGGCCGATTGCTCGGTCCAGGTCGGCACATGCGCGAACGGAGCAGCGAGCCGCGCCGGTGCGCTGATCGCGAGTACGCGCAGGCGGCCGGTGTTCAATTCGGCGATCACGCTTGCGGCGGTGACGGCGCAAACATCGCAGCGGCCGGCGATGACATCGGCGACCGCATCGAGCGCGGTGTCGAACACGCGGATCGCCGGCGCGTTGGCGTCGCCGCCGACCTGCCTGGTC
>Ga0181536_10007431_pt1 | contig 10771 bp, 7 predicted proteins | sample PEATcosm2014_Bin_41_FD_121105 | JGI IMG/M metagenome (GOLD analysis project Ga0181536, IMG submission 121105) | Peatland microbial communities from MTU Mesocosm Facility, Houghton, MI, USA - PEATcosm2014_Bin17_60_metaG | ecosystem: Environmental > Terrestrial > Soil > Wetlands > Peat | place...
ATCTCCGGGTCTTCAGCGCGCGCGATGGCGCTTGGCAACCGTCTCAACGTTGGTCTGCTGCACATCAACGATCAGACCATCCATGACGACCCCCATGTCCCCTTCGGCGGGCGCGGGGCGTCGGGAAATGGCACGAGGATCGGCGGCCCCGCCAATTGGGACGAGTTTACGCAATGGCAATGGGTAACGACGAAAGAAACCCCGCCCATGTATCCTTTCTAGGCAGGCAACATGAATGATCTAGGCAGGCAACATGAATGAGAAGTTCGGAAAAACGATTTTCCTGAGGAGAAAATGCGAATGAAGATAAAGCAACGAAGTCTGCTTTCGGCAATGGTCGCGATGTCATGCTCTGCCCTGGCGATCGCGCAGGCGCCCGCAGGCGGACGGGCCGCCGCACCGCCGCGCCCGGTGTTGTGGGTGACGACGGCGGCATGGCCGGACGGCGGAGAAGTTCCGATGAGGAATGCGGGCCGCGGCGAAAATAAGTCTCCGGCGTTCGAGTTCCACTGGAACCTGGGTACCAATCCGACAACCGCACCGGAGAGCCTCCAAACCTATGCCGTGATTTTTCACGACATCGAAAATTCCGCGAACAAAACTACGGCCGACACTCTCCACTGGACGGCGTTCAATATTCCCGGGACCGCCAAAGGTCTGCCGGAAGGATTGGGATCGGGCGATCTGCCGGACGGAACGCGGAATGGTCCGGGCATTGCTGCGGGCCGCGGCGGTCCTCCGGCCTATTTCGGACCTGGCGCCGGCCCCGGACCGATCCACCACTACGTGTTCGAGTTCTATGCTCTGGATACGAAGCTGGATTTGCCAGCCACCGCGACGCGCGATGAACTTCTGAAAGCGATGGACGGCCACATCGTGGGCAAAGCGGCGTGGTTTGGCCGCTTCCATGCGCAGCCTTAACAAGCGGCGCCCTTAGATAAACGTCGAGAAGGAGTCTGATGTCATGCGTATAAGTCATATCCTCGCCGCCACGATACTCGTCGCGATACCGGCATTCGGTCAGTCCACCAACAATCCGTTTCCCAAGCCGATTCCCGCGACCGATGGCGTGATCACGGTGAAGTACGCCGAGTTCGCGTCGATTCCCGATATCAGCGGCGAGGCGCCACGCATGATGCTGATCCTCGATGAGCCTGGCACCCGACGCCTGTTCGTCAACACCATGCGCGGCCCGCTCTACTCTGTCAGCTACGACGGCTTGACGATCACACAGTATCTCGATGTGAACGCACCTGCCTGGGGTGTGAACGTCAAGTTTGACGGCCACGAACTGGGCGTCCAGAGCTTTGCCTTCCATCCGCAGTTCAATCGGCCCGGCACCCGCGGCTACGGCAAGTTCTACACGTATACCGACACCGTTATGGCGACAAAGACCGACTTCCTGCCGAGCGGCGCCGGCCACACGCATGACACGGTGCTGCTGGAATGGACAGCGAAAAATCCCAGGAACGAGACATACGACGGCGGCCCGCCGCGCGAAATATTCCGGACCGCGAAACCGTTTCCGAATCATAACGGCGGCCTGATCGCCTTCAATCCGCTCGCAACACCCCAAAGCGCCGACTACGGCCTTCTGTATGTGTCCGTGGCCGACGGCGGCAGCGGTGGCGACCCGTATAATCACGCGCAGAACCTGAAATCCGCATTCGGCAAAATTCTTCGCATCGACCCGCTCGGCTCCAACAGCGCCAACGGTAAATACGGTATTCCCGCGGCCAATCCCTTCGTCAAAAACGTCGAGCCCGGAACGCTCGGCGAGATCTATGCCTACGGCTGCCGCAATCCGCAGCGCTTCTCCTGGGATCCGAAGAACGGCAACATGATCATGGCCGATATCGGCCAGAATCTCGTCGAGAAGGTCACTTTCGTAACGGCTGGCGCCAATCTTGGGTGGAACAAATGGGAGGGCAGCTTTACGTACGGCCCTCGCGAAGTCGGTCTGGCTAATCAGCGCGGCGATCCGGAAGTGACGTATCCGATCGTCGAGTACGATCACACCGATCCGCTCTTTCAGCGACAGGTAGCCATCACCGGCGTTTATGTTTATCGCGAGAAGGCCATCAAGCAGCTCACGAACAAACTGATCTTCGGCGACAATCCCAGCGGGGAGATCTTCTATGTCGATGCCGACAATCTGCCAAAGGGCGGGCAGGATGCGATTCGCCGCATTCTGTTCGACGACAAGGGCACGACGAAGACGCTGCTTCAGCTCATTCAGGACAAAAATAAATCACAGGGCAAAACTCCTGCAACGCGCGCCGACTTGCGGCTCGGGATCGGGCCTCAGGGCCGGATTTTCGTGCTCAACAAGATGGACGGCGTGATTCGCCTGATTGTGCCGTGAAACGATTATTGGGTTGTGTCGCCGTCGACTGACGATCCCGCAAAAACCTTGCGTCCGTCCGCCAGTGTCACAGATCGTGCGTTGGCCAGCTTCGAACCGTCTTTCGCCAGGTAGCCTACGACCGTGACCACATCTCCGGGCTTCAACGAGTTGCGGTTCCAGCCATGGCGTATCAGTGCATTGGGACTGCCCATCTCAAATTCCCAGTTCGTCGTGCCGCCGTGATCGTCCTTGACCGTGATGTAGAAGTGCGCATGCGGATTCGTCCATTCAAGCTTGATCACACTTCCGGTCAGCGTCACCGGCTTGTTGACGTCGAATTCCGCCGCGAAGGAGTGGTGCGCAAACGCGGGCGCGGCTGCTGCCATCAGACCCAGCGCGACTGCCGCGGATAAAAATCCAGTCTTCTTTGCGTTTTTCATGACTCTGTTTCTCCCGCGCCTAGCGCCCGACCAGATGCTCAAGGTCCCTGTTATTTTCAGTGCAGATGAATTCGCGGACCTCTTCTCCCGGCGCAAGATCCGACACTTCCTTTATCGTATACGGCTTTGCCAATACACCCGGATCCTCCACCGTTACTTCCGTCTCGAGATGGCCGAGGTCATACCGGCGGTAGCGCTCGACGACATGCAGTTTGTCCGAGTGTGGATGCGCGGCCTGATCCAGCCACACCTGATCCTCGAAATTCACGCGATCGACGACCAAAGTATCGCCGTCCCAGTGTCCGATGTTATGCCCGTACCAGAGAGGATCCGCGTCTTTGGGATGTGGCCGCCCGTCTAAATAGATCTGGTGGAAACCCGGGCTGTCGTCGTCGGCAATCATCACTAAAAAAGACTTCGTCTGCACGAACTCATAGATCGGGCCGACTCTCACCACCGCGTTGGGTAAACAGTGTGTTTGCGGACTGTCCTTGCGATTGTCCTCGATACGCTTCCGCGTGATCTCCAGAGCGGCTGGCAGAAACTCCGGCTTGCCCGGGTCGACAACTCTGGGCGACCACCACACCCCGGTCAGGTCCGGCTTCCCTTCCGCAGTGCGGGGCGTGGGTCCGGAGGGAGGATTGTGCCGCTTCTGGTCGACTGCGATCGACAACGGATCTTCGCCCAGCGAGCTGAGCTGCGTTCCTTCCTTCAGGTTGATATCGACGTGAGCGGTTTGGCCCGCGCTGACCGCAACGCTTTTCAGCGCGAACGGCGCCACTCCTCCAAGGATCAGTGAAACGTCATAGGTGCCGGCGGGCAAGTCTGCCAGCGTATATGCGCCCTGCCTGGAACTCGTGGACTTATGTACCTCACCGGTCGAGGCGTTTGTCGCCTGGACCGTCGCGCCCGCTACGATCCCGCCCACCGGATCCTTTACATTGCCCTCGATGGCCCCCTTGTCCCCCTGGCCAAACGCAGTCGTCGCGACCAGGAACAGACCAAATCCGAACACATTGTGGAATAAGCTCCTCATAGCTGATCTCCTTAATTTGGCTAATTTGGCTCTGCGACGCGGCACAGCAATTCAATGTCTCATTGTAGGCCAGGTGGCCAGGGACGTTAGAGTAAGAGCGTGGGCCGCATCCGGGTCCTTTCGGACCACGTCGCAAACAAGATTGCGGCGGGCGAGGTCGTGGAGCGGCCGGCGTCCGTCGTCAAAGAGCTGCTGGAGAATTCGCTCGACGCGGGCGCGACGAACATCCGCGTCGAGATCGAAAACGGCGGGCGGAGGCTCATCCGCGTAGCCGACGATGGCTGCGGCATGCTGCGCGACGATGCCCTGCTCGCGTTCGAGCGCCACGCGACCAGCAAACTGCACGATGTGAAAGACCTGCTCTCGATCGCGACGCTCGGGTTCCGCGGCGAGGCGCTGCCGTCGATCGCGTCCGTATCGAGAGTGCTGCTCGAAACGCGTTCGCCCGACGAGCAGACCGGAACGCGCGTCGAGATCGCGGGCGGCAGGATTCTGACCTGCGATGAAATCGCGCGCGACGTGGGAACAGCCATCGCAGTGCGCGACTTGTTCTTCAATGTCCCGGCACGCAAGAAATTTCTGCGGTCGGAGCAGACGGAGCTGGCGCATATAGCGTCGCTTGTCACGCACTACAGTCTGGCGCATCCCGACAAGACGTTCGAGTTATGGAATGGCGGAGCGAACCTGCTGCATGCGACTCCGGTCGAGACACTCCGCGAGCGCGTGTTTCAGGTATTCGGCGGCCAGTTGCTGGAGGATCTGATCGAGTTGCAGCCGCAAAGCCGCAGGCTGCAGATGCCGGAGCCGGATGAGCCCGCGCGCACGTATTCCGTTTGCGGATTCGTTTCGCGACCTCAGGTGCAGAAGAATAATCGCAACTCGATATTCGTTTTCGTGAACGGAAGACTCATTCGCGACCGCCTGGTGCTGCATGCGCTGTCGAGCGCGTATCACAATCTGATGCCGCAGGCGTGCTATCCGTTCGCGCTGCTGTTCCTCGATTGCGACTGCGAAGAGGTGGACGTGAACGTGCATCCTTCGAAGACCGAAGTGCGGTTCCGGCATCAATCCTGGGTGCACGATTTCGTGCGCGATGCGGTGCGGGAACAGTTGATGCTGTCGCGGCCCGCGCCCAGCTTCACGCCGGGTATGCCCGGTCCGAATCCGCTTCCGTACTCGGATTTCTCGCAGATACTACAGAACGAGACAGCCGGCGCTTCGCTGCCCGCTACGGTGCCGGAGTATACTCTGCTGCCGCCCGCGCCGCCGCCGGCGCGATTCGATTTCGGCGACGCAGCTATCCCTTTGAGTGAGCCTGTTAAAGAAGAACCGCTGCGCCTGCGCGTACCGGATACGCACGGCGGATTTCCCGATGGTGCACTGCCCGCGTCGCACGACATGACCCGCATCGGCGAGCTTCGGCCGCTCGGGCAACTGCACGGCAGCTTCATCATTGCCGCCGGAACCGATGGGCTGTGGATCATCGATCAGCACGTCGCGCACGAGCGCATTCTCTTTGAGCAGGTGCTGAAGCAGCAGGCCGCGGGCCGCGTGGAAGTGCAGCACCTTCTGATGCCCGTAATTCTGCAACTCACCCCGGAACAGCAGATCGAATATGCCAGGATCGCCGATGAGCTTCATAACTCCGGATTCGAGACGGAACCTTTCGGGAATCGGACCATCGCTGTCAAGGCTGCGCCGGCGGCGGTGGGACAAGGCGATCTTGAGCGAGTGATTCTCGAGATCCTCGAAATTGCCGAGAATGAACTGAGGAGCGTTTCGATCTCGGATCTGCGTCGGGGCATTGCCGCCTCGATTGCGTGCCGTGCCGCGATCAAGATCAATACGCCGCTCGATCAGCGCAAGATGGAGTGGATGCTGCGAACTCTCGCCGCGACGGACTATCCGATGGCTTGTCCGCACGGACGGCCCGTCGCGCTGCAGTACAGCACGCGGGACATCCTGAAATCGTTCCACAGGATTTGATCTACTTCAGGGCGTCTTCGATCAGGCGCTTCTGCTCTTCGGCATGACGCTTCGCCGAACCGGCGGCGGGGCTCGCGTTCTTCATCCGCCCCGCGTAGTGAATCACGCGATTGAGGCCCTTGAAGTAGCCGAAGATGAAACGCCACGCGCCCATGTTGCGCGGCTCTTCCTGACACCAGATGAGATCCACGCCGGAACTGTAACGGGCCAGCACGTCGACGATCATCGGCTCGGGAAACGGATAGAGTTCTTCAATCCGCACCAAGGCTATATCTTCAATCTTCTTCGCGTCTCTGGCCGCGGCCAGATCGTAATAGACCTTGCCGGTGCAGAACACGACCTTGCGAACGCGCGAGGGATCGAAGTTGTCGCCGATCACCGGGCGAAACGATGAACCGGTCAGCTCGTTGAAGCTGGAAACGGCGACCGGGGACCGGAGCAGGCTCTTCGGGGTGAACACAACCAGGGGCTTGCGCCCGGTCGTCATCTGACGCCGCAGAATGTGGAAATATTGGGCGGGCGTCGAGCAGTTCGCCACGCGGATGTTGTCCTCGGCACAGAGAAGCAGGAAACGCTCCATGCGGGCGCTCGAATGCTCCGGACCCTGCCCTTCATAACCATGCGGCAATAATAAGACCAACCCGCTTAACTGCCCCCACTTCTGCTCGGCCGTAGTAAGGAACTGGTCGATGACGACCTGCGCGCCGTTCGAGAAATCGCCGAATTGCGCTTCCCACAACGTCAGCGTCTGCGGATCGGAAACGCTATATCCGTACTCGAAACCGAGCACGCCGAATTCGCTGAGAGAGCTGTCGAACACATTGAAGCGGGCTTGTTGTTTGTCCAAGTGCTGCAGCGGAATGTAGCGATGGCCGTCTTCGAAATCGTAGAAAGCCAGATGGCGCTGGCTGAAGGTGCCGCGGCCGGAATCCTGTCCGCTCAAGCGAACCGGCATGTCTTCGAGAACGAGGCTGCCGAAAGCGATCGCTTCCGCGAAAGCCCAATCCACCGGGCCGTCGTTCTTCAGTGTTTCGCGGCGTTTCTTCACAAATCCATCGAGCTTGGGATGGATGTGGAAAAAGGCCGGCAGGAAAGTGATGCCATCGACGACGCGCTCCAGCATTTCACGGGAGATCGCCGTCGAAGAACTCGTGGGACGCGGCGCCATCGCGGGCGACAGCACCCACGGACCAGCGGCCTTGTTGGCATCGAACGCAGCGTTTAAACGGTCCGCGATCCTCTGCCGGCCGGCTTCCACTTCAGCCGCTGTCAAGACCTTCGCGGCCGCGAGATGCTGGCCATACAGAACGGCGGCCGAGGGCTGCTCCTTGATCTTGCGATACATCACGGGTTGCGTGTAGGCCGGATCGTCGGCTTCATTGTGTCCGTGACGCCGGTAACAAATCATGTCGATCACCACGTCGCGCCTGAACTGCCGGCGGTACGCGAACGCCAGCCGGACGACGCGCAAGGTGGCCTCGGGATCGTCGCCATTCACGTGGAAGATGGGCGCCTGCACGGTGCGCGCGATATCGGTGGCGTAGGCGGTGGAGCGCGAGTCCTCGGGAAGCGTGGTGAAGCCGATCTGATTGTTGATGACGAAGTGCAGGGTGCCGCCGGTGGAATACCCGTCGAGTTGCGACAGGTTCAGCGTCTCGGCGACTACTCCCTGGCCGGCAAAAGCGGCATCGCCGTGCACGAGAAGCGGCACCACGCGAAGCCGTTCGCGATCGCCCAGGCGGTCCTGTTTCGCGCGCACCATCCCCTCGACGACAGGGTTGACGGCTTCGAGATGGCTGGGATTGGCGGCCAGCGAAACAACCACTTCCTTACCGGATGGAGCGCGATGGACGCCACTGGCTCCAAGATGATATTTGACGTCGCCCGAGCCCTGCGCCGATGCGGGATCGATGTTCCCTTCGAACTCGGAAAAGATCTGACCGAGCGGTTTGCCGAGGATGTTTGCCAGCACGTTGAGGCGGCCGCGGTGGGCCATGCCGACGACCATTTCGTGCGCATCGTGTTCCGCGCAAAGATCGGCAAGTTCCGCAAGCACCGAGATGGTGGTTTCCGCGCCTTCCAGCGAGAAGCGCTTCTGGCCGATAAACCGCCGGTCGAGGAAGTGCTCGAATTCTTCCCCGCGCGTGAGATTGTCGAGAATGCGGAGTTTTTCCTCTTTCGAGATGTAAGAAAGCTCCGGCGACTCCATGCGTTCCTGCAGCCAGATCTTTTCCTCCGGCCGCTGGATGTACATATATTCGGCGCCGATCTTGCCGCAATACGTCTCGCGGAGAATATCGACCATCTCGCGGAGAGTGGCCTGGGTGCGTCCGTGGAACGCATGGGCGAGGGAATCGGTGTAGAAGTGGCGATCGAGATCCCAGATGGTGAGCCCGTAAGTAAGAGGGTCGAGCTCGGAGTTCCAGGCGGGTTCATCGCCCAGCGGATCGAGATCGGCCATCAGGTGCCCGCGGACGCGGAAGGCGTTGATCAATCGAATGACCGCCGCTTCCTTGACAACCTCCATCGAGGGCTCCGGCACGGGGGCGAGGGCGTCCGGAGCCTTGTCCGGGGCCCATTTGACCGGGGCGTACGGGACGCGCAAAGCTTCGAAAATCTCCTCGTAGAAGTTCTGCTCGCCATCCAAAAGCGACTGCAGCGTGCCGAGGAACAAGCCGGATTCCGCGCCCTGGATGATGCGGTGATCGTAGGTGCAGGTGACCGACATCACCTTACTGATCCCGAGAGAAGCGACCACGTCGGGCGCGGCCCCGCGATATTCGGCCGGGTAATCCATGGCGCCGACGGCGATGATGGCGCCCTGCCCGGCGACGAGACGCGGCATGGAAGCCATGGTGCCGACAGTGCCGGGATTGGTGAGAGAGATGCTGGTGGCTTCGAAATCGGCCACGCCAAGTTTGCCGGCGCGGGCGCGCGCGACGAGATCGTCGAAGGCGGCCAGATATTGGGCGAAAGACATCGCGCCCGCGTTCCTTATGTTGGGGACGAGGAGGCTGCGGGAGCCGTTCTTGCCCGCGATGTCTTTCTTGTTTACGACATCGACGGCCACGCCGAAGTTAATTTCCTTCTTGACGACGCGGAACATCTCGCCCGCGGCGTTGGAAGCGAAGGCGTGATTCAGGGACGGATTGGCCTGGACGGATTTCACGATGGCCCATCCAATAAGGTGCGTGTAGGAGACCTTGCTTTTGCCGAGCAGCGCGCGGTGATGATTGATGAGACGCCGGTTCTCGTCAATGACCTTGACCGGAATGATGCGCTGCGAGGTGGCCAGGGGGATGGCCGCGCTGAGCGCCATGTTCTCGGCAATGCGCGCAGCCGTACCGCGCAACGGCACCAGCTCTTCCGAGCCGGTCAACACCGGTTCCGGCATGTCGTGCACGATAACCGCGGGAGCGGTTACGGTCACTGGCGTGACGCCATTACCATTCGCTTCGTGATCGAAAATGTTTTTCCAATCGGCGTCCACGGACGCGCGATCGTGATGATACTGCTGCAGGAGCTCTTCTTCGAGCCACGCATTTATGCCCGATTGCGGGCCTTGATTTGATTCCATACGGAGGGGAGACTTACTCTCTTTCATCATAGCGTGGGGGAGGGGGCCAGCTTGAGAGTAGGACGAGGCGCAGGCCAAAGGCCTCTTCCACAAGACCGGGAGCGGTGGTGGCCGATTATGCAAAACGAAGCCAATTTGAACCTATCTTCTTTTTATTTCGTCAGTTGCCATTTGGATTCGTCTCCTGGGAGGAGTAGCAGGTGCGATAAGTGCGGATCGTGCGTCAACGCTGGAGCAGGTTCGGGAAGGCCGACGGGGGCGTCGGCCGCGGGACAGGGGTCCCGCCCCACAAAACCAATTTTGGGCGTTGACGCGCCGGGCCGATTTATCTGACCAGCCCCATCAATGACTTAGCGGCGACCACGCACTGCAGCCACCGAAACGCCTGCTACCGTCGGGCGAGGGAAAAGATATGTCCTTAACCACGCAGCAAGTCGACCGCATGGCGGCCATCGGGAACAACATGTTCAGTTGGGGCCCCGCAGATGACTCACAGCGGCTCAAGTACCCCATCGTCGGCGAAGTCATTGACGTGAATGGCGATTGGTGGGATGTCCGCGATGTGCGGGACACCAGGCACGGCTTCGATCTTTGTTTCGGCACTCCGGGCAACGATCACGGCGCTTATCGGGGCGGTCCGCCCCGCCTGATCGCGACGAAACCGCTGTGGGATTTCTGGGAGGCCAACCAGGCCAAAGGCCACGGCTTTCTATACGATTTACCGGCGGGCCGCAGCACGATCACGCGCGTTCGAAAACGGCTTGGCTTGGGGGTGGAGACGGGCCGGAAGCGATAAGATACGGCGAGGGGTGATCGTGCGACTGCATAACTTCCATATCGTTTGGGTGATCGGACTCACGGTGTTCCCTGGTCGGGGCCTGGCGCAGCGGCAGCCGCCGGGGCAGGCACTGTTTGAGCGGAATTGCGCGAGCTGCCACTCGACCGAGAATGGGACGCCGCCGATGGCCGCACTCAACGCGATGTCCACCGAGAGCATCTTCGCCTCCCTGATGAAGGGCACGATGAAAGACGTTGTGGCCGGGATGACCAGCCGGGAGCGACGCGCTGTCGCCGAGTTTTTGGGCAAGCGACCGCTGAGCGATCCGGCGGCCGGCGACGTGACGAAGATGACGAACCAGTGCGCATCGAATCCGGCGCTGGGCGACATTGGTGCAGCGGCATGGTCGGGCTGGGGCGGGGCGAACAACGCCCGGTTCCAAACGGAACGCGCGGCGGGCCTGAAGGCGGCGGATGTACCCAGGCTGAAACTGAAGTGGGCTTTTGGACTGCCAGCCGGGTCGAACATGTATTCGCAACCCGCGGTGGCGTTTGGCCGCGTGTTTGTCGGCAGCGACGATGGTGTGGTGTATTCGATGGACGCCAGG
>Ga0181536_10007432_pt1 | contig 10771 bp, 16 predicted proteins | sample PEATcosm2014_Bin_41_FD_121105 | JGI IMG/M metagenome (GOLD analysis project Ga0181536, IMG submission 121105) | Peatland microbial communities from MTU Mesocosm Facility, Houghton, MI, USA - PEATcosm2014_Bin17_60_metaG | ecosystem: Environmental > Terrestrial > Soil > Wetlands > Peat | place...
AACCTTGCCGAAGCGAGGTTAGCCTTCCGTCGTCTCTATTTCTCGCTTCGCCGCGAATCCAGCGACGAATAGGCGCAATGGTACCGCCGCCGATCACATCGGCCGTAGAGTGCGCTCGTCGTGCCGTGCTGCGGGTGGAATTCACAGCCTTTTGCAATATTTTAGTTGACGCAAATTATCGCTATATGCGTTTTATGAAGGTGGGGGGACGCTTCTCGCGCGCGCCGACTAGATGACCGAATTAAGTGGCGCGATTTCGTCACCCGATCAAATCACAAGGCCTCTCTACCCATGAAAAAACTCCTCGTGCTGATCGGAGGCGGTGATCGCGATGAGGTTATTTTACGAACAGCTTTGGCTGCGGCAGTCCCACTTTCGGCTCATTTGGATTTTCTTCATGTTCACGTATCCGCAGGAATCGCGGCCCAATATGATAGCCATGTCCAATTTGCTTTAGGAGCTGGCGTCCAGAATGCCTTGGGCCATTTAGAGACCAAGGCCAGGACGTTTTCGGAAATCGCCGCAGACCATGTTCGCGAGTTTTGTGCGGCCTCGAAGATCGAGATTTGCGACACTCCGACTAGCAGGAAAGACGTGACTGCGAACTTTCGTGAAGAGAATGACACTACAACAGAGCGTTTGATTTCCCATGCTCGCCAAAGCGATCTCGTTGTCTTGGGTCGAGCCAAGCAAAAACAGGGATTATCCCCGGATACCCTTGAGCATCTGGTAAGGAATTGTCGACGCCCAGTGATTCTCGCGGCCACCGCGGCACCGAAGACACTTACCGGCACCGTCATGGTGTGCTGGAAGAAGTCCGATAATGTGGCCCGTGCTGTCGTCGCCGCCATGCCGATTCTAACCAATGCGAAACACGTCGTATTCACGAATGTCGCAAAACGCAACGAAGGCGATACCGAGGCCGTGCGTGATCTCGCGCGGCAGTTCGCCAATAATGGAATTTCAACTGACGTGCAGGTTGTCCCGGTGAACAACATCGGAACATCAGGCTTGCTTTCCGCCGCTGCCGAGGATTGCCGAGCCGATCTCGTGGTGATGGGCGCCTATGGCCATTCGCGTTTCCGCGAGCTTATTTTCGGGAGCTGCACCGAGGCTCTCATTCGCGATGCCGATAGGCCAATCTTACTCATGCATTAGTTACCACTCGATGAGGTGATCGAATGAAGCAGGGAAAACTCATCGGACTTATTGAGAACGGGGCCTGCACCGCCGTGATTGGGTTGATGCTGATTGCATTTCCCTCTTCACCAGTGAATGCTGCGCAGCCCCCTCGGGAGGGGTGCGTTGCCGTCTCCAAAAGCGAATATGGCAGCGCCAAAAGGGAAAAGTTGCTGCGTAACAGGAACGGGCTATACGTGAGAACGGGCCGGATATGGCAGCGCTACTACTGGTACTGTCACTGGTAGCGCTCGATAAATCTCGCTGCGTTGTGCTACATGGTGCGCGGGATCGACTTCCTCAGGCTCGCCCTCCTTGCCGCTCAGGCTAAGGATGGCAAGCGCGATCTGGTCCTGGCGGTCCGGCGGCAATCGCCGCACGGCTTCAAGAGTTTTTCGAGTAGCTTAAGCATGGGTCATGACGCCCGGCCCTGAGGAACTAAAGTGAATGCGCACGAGACCCCGGCGCCGCTCTGAACAGACGGATTGAAAAATCCTAGCCCAGATCGTTGTCGACGAGAAGAAAGGGGCCGTGCCCATCGCAGATCCGCTGTTTTGGCATCCGCCGCCGATAGGATCCGCCTTTAGAAATTTTCTGATCTGCTGCACGTCTTAGTTCGCCTTTTTCTTCTAGCAACGTGTAATCGTAATCTGTCGAGTTCCACCCTGTTCTGATGGAACTGTCACGATCTGCTGGCTATGATGACAGCTCAGCGTGCGTGACGGCTCTGAGACGAACACGACTGTCTCTGGCGTTGCGTCAGTCATAATATTCTCGGATGCGTCAGGCGGTACGGCGACAATCCCTCCGTACAGCGGCCACTGACCATACGGTCCGTGGCGGTATGCTGAACCAAAATGACGTTTGGAATGAAACGAGTGCCCGCCGAATCCAAGGCCATGCGCATTCGCCATCACCGCTAACGGTGCAAGCAATACCACCGCTAAAGCTGGTGCTACAACGAGGGTGGTATTTATCCTTTTCATGACCACGTCTCCCTTTCTCATCCCCGATCTGATGCTGCTATCTTAGCCCAAAAGCTGCGATGTTAGCTACGCGCCCGGAGGCTCGCAGAGCGGCGCCTGTGGTGCGGATTTGCAGTGGACTAGTTGCCTCGTGACAGGCTCAAGGCCAAGTTCCGGCTATGCGGTCTTCTGCCATTATTGAGCAAATGGATCTGACTGAATGACAATCAAAGCCGTGGCAAAATTTTGCAGCGTGGCCACCATGGTCCTGGCCGTGTTCGTCGCTCAAACTATTCAATAATTTATCTGGGTACAGACCCTAGTCTTGATGCGGCAGCGCTATTTTTGTGATCTTGGGCGGATGATCGACCAAGCGCCCCGTTATTCCACCAGAGGCCACTGGCTTAGGATCGTCGGCCCGATCAATGTGACCCGCTCCTGGATGATTGGAGCATGGTCGTAGGCGTGTCGCTTAGGACGGTGTTTAGAGCGCTCCGGTTATTGACTCCTTCGGGCGACCACTGGCATAAAACGGTGCCTTAACAAGCCGACGACCCACCTACAGTGCTGGTCTGTTTCTCCCGCCGATCGTCATGATCAAGCGGGCGGTTTGCGTTTGTTGTCCCCGATCTAAGGAGTTTAGCCATGCGTGATGATATGGCGCGCGTGATTGTCGAACGTCCGCGCATCCCGGCCTTCAAGAGTCGTAAAGGACGCCGGCAAGCCTTGGAAGATTTGCCAAAGCACGAGGGTCTGCGCCGCGCGCAATCGCTGCGCGGCGATCGCAAGCAGCTAAATGAGAACCTGGCGCCGCTCCGGCGCTACCTGGAGGGCCAGATTGGCAGACCTTGGAACAAGATTTATGCCGAGATTGCGATGCGCCTGCGCGTGGATAGTACCGTCCAGCAACATGTGCGGGATCATCTGCGTGATTTTGTTGCGATAACACCTCGTCGACAAATTCACGACTGGCGCGCGTCCATGCGCGAGGGGCTTTGGTGGCAGCCGCTCTATGTTAATCCAGTAACTGGCCTTTTATGTCGCACCGACCTGTTGCCGGAAATGAAGGCCCGCCGGCGCTCCATGCGCCATCGGGCGCCCGCGCCGATCGAGCGTATCCAGTTGGCCGAAGATCGTGAGCTGCGTCTAATCGGCGGTCTCTGGTACGAAGTAAAGCTAGCGCCATTGCCGGAACCGGTCTATCGGTGCTTCCGCGAAACGCGCAAGCTCCAGCTAAAGCCGTACGATCGGAACAGCCCCATCGTCGAAATGGAGATGAAGGTGCGGCGACTAATCACGCCGGCTGTCCGCGACGTAGCCACAGGAGTGATGATCGCGGCCGGACCGGCGACCGATAACGACGCGAGCTGGAAGAGCTATCGGCGCGTACAGCCGGATCGTTTCTATGCCATTACTAAGCGCGTTCTCTCCCGGCGGGAGTTGCGGCGCCACGGCTTGAGCAATGTGTCGATCGACGTGACCTGATGCGCAATACTCTTCACTGGCGGAAACGACATTTCAGCCCGCTCAGCAAACGTTTCGCTTGTATTGGCGTTTGCAACGGGAGGGGCGGAGGCCGACCGAAGGAGCATGGGATCGGGCTAAGTGATTCTAGGATCGCGGTGCCCCAAAACTTCGGTCCCGGAGTGCGCCTCAGCAAGCGGCAGGACGTCAGTAGGACGCTATCATAATGTCCGTCTGGGAAAAATCGTTGCCCTTGAAAAGCAGCGGAGCTGAGCTGTCCTTAGCAAGCGCGTAAGCGAAGCAATCGCCGAAGTTAAGCTTTGCCGGATGTCGTCCGCGACCATAATGTTGGAAAGCCTTACGCGCTAGGTCGGCCTGTTTCCCGGAAACCGGAATAATGTCGATCTTGAGTTTGGCCAGCAAGAGATCAAGGTCGCGAGCAGCTTCGTCGCCGCGCCGGACCCGCATGACAATGCCCGTCTCGACCAAGTTGGCAGCCGACAGCATCCGTTCTGAGGCTGCGGCAACTGCGCGCGCGAGTCTCTCGGCTTCTGCCTCCTGGTCAAGAATGCTGACCAGTGCCGAGGTGTCTATAATCATTGCGGCAAGCCATGTTCATCGTAGCCGACGATCTCATCGGGGGAACGCGCATCGAGCAGTGGTAATGCTGCGCAGTGCCGACCGATGTCCATGACTTCATCAACCAAGCTATCGATGGCCTCGTCCTTGCGCTGTTCCCGCACCAAACGCTCGCGCAGGGCCGTAATGACTGCTTGCGTGATGGACTGGCCGGTGCGTTGAGCCAGCTCCCGCGCCAACTTGTCAGCCTCAGGATCCTTGATGCTGAGAGGCATTGTTTTTATACCTAGGTTCCCAATATTCTACCTATCTAGAAATAAGCGTTTTACCTCGGAAAGGCAAGGCCCTTCACGAGAGCACGCAGTCGGGGCGAACGGCCTTAGGATCCAGGCGGCGTGCGGTGCTTCTGCCGATTCCAGCGCAGCCGCACCCCTGGCCCACCGCCGTTCTCGTGATGAAATCTACGCCCTCCGATCAAGCGTCTGTCGCAATTTCAAACGGATCATACACGAGCCCGATTATTCTGACTCAACACGTTTGACAGTCGGACGCGATAATCCGGCCACTTCCGCCCGCGCAACCAGATTTAGTCGTGCGGCCTGCGCTTTCGTGCAGTCAACGGGATGCGATGCGAACTTTGCATAGCGTCCAAAACTTGCGGTGCGAACAGTGAGATTGAGCGCGTGGGTGCTCAGATAGCTCGGCGCGACGAATAGCGCATCTACCGATCGCCGGTTGACGAAGCCCCACTTGGAGCGCTGTAGCCGTTGTCCCAAGCCGGCCACAGACCCTCGATATCCTCTGGCCCCTTGCCATCATCGTATATGATGGTAATATACAATATGCTTGACCTCTCGAAGATCGAAGGGTTTGAATGGGACGAGGGCAACAGCCGCAAAAGTGTCGAAAAGCATGACGTGAGCCAAGCAGAAGCCGAACAGGTCTTCTTTAACGAGCCGCTGCTGATCGTAGAGGATGTTAGCCATAGTTCTCGTGAGACCAGGTTGCATGCTCTCGGACACACGGATGCGGGGCGGCTGCTTCACATCAGTTTTACGCTACGTGACGATGGCAAGCTGATTAGGGTCATTTCGGCGCGCGCCATGCACCGAAAGGAACGGTTACGCATGAACAAAAAGCTTAAGTCTATTCCGAAATTTCGGAGCGAAGCAGAGGAGCGGCGCTTCTGGGAGACGCACGACTCCAGCGATTATATCGACTGGACCAAGGCCGAGCGGGTGCGCTTTCCAAATCTCAAGCCGTCAACGACCGCGATCTCGCTACGGCTTCCGGTGACGCTTCTTGAGCGCATCAAGGTTGCCGCTAACAAGCGGGATGTTCCCTATCAGTCTCTGATCAAGACCTGGCTTGCAGAAAAAATGGGAACGCGATGACGATTGATCTTATCCGCTCGTTCCCCGTGGCTTATTTGGCAACAGCTATCCGAACTATTGCGGCTGCGGCAGTAGTGGCTGGTTAGATCATTTGGTTTGAGCCGCTGGCGCTTACGGAGGCGGCCCTTGCGCTCACCGCCGCTCTCGTCGATGAATTCGACGCCAGCTCGTTCGAAACCTTATAGCTGCATTGTGCGGCGCAGTCGGGGCGTTGGCAGCGGCTCTACTTGCTGAGCTCTTCATCCGAGCACGGAGGCGGCGTGCCGGAGTGACGCGTATCTTACCAAGAAGGAAGACGGGCGAGCATATGCGTTCTCCTGGCTCAACGCATTGCGGGACCAGACAAGAGAGGTACACTTTTGTGGAATGGTGCTTTGCCCGCAGACGATTGCGGAGACGCCCCCGGGCCACCGCCATTCTCGTTGATGAATTAGTGAGAATATATTTTTGTCGATTGGCTTGAAGGGTCAGCACCGCTGCCATTATCAATGAACGCAGCCCCGCAACGCTGCGGCCATTTTTGGCGACTCGTGTGCATGTTGCCTGCGACAAGGGCACACGCCACGGCCCCCCTTCACTCCGGGAACTTCCTGCGCGCGAGTGCATTATCCCATTTGAGGGAGTCCATCATGCGCACCATCGGCGTCGTAGGCTTTGCTGTGTTGATTGGGGTCGCGAGTTTCACTCCGGCCTCGGCACAAAAGGAAACGGCAAGCCCTGTTCAAGCAGATACCTTAACGATAGACGCTTGGACAATTAACGAAAACAAGTCACCAACCGACGATAGCCCGCGGGTAACCGCCACGCTTAATGCAGTTGGGTACGATGCTAAAATGTCGCTGCGCTGCGAAGGGAAGAAAACGGAAGCAATCTTCTTTCTGCCATCAAAGCTTCTAGGAAGCAGCGAGTCGGTCAAAGTACTTTTGCGGCTCTCTGACGGTGCCGAAACGATGTTGTATCCTTCGACGAACGGCCAAAGTTTCTATGCTGGAAGCGCCGAGCAGTTCATTAGGCAGCTACCCGATAACGGAACGATCAATATAATGGCGTCTGGTGACGCAGGCAGAGCCGCTGGCGGCGAATTCAAGCTCGGCAATTTCTCCGCGGTCCGACAGAAGATCGCACAAGCCTGCAATTGGTCTTCTGATCACGCACAAAACTCGTCAGCGCGCCCCATCAAAACGCAAGATAATGCGCAGATGAGTGCCGAACTCGCCAAGAAATGTCGCGCACTAATGATCAAGGCTCACCCTACTGAAATGTATGGTCCGACCGGGACCGCCGCCCTGCAGCGTTCGTATTTCGAGGAATGTATTAGCCAGCAGGGCAACATGTCGGATACAAAGGCATCCGACCATCCGCAGCCAAGTACGACGGGATCCGGAAATTAGCGTCTTGGAGATCTACGGTGTGGTTATCCGCAGCATGATTTCCGACTCGGCACAAAGTAAGTCGGCGGCGCTGATCGACGCGTCGTGCAGCCTCCCTAATCGTGAGCGGTCCGGCCCCTGTCTTTTTCGTTGTCATCATTGATCTCTGCGTAAAAGCTGCTCAATTACCCACAGGATCGCATCGCGGTCATCAGCTGCCGCTCCGTTGGTTGCGAATTTGACATTTCGGCAAATAGGGGAAAATTGCGACTCACGCTCGCTTATTCATCCGTAAGGCGCTCGATGAAAGAGTCCGCGGTATGTCGAACGCCACTATAACAGCAATACGGCGTTAGATTCATCGGCTTTAGAAATTCTGCGCGAAGGACTCGTCGGGATGGAGCAGCGCGCCATTTCTTAGCCATGTGCGACCATCCCTGTGCGCGTCGCCCGCAATCAAGTTAAGAGAGAGAGAGAGAGAGAGAGAGAGAGAGAGAGAGAGAGAGAGACCAATTTTTCGGCGCTTTAGGATGGAGGGAGAACCTCATCATCAATTGATCATTTTCTGGGACTCGCAAATTTCACTAACGCTCTCCTCTTGCAAAGGCAATTCTGGTTTCGCCGCTCGGGCGGTTTTGCCGGCGTGAACGAGAATGAGGTTTTGACCTTTCACCATGCCCCCGACGAATACCCATCCGACTTATGCGGTCTGGATGTATTCGCGTAGCGTTTTGGCTTCTTGGTCTATCTCTTCGACGCGGCCCTTAACCACATCGCCAATCGACACGATGCCGATAACTTTCTCCTGCTTCACCACTGGCAAATGACGGAATCTTCCCGTCGTCATGCGGCCCATCAGGTCTCCGATGGTATCGTCCTCCGAGCAGGTCTTAACTTCGCGTGTCATTACTTGGCTGACCGGTTCGCTCAGCACTGCGGCTCCATGTTCGGCGAGTGCCTGCACAATATCACGCTCAGACAAGATGCCGACGATGCGGTGATCGGCGCCGAGGACGACGACAGCGCCGATGCCCCGCTCGGCCAGCAGCTTCACTGCTGCGATAACATTGGCAGTCGGGTTGATCGTAACGACGCTGCCGCTTTTGCCAGCCAAAATATTTTTGACAATCATGGCAGCCTCCTTTGTTCCGGGCCAAAGACAACAAGCCCACAACTTTCGAGCGTAGCTAACGATCCGCCTGAGGGGCGGAGTCCGTCAAGAGACCTACAGTGCGGTGCAATACGAATAGAAGTCGTTAGTTGGGGGACGCCCCCAGTTGCCGCAATGAAAGTCCGCTTTCCGGGAACAGCGGGTCAAGGGTGGCGCGTTTACCTCGAAACTCGTTACGACGCTTTGCAATACATTCGCGGTGCACTACGTACCGTGAAGATCAATTACGGGTGCTGATTTAGCGGTTATTGTCACCCGCACGATCAATAACCGGTGGATGTTGATTGTTAGGCTGGCTGTAAACAGACACAAACATCAACATTGCGAGCAATGTCGCAAATATTCCGAATCGTAATAGGTCCCTGTCTTTTATTCCCATACGAAATAATCGCACATGTTTAATGAAATGTCTGTTCCCAAAATGACGCTGGTTAATTGAGGATTAGAGCGGCAGTTAAATCAAATATGAGACCAATTGCGGCGATCTCCCGCGGCCGCATTTCAGAATGAGCATGGGGCAGGTTATGGGCCGTCGACCGGCACCATGATTTGAATGGCGGATTTTTGGTAAGCGGCTTCATATTCACATTCAGGACACGTCGCCTGAAACGGATCAGATAGGTTTTCAAGACACCCCGCGTCAGGCCGCGCCCGAGATAGCGTGAACGGCTCACCACACTGCACGCATAGAAGGCCGGGACGAGTAAAGCCCATTGCAGTCATGGCGTTTGCGCCTAGCTGTTCGCACCAGTCCTTGAAGAGCGCCAACAGTTCAGCACTATTTCGCGGTTGGTTCAATCGCGCACGCCTGTGTTCGTGCATTAGTGTGTCAGCACCGCTGACACAATGGGCGTTGCGCGGTCTGCACTGGCAAAATACTGCCTTTCAGGAACACTTCCAGCAGTCTCCGGCGATGTTGCGCCAACGGATGTTTGAATGCATGGCCTTTAATTGCGCGGGCACGTGGCGGCTGGCTTCCGAAATGATTTCAATCGCACGCTGGGCTCCATGGCGGAGTAACCAATTCTTCTGAAAATCAGCAGGACGCGGACATTCGTCGCCACATAATCGAAGACGGCCAAGGCCATGCAAGGCAACCTCTTAAACTTCGCTCCCACTATTTCTTCCTATGCGGCCTAGCGTTGAAGGGATTTAAGATCGGAACACCCGTTGGCTCAAAATCCGACACATTCCGCGTCACCACGGTGAGGCCGTGTTCGAGCGCTGTCGCTGCAATTGCGAGATCAAGCTGTTTGTTGCCAAGCTGTGCTGCAAGGCGACCCCACCGACGCGCAATCCCGACCGTCAGAGGTAGAATGCGTTCGCCGTAAGCTCGCAAGGTCACATCATGCCAATTAGCGAGTTCCTGCGCAAAGCCCGGATTGACTACTTGCTGACGCGCAATTCCAAGCTCGATCTCGCCGATCGTCACTGCACTGAGAAACAGATCAGCTGCAGTAACATCGCCGATCCAGGCAACAACATTGCGGTCCCTCCTGCTCCGACGCAGTTCCGATAAAACATCGGTGTCGAGGAGAAACATCAGAGGTTTGTCTCGCGCAGCGGTCCTTTCAATCGCTCGAATTTGCCATCGTCAGTCGGCATGGCCAGAAGATGATCGACGAAATTCGGAGCTTTCAGAGCTTCGAGATGCTGAAGGCGTTTGTACTCTTCTGCGGCGACCACAACTACCGCGGGTTTCCCGTGTTTGGTCACAGTTTGCGGCTCGCGGCGCGCAGCCTCAATGACCTCGCTGAAGCGATTTTTGGCATCTTGGACCGACCAGCTGCGGTGCACCACGACAAACCTCTTCTAGCTATAAATTCTGGCTAGAATATGAGATTGCCGCTTCGCCGTCAAGCCGTCCAAAAAGCAGCGCGCAATATCTTTTGGGGTAAATCGTAGCGCGCAGAATACGACGGACGCGACTATTTGGGTTTTGGCCGCTGACGCTTCCGCAGTCGCACACCTGGGCCGCCGCCGTTCTCGTCGATGAATTCGACCCAACCGCACTCGGCCTTGGGCATGCCTGCCGAGCAGGTGCGCCGAAACAGAGATTGAAAATGACAAGGCCCCGGTCGCAAGATCGGCGCCATCGTCGTTGTGGTGTTACGGCTGATTGTTGCTTATTTGGTTTGTTTTGCTCGCTGACGCTTACGGAACCAGGCCTCCGTGTCAAGCAGCATGCAACATAACATCGACGCGGATGGCATCGTAGGGAAAGATAATCAAGCCGTCGTCGGTTTTTCGCAAGATACCGGCGTTTAGCAGTGTATGCACGTCGCCATGCACGCCCTTAACGTCGCGATCGACGCGTCGTGCAGCCTCTCTGATCGTGAGCGGTCCGGCCCCTGTCATCGTCCGGATCAATTCCCAGCGCTTCGCCGTCATAAGCTGGAAGAGTAGCTCCGGCGTTGCGAAGCTAATCCGCGCCCCCTGTTTTCTGCCCTTGAATGCATTTTGAGCGCGACGCTTAACATCCTTGAGCGTTGCTACTTCGAGCGTCACAGTTTTCATTTCAACGTCTCCATGCTTCAACGTCATTCCAGAAATCTTTTAATAGTGTCTCAGAGTCCGTCCCAACACTTCGTCAAGGATTACAAAGCTTTCGGAGCATGAGGCGGATGGAAGCAAGTTTCAAGAAGGCAA
>Ga0181536_10007436_pt1 | contig 10766 bp, 13 predicted proteins | sample PEATcosm2014_Bin_41_FD_121105 | JGI IMG/M metagenome (GOLD analysis project Ga0181536, IMG submission 121105) | Peatland microbial communities from MTU Mesocosm Facility, Houghton, MI, USA - PEATcosm2014_Bin17_60_metaG | ecosystem: Environmental > Terrestrial > Soil > Wetlands > Peat | place...
AGGCAATCTTTGTATCGCATACTCCACGCTCGCCCGTAAGCATCAACATGATATCGTCTGCAAAGGCGTGCACCATCTGCCGCCAGGCCCGCAATTCGCCGTCATAGCTTTTGGGCGTTCCCACCATTTTTCTGCCCGCAACATCGAAGAGCCGGCCGTCCAACCTGATTGAATTCCCCTGGACCTGATAAGAGCAGCGAGCCAGAAAGTCTGCCCCCTGGCGGCGCCAATCCTGGAACTTGATCTCGGAAGCTTCAAACCCCATTACCTGAGGATCTTCGAGAAACCCCTTCCGGTCCAGGGGCCGAAAAACGCCTGAGATGCTGAGATCGTTTGAGAGCACGTCGCTCATCTCCCGGGCCAGTTGGGTCTGCTCCGGGGTCATGTATTTGAAATCCGGGACGGCAATTGGAATTCTCTGGAAGCTGGGCTTGGTAATATCGAGATAGATGGTTTGGGTGGATGCTACATCCGATAATCCGCAAATCCCGAGAAAGAGAAAAAAACATAAAAACAGGAACCTGTTTCTGACAGAATGCATATTACGGATAACCCTTTCTGCGCCGTGCTAAGATACCTGCCCAGGCTTGAAAGTCAGAATCAATTTCGTGCTGTTCTGAAAAATGGCTTCAGGGACTGGCGGAAGCGGCGCAGCCCTGTCTACGGCGCGCACCGCTGAATCATCGAACAGCTCGTTGCCCGATTTTGCCATGACCCTGATACTGACAATTTCGCCTGTCTTTTTTATCTGGACCTCAACTATAGCCTTGAGGCCGCGTATTCCTTGGTCGTTTACCAGCTTCCATTCCCGCTCGATCCGCTGCCTGATTTCTTCGCCATACAAGCTGGCCAGCCGGTTAGATGCGCTACTCCCTTCAGGCGTACCGGACGTGCTCCCCTGGGTAGTCCCCCTAGGGCCTCCCTCGGCCGCGCCGGCCGGAGTTCCACGGGTCAGCTTTTCGCTCCCCGGCTGGTTCTTTGCCGGCGCCGGGGCCGGCTGAGCCGGGGCTTTGGGTTCAGGCTCCGCCTGCTCCGCCGATGCCGACGAGGTGCGCGGGATTACTTTCGGTTTGGCAATCAGCTTATCCAGGTTCTTTTCAATAGCTTCAAGGCTCTGCGGCTTTTCAGGCGCAATGGGGACCTCTTTGGGTTCAATTTTCGCGATCTGCGCTTCCGGTTTTCTTATCTCCTCATCGATTGCCAGGCGTTTGATCGGCGCAACCGGCTCGGATTTTCGGCTCGGCTTGTCCGAAGTCACCGCTTTCTCAGAAACAACCGCCTCCTCAGCCGCCTTGGGGTTGCCCTTGAGCTCCGGCAAACCAGCTCCCAGATCTTTCATGGACACCAGATTAACCGTGCAGTAGGGAGGCTTCAAAGGTTTGTGCGGTATCAACAATGCCCAGATAAAGGCGGTGCTGAAAGCCAGCACATGGACTAGAAGCGAGGTCCCGATCCCGGTCACCAGGTCCTTTTTGGGAATTCTCTTATCAGCCAGTACCAAGGATTCCATTCATCTCCCCTTTCACCGGCAGCCATGCGGCAGCCGACCGTGAAGGGAAATCAAATCCTGCCCTTGCCCTTTTGTTTAGAATTGTTAGCAGGACTCTTCGCAGATTCGGTCACCATCCCTATCTGATCGATTCCAGCCCCTCTTATCAGTCCCATAACTTCCATTACATACCCATATGGAATCTGCTCGTCGGCTCGCAGAAAAACTCCCTTCCTATCGAGCCGGTTCTGAGTAATGGCGGCCAGCTTGGATTCCAGGTCGCCGGACTCCACCAGATTGTCGTTGATATAGATTTTGCGGTCCTGAGTAATCGTTACGACCAGCCGTTCATCATCAGACGGGATGGCCGGCGCTGAACTCTCAGGCAGCTTCACATCAACTCCCTGCGTCATCATTGGCGCCGTTACCATGAATATGATGAGCAGAACAAGCATTACGTCGACAAGCGGCGTAACGTTAATATCAGAAACCATTCTTTTTGAGTTTCCGTTGGCTTGCATCAGCCTCTATCCTTTAAGTTCAATCCTGCAAAACAAACTTCTGTTCCGGGGCATTGCCCAGCGCCGATTCTTCCTGTCTGCCCTTCCGCATCAGGTCGCGTTTGAGCATATTAAGATAATCGGAGGAAAAATGGCTCATCTCGTTTTCGATTCCCCTGATTTTAGTGGAAAAGTGATTGTAGGCCACCACCGCAGGAATCGCCGCTGCCAGACCAATGGCAGTTGCAATGAGCGCCTCCGAAATTCCCGGGGCCACAACGGCCAGGTTGGCGGCGCCCTTGATGCCGATTTGCTGAAAACTCGTCATAATGCCCCAAACCGTTCCAAACAAGCCGATAAAGGGGGCGGTGCTGCCGGTTGTGGCAAGCAGAGGCAAAAAGCGCTCCAATCTTTGCCGCTCCGAACTCATTCCGCCCTGAATCGCCCGATCCACGTTCTCCAGCAGGATTTCAGGGTTTGCAGACAACTCCAGCAGGTTCCTTGTTTCCAGCGATTTCCCGAGCCTGCTCAGTTCCGCATAGCCTACCCGGAAAATCTGCGCGAGATGGCTGTCTGCCAGCTTTTCGCTGTCCCGGTATAGCGCAGAGTAGTTCTTGCGCTGTCTGAAAAGGGATATGAATTCACCCGACTCCCGGTTGGCCCGGCGGATCAGGCGGTATTTGAGCACTATGACACACCAGCACGAAATGGAAAGCGCCATAAGGATCAACAGCACGAACTTTACCATCGGTCCTGCATTGAAGATCATATCCATCACGTTGTCTGCCGATCTCTGATAAGGCACGGCGAAATCGGGGGCGGCATATGCGGTTGCTGACAAAAATTGCATAACCATCAATTTGTATCCCCTGCATGCATCGATCTGACAATTTTCATAATATTCCTGAGAGCCACTGCGGCGGACTCCATAATGTGTAATTCCGTTATCCGATCGGACAATTCGGAGGCAACCGGATTTATTTCCAAAACATGGGCTCCCCTGCTTTTGGCAATCAGTGGAAGCTTGGAGGCGGGAGCAACCCTTGCCGAAGTCCCGACTACAACCATCAGATCGCACTTCTCCGCCGCATCGAATGCGCACGAGTAAGCTTCTGCAGGTATTCCCTCCCCGAACAGGATAATGTCCGGCCGGATTGGTCCCCCGCACGAGCATAAAGGCGGAAGTCTCACCAGTGAGATATCCGCTCGCAAAAAAGGCTTTTGACAGTTGTCGCAGTGCATCCTGCGAAAGCTTCCATGAAATTCCACGACATTGGAACTGCCCCCCCTTTGGTGCAGGCTGTCCACATTCTGAGTAATGACCATCTTTATGATACCGAGCTTCTCGAGCTCACCCAGCGCAAGATGCGCTTCGTTGGGATTGACTCCTTCGACAAGAGCGCCCATCTCCATAAGCATTTTCCATACCTTCGCAGGATTGGCGCGGAAAGAATCTATATGCCCGTATTCAAACGGGTCGTATTTGGTCCAGAATCCGTTCTTACCCCTGAAATCAGGTATTCCGCTCTCCACCGATATCCCGGCGCCGGTCAGAGCTACAGCATAGCGGCTCTGCAAAAGCAGATTCGAGAATCTTTGGTACTTATCCATATTTCACCAGAATAATTAAGTTTTTCGACTTAAACGGCACGTTATCGTAATTCTCCCGGAAATACTTGTCAATAGAATCGCTTCTTCGCGTGAAGAATTTGCTACCTGTAAATCTTGAGCGTCTGCCCGACTCGTATTTTATTTCCGGCAATATTGTTCCAGATACAAATTTGCTGTCTGGTTGCATTGTACTTCAGGGCGATCGAATCGAGCGTATCACCCCGCGAAACCTTGTGCACCAAAACGCTCGGCTTAAATGTGGATTTCCAAACCTCCACCTCCTTCTCGAATCGCTTTCCCCTGCCCTCGGGCACTCGTATCGTAAGGTCCCCCTTCGGGATCACGTCCGAAACCAGGCAGGGATTGAGCACCTTCAGTTCCCGGTAGGTAACCCCGGCGGACTCGGCTGCCACGGCGATCGGCATCGGACCGGGAAGATCGACTTTCACCCTTTCGAAAATGATCGGTTGATAACCGGCCCCCTTGGGAAGGTGATAGCCGTACTTCTCAGGGTTCTCCAAAACCTCCTTTATAGCCAGAATCCTGAAAACGTAGCGCTCTGTTTCCTGGGGCAGTTTGAGAAAATAATAGCTCTTGGCCTTTTGTTTTCCGATTTCAACCTCAATACGCCGTTCCCCGCAATTAAAAGCCGCAATGGCGACAGTCCAGTTCTGAAACATGTCGTGCAGGTCCTTCAAATACCCGAATGCCGCGAGGGCCGATTTCTCGAAGTCATAACGCTCATCAATGGCGGCGGACTGTGTCATTCCGTAGGAACTCGCCGTGTCTGCCATAAACTGCCAGGGGCCGGCAGCACCCGCATGTGAAACGGCCCAGGGCATCAGATCGCTTTCCGCAACAGCCACATATTTCAGATCGTCCGGAAGACCCCTGGCCGCGAGTTGCTTCTCGATCCATGGGAAATAGCGCTCTGTCCTTTTCAGCCAGAGGTAAACCTGTGCATGGCTTTGCGTAACGATTGTAAACTCACGGTCGAACCTTTCGCGAACGTCGGCAGAACCGAGGGGTACCGCCTCTCCACAAAGCTCAGCCTTCTCCGGAAGCCCAAAGCAGGGCACAACCCAAGTGACATCGGGCGGCCTGGAATCAACTCCGCCCCACCCTCCGGCCCCATAGAACCCCAGCATCAGGATTAAAACCAGAACCAGGACCCCGAGCCTGCATTTTCTTTCAAGCGGCATTGTTAAACTCCTGCCTAAATATCACCAAAATGCCTAAATAACGCAAAATAACCGAACCCTTGGCGTCTCGATATCAGAGTTCGAAAATCGCAATTGGGTAATCGGTGATTTTGCTCGAAAATTGTATTATCTTGTTCCCCTACTTTTGCGATATTCATCTTAAATTCAAACCCGCAAAGAAGAAAATATGGAGAAATATCTGCTCCATGCCGAACAGCTCAAGCAACTTGTGGAAAAAGCGATCGATCTTTTCCTCGAATACCAGTACAAACACGGCTATGACGAACCCATGGCCAGGTCCGCGGCCGTCATGGACGTGATCGGCTCTCTTAAGAGCTTTCGCGGGCGCCATCTCCTATGACGGAATGCAGGACTACTGCTTATCCGCAGGACCTTCGCCATTCCTCAAACTATTCATTCTCGCCAGGAACTCGTCGGGCGGCATGAGGTCCATAACCCGCAAATCGACCCTCTCATCACCTCCGGGCTTCAGAAAAACGACACTGGGTATGCCCAGAACATCATAGCTGCGCGCCATCATTTCACTTGCTCGGTCTCCTCTCTGAGAAAAATCTACCCTTATCATGACAAAATCTTTTGCAGCGGCCTCGATAATCGAGCGGTCATGAAAAATGGTCCGGTCCATATGCCGGCAGGGCGAGCACCAATCGGCGTAGAAATCAATTATGACGGGTTTGCCCGATAATTTGGCTTCGGCCAGGACTTTCTCCGAATAGGGCGTCCATTTTATGCCCTCACTGGGCATGGCATACCAGATAATCACGCCTGCCAGGCCGATACAAACAATCCCTACGCCCTTCCTTATCCATTTGAAGGCTGTGAACCGGACCCTGGTCGAATCTATCCAGCCCAGATGGACCCCCGCTGCCAGAGCGATGACCGAAAGCAGTCCTATCCCAAGGATATCGGGCATTATGGGAGAAATGAAATAGCCGGCCGCTCCAATCATCACCCATCCCATGGCTTTGCGGACCCACAGCATCCATTCACCGGATTTGGGAAGCATGCTCAATCGGCCCGAAAGCAGGGCGAGAACGAAAAGCGGAAATCCCATTCCAAGACTCAGGCTGAAAAAAACCCAAAAACCGAAAACAGGGTCCCTCGTGTTGGCAACCATGACTAAAACCCCGGCGACAAACGGCCCGATGCACGGCGCGGCAACTATGCCCAGAGTCAACCCCATGAAAAGGCTTCCGAGGTAACCGGCGTAATTTCGAGCGGCAGCACCGGTTATGAATGCAGGCAGCCGGAATTCCCAGACGCCGAACATGCTCAGGGCAAAAACAAACATAACCAGGGCTACCAGCACAAGAGTTACGGGGTTTTCAAGCAGCGTTCCCAGAACACGCCCTGAGAGCGCAGCGAAAACCCCCAGCATAGAGTTCATTATTGCTATTCCCAGAACATAGAGGAGAGCATTGATCAAAATGGCGCCGCGTCCTGCCTTCAGGTCCGTCGATTTAGCGCTGAAGAAGGATATCGTAATGGGCATCATGGGATAAACGCATGGGGTAAGATTGAGGGCCATTCCTCCAAAGAAAATCGACAACATCGCCCAGAACATGCTGAAGCCGGCATCCGATGAGGCGACCGGCGCGGCCCTGAGTGCCGGCGGAAACAGGCAGAAACAAAGGAAAAAAACCGGTAATGCAAATCTGTACGGTTTCATCAGCAAATACCCTCTTCCAACGGCATGCTCATAACCTTCAAAACCCGCTCATTGTGCTCTTTTCTACTCTCCGCTTTAAACCTCCACCATTGTATAACCCCAACTATGGCGCAGAAAAGTCAAAAAGCTATGCCTCAAATATTATATCACAGCTATGGAAAAACCGGGATTGCCGCCTTCGTGATGCCGATAAGTGTTGAACCCGGAATAAAGGCCGGGGGCCGCAAATTTCCGGGTCTGAGGACCACTCCCGCCTCAGGGAATCACAGTCTCCTTATTAAGGAATCCCGATCCTTCCTGTTGCTTACCAATTTCCATTTTCAATGGCTGACCCCTTTTACGGGCGGGCTGCGGAAGGCGCCCCCTGAATGGGTGTCGATTGTGTTGGGCGGTCGCGGGGCGCTTGTTGTCAAAACCGACCTTGATTCTATCCACCCTTACTCCAGGCGAAATAGACTCTGGACACCCCTGGGCTGTGGGTTATAATGCCGCTCAACCAACGAGTGGAAAGGCTCTGGAAGTGGAAACAGTTGTTCTGGCCTGCAACACGATTCGCGATGAACTCGAAAAGGCGGCCACAGAGACGAACTGTCCGCATGGTTTCGTATGGGTCGAATCCGGGCTGCACCTGGTAACGGATTCCCTGCGCCGGCGATTGCAGACTGACCGTTATCTCAGGCACTTCCTCTCCGGTCCCTGGAATGATGATTCTTTCGTAATGATTCCACCATTCACCACCATTGAATTGAAGCATCTGGGTCTTGATTCGACAGTTCGTCCTTCCTCCATCCAGGCTGTGATGTAAAAGGAAAAGCTTCTTGCCTACAGTATCCTTCAGTGGTCGCAAATTGACGATAGAAGCAGCGCAGGGAGAAACCCTGCTGTCGTGCATTCGACGGAGTGGATTGAGAGCGGAGTCCACTTGCGACGGTCGAGGAGTCTGTGGCAAATGCCGAGTCGTCGCCCATGGAAAATTGAGCCCACCCGACGAGGCGGAACGCGAGCACCTGGCAGGCCAATCTGCAGACGTTCGTCTGGCATGCAGAGCAAAAGTGGTCGGCGATGTCTCCGCGACTATCAGCGACACTTGGACTCAACTCCAGTCCGTATATGGTCCCAAGTGTCGAGAGGTTGCTCTCGACAGTCCCGTCAAACGCATCAGTCTGCCGGATAAGGGCCGAGGCTTCAGTCCGTACGCGGAAACTCTTCCCTTTCGAATCGCCGATCCTCGCGTTTTTGACAAAATCGCTGCCTGGGATGGAGATAAGAACCAGGCATTCGGCATCGTGTTTGGAAACGAGATCCTGGACATTCGCTTCGACCAGGAGCCGGTACTCGGCGCCGCAGTGGACATCGGCACAACAAGCCTTTCGCTTTATGTATTCGACCTGGACAGAGGAGAATTCCTGGGCAGCAGTTCGGCGCTGAATCCCCAGACGGCCTATGGCGGTGACGTGATAACGCGTATTGATTACTGCCGCGGAAATCCGGAAGGGGTATCCGTGCTGCGGTCTGCGTTAATCGGACAATTGGAGTCGATGCTGGAAGAAGCTTTGGGAAGAGGCCGAACCCGGAGTCAAGTCTTTCTGATGACAGCGGCAGGCAACACCACGATGCTCCACATCCTGGCAGGAGTTAACCCGTTGTCCCTGGCACTGGCTCCTTTTCGTCCGGCTTTCCTGAAGCCTCTTGTCCTGGAAGGAGAACGCTCCGGCCTCCCCATTGCCCCGCAAGGACGGCTTATCCTTTTGCCGGGAGCGGCTGCCTATGTTGGCGCCGATATTGTCAGTGGTCTCACAGCAATCGACTATCGGTCCTGCTCCGGGTGCACTCTGTTCGTTGACATTGGCACGAACGGGGAAATAGTGCTGATCGAAAGCCCTGATCGACTGCTCGGCACATCGTGCGCAATGGGACCGGCACTGGAAGGCATGAATATTGCCTGCGGCTGTCGAGCTGTACCCGGCGCCGTAAATACCGTGGTCCTGGGCAATGATATGTTGCCTCAATTCACCACCATAGGCGGTTTGCCGCCTATCGGCATTTGTGGGAGCGGCCTCGTGGATCTTGTCGCCGCACTGCTCGCCTCCGGGGTCATCACCACCGGGGGAGCATTCAATCCTAAAGCCGGCAAGAGCCTGACCGATCGGTTGCAAGGGGACCGTTATCATCTAACGGACAATGTTTTTCTGAGCCAGAGGGATATCCGACAGGTGCAGTTGGCCAAGAGCGCGGCCATAACGGGGATTCTAACTCTGTTGAGCGAAGCGGGCCGTTCTGTCGAAGACCTGGAGCAGATAATCGTGGCCGGCTCTTTCGGTTACCACTTGAATCCTGAAAACCTGAAATGCATCGGATTGCTGCCGGCAGAGTACACCGGGCAGATCACCTTTGTGGGGAACTCATCACTTTCCGGAGCTTCCCTTGCCGTGCTCAACAAGGACATATTAAAGGATATGGAGCATCTGGCTTCTGTCATCCGGGTGCTGGACCTGGGCTCCCATCCCGATTTCAGCAAGCAGTTCATTTCCCGACTGGATTTTGCATTTGCCCGTGGATCGGCAATCCACCGGTTTGCTGAAGTCAGTTCCTCGTCATGATGATGCGCTTCGGACGGTCTGTTTCTTGCTCTCTCTCATGAGTCTCCGGCAAATACGAACCCCTGAAAAAGCGTCCTCCCCTCACTGATCCGCGCCCGACATCCGAAAGACCCGTTCGTCCACCTCTCCTCCTCCAATGAGGATAAAGGGTCGGCGCTCCGACCTGCGCCGGGTGCTGTCCTCGAACAATTGAACAAGCTCCCGAAGATGATGAAAGCTGTCGGTGATGAGAGCTGAAGCAGCAATCAGGTGAGGCTTGAATTCGGCTTCCGCAGCGACGAAGTCAGCCGGAGGCACGTCAACCCCCAGGTCTAAAACGCTAAAACCGTGGCATTCCAAAAGATCCCTGAAAAGGTTCTTTCCAATATCGTGGATGTCGCCCGCAATGGTCCCCAGCAGCACCCGCCCGAAGGTCTTGCCACGTTCCTCTTTGACCATGAGGGGCCTTAACAGATCCACGGCCTGACGCATTATCTCGCCCGCCATGATGGACCCTGCGATGTAATAATGGCCCTTCTCGTGCATCGAGCCAACCAGACGCATCCCTCTCTGGCAGGCGTGCAGGAGTTCATCGGGCGAGACTCCGGCCGCGAGGCGCCGTTTTATGGCCGGCAAAGCCTCTTCTTCTCTGAGGTCGGCCACCAGGGTTGCCAGTTCTCCCATTTCCCGGGCCATCGGTCTGATAGTTTTCTTCGGCACGACAATCTCCACGCGCTCTAAGATTCATCCCACAACCCCAGTTTTGTCTTCAGGGTCAGGGTTTCGGGTGCAGCCGTGAACCACCCCCAACCAAAGGGAGTGTCATGGAAGTCATAGACCACATACTCCAGGCGAAAAACGGGCGTGCCCGCCGGCTGGTTCAAAAGACCGGCCTCCTCGTCATTGAGGACGGTCGGGATAATTGTCAGGTCGCCCTTCTTCGCTGTGCCGCCGCCGTGCCCGTTGAACAGATCGGAGAGAGGCCCCACGCTCAACTCGGCTTCCACAACCGGACGAGTGGGGTCACAACGGATACGCCCTTCGTGAGACATGGCGGGCCGGTTGTCACGAAGCAAAAGTCGGCGGAGTCAATCGAGGAAGGCATGCATTTACCTGATCAAGAAGCACACGTGCGCAACAAACAGGGAAATCGCTGAGTCGTTTGGGACCTTGAGCTATTCGGCAGTGGCCAGGATAAGTGAGAGTGCGTCGAGTCAATTGGCGGCGGACAATGAGTTGCGAGAGGAGATAAAAAGGTTGCAGGTGAACTTTTCCTTTTTCAAGCCCTGACCCCTTGGTTTCATGCTGACCCCTTGGTTTCATGGTTTCAAGGACTTTGATCGCCCTCACCTCTGCAACTATTTTCAACTTCATTTCGAAGCGGCAGTTTAGCTGTTACTCAGGAATTGGCTCCGGTATCCGGCAGGTAAAATCTTAGTGCTTTAACCTATTTAACTTTGCACGCGGGTACGACGTTCGACCTGGATCTGCCCAGCCACGGGTCTTCAGCGGTTTTAGGCTCCTCTCGTCTCTTCAATGCCTCTATCGCTGCAGGCAAAATTTCGAGCGCTTTCTCGAATTTTTGCGCACATTTGGAACAGCAAATGCACTGGGGTGATTGCAAGCAGAAATCGGAATTTGACGGTCAGTTGCTCCTCCGGGTGAATCACATCCGGCCGGGCTATCCCTGGAGGC
>Ga0181536_10007437_pt1 | contig 10765 bp, 11 predicted proteins | sample PEATcosm2014_Bin_41_FD_121105 | JGI IMG/M metagenome (GOLD analysis project Ga0181536, IMG submission 121105) | Peatland microbial communities from MTU Mesocosm Facility, Houghton, MI, USA - PEATcosm2014_Bin17_60_metaG | ecosystem: Environmental > Terrestrial > Soil > Wetlands > Peat | place...
CCATCAGCAACATCGTGCACACCCAGGGTTGGGTGCATTGCCACGCCGCGGCCACGGATGCTTCAGGGCTGGTTAAAAGCATGATGGACGCGCTCATCGAGCACTTCACGCACGAGGATCTGCCCGCCAAACTGCGTATCGCCGTGGCGTGCTGCCTGAACATGTGCGGCGCAGTGCATTGTTCCGACATTGCCATCCTCGGCGTGCATCGCCGCCCGCCCAAGGTGCAGAGCGAGATACTCACCAAGTCCTGCGAGGTGCCGACGGTGATCGCGTCGTGCCCCACCGGCGCCATTCGTCCTGTTCCCGGCGTGGGAGGCAAGCAATCCGTCGAAGTTCTCGAAGAACAGTGCATGTACTGCGGCAACTGCTTCAGCGTCTGCCCGGCCATGCGCATGGCCGATGCGGAAAACGACGGGCTCTCCATCTGGGTCGGCGGCAAGGTGAGCAATGCGCGCAGCGCCCCGCGTTTCTCGCGTCTCGCCATTCCGTTTCTGCCCAACCACCCGCCGCGCTGGCCTGAAGTGGTCGAGGCCGTGGTGAAGATTGTCGATGTCTACCGCGGCGAGGCCCGCAAGTATGAGCGGGTGGGCGAATGGATCGACCGCATCGGCTGGCCGCGATTCTTCGAGCTCACAGGCTTCGAGTTCACGCGCTATCACATCGACGATTTCAAGCACGCCGGGATGACCTTCGCCCGCTCGACACACATTCGCTATTAATGCGGGCTTTGCAGAAGACGAGTAGAGGCTGCTGATGGGACTGTTCAAAGAAGTGAAGAAACCGGTAATCAAGCACAGCGCAACCGACGGCGCTGGCGTCACTTCCCATCGCCCCGCCTACATCGCAAAAACAGCCCCCTGCATCCATAGTTGCCCCAGTGGGACGGATGTGCGCGGGTGGCTCGTCGCGCTGGCCCAACATAAGGCCTATGGCCGCACGCCTGCGCAAGCCTTTGAGCTCGCCTGGCGCACAATTCTGGAGCACAACCCCTTCCCTGCCATCTGCGGTCGCGTCTGCCAGCATCCTTGCGAGCTGAATTGCAATCGCAAGGCAAAAGACGGATCGCTTGCCGTGAACAAATTGGAGCAATTCGTCGGCGACTTTGCCATCGCGCAGGGATTGCGCGCCGAGAAAATTACTTCGCCTCGCGATACTTCTCCGCGCATTGCCGTCGTTGGCGCAGGTCCCGCCGGTCTCTCTGCCGCCTGGCATCTCGCGCGCAAAGGCTATGCGGTCACCGTCATCGACGCCGCGCCCCGGCCCGGCGGCATGATGCGTTTTCGCATCCCCCGCTCGATCATTCCTTCTGAAATCCTCAATGCCGAAATCTACAACATTCTCAGCCTCGGAATCGAGTTGCGCGCCGGCTGCGTGGTAGGCCGTGATCTTTCGCTCGAAGAATTGCAGCGGAACTACCAGGTCGTGTTCTTCGCCATGGGCCTGCAAAAGGCTGCGCAATTGGAGTTGCGCGTTGGCCATGATGGCGGCGCAGCCTTCATCGGCGAGTTACCCGCGGAGCCGCCCGAAATTCCAGCCAAGGAAACTACCGAGGCCGTCCCGCGTGTGCTCAACACGGTGAGCGTCGCGATTGCCCAGGGGCGCGCGGTCGCCGAAGCGATCGCCGCGCACCTTGAAGGCCGCAGCACAGCGCAATCTTCCGCGCCCGCCGTCACCCGTTCTGAAAGTTTGAAACTCGATTGGTATCCGGCAGCGCAACGCGTCGACGGCGGTGCTTTGATGACCGAGGCCGAAGTGCTGGCCGAGGCCGCGCGTTGCATGTCGTGCGGCATGTGCATGGACTGTGAGACCTGCTGGATGTACTGCAGCAAAAACTGCTTCGTCAAGCTGCCCAAGGGCGAGCACTACAAAATCAAGATCGAGCTCTGTAACGGCTGCGGAAAATGCGCGGAGTCGTGTCCGTGCGGATACATCGTAATGAACTGATTGTGAGGTGAGTTGTGCCGACGTTTGAAGTGGAAGGTAAGAAATACGATGTCGACGAGGATGGCTTCCTCCAGGAGCCCGCTCTCTGGACCGAGGACGTGGCCAAGGACTTTGCCAAATCCGAATCGATCGATGCGTTGACTGAAGGCCATTGGAAGGTAATCAACTACATCCGCAACTACTATCTTCAGTTTGGCATCGCGCCCATGGTCCGCAAGGTATGCAAAGAAACTGGATACAAGCTGAGTGATATCTACCAGCTTTTCCCGTCCGGCCCGGCCAAGGGCGCCTGCAAGCTCGCGGGCCTTCCCAAGCCCACAGGCTGCGTGTAGGCTGCCATGAGCGTGAGCGGGGCCATCGCAGAGATTGTCGCGGAGCGCTGGATCGAGCGAACTTTCGCATCCTATCCCGCGGAGACGCTTCCGCTCCTGAGCGGCGAGCTGGATCCCTTCCGCAATCCTGCAGGCCATGCCATCAAAAAGAGCCTGACTACGCTCGCCCGCGAGTTGCTCGGCGAGATGGATAAGAGCGCCATTGCACCCGCGCTCGACGCCTTGGTCCGCCTGCGTGCCGTGCAGGATTTTAGTCCCTCCGCAGCGCTACGCTTCATCTTCGACCTCCGCGATGTGGTTGCTGAAGTCACAGGAGAAGTCCCGCAAGCTCTCGAAAGCCGGATCGACGAGTTGGCTTTGATGGCCTTCGATCAGTACATGGCCTGCCGCGATCAAATTGCCGGGCTGCGCGAAAAAGAGTTGCGCTCCCGCATGCAACACGCGGCAAGGTGAAGGGTACAGCCATGAATGCGCTCTATTCGCTGCTCGCGGTGCTGGCCCTGGTTTTGGCCGGCCTTGCGAGCGGGCAGAGCGGACCGGCGCGCATGGCTCTTACCATGTTCGTTCCTTACGCAGCCTTCGCCGTGCTTCTCGTTGGCTTCTGCTGGCGCGTGGTGCGTTGGGCGTCAGCGCCGGTTCCCTTCCACATCCCCGTCACCTGCGGCCAGCAGAAGTCGCTCCCTTGGATCCGTTCCGCGAAAATCGACAACCCATCAACACAATGGGGCGTCGTGGGTCGAATGGCCGGTGAGCTTCTGCTCTTCCGCTCGCTCTTTCGCAACAACCGCGCGCGACTTTCCGGCGGGCGACTGATTCTTGGCGAGAGCGCGGGCCTCTGGCTCTGTTCTTTGGCCTTTCATTGGGCATTGCTGTTGATCCTCCTCCGCCATCTGCGCCTGTTCCTGGAGCCGGTGCCGGCATTCGTAAACGCCCTTGAGCGTCTCGACGGCTATTTCCAGATCGGCGTGCCGCCACTCTATTTCTCCGATGTGATTCTGGTTGGCGCGCTGGCCTGGCTGCTTCTCCGGCGCTTTCGCGATCCCGCCCTACGCTACCTCTCGCTTTTCTCCGACTATTTCGCGCTTTTCCTGCTGCTGGCCATCGCTGTCACTGGCATTCTCATGCGCTACTTCACGCGTGTCGACATTCTTAGCGTGAAGCAGTTCGCGCTCAGCCTGGCCGCGTTCCGGCCCAACGCCCCACAAGCGCTAGGCACACTCTTTCTATGCCATCTTCTGTTGGTCTGCGCGCTCGCCGCATATCTCCCTTTCAGCAAATTGATGCACATGGGCGGCGTGTTCCTGAGCCCGACTCGCAATCTCGCCAACAACAGCCGCAGCCGGCGGCATATCAATCCGTGGAACGCTCCTGTAAAGACGCACACCTACGCGGAGTGGGAGGAAGAATTCCGCGACAAGATGCAGGCGGCAGGAATTCCACTCGAAATCGAGAATGGGGCCCGGGATGCCGGAAACGCTCGTACAAATTGAGCCCAAGCCGCCGCATGGCGACTGGCGCGACCCGCACGTCGAGTTCCGCAAGGGCTCGATCTGTTACAGTGCTGCGTCCAAAAATCTCACCGCTCTCGGCCTTCCCAATCCGCGCGTCTGGCAACCGCTCGATAGCGACTGGAAGCTTCCGCCGGATTGGAAGCGCATCATCCTCGACGGCATGAAAGAGCGACTGCAAAAGTACCGCTCCTTCCGCCTCTTCATGGACATCTGCGTGCGCTGCGGCGCCTGCGCTGACAAGTGCCACTTCTATCTCGGCTCCTCCGACCCCAAGAACATGCCCGTGGCGCGCGCGGAGTTGATGCGCTCCATTTACCGCCGCTATTTCACCCTTACGGGCCGAATCTTTGGCGCGCTGGCCGGCGGCCGTGAACTCACTGAGGATGTGATCAAGGAGTGGTTCTACTACTTCTACCAGTGCACCGAATGCCGCCGCTGCTCTGTCTTTTGCCCTTATGGCATCGACACTGCGGAGATCACCATGATGGGCCGCGAGTTGCTCAACCTCGTCGGCTGCAACACCAACTGGGTGCTCGAACCCGCGGCCAACTGCTTTCGCGTAGGCAATCACCTCGGCATCCAGCCGCACGGATTCAAAGACAGTCTCGATTTTGCGGCGGACGAGGCCGCGGAGATCACTGGTCTTGATTTCGAAGTTCCGATCAATCGCAAGGGCGCAGAAGTGCTCTTCGTCATGCCCTCAGCCGACTACTTTGGCACGCCGCACTACTACACGCTGCTTGGCTACCTCATGCTCTTCCGCGAAATCGGCCTCGATTACACGGTCAGCGCCTACGCTTCGGAGGGCGGCAACTTCGGGCTCTTCTCCTCGCACGAAATGATGAAGCGCCTCAACGCCAAGATCTACGAAGAGGCCAGGCGTCTCGGCGTCAAATGGATCCTCGGCGGCGAGTGCGGCCACATGTGGCGCGTGCTGCACCAATATATGGATACGATGAACGGTCCGGCCGATTTTCTCGAAGTGCCGGTCTCACCCATCACCGGCACCGTATTCGAGAATGCCCGCTCCACAAAAATGGTGCACATCTGCGAGTTCACCGCGGACCTGATTCATCACGGCAAGCTCAAACTCGATCCCCGGCGCAACGATCGCTGGATCGCGACCTATCACGACTCCTGCAACACGGCGCGGTCCATGGGCCTTCTCGAAGAGCCGCGATCCATCCTTAGGGCTGTCTGCCGCAATTTTCATGAGATGCCGGAAAACACCATCCGCGAGCAGACCTTCTGCTGCGGCAGCGGAGCCGGCCTGGGCACCGACGAAAATATCGAAATGCGCCTGCGCGGCGGCTTTCCGCGCGCCAACGCCGTGAAATACGTGAGGCAAAAGCACGGCGTCAATCTGCTCACCTGCATCTGCGCCATCGACAAGGCCACGCTGCCCACGCTGCTCGAGTATTGGGTGCCGGGCGTGGAGGTTGCCGGCGTGCACGAGCTCGTAGGCAACGCACTGGTGATGACCGGCGAAAAGGAACGCGTTACCGATCTGCGCGGCGAACCGTTCCCAAGCGAAGCGCACGCAGCACTCAGCGCGAGTGAGGCCGGCCATGCGTGATCGCGTCTGGATCTTCGCTGGCTTGGCCGTCTTTGTTGCGGCAATCACCTGTCCTGCCTGGTATGCGCTCGCGCACGGAAAGGCATCGAGCAAGCCTCCCAACCTGGAGATGCCTGCAAATCAGAAAGAATGCGTTGCGCCCGCCGGCGCCATGCGCGCCGAGCACATGCAGATGCTGATCCAATGGCGCGAAGACGTGGTGCGCCGCGGCGATCGCCGATTTGTCGCGTTCAATGGTAAGGTCTACCAGAAGAGCCTCACGGGCACCTGCCTCGGCTGTCACAGCAAGGCCGGATTCTGCGACCGCTGCCATGCGTATTCCGGTGTCTCCACTCCGTACTGCTGGAACTGCCACAGCGATCCGCAATCTGTCGCAAGGAGCATTCCATGAGGATTACGCGAAAGGATTTTCTGCGCCTGTCCGGCCTTTCGCTCCTTGCGGCCGGATGCAAACAGGCAGTGCAATCCGTCACCCAGCCCGCATCGGGTGCGCGTGTCGCATCGGCACAGCCCACACGTTGGGGAATGGTCATCGATCTCGCCAAATGCCGCGAGAAAGATGGCTGCAACGCCTGCGTCCATGCCTGCAACACCGCGCACAACATTCCGCAGATTGCCAACCGTGCGCACGAAGTGAAATGGATCTGGACCGAGCCGTACGCCTCCGTCTTTCCTTCCGCGCAAAACGGCTACGCCCCGCAAAGCTACGCGGAGATGATGGTCCCGCTGCTCTGCAACCACTGCGCCGACCCGCCCTGCACGCGCGTTTGCCCTACGCAGGCTACCTGGAAACGCGACGACGGCATCGTGATGATGGATTGGCATCGTTGCATCGGCTGCCGCTACTGCGTTGCTGCTTGCCCTTATGGCTCGCGCAGTTTCAACTGGGAAGATCCTCGGCCCAGCATCACCAGCATCAATCCCGATTTCCCCACGCGCACCAAAGGCGTGGTTGAAAAATGCAACTTCTGCGAGGAGCGATTGGCGCGCGGCCTCAAGCCCGCCTGCGTCGATGCCTGTCCTCAGCATGTCTTCACCTTCGGCAATCTTGCGGACCCGAACTCCGAGCCGCGCCAACTGCTGCGCGAGCGCTTTGCCGTGCAACGCGAACCCGAACTCGGAACCGGGCCGTCGATTTTTTACCTGGTCTGATGCCATGTTGATGCTCGACAAAGCGCTCAAAGGAAGCCGCCGCTACTGGATGTGGCTGCTCTGTCTCCTGTGCATCATCGTTGCCGGCTTCTGCTTTTACTTGCGGCAACTGGATCTGGGCCTGGGCATCACCGGCCTCAGTCGCGACGTGAGCTGGGGGCTCTACATTGCGCAGTTCACATTCTTTGTCGGCGTTGCCGCTTCGGCCGTCATGGTTGTGCTGCCTTATTATCTACACCGCGAAAAGCAATTCGCACGCATCACGATTCTCGGCGAGTTTCTCGCCATCGCCGCCGTGATCATGTGCATCCTTTTCATCTTTGTCGATCTCGGCCAACCCGCGCGCGTGCTCAATATCATTCTCTACCCGTCGCCTCGCTCGCTCATGTTCTGGGACATGATCTCTCTGAGCGGCTACCTAGTATTGAACGCAATCATTGCCTTCGTTACGCTTCGCGCGGAACTCGAAGAAACGCCGGCGCCAGGATGGATCAAGCCACTGGCGATCGTCTCGATCCCCTGGGCCATCAGCATCCACACCGTCACAGCATTTCTCTACAGTGGCCTTGCCGGCCGTTCGTTCTGGCTCACTGCGATTCTTGCGCCGCGCTTTCTGGCCTCTGCATTCTCCTCGGGGCCAGCGCTGCTCATCCTGCTTTGCCTCGTACTGCGCAGGTTCACTGCCTATGACGTGGGCAAGGACGCCATTCGCAAACTTTCCGTCATCATGACCTATGCGATGGCGATCAATGTTTTCTTCGTGCTGGTTGAAGTGTTCACGGTGTTCTACGCCGCGATTCCGGAGCACACCGTGCACTTTGAATATCTCTATCTGCTTGGCGGCGGGCACAATCTTGCTCCCTGGATGTGGGTCTCTGCATCGTTCGCGATTGCCGCGTTGGCCATTCTGTTCACGCCCCCCTTGCGCCGGACACAACTGCCTCTCGCGTGCATCCTTGTGTTCACCTCGCTCTGGCTCGAGAAAGGTCTGGGCTTGATTGTGGGCGGCTTTGTGCCGTCGCCGCTGGGTTCCATCACCCACTATGCACCGACACTGCCGGAGTGGAGCATTGTTGCAGGAATCTGGGCCATTGGAGCGCTTCTGATCACAGTCTTTTACAAAATCGCAGTTGTGGTGCGAGAGGAAGTAGAAAGTTAGTCAAAGAACAAGCTGAGCGGAGAAACTCGAATGGCGTTCGTAGACCAACCTCTCAAAACCGACACGGAAACTCCTCCCGGGGCAACGCGCGAACACCGGCCTGGAAAAGTGATCCTGGTCGGCGCCGGTCCGGGTGATCCCGGCCTTCTCACTGTGCGCGCGGTCGAGCGCATTCGTGCCGCCGACGTTCTCGTCTACGACCGCCTTATCCATGATGGAGCGCTCGCCCTGGCCAGACCCTCGGCAGAAAAGATCTACATGGGCAAGGAGTCCGGCCATCACGCGCGCCAGGACGAGATTCATGCTCTTCTTGTCGAAAAGGCGCGGCAGGGCAAGACCGTTGTTCGTCTCAAGGGCGGCGATCCGTTTCTCTTTGGCCGCGGCGGAGAAGAGGTGGAGTATTTGGCCGAGCACGGAATCCCCTTCGAGGTCGTTCCCGGCGTCTCATCGTGCCTTTCGGCTCCGCTCAGCGCCGGGATCGCAGTGACCCATCGCGAGTCGTCCTCTTCGGTCGTGATTGTGACGGGGCACAGCGCAGACGGCCACGAGGATCGCGTAGACTGGCAGGCCGTGGCGCGGATCGGCACATCGGTCTTTCTTATGGGCGTACACAACATTGAGACCATTGCGCATAAGCTGATCGCCGCGGGCCGCTCGCCGGACACGCCCGCGGCAATGATCCAAATGGCCTATTGCGACGGTGAGCGCGTTGTCACCGGCACGCTGGATAACATCGTCGCGGAGGTGCGGCGCGCCAACATTCAGCCGCCGGCGACGCTCGTGGTCGGCGAGGTGGTTTGCCTTCGCGAACGGTTGCAACAACTGGTGGCTTTGCACGCAACGCAAATAGAGATAGGAGGATGACTGACATGGCCGCAGTTCCCATTGAAACTTTGGCGGAAGATATGTACCAGCTATTGGTCGAATGTGCCGGAAAGAAAAATCTGAAAGCGGGCGATCTCACCAAGGAGATGATCGCGCGCCATGGCGAGGCAGTCTGCAGCAAAGACGACTGCAAGAAAGCGATCCGCATTCTCATTGACTCCGGACGCTGCATTTACAGCTATCTCGGAGGCTCATACATCCAGCTTCCTCCCAAGGAAGGAACGGAATAGGCCTGCTACGGCCGCTCTCGATTGTGAACGCCAAACCCTCCATGCCGCGCCTGCTCGTTGCAGGGCTCTCCGGTGGCTCCGGCAAGACCATCGTCACTCTCGGCCTTTTGTTGCTGCTCCGCCGCGCTGGCCTCGACGTGCGCGCCTTCAAAAAAGGGCCGGACTATATCGACCCCGCTTGGCTCGCATGGGCTTCCGCACATCCCGCCCGCAATCTCGACGTGTTCCTGATGGGCGCCGAAGCGGTGCGCGCCTCGTTTGCGCGCCACAGCACTCCTGATGGCATCAATGTGATCGAGGGCAACCGCGGCCTCTTTGATGGACTCGACGCCGATGGCACATATTCGAGCGCAAACCTTGCGGAAATCCTTGCCGCGCCCACCGTGCTCGTGCTCGACGCGACCAAGATGACACGCACGGCTGCTGCGTTGGTGCTGGGCTGCCAGAAACTCGACCCTCGCATCTCGATTCAAGGCGTGGTGTTGAATCAAGTCAACGGCCAGCGGCATGAGCGCGTTCTCCGCGAAGCCATCGAATCGGTCTGCTCCATCCCAGTCATCGGCGCGCTGCCTCGCCTCGCGGAAAATCCCCTTCCCGAGCGGCATCTGGGTCTCGTTCCTCCGGATGAACACCAGACCATGAGCGGCGTGGAAGGCAATCTTCTCGCCTGGATGGCGCATCGCGTGGACCTTGACGCGCTGCTGACGATTGCTCGCAGTGCCCCCGCACTCGCAGCTCCCGGAGACGAGCGCACGCCTTTGCCCGATGCGCACGGTCTCAGGATTGGGTATCTTCGGGATTCGGCATTCACTTTCTACTACCCGGAGAATCTAGAGGAACTGGGGAGCACGGGCGCCGAGATGGTGCCCATCTCAGCGCTCGATGCAACTTCCCTCCCGGCTGGCCTGCACGCGCTCTATATTGGAGGTGGATTCCCAGAGACCCATGCGCATCCGCTCTCTGCCAATAGCGGTTTTCTCGCCTCGCTTCGCCAGGCATGCGCCTTAGGCCTTCCCGTTTATGCCGAGTGCGGCGGCCTTATGCTCTTGGCACGAAACCTTACCTGGCGCGGCGTCCGCTATCCCATGGCCGGCGTGTTTCCCATCGACGTTGAAGCCTTTGCCACGCCGCAGGGTCACGGCTACAGTGAATTGCGCGTCGATGCACCGAATCCATTTTTCCCGCAAGGCACTCATTTACGCGGGCACGAGTTTCATTATTCGCGCATCACTAGTGGTTCCGGCGCCGTAACCACCGCATGCGCGGTCTTGCGCGGCACTGGATGCTATCCGGGCCGCGACGGCCTCGTCGCACAGAACGTGATGGCGGCATATACCCATCTTCATGCCACGGCCACGCCGCAATGGGCTGCGGGCATTCTCGCTGCCGCATGTCAATTCGCTCTCGGTGCAAAGGTAAAAGACGCGCTGCAATCAGTTCCCTCGTGAGCAAAGTGCGAAAGCTGCAGCGCCAAATCTGATTCGTGAATGTTCTAATGGATCCATGGCGAATCTTGAGAACTTCCGCCTGGTAGTCTTCCGGACCGTTGCGGAACAGCAGAGCTTTCGCAAAGCGGCCGAGGAGCTTTACCTGACGCAGCCCGCGGTGAGCCTGCAGATCAAGGCTCTGGAGGAAGATCTTGGCGTCCAACTCTTCGATCGCTCCGGACCGCACGCCGGATTGACGGCTGCGGGCACGGTGCTGCTCAAGCACACGCGGCGCGTGCATCAGCTGATGGCACAGGCGGAGCAGGAAATTGCTGCTCTGACCGGCGATCGTGCCGGCAGGCTCACTCTTGGCGCTTCCACAACCATCGCGCAGTACGTTCTGCCGCGCCTGCTCGGAGAATTCTGTGCGGAAAATCCGCGCGTTTTTCCTACCCTGCTGAGCGGCAATACCGAACACATTGTGAACGCGGTCAGGGAAAAGAAGATCGCGCTGGGATTCATTGAAGGACCTCCGCGAACCCGGGA
>Ga0181536_10007438_pt1 | contig 10765 bp, 9 predicted proteins | sample PEATcosm2014_Bin_41_FD_121105 | JGI IMG/M metagenome (GOLD analysis project Ga0181536, IMG submission 121105) | Peatland microbial communities from MTU Mesocosm Facility, Houghton, MI, USA - PEATcosm2014_Bin17_60_metaG | ecosystem: Environmental > Terrestrial > Soil > Wetlands > Peat | place...
GGATCCCATCGAACTCGCCAAGCTGGCTGACAGTTGGACCATCGTGAAGCCCACCCCGATGCCGGCCGACCAGGACGCGGTCGGCATGTTGACCAGCACTCTCGCGACGCTCAATGCCGATCGCCTGATCGACGAGCATCCGGCCAGCTTGAACGAGTTCGGGCTGACCAATCCGCCGGTCGAGATCGACGTCACGATGAAGGGCGGCAAGACGACGAAACTTCTGCTCGGCAGCGACACGCCGGCAGGCACCGGTACTTACGTCAAGCTGGCGGGCGATCCGAAGGTTTACACGCTGCCGACTTACACCAAAGCCGGTTTTGACAAGACGGTGAACGATCTGCGCGACAAGCGGCTGCTGACTTTCAATCAGGACAAGCTGACGGCTGTGGCCGTTACCGGGAAGGGCCCGACTTTCGAGTTTGGCAAGAACGCCCAGGGCGATTGGCAAATCACCAAACCGAAGCCGATGCGCGCCGACAGCCTGCAGGTGGACGACCTGATCCGGAAGTTGAAGGACGCAAAGATGGATCTGACTGCCGCCGATTACGACCCTAAGGCCGTGGCCGCCCAGTTCGCGTCCGGCGAGAAGGTCGGCACCGTGTCGACAACGGATAACACGGGAACCCAGACCCTCGAGATTCACAAAGGCAAAGGCAAAGACGCCAAAGACGCCGGCTATTACGCGAAGAGCAGCGTTGTAGCGGGTTTCTATAAAGTGGCGGGCGATCTCGGCGACAGTCTGGGCAAGAGCGTCGACGATTACCGCAACAAGAAATTGTTCGATTTTGGCTTCAACGATCCGACGAAGCTTGAAATCAACGGTACCGCTTACCAGAAGTCGGCGGATAAGTGGACGTCGGGCTCCACCCAGTATGAGGCGGGCACGGTGCAGTCCGTGATCGACAAATTGCGCGATTTGAGCGCCTCGAAGTTTTCGGAAAAAATGAGCGGCGCGCAAACGCTTACGGTCGCGGTGACTTCGGGCGACAAAAACCGCTACGAGAAGGTCACCATAAGCAAGGACGGCGCCGCTTACAACGCACAACGTGACGGCGAGCCTGCCGTATACGTGATCGACGCGAAGGACGTGGACGACCTGCAGAAGGCAATCTCGGGGATCAAACAACAGCAGGCTCCCCCCAAAAAGAAGTGATTGCTTGAACGGCCTTCTTACCGATCTCTACGAACTGACGATGGCCGCGGGCTACTTCGCCGCGGGCAAACAGAACGACATCGGGACGTTCGAGTTCACCATCCGGCACCTGCCGCGGAATCGCGATTTCGTCCTTGTCGCCGGGCTTCATAGCGCGGTCGATTACCTGCTGAATCTGAGTTTCGGCGGCGAAGAAATCGCGTATCTGCGGGGACTCGAAAATTTCCGAAACGCGCCTCCGGCGTTCTGGGATTATCTTGCCGGTTTCCGGTTCACCGGCGACGTTTTCGCCGTTCCCGAAGGAACCGTGCTCTATGCGGGCCAGCCGGTGATGAACATCCGCGCCCCGCTGATCGAGGGCCAGATTCCGGAGACTTATCTGCTCTCCGCCGTGACGTTTGAAACCCTGATCGCCACCAAAGCCGCGCGCATCGTGCATGCGGCGGCGCCTCCTGGTGCAGATCGCGGCCGAGACGTGATCGAATTCGGCACGCGCCGCGCCCATACGCCCGAAGCCGGAGTGCTTGGCGCGCGGGCGGCTTATATCGGCGGCTGTGCCGGGACCAGCAACGCGCTCGCGGGCTTCAGATTCGGTATTCCCGTGATGGGTACGGCCGCCCACTCCTGGGTCTTGTCGTTTGAAACGGAGGAAGAGGCGTTTCGGGAACTCCAGCAGCTTCTTGGCAGTCAGACCGTTCAACTGATCGATACTTACGACACGATGGAAGGCGCTCACCTCGCGGCGCGGCTTGGCAAGCCGCTCTGGGGCGTACGCATCGACAGCGGCGACCTGCTTCCGCTGTCTCGGGACGTCCGTCGCATTCTGGACAGCGCGGGCATGCAGGACACCAGAATCATGGCGAGCGGCGATCTGGATGAATCGAAGATCGCCGCCATTGTGAATGCCGGCGCTCCCGTCGATGCGTTCGGCGTGGGCACGGAACTGGCCACGTCGGGCGATGCGCCCGCGATGAGCACGATCTACAAACTGGTGGAGATCCAGCATCGCGGTCGGACCAGATACACCGCCAAGAACAGTCCGGACAAGCAGACGCTTCCCGGCGCCAAACAGCTTTTCCGCTTTCCCGAGTACGATCTGCTTGGGTTGCACGATGAATGTGCCGGAGGGTCCGAGGCCCTGTTGAAGCCGGTGATCATCGGCGGCCGGCTGATTGAGCCGTTGCCGGGAGTCGAGGAGATCCGGGAACGCGCCCGCGCGGGTCTGGCGCAATGGCCGTCCGGATCCCGGCACACCGGTCACTCGCTGTTTTTGAAGAAGCTGGATGAAGAGCTGCGCGCGGTCCACGTGGCTTCGTGAATGTGGGGCCACGGGATGAAGGCCTTTTTCGACATCGACACGCAGAACGATTTCGTGCTCCCGGGCGGAGCGCTTTACGGCCCGGGAGCGGAGCGCATCATTCCGCGGGTGGCGGCCCTGAATCACTACGCGGGAGAACACGGAATCGTACTGATTTCGACCATGTGCGCCCACAGGGAGGACGCGAAAGAGTTTCAGGTATGGCCTCCGCACTGCATCGTCGGCACCGTGGGCCAGCAGAAACCGGCAGCCACGCTCCTCGCCGACAGGGCGAAGCAGATCATCGTCGAAAAAGACGATCTCGACATGTTCAGCAATCCGGCTGTTCTCCCGCTGCTCGACAAGCTCGGAATCGACGAGTGTTTCGTCTATGGCGTGTTCACCGAGTATTGTGTGAAATGCGCCGTTATGGGTTTGCTGAAAACCGGGCGCAAGGTGTGGCTTGTCACCGAAGCCACGGCGCATCTGTCCGAAGCCGAAGGCGAGCGGGTAGTCCGCGATTTTCTTGACGCGGGCGGCCAGTGCATTTCCGGACTTCGGGACCTGGTGCAGTAACAGTTTTCTATACTGGTATTTTCACCCCCATGCGAAGTCTCCGTTGGCTGTTGCTGGTGGCGATGGTGTTAATCGCGGCCGCCGTTTTCGGGATCTACCGCGCCCAGCGGATCTACCAGCGAAGCCAGCGCCGCGCGGTCCCACCCTCCATCCCGCTCGACAAGAAAACCATGGCTCAGGATTGGGAGTGGGAACAAAGCGACGCCAACGGCATGCCCGCCGTGAAAATACGTGCAAAGAATATGAAGCAGTCGGCCGACTCCGCGCGGGCCGAACTCGACCAGATCGAACTCCGGATCTATGCAAAAGACCATCTCCATTACGACCGCGTGAAAAGCGCGTACGCTCAACTGACCACCGCCGACCACAAGCTCTACTCGCCAGGCGACGTCGAAATCACTCTCGACGTTCCTGTCACTGGCGATTCTCCTCACCGCCTCACATCGGTCACAACCTCGGCGATCAACTTCGACAGCCAATCCGGGCAGGCGGTCACCGACCGGCACGTCTCCTTCACCTTCGAAGAGGGCGATGGCACCGCAACCGGCGCGGCCTACGATCCCAACACCCATACCCTCAATCTGAACAGCGAGGTTGTGGTGAATATGCGCGGCAAGGATGCCGACAGCATGCCGATGAAGATTGAGGCTGGCCAGCTCTCCTGGAATGAAGTGACCGGAAATCTGCTGCTTCTTCCCTGGTCGCGCCTCACGCGCGATCAAACCGTCGTCGACGCGGGTCAAAGCACAGTGCAGTTGACGGGTCACGATATCGAATGGATCGATGCGATCAAAGGCCACGGCACCGACAAGCGGCCCGGCAGGCAAATCGAGTATGGCGCCGACGCGATCCACGTGAAATACAACGATGCCCACGCCATCGATCAGATAACCGGCGCCGGGAACGCGAAGCTCGTCGCCCATGGCGCGGCGTCGGATACGACGATAACCGGCAATCGGGTCGACCTCGGTTTCGTCGAACACGACGGCGAAAATGTCCTTTCGACGGCCAAAGCCAGCGGTAACGGCTATCTCGAATCGAAACCCATTCCGGACCCCAAAGGCGATACCGCAGACACCAAGATTCTCAAGGCCGATAGCCTCGATCTTTCGATGAAGCCCGGCGGCAAGGATCTCGACCGCGTCAACACACAATCGCCCGGCACGCTGGAGTTTCTGCCCAATCAGATCGCGCGCCATCGCCGCCTCCTCAAGGCCGATCGCATGATCATCAACTACGGGGTGAAGAGCGAGATTCAATCGTTCCACGCGACAGGCGCGTCAACCGAAACCTATCCGTCGGAAGAGGATCGCCGGAAAAAGAAATCCAACCTCGCGGAGTCCTTCACGAGCAGCAAAATCATCGACGCATCGTTCGACGAAAAAGGCCAGCTCAAGGACATGAAGCAGACGGAAAACTTCCGCTATTCGGAAGGCGACCGCAAAGCGCAGTCGGACGTGGCGACGCTCCAGAACGATACCAATGTAATGGATCTGGAAAAAAACGCGCGCATTTCGGATGCCACCGGGTCGACCAGCGGCGACAACATCCGGCTGGACCAGATGACCGGCGATTTCGACGCCAGGGGCCATGTATCCACCACGCGGCTTCCCGAACAGAATAGGAGCGAATCGGCCATGCTCGATAAAGACGAACCTACTCTGGGTACGGCCGATCGCGTAACGTCCGCCAATCGCAATCACTTGATCCGCTATGCGGGAAACGCCGTGGTCTGGCAGACGTCGAACCGTATTCAGGCGGACCGGATCGACATCGATCGGGACAAGAAATCGATCGTCGCCGACGGGAAGGTAGTCACGCAGTTTGAAGACAAGCCGAAGGCCGATGCGAATGCGCCTGCTCCGCCCGTTAAGCCTGCGCGGCCGTCCAAACCGGCTCAACCCAGTTTCACCATCGTGAAGTCCCCGCACATGGTTTATACCGATCCGGACCGCCTGGCGAATTACACCGGCGGCGTCGATTTCTGGCGTCCCGCGATGACGGTGAAGAGCGCCACATTGAAGGCTTACCTCAATGAACAGGATTCCGATGCGGATTCGCGCGTCAACCACGCCTTTGGGGACGGCAAGGTGGAGGTGGTGCAGTTTACGCCGGACCGCCGGCGCGTGGGGAACAGCGAGCATGCGGAGTACTATACGGACGAGGGAAAAGTCGTTCTCAGCGGCGGGGAACCGAAACTAAACGACTCGAAGACGGGTAATGATACCAGAGGAGACAAACTGACGTGGTTTACCGACGATGACCGGCTGATCGTCGAAGGCGCCCCGGAGAAGAAGGGTCGAAGCCACCTGCGCAAGAAGACATGATTCAAACGCTCGAAACGGTCGAGATTTCCAAGTCCTACTGCGGGCGGCGTGTCGTCAACGACGTGTCGGTGCACGTGAGCCGGGGCGAGATCGTTGGGCTGCTGGGACCCAACGGCGCGGGCAAGACCACTTCGTTCTACATGGTGGTGGGGCTGATCAGTCCCGATTCCGGCAAGGTTCTTCTCGACGGCGTCGACCTTACGGGCATGCCTATGTTCCAGCGCGCCCAGCATGGCATCAGCTACCTGCCGCAGGAAGCGTCGGTCTTCCGCAAGCTGAGCGTCGAGGATAACCTGATGGCCATCCTGCAAACGCGCCGGCTGACCAACACCGAGCGGCGCGAAAAGATGAATAACCTGATCGACCAGATGGGGCTGGATACGGTACGCCGCAGCAAGGGCTTCCAGCTCTCGGGCGGCGAAAGGCGGCGCGTCGAAATCGCACGCTCGCTGGCAATCGAACCGAGTTTTCTGCTTCTCGACGAGCCTTTCTCGGGCATCGATCCGATTCAGGTGCTGGAGCTGCAGCGAATCATTCTGGATCTGAAACGCGACGGCCTCGGCATTCTGGTCACGGACCATAATGTCCGCGAAACTCTCACCGTTACCGATCGCGCCTACATTATCAACGCCGGCAAGATCTTCCGCACGGGCAGCCCCGACGACCTCGCGCAGGATTCCGAAGTGAAGCGGGTCTACCTGGGCGAATCCTTCAGTTTCAATTGGCCGCAGTAGCGCCGGCAACACAGGGCGAGAACCAGTCCGGTACCGACCAGAAACAACGAATCAGGTTCAGGAGCGCCGCTGACAAGCTCGCCCGCCGTGATGAGCCGCTCCTGTGTGTTGGAACCATCGAACCACTCCTCCACACTTGTCGCTGAAACGACGTCGGTGTCGGGTGGGTCCAAAGAGATGGGGAGCACGCCTCCGGCATCGGTCATCGTTCCACTGCCGAGATCGAACTCGATCGCCGGCTTGCCGTTTGTGCCGCCGGCGTCGTAGAACAGAAAGCGGCTGCTGTCCACGATGTCGGGTTGGGTGTCGAGAGGTGTGTACTCAAAACCCGCGTAGGCGCCTGCAGACGTCACGATGTCCCACGCGGAAAGCGCGTCTGTATCGGCGTCATACGTAAATGAACCCGTGGCCGTTGCGCCGTCGCTGAAGGTAACACCGGTGAGCACCCACTGTATCGGTGACGCCGACGCCGGCCGGACGCCTGGAATTACCAGCGCGACGAGTCCCAAACCCGCGATCGCGATTCTGATTCCCACGGTCTTCCGCTCTCTCCGCAGCTCGATCCAGTATAGTACGAACGTCAGAGGGCCTGCGCCTTCCGTGATAGCCTATAGAGGTGTTTATTTTTAAGCATCTATTTCTGCTCACCCTTTTCTTTGCCCTTCCGCTGAGTGCCCAACCAGCTCGTTTTCTGAGTCTCGACGATTTCGTCACGGATTGGCGGATTTCGAAGCAATTCACCATTGCGGTCGCGGAGAAGATGCCTGCCGCGTCGTACGATTTCAAAGCCACGCCGGAAGAGCGCTCTTTCGGCGAGCAGATGGTGCACATTGCCGGGTCTCTATTCGAACGCTTCAGCCAGATCAGCGGCATCGCGCCGGTCAAAAGCGCGGTACCCAAAACGATCACAAAGGAATTTGCGATCGAATGGCTGAACCAGTCGTTTGATTATGTGATTCAGGTTCTTCCGAAATTGACCGACGAGCAGCTGTCAAAGGCCAGGTTCAAAGTGGATTTTGAAGGCCGCCCCAGTCCCGAGATCGACGGACGCGACATGATCATGAACATATTCGTTCACGTGGCGCACCACCGTGCTCAATGCGAGGTATATCTGCGATTGAAGGGCATCACGCCTCCGGAATACACGTTTTAGGAATCCTATTCTTCGCGTAATGTCAGGGCGGGGTCGATGCGAATCGCCCGAAGCGCGGGATGCCAGCAGGCGAGAAGAGCGACGCCGGTCACAATCAGGAAAGCTGCAAGCAGGGTTTCGGGATCGTGCGGGCTGACGCCGTAGAGCACTGTCGCCAGAACTTTACCGGCGGAGAGCGCCAGCAATGCCCCCGTTGCGGCGCCCGCGGCGCACAGGAGAATCGTTCGCGCGAGCACCGACGACAACACCTGGCCTCGCCGGGCACCGAGAGCCATGCGAATCCCGATCTCGCGGGTCCTCCGCGACACGGCGTAAGCGATCAGGGCGAATAGTCCCGTGGCCGCCAGCACCAACGCGAGAACACCGAAGACGCCGAGAACAATCGCCACGATGCGGACGGGCAGGAGCGCCAGGGCCAACTGATCTCTAATGTTGCCGGCGCTCACGAGGGTCAATTCCGGATTCAAATCCAGCACCGCCTTCCGCAATAAAGCCGTCGCCTGCGGGGCGGGCAAGGCGCTGCGCGCCACCAGAGTTGTGTACCGCATTCCGCCTGGCGCCAAAGGCCTGAAGATCACGGGATGCGGCGGCTCGCCGAGATATTCGTACTTGCCGTTTTCGACCACGCCGACGACTTCAACGTCCGCGCCCGGCGGATTCTCGGCCAGACGAATGCGCTTGCCGAGCGGATTCTCCGCGCCGAACAGCACGCGCGCGCAGGCGTCATTGACGATCGCGACCCGCGGGGCGCCTGGCCGGTCGCGATCGTCGAAATCCCGCCCGGCGAGAAGCCTCGTTCCGGCTGCCCTGAAGTAGCCAGGCGAGATGTCGTACAGAATTGCCGCGCGTCTCTCGTAAGGCTTGGGGATGGGCCGGTCGGCGCGTGAGATGGTGTCATTTTCCTCCCACTGCTGAAGCGGCAGGACGTTAACGATCCCAACGGAGTCGATACCGGGGATAGCCGAGGCTTTGGCAAGCAGATCGGCATCGAAGGCCTGTACTCGATCGTCACCGTAGCCCTGCATAGTCAGGTCGAATGACACAGCGACGGCCCCTTCCGGCTTAAGGCCGAGGTTCAGAGAGAGCGCGTGCCGCGCGCTCCGAATTACCAGTACAGAGCAAATCACCAGCACGACGGATATCGCGATTTGCGCGGCAACCAGGATGTCGCGAAGGCTCCACCGGCTGAGCCGTTCGTTCTTGAGGCTCGGTATCAGGCTGGTGCGAACGGTCTGTAAGGCCGGCGCCAAACCAAACAGAAGCGCCGTACATATAACCGTAAGGGCGGCAAATCCAAGGACGACTTCGTTCGGATGAAGTGCCGTGTTGATGGGAAGACTGAAGGCCGGACGCCAGGAACTGATGAGACGGCAGACGGCGCTGGCGAGAGCGAATCCAAGCACACCGCCGCTCACGGCAAGCAGCAGGCTCTCCGTCATCAGCTGCCGTACCAGCTGCCAGCGGCTCGCGCCGAGAGCCAGCCGTATTCCGACCTCGCGCCGGCGGTCGGCGGCACGGGCCAACAGCATCCCGGCAAGATTTACGCAGGCAAGCAGAAGTACCAGCCCGGCAACGGAGGCGAAGACGGCAACAATGCGGGCCATGGGCCGGCGAAGGTTATTGCCGAAGAGTCCGGGGCGCGATAATTCGATCTTCTGGCGCGGATCGATATCTTTCGGGTACTCGCGGGCGAGCCCCGCCGCGATCCGATCGAGATCGGCTTCGGCCTGAGCGGGCGCGACTCCAGGCTTCAACCGGCCCAACGCGAAGACATTTTGATTGTTGCGCGAATGGATCCAATCGTTCCCCGGCTCGACCTGGAGCTCCATGCTCATCGGAACCCAATAATCGGCATTCAGAATCACCTCGGTTCCAAAAAACGAAGGTGGAGCAACGCCGATCACGGTGAACGGATAGCCGCTGATCCTGACGGTGCTGCCGATGACATGGACATCACCCGCAAGCCGGTTCCGCCAGAATCGATGGCTGAGAACGATCACCGGATGTGCTCCGGGCTGGTCATCGTCGGAGGGTCCGAAGAAGCGCCCGAGCTCCGGCTCGACCCCGAGCGCTCCAAAGTAGTTGCCCGTTACTTCATTTCCCAGCGCATAGGCGTTATCGCGCGGGTGCAAACTCACGTTCGCCGTCCTGATGCGGTACGCGGCCAGATCCGAAAACGAACGATTGCGATCGCGAAAATCGATGTAGTTCGGATAAGACATGTTGTCCTGGTCGCCCCAGTTGACAAAGAGTATCCGGCTGGAATCGCGCACCGGCAACGTGTGTAACAGAACGTTATCGACGACAGTGAAAATCGTGGCGTTGGCGCCAATGCCGAGCGCCAGCGTGGCCAAAGCGACAACGGTGAACAGCGGCGTCCGAATGAACATATGGGCCGCGTAGCGGAGATCGCGCGCAAGGGTTTCAAAGAACCCGATGCCCCACGCGTCGCGGCATTCTTCCTTGACGACGGAAACGGTGCCGAGCAGCCGTTGAGCCGCGAACCGGGCTTCCTCCGGCGGCATGCCGCCGCGGATGTTCTCCGCAATCGCCTCCTCAAGGTGGTACCGAAGCTCATCGTCGAGATCGGCTTCGGTCCGGCGGCGGCGGAACAGCGACTTCAGAAAACAACCTACCCTTGCTGTTGCTCGCATACCAGGCCTATCGCACTGGAGAGACGCTGCCAGTTGGCGAGTTCGGATTTCAGCTGTTTGCGGCCGGCCGCGCTCAGCGAATAGTACTTTGCGCGGCGGTTGTTGTCCGAATCCTTCCATTCGGCTTTGATCCAGCCCTGATGCTCCAGCCGATGTAACGCCGGATACAGCGAACCCTGCTGGACCTGGAGAACGTCGTTGGAAATCTGCGTAATCCGCTTGGCAATCCCCCACCCGTTCATGGGCTCGAGGGAGAGCGTTTTCAGGATCAAGAGGTCCAATGTCCCCTGGACCAGATCGGTTGGTTTGCCCACGAATTGCTCCTCTCGACTATCTACAATAACCGCTGATTTGTAGATAGTCAAGGGGAGTGCTGCCCGAAACCCGCGAGCGGCCGAAAATTACTTCTTCTTCACCGTCTTCGCGATCTCATCCGGGGTGATATTCCGTCCCAGAATCTGCCGCACCGCCTCTTCGCGCACTTCGTCCCGGCCCGCGGCGATACCCGCGATGCTCGGTTCGATCTCGACATCGGGGACGATACCGACGCGCTGGGTGGGCCTTCTGTCGGGGTAGAAGACACCAATACCGCTGATCATGGACCGGAGTCCTCCGGGCAACGGGATATCGGATACGTTGCCGTCCGCGCCGGCGGTTGTGCTGCCCACGACCTTCGCTCCGGCAGCGCCGCGAAAAGCAAAGCAGCGCGAGCGCCAGCCACGCGAAAACCGGCAGAAACCGTGCCATTTCCGAATCATAGCCTAACAGCCCGTGGTAGAAGCGCGAAAACACTTCAACTGTTGATGGAGGCGGGAAAAACCAAAGGAAGTGAGCGCGAGACGGAAGCGGGCTCGCTATCTTCGATTAA
>Ga0181536_10007439_pt1 | contig 10763 bp, 10 predicted proteins | sample PEATcosm2014_Bin_41_FD_121105 | JGI IMG/M metagenome (GOLD analysis project Ga0181536, IMG submission 121105) | Peatland microbial communities from MTU Mesocosm Facility, Houghton, MI, USA - PEATcosm2014_Bin17_60_metaG | ecosystem: Environmental > Terrestrial > Soil > Wetlands > Peat | place...
AATCCGGGCGACGTGGCCGGCTGGACGGCGGATACCAACCTGATCGTGCGCGCGGCGATTCGCGCGAACCCCGACGGCTCGTACGCCATCCTGGTGCGCGATCAGCCGTCAGCGGCCTGGCGAACCTTGATCGAGCCCACACCCGATGATGGTATTCCGTCGATCGTCGGGTTCACGCCCGACGGTCGCGGTCTGTACGTCATCACCGCCTACGGCGCCAACGCCAAGCGGCTCGTCCGCTACGACGTTGCGAGCGGTGCGGCGCTGCCGATCGTCGACGACCCGGTCTACGACGTCGGCGACGTCGTCGTCTCGCGCCGCACGAAAGACCTGATCGCCGCGCGCATCCAGCGCGACCGTGCCGAGTGGCACGTGATCGACGCGGACTACGCCGGCGACTTCGCCGCGCTGCGCGCGGGCCTGCGCGGCGATTTCTCGGTGACGATCTGCGACCGCGACGATGCGCGCTGGGTGATCTCCGAAGTACGCGACGCCGCCTCCCCCGCGTTCTGGGTCTACGAACGGGCCGGCAAGGCGTTGACCAAACTCTTCGACACGCGTCCCGCGCTCAGCGGCTATGCGCTCGCGCCGATGACGCCGATCGCCTTTCCGGCCCGCGACGGCCTCGAGCTGCACGGCTATCTCACGCGCCCGCCCAACGCATCCGGCGCGTTGCCGCTGGTGCTCTACGTTCACGGCGGGCCCTGGGCGCGCGACGACTGGGGCTTCAATGCGATGGCGCAGCTGCTCGCGAATCGCGGTTATGCGGTGCTGCAGGTCAACTTCCGCGGCTCGGCCGGCTACGGCAAAGCGTTCCTCAACGCCGGCGACCGCCAGTGGGCCGGTACGATGCGCACCGATCTGCTCGATGCGAAGGAGTGGGCCGTTGCGCAGGGCATCGCCGATGCTGCGCGCGTCGGCATCTTCGGCGGCAGCTACGGCGGGTATGCCGTGCTCACCGCGCTGGCGTTCTCGCCGGAGGCGTTCGCGTGCGGCGTCGACGTCGTCGGCCCGTCGAACCTGAACACGCTCTTGAACTCGATTCCGCCGTACTGGGCGCCGATGCGCACCGAATTCACCCGGCGCATGGGTGAAGACGAGGCCTTCCTCAACGCGCAGTCCCCGCTCTTCAAAGCGGACCGGATCACCGCGCCGCTGCTGATCGCGCAAGGCGCGAACGACCCGCGCGTGAAGATCGCCGAGTCCGACCAGATCGTCACCGCGATGCGCGCCAACAGCCGCCCGGTCACGTACGTCGTTTTCGAGGACGAGGGCCACGGCTTCGCACGTCCCGAGAACAACCGCCGCTTCGTCGCCGCGATGGAAGCGTTCTTCGCCGAACATCTCGGCGGCCGCAACGAGCCGGCCGCGCCCGAGGAAGACGTCACTCCGTTCCTGCGCTGAAAGGCGCGGGATATGAAGGGCGGGCCGCCGCTTCTTCGCAGTATCTTCCCGCGCCCTTCACGCCCGTGCATCACCCTAGCCGCCATGGCCGTACATTATTCCGTCATCGGCGCCGGCGCCGTCGGCACGCTCCTCGCGGTGACGCTGGCGCGTAACGGAAACGACGCCGTCTTGATCAGCCGCGGGGAGCCCGGCAAGAAGCCGTTACGGCGGCGCGTCCAGATCGAGCATGCAACGCGCGAGCATCCGGAGCGCGTGCACTTCAGCGTGCTGCACGACGACGAACAAGCCGCCGCCGGCGGGGTGACGGTGCTGTGCGTTCAAGCCCACGACATCGCCGCCGCCGTCACCGAGCACGCCTCGCTCTTCGGACCGCTGCGCACGGTCGTCGCGATCCAGGCCGGGATTCCGTGGTGGTATTTCTCACACTCCCCCGTTCACGTCAACCGGCCGATCGTGGCGGTCGACCCCGACGGCCGGATCGGACGAACGATCTCGTCCGCCGAGGTCGTCGGCGGTGTGCTCGAAACGGCGACCGTCGTTCACCGGCCGGGTCTCGTGCATGCGAACGCGGTCGTCCGCCTGCATCTCGGCGAGATCGACAACGTCCCGAAGCCGCGCACCGCAGACTTGGCCGCGGCCTTTACCGCGGGCCTCGTGCAGGCGACGACGACGACGCAGATTCGCACGGCGATCTGGCGTAAGCTCGTGACCGACATCGCGATCCAACCCATGAGCGCGTTGACGCGGGCCACGCCGGCCGAGATGTGCGCCGACCCGATCGTCCGCGGAAAGCTCGCCCACGTCATGCGCGAGGCGATGACGCTCGCGGCGTCGTTCGACGTCATGCCGGATGCGACGGCCGAAAGCCACCTCGAACAACTCAGCCGCAGCAAGCACCTGACCACGATGCTGCGCGACGCCTTGGTCAACCGTCCGCTGGAAATCGACGCGCTCACCGGAGCCGCGCTCGAGTTGGCGAAGCTCAACGACGTTGCGGTCGGCTCGATCCTCGAGTTGGACGCCCTTACGCGCCTCCTCGACCGTTCGCTTCGAACGCCGCGTGATTTGGGCGAGAACTCGCCGGCAGCGTTACGGTAACGCGGTTCGCCTCACCGATGCAAAATCAGCGGAACGCATGAGATCAGAACGATCTGCTCGCGGACACCAAATCTCACAGTGGAGCGCGGCCTACACCGCGTTCTAGGTGAAGATCTTCGGCCGCAGGTCGAGGTTGGCGTCGAGCAAGCCCGTTTGCCGCATCAGTGCGGTGAGCTTCGGCAACGAGGCCGGCACGACGTCCGACTGCACCGGCACGGTCGGCATGCGCTTCACGAGATCGGCGTTCAGGCCCGAGAACCCCGCTACCAGATCGTAGTAGACTTGTTTCGTCAGGTTGGCCGTGCACCACGCCGCGCCGCGCTTGTAGGCGCGAATGAACGCGCGGATGTCGTTCGGACGCTGCTGCGTCATCGCACCCGATACGGTGAAGAACGCCATCGGCCCGCCGGGGAAGACCTTGCTCAAGGGCCAGTCAAGCAGTTCGATCGCCGGATCGTCGAGGGCGACGGTGAGGTAGGGATCGATGATCAGCGCGGCGTCGACGCGTTTCTGTTTGATCGCATCGACCATCGCCGGTAATCCCAACTCGATGATCTGTACTTTCGAGAGATCGCCGCCCGTCGCCGTGATCCACGCAGTCACCGTCATCCAGATCACGTCGCGCAGCGTGTTGACCGCGACGATCTTTCCTTCGAGGTCCTTGCCGGTGTGCAGCGGATCGCCTTTGCGTTTCAGAATCGCACCCGGATCCGGCGGTTTGTTTCCGATGATCGTGCCGGCCAAGATCAGGCGCAGATCGAGGCCGCGCGCGATCGCTTGCGCGATGCTCGTCGAGTTCGAGAAGACGACGTCCATCGAACCACCCATCATCGCCGGAATCGCTGCCGCACCGCCGCGAATCACTTCCGCTTGAACCGCGACGTTTTCGGCGGTGAAATAGCCGAATTTGTCCGCGGCATAGTACGGCGCGTTGGTCGAGATCGGGATGATGCCGACGCGCAGCGGAGCCGGATCGGCTCGCACCGGCTCGATCGCCGCAGCGCTCAAAGCTGCCGCTCCAAGCGCCAGCAGGCTGGATCTACGCGAGATAGGTTGCGTCATGGGCGGTAATCCGCCTTGCGCAGGAATTACTCCTAGCGGGAGCAAGTCGGGAGGCGTGCTTGAGCTTTCACGGCGCGCATTGATCGTTGGCGGAGCCGCGGCGGCGGGCACGGCGTATGCCGGCCGCGGTCGCGCCCAAGCGCAGCCGATGACGAAAATCCGCGTTGCCGTCGTCGCGATCGATATCACCGCCGCCGTGCTCTACGGCGTCGATCAAGGGTTCTTTCGCAAGCGGAACCTCGACATCGAGCTGGCCTTTATGACCAACGGCCCCGCAACCGCCGCGGCGGTCAGCGGAGGCTCGCTCGACATCGGAACCGCCGCCGTCGTGACGATTGCGAACGCCCACGAACGCGGCATACCCTTCGTGCTGGTCGCGCCGGGCGCCGCGTACTCATCCAAACAGCCCACCGGTTCGCTGATCGCGCTTGCGAGTTCGCCCCTGCACGTGCCCCGGGATGTGATCGGCAAGACGGTCGGCGTCACGAGCTTGAAGGGCGTCAGCGAGATGGCGACCTGGGCGTGGCTCGACAAGAACGGCATCCCGACGGACGCGGTCAGATTCATCGAAATTCCGTATGCCGACATGGGCGCGGCGCTGGCCGCCGGGCGCGTCGATGCGGTGGTCGCCGAAGAACCCACCCAAACGATACTGTTGTCCAACGGCGGGCGCGTCGTGGCCAACGTCAACGATGCGATCGGCGACACGTGGCTGGGCGGCGGCTGGTTTTGTTTGCTGGACTACGCGAACGCCCATCCGGATGTCATTCGCAGATTTGCCGACGGGGTTGCGGAAGCCGGAACGTGGGCCAACAAGAACCACGAGGCGTCGGCGAAAATTCTCGAGAGCTACACCAAGCAGCCCATCAACCCGAACCAGAAGCGCGCGTACTACCCCGAGCGCGTCAGTCCGGCGCTCTTGCAACCGCTGATCGACGTCTCCGCGAAATACGGTCTGCTCAGGGCGTCATTTCCCGCTGAGGACGTGATCGCGCCCCAAGTCCGCTAGCACGGCCGCGATGTTGCCGCGCTCGATGCCGCGCAGTTCGTCGGCGCTGTAGCCGCAGTTGGCGAGCCCCTCGATCTGGTCGACGGCCTCGCGATACGGGTAATCCGAACCGAACACGACCTGGGTCGGCGCGACGAGCTCGCGCAGCGACGACATCGCGCCGCGGTTCGACGACTGTGCCGTGTCGTAGTAGAAGCGCCGCAACTCGGGCAGCAGACCGTGGGGCAGGCGCTCGGCCATCTTCGGCATCTTCGCGACGTTGACGAAGCGCTCGATCAGGAACGGCATCGTGCCGCCCGAGTGGCAGAAGATGAAGCGGATGTTCTGAAACTTGCCCGCCGCGCCGCTGAACACGAGGCTCGCGATCGCGCGCGTCGTGTCGGTGCCGAACTCGATGACGGTCGGCCCGATGTCGGGGACCATGTTCGCGCAACATGCGTTGAGCCGCGGATGGACGAAGACGACGGCGCGCCGGCGATCGAGCTCCTCGAAGATCGGCCAGAACGCCGGGTCGCCGAGATAGGTCGAGCCGTAGCTGGTCAGCATGCCGATGCCCTGGGCCCCGAGATCGTCGAGCGCACGTCCGATCTCCAGCACGCTGCCCTCGACGTCCGGCACGGGGAGCGCGGCGAAGAAGCCGAAGCGGCCGGGAAACTGCTGCGCGAGCGTGGCCGCGTACTCGTTGCATGCGCGCGCGGTTTCACGCGGCATATCGATATCCGCCGACGTGGACAGCAACGCGGTGCCGATCCCGCTGCGATCCATCTCGGCGAGCGAGTTCTCGGTCGACCAGCGTTTGTTGTAGGGCGGGATGCCGCCGTGACTCTCCAGCAGCGCGTTGTAGGCCGGCGCGTAGAAATGGTGGTGAACGTCGACGCGCCCGCTCATTGCACGATCCGCGCGGCCAGCGTGCCGACGGCCGGCGAGCGCATCTCGATCTGATCGCCGGGCTTGATGAACCGGTCGGGCGCGGAGCCGCCTTCGGGAAGACGCGGGCTCGAGTCGGCCGCGGTCCCCTTCGCCGTTCCGCCCGAGATCATGTCGCCGGGATAGAGCGTGAAGTCGGTGGTGAGATAGGCCAGATACTCGGCGAACGAAACGATCATGTCGCGCGTGTTGTACTGCTGGCGGCGTTCGCCGTTCACCCACGTCTCGACGTCGACGTTTCCGGGATCGATGTTCTCGTCGACGACGATGCACGGTCCGACCGAATACGAGCCGTCGAAATTCTTCGACATCCCGAATTTGAGCGGGGCGTCGACTTCGGTTTGATCGCGGATGCTCCAGTCGCCGAAGAGCGTGACGCCCCAAACGTACGGCGTGATGTCCGCGCTCGCGCTGAAGTTCTTCACCGGCTTGCCGAGGACGATCGCGAGCTCGCCCTCGTAATCGAGCCGCTTCGTGCGGGCCGGATAGGTGATATCGCCGCCCGGCTCGGCGGCGTCGCGGCCGACTTTCCAGAAGCCCCAAATGCCTCCGGCCCGAAGCTTTTTCTTGAGCGCCTCCATGTCGGAGGTGTCGATCTTGATGGTGCCGCCGCGGTTCGCCATCGCGGCCGTATGGTCGGCGAAATTGCCGCCGGCGCAAGCGATCCGCGCGCCCGGTACGTGTGGTGCGTGCAGTTGGACGGCGGCCCGCGTAAACACACCCCGCGCCGCGCGGTCGGCCGGCGCGACGTCCTTTGCCGCCGCGACGACGCCGGCCGCGGTGGCCAGTGCCGCCGGCCCCCCCTCGATGAACGTCAGGAGATCCGCCGGCAGCTGCCCGGCGCTGGCGCGGGCCAGGTCCACGACCAGGTCGTTCACCCACGCGCCGACGCGTTTTCCGGGACCGTATACAACAATCTTCACAGCACGCGCCGTTCGACGTACGTAACCCTCGAGTCCCCGGTGCGGCTCCCCAAAGAACGCGGGCGGCAAACGACGAAGGGCACCACCGCATGCATGACGTGAAGTTCCTGGATCGCGGGGTGCAGGTGATCCTGGACAGCATCGCGCGCAGGCGCGAGGATCCGGGCAAAACCAAGGATGCCCTTTGGAAAACTGCGTGGGCGCGCGGGTACCAGGATATTCTGGTGCCCGTTCACGGACCCGACACGCGTTACGAGGGGATCCTCTGCCTCGCGCACCGCGTGGGAAAGCTCACCGTCGTGGCCATCGACACCACGGAACGGATGCTGGCGGTCGTCGAGCCGTTCGAAGACGTGCCGCCGGTGGGCTCCAAAGTGCGCCTCACCGCGCTCTTTCTGGGCGAGCGCGAAACCTGGGTGATGAAGGCCTTGGCCACGATGGGGTGCGGCCTCACGCTGCGGTTCGGCGACGACGTCGGTAACAAGCGGCTGGGCGATGCGGGTTGGGGCGACATCCTGCGCGCTGCGCTGACGCAAGCGCGGGTGGCGGAAAACCAGCTGACGATCAAGCTGAACGCGGACCGCATCGCGCTGCCCCACATCGAGCCCGAGCCGGAGTTCAAGGATCAGATCGTCAAGCTCGACGGCGAGATGCGCGCGCGGATTTCCTCCGCGCCGCTCACCCCCGACGAAGAAAAAGAAAAGAGCAAGTTACGCACCCAAGAGCAGGCCAACGCGTTCTTTCAACGCCGTAAAACGAAGCTGGCCGAGCAATACCGCGTCGAATCGCTCGAATTCCGGGCCAAGACGATCCCGGAGCTACGGGCCGCGTACGACAAGCGCCAAGCCCGCAACAACGAAGTTCAAGCCGAGATCGATCGCGTGACGAAACTGCTGGCGGAAAACCTCGCCAACGTCGAGCTCGCCGGCCAAGCGATCAAGATGATCGAGCGGATCGAGGAGGCGAGCCTGCCGATTTTCGTCGGCGACATGAGTGCCGTCCAGAACGACCCGCGCGGTCATTTCAAGGAAATCGTGGAGACGCTGAGCCTGTTGTTCGAGATCGCCGGCACGCAGCGCCGCCGCGTCTGAGGCCTACTGGAAGAACAGGTCTTTCGCCGGGAAAGCGTTGGAGATCAGCTTGTACTTCGCTGCGGCATCGATGAACGGCTGAAGCAGAGCCGGATCGGAACTCGTTGCGCCTTCGACGCGCTGCAGCTTTTCGAGGACGTCGAGCGGTACTTTCGTCGCATCGGCCATGATCGGAGCGGTTTCGGCATGGTGGGTGTTCGTATAGGCCGCGGCTTGATAGGTGATGCGCGTCCAATCGCGCACCGCTTGCGGGTGCGCCGCCGCCCAATCCTTGTTGGCGAAATAGACGCCGAACGCGAAGTGCGTCGAGATCGCGCTGTAGGGCTCGGCGATCGCCTTTACTTGACCGCTCGCGAGCGCGTCGTGCAGTTGCGGATCCTGCAGCGCATCGGCGTCGATGCGGTGCGCGGCGAGCGCCGAGGCGGCCAGCGAGTTGGGAATTTCGATGAAATGCAGCGTTTTCGAATCGCCGCCGTTCTGGTCGACCCACGCTTCGGTCACCAGCGTGTTCAAATCGTTGAGGGCGGGCACGCCGATCGTCTTGCCGTTGAGCTCGGCTCCGGTCTTGATCGACGAATCGGCCGCGACCAGCAGCTCGTTGAACGGCACCTTGGGATTCCAGATCGCGCCGTTGGCGACGAGGACGAGCGGAAGACCCTTCAGGTGGGCCACAAACGATGCGACCGCGCTGCCTTTGCCCATCTCGTAGGCGCCGGAAACGGCCGCGGTGGTCGCCGCGGTTCCGCTCGAGGTGGAGATCACTTGCACGTCGAGCCCGGCTTTCTTGTAGAGCCCTTCGTGCACGGCGTAGAGCACCGGCGTCAGGTCGTCGGTCAGCACGCCGCCGAGGCGAATCAAGACCGGACCTTGGGCCGACGCGTTACGCGGCGCCGCGGCGAGCGGTAGCAGGGCGAGGGCGGCGACGGCCGCGATAAGGCGAACGCTGAACATGATCTTTTCCTCCTGGCGGAGGACGTGCACCGTTTCGGAACGCAAATCCCGCTATGGCCGACGTCGAGAAGTACGTGAACGAGGTCGTCACCCGGCAGTCCGATCTGCAGCGCCGGATGTATCGTGAGACCCTGGCGGTGCCGCACGGCCGCATGCAAACCGGACCGGACCAGGCGAGTTTTCTCACGTTTCTCGTGAAGCTGATAGCGGCGCGGCGGGCGATCGAGATCGGAGTCTTCCGCGGCTTCGGTTCGGTGGCGATTGCGAGCGCGCTTCCGGCGGACGGGAAGCTCGTCGCGTGCGACGTCAGCGACGAGCACACCCGGGCCGCGCGCGCCTATTGGAAAGAAGCCGGGCTCGCGGACAAGATCGACTTGCGGCTCGGCCCCGCGACGGAAACCCTCGACGCGCTGCTCGCGAGTAGCGGCCCGGCGAGCTTCGATTTCGCGTTCGTCGACGCCGACAAGTCGAACTACGACGCCTACTACGAGCGCGCTCTCGTGCTCGTGCGCGCCGGCGGGTTGATCGTCTTCGACAACGTGCTCTGGGGCGGCCAGGTGGCCGACAATCGTTACCGCGATGCGGATACCACCGCCTTGCGCGCGCTCAACGCCAAAGTTCGTGACGACGAACGGGTGGACGCGACGCTGGTCACCATAGGAGACGGCTTCTTGCTGGCCCGCAAACGATGAACGTCTCGCGCAGATCGATCTTGTCGGCGAGTCTCGCCGCGCTGGGAACGCGCGCTCTTGCGCTGCCGGTGAGCGCGCAGACGCCGCCGACGGCCCTGCGCCTGGGGATGACGCCGGACGTCGACGTCTCCAACGTCGTCTGGGAAGTTCCCAACGGCATCTTTCCACGACTCGGCCTGCAACTCGAGGGTCAGCGGCTCGGCAGCGGATCGGCCGTGACCGCTGCGGTGATCGGAGGGTCGATCGACATCGGCACGGCGAGCATTTTCGGGCTGATGAACGCGCATCTCCGCGGCGTTCCGATCGTGCTGGAATCCGCGCAAGCGATCTACGATGCCTCGAGCCCGGATACAGCCTTCGTGGTCGCTAAGAACAGCCCGATCACGACCGTCGCGCAACTCAACGGTGCGACGATATCTGTGGCTGCATTGGGCGACCTCTTTACCATCGGGACCTCGGCCTGGGTCGACCAGAACGGCGGCAATTCCAAGACCCTTAACTTCGTCGAGTTGCCGGTGCCGTCGGCGGCAGCTGCCATCGCCAGCGGCCGCATCACCGGGGCGCTGCTCGTCGAGCCGTTCTTGGAAGACGCGCTCGAGCGCGGGCTGGTCCGCGTGCTGGGTCATCCGTACGACTTGATCGCCCCGCGGTTCGCGATCACATATTATTTCTGCTCGGCGAGTTATGCGGCGAGCAACAAGGATGTGCTGGCACGCTTCCGGCGCGGAATCACGCAGGCCATCGCGTACGCCAACGGTCACAAGAGCGAAGTCTACGCGCTCGCGGCCAAGGACAGCGGAACGTCGCTCGAGACCGTGCAGCACATCCCCTTCGTCTTGGGGACGGGCCTCGACCCGCGCCTGATTCAACCCGTGATCGACTACGCCGCACGCTACAAGTTCATCCCGAAAGCGTTTCCCGCATCCGAGATGATCGACCCGAACGCGCTCGCCGCCTCGTAGTCGAGCCGTAGTCAGCGCGCGAACAGCGCCGTGATTCGACCTTGGTCGAGGATGTGGCCGGTCATGCAGAACATCAGCATCGCGCCGGTCGTACCGGGCCCGAGGCCGAGTTTTTCCACGTCCAGCGCGTAGACGTTGAACTCGTAGCGGTGCGGTGGAGCTCCCGGCGGCGGCGCCGCGCCGCCGAAGCCGCTCGAACCGAAGTCGGTGTAGCCGAGAACGGTGCCGGGCAACGCCTTGTCCATCGCGCCGGCGCCGGCCGGCAGCGAGGTGCGCGTGGCCGGAACGTCCATCAGCAGCCAGTGCCAGAACCCGACCGTCGTCGGCGCGTCCGGATCGAAGCACGTGATGACGTAGCTCTTCGTTCCGGCCGGGCCGGCCGACCAGCTGAGATCCGGCGACTGATTGGCGCCGGTCAACCCGAAGCCGTTGTAGATCGCCGAGTCGGGAAGGGTTCCGCCGTCGGTGAATTGAGAGCTTGATACCTTCAGCGCCACGAGCTACCTCCGAATGTGTAGAAGTTCAAACCTGCGCGATGATCTCCGCGGCCGGGAAACTGCGCTTCAAGATCCCGTAGCGGGCGCCGAGGTCGATCACCGGCTGGAGCAGCGCGGGCGTGACTTCCTCGCCGAACAGCGTCC
>Ga0181536_10007445_pt1 | contig 10760 bp, 5 predicted proteins | sample PEATcosm2014_Bin_41_FD_121105 | JGI IMG/M metagenome (GOLD analysis project Ga0181536, IMG submission 121105) | Peatland microbial communities from MTU Mesocosm Facility, Houghton, MI, USA - PEATcosm2014_Bin17_60_metaG | ecosystem: Environmental > Terrestrial > Soil > Wetlands > Peat | place...
ATCGCTACTTCAATGCATTGGAGGACGTCATCACGGCGGTTGAGGAACAGTTCAACAAATGGACGGACGCCAGCGAAACTCTGCGCCGCCTATGCGCAATAACTTAAGACGCTGTGTTTAGCGGCCAAGGTGCGCATCGCCATGGGTTGTGCGCCCTGACGTGGCCGCAACGCGATGGAGGGCGGGCTTGAACCCGCGCGGGGCTTGAGCCCCGCTCTTCTGTGAGCTAGCGGCCGGCGCCCACCTACGCCATGCGGAACAAGTGCCGCGTGCGGGCGGTCCACTCGGTGCTGGAAAAAATGCGCGGGCCGACTTGGATAAGGCGCGGCAGCATGTCGAACACCGATCCGGGAGTCCAGTTGGCCCCCGCGCGCGTGCGGAATCCCTTGCGGTTCAACTCTTCGGCCACCAGCGATAGCGGGGCATCCTGAACGATCAGGTCCATCATCAGGATCAGCGCCTGCTTTTCCGGGGCGTTCTCCTCCAAGTGGGTGCAGTCGGCCGACACGCGCAGGCCGTAAGGAACGTCTTCATTCAATGCACCGGCCGGCTCCTCCACCTCCCGCTCCCATTCCACGGCTGTCAACTTCCAGCCTTCGTTGACTTTCTGGCTAACGTAATCCTGCGTGAGCGGAACGGACGGAACCTCTCGCACCCTTTGCAGCCTGGACATTTGGCGTCACCTCCCCGGACCGCTTGCTTACGCGCGCGGCTCAGTTGCAGCACCCAGCAAGCCACGTTCCGCTGTAAGTTGTGGGATTTAGGACTTACGAGAGCAGGGATTTGTGCGGAGATGGGATTGGGCGTCCCGGCGATGGGACGGGGCGAGGACTGCCTCGCCCCCAACGGTGCGGCGGACTGAAGTCCGCCGCAGCACGCTAAAGCGTGCGCCACTTAGAAGCTGACGCGCAAGCCAAGCTGAATGATGCGCGTGTAGTTCGCCGATGCTCCGGCGCCCCCCAAGGTCAGGGCGTTGTATTGGCCGGTCAGGCCGCCGAAACCGGCCTGATAACCAATCACGCCGAGGCCGGGATCGCTCCACATCATGTGATTCAGGGCATTGAAAGCCTGGGCATAGATCTGGAAGCCGAAACGTTCTGTGATGCGGGTGTCTTTGGTCAGGCTCAAGTCCAGGTTCCAGCGATTTTGGCCCCGGAGCTGACCACCGCCGCCGCAGCTTGTGTCTTCGCCCACCAGGAACGGCCGGAAGTTGTTGTAGATAGCCGCCGGATTGGAGAACAGGTTGACGCCGGTTCCGCCATTGGCGATATTGTTGCTCTCGCCGACAGTTGTGCCAACGTAGTTGTAGTTTGTGGTGGTTGCGTAGCTCATGGTGGTAAGCGGGATGGCCTGGCACCCGTTACCGTCGAACGCGTTGCCCAACTCCTGGAATGAGCCGGTGTACATATCGAGCGGCAAACCGCTGGCGATGGTCAGGATCGGTGAAAGCGTCCAACCGCCCAGGACCCGCTTTGCAACGGCGTTGTTACTCGCCCAGCGCCTGCCGGCGCCAAAGGGCAGCGTATAAGAACCCAGCAGGTTGAAGGTGAATTTCCGGTCCCAGAACTGCGGACCGTAATCGTAGTTGAGATCCCAGGGGTTGTTCACGTTGTTCAACGTGTAAGCCTGGTTGAGCGCGATAGTGCCCATGGACCTACCGTAAGTGAAGTTGGCGTTGAACGTGAGGCCGCTCGAGTATCGCTTCTGTACCTTTACCACGAGGGCATTGTAGTTCGAGAAGCCATCCGAGGTATCCATGTAGCAGTCGAAGCATTGCCCAACGGTGGACGGCAAAGCCGGCCCGGAAAAGGCTGTAAACGTGCTGTCCAGATCCGCCCACAGGTTGGTTACCGAGGCGGTCGTGATGTTGCCCGATTCGTTAGAGGCCACGGCGGCGGTGCAGCTTGAGAAGCCCGTGCAGTACTTGCTGCCCTGCAGGGCCTGCTCAAAGAAGGGCTGCGGCGTAACCGTCGCGCCCGTGGTCAACTCCTTATAGAGGTTGTCGTAGGCGTTGGCGAAAGTCTGCCCGTTCAGCTTGATCATCCAGGGTACGTCGTTGATATCGATGCCCTGGAACAGATGGCGGGAGTAGATTCCTACGTACCCCGCTTCCAGGATCGTACTACCCCCGAATTGGCGCTGGATGCTGAAATCAACCTGGTCGGAAACGCCCGGCCGGAAGCCAGGGTCGAGCCCCGCGATCAACTCGGCGCCAGCCGCATTGATACCGGGCATTACCGGCGATGTCAGGGTCTGCGGGATGTTGGGCAAGGGCGCGACGTTGCCATCCACACCGATGCGGAAAGCGTCCGCGGGAGTGACCGCTTGAGCCGACGTGCACTGTGCGGAAGAATTGGGAGCGGCACACGCGACCGGCTGCAGGAAGCCGTCGCCAAGCACAGGCGTGGAGACCTGATCGATGCCCAGAGTGCGGCTAAACGTGCGGCCGTAACCCACGCGGATTACCGTGGCTTTGTTGCCCAGCAGCTTTGCCAGCCAGCCTGACCCGCCTACATCCGGATTATAGGCGAGCGCCAGGCGCGGACCGATCGCGCCCCAGTACGTCTTGATGGGCGACTTGACACCGGGGCCAACGGCTCCCACCGGAGAGAAACCCACACCGGGATTGTATATCTGCCCATTGTTCGCGGAGTTCTCTATCTGCTGCAGATAGTTGTTTACCGAGATCGGAGTGCCCGACGAATCTACCAGCACATCCTGCGAGCCGTTGATGTCATGGGGCGCCACTTGCACTTCCCAGTTCAAGCCATAATTCAAAGTCAGATTCGGCTTGATTTTCCAGGAGTCGTTGAAATACAGGCTGTAGGTGTTGCCGACGACATAGGATCGCACCGGCGTGCCCAGGGGATTCAGGTTCAGATTGGCTCCCGTCCGAGTGGCCACAATGGACGTGTCGGCCACGATTCCGGCCAACTCGGCGTAAGAGGCGTTCCAGCCCCCAATCCCGCTGGCAGGGAGACAGTTTGTGGTGACAGTGGAACTGCAGGGCATCGGCTGAAAATCGGGTGTCATGTTCAAGTCGGCATTCGAGATGTTGTAGACGAGCGAGGTCAAGCCGCCGACCACGTTGTCATACCGGTCGAAGTGCCACCATTGATGCAGGACGTCGCCGCCGAACTGGAACAGGTGGGTGCCCCTCAACCAACTCAAGCCATCGCGATAGTCATAGTCATGACCGTCCCAGGTGCGGGCGCGGGCGTCCTGCGTGTCGACGTTGATGGGGGCCAGCGGAGTGGATGTTTCACCGCCAACTTCGAGCGATCCGGGGATACCCGAGATCTCCGGTACAGCGCCCGCCCGGATCCAATTCCAGTCGTTCCGCAGATAGCTGAAGTGGAAATCGTTGGTGACGCTGGGAGAAATGGTAGTCGTCAGCCCGCCCACAAAGTAACGCGGATTCAGCGGATCGGTGGCGGCCGTGGCGGGGACGCCTAGCTTATCGCCCGGCAGCACGCCGCCGATATCCACCTGGTTGGTGGTGGGGTTGACTTGTCCGAAGTACCGGTAACTCGCGAAGGCGCGCCACTTGGGGCCGAAATCGTGATCGACCCGGACCACCCCGAAGTTGTTGGAAAGGGGGTACGTCAGGTTGCCGGTAAAACATTGGGTATTGAGCTTATCGCCGCACTGCAGGCCGTTGGGCATTGGCTCGTACGTGTTCCACAACTGGCTGATCACCGGGCTGATGCCGAGGCCGCGCGGATCGCATGGGGCGCTCCCAGTCGCGCCGCAGACCGCGGAGGTCTTCAGATTGTATTGAACGACGTTCCCGGCGGCATCGTACTCCTGGATGATCCCCTGCCGAAACAGGGCCGAAGGCACGTTGGTGGAAAACGGGCCGGTACGCGGATAGCGCTCACCCTCATAATTTATGAAAAAGTAGGTCTTGCCGCCGAGAAAGTCGGGCAGCATCGGCCCGCCCACGGAACCGCCGAAGCGGTTATAGTGCGACTTGGGCTTGCCTTGGTCGTATTCGGTGTTATACCAGTCGTTCGTGGCCAGAACATCGGACTGGAACCAATCGTAGAGCGAGCCGTGGAACTGGTTGGTGCCGCGCTTGGTGCTGACCTGGATTTGGCCGCCGCCCGAAGTGGAGAAATCCGCAGTCATGTTGTTGGTATTGACGCGGAACTCCTCGACGCTTTCGGCGGGCGTGGGTATCACGCCGGAGCCGTTGTTGCCGGCCCACTTCGCGTAGGTAGCGTTGTCGCCGTCCAGGTCGCTGGTGTTGTTGCCGCCATCCAGCATGAAGGTATTCTGGTCGGCCATGGCGCCCGCGATGTTGCCGCTGGTAGTATTGCCTTCGGCCCCATGGAATGTGGGGGCCGAAGTGGCCTGCAGGAACGTCAGCGCCGAAACGTCGCGCTGGAGGAGCGGGAGCTGCTGAATCGTGTCGCCCGCAATACTGCTGCCCATCGTCGAGTCCAGCGTTTGCAGTTCCGCTTCCTGGGTGGCCGTTACCTGAACGGTCTCGGTAATCGCGCCGACTTCCAGCGAGAAGTTCAGCGTGAGGGCGGAGCCGGCCTCCACGGGCTGGTTCGGCACCACGGACTTGCGGAATCCGGCGTTGGTCGCGCTCACCGTGTAGGTGCCGGGCGCAACCGAATCGAACAGGTAGAGACCAGCCGTGTTGGTGGTGGCCGTCACGGTGATGTTGGTGGACGTATCGGTCAGGCTCACTGTGGCGCCTGCTACCACAGCGCCGCTGGCGTCGGTGACGCGGCCGGTAACGGTTCCCTGGCCGCTGACGTTGACCTGCCCCATGAGGAGAGCGGGTACGAGTAAAGCCAATACAAATGCCAGCTTAACCCCTGTTGCGCGTAGATGCATGTTCGTATCCCTTCAACCAAGATGGCTTCAGCCGGCCATATCAGGCCGGGTCGTTATACCATAGTTGCCGAAGAATAGCTCGTCGCGACAGCGGCGGGTGGCCGAGGAAAAAATAGGCGCGCCTTGCCCCCAAAGCGACACACTACTCCCACTACACCTGACCCAGTATACTCCGTGGATACTGGGATTGAGACCTTAAACAACCGGAGTGTACTACCGCGTGCGCTTAAATGCAACAGAAAAATGATAAACGGTCAAGATTTTCTTCATAGGGCAACTTGAGGCCGGTCGGTCGGCTATTTGGTTCTGGTACTCGCAGTACTTGCTGGCAGCTCGTGGCGCATGCTTCGCTCGCCTAAGAGCGGGGCTCAAGCCCCGCGCGGGCTCAAGCCCGCCCTCCATGGGCGCGGACTTCAGTCCGCGCCTGGTGTGCTTCGAGGATCGCCCGATTCGGACAAACGAACCCTAACCAACTGATTCTAAATATTAAACCCAAAAAGGGCGAGCTTGCGGGACGGTTTGACCCGGCGCGGAAGCCAGGCCTGGCTGTGCTGCGCTTTTTTCCAAATTTGTGTTGCATTTGGTTGCATGGCGCGGCTTGGCACCGGATTTGCCATGGAGGCGACCGGTGTCCCAGGCGCTACACCTTTTTGGCGATTCATGTTGCATCGCGTTACATTTTGCGTGCGGTTCCGCTCCGGACCTGGCAGTCGAGCCGGCAGATTCCGACCTCCTACCTCCACGAAAGCACAGGCGCCGCCGCAGCGGGCGAGGCTAGGATGGCAAGCGATTGATGGGTAAGGAGATGTTTCTTGGCAGGGCGCGTCATCATTAATCGGCTTATCGCGTGATTAACCGGCTAATAGGCGAGTTCGCTCGCCGGGACGGCGAACTGAAGTTCGCCGCTGCACGCTAAAGCGCGCTAAAGCGTGCGCCACGTGGCGAGCCTGCCCCACAAACTGGCCCACCACCCAGCAATGAGATACTGTATTCTGTGATGGCCACGCGCCTCAGTGCCTGCCTGTGGTGTTCGATTGCGGTCAATCTGGCCTGCGGGAGCGGCGCACTGGCGCAAGCGCCCGTTCGCAAAATCCGGCAGAGAATGTCGGACACTTTGAATCGGACACCCGATTTCATCTGTTCCGTGTCCATCGAACGCACAGAGCGGATGGGCAAGGGGGCGCCGGCCACACTCCCGCCGCTCGACGTGAACGGCGGCATCATCAACGGAAAAGAGCTGCATCGAGTGCCTTCCACGGATGCCGATCAAGCCCTTCTAAAGCAGGTCCTGGCGCTATACAGCAAGGCTGGCACCGGCATTTTTGCCATGTACGCGCGAGCTGTCTTCTTGACCGCCGCGGCCACCTTCTACGACGCCCCGGACGAATCGAAGGACGGCAGACGGCTGTCACGCCTGGATTTCGCGATGCCTCGCGAAGCGAGCAAGTATGCGCTGGACCACGAAGGTCAGCTCGTGACGCTCGGTTACTCGGGATCGATCTGGACAGACCCCGACAATCTGGATGTCGTGCGGTTGGCGCTCGAAGCCGACCGCATTCCACCGGAACTGGGAATCAAAGCGGTGTCTCAGACCCTCGATTATGCCCGCGCCAGCATCGCGGGGGCCTCCGTCCTGTTACCGGTCGTCTCGGACCTTACGCTGCAGGAAGAATCGGGGCGGGAAGTGCGCCTCAAAAGTCATTTCAGCGAGTGCGGCCAGTACCTGGCGAAGGGCGGAGAGCTTTTCGCCGAGAACGCGATTGAAGCTGCGACGACGGTATCCCCGGGTCCGGTTTCCAAGCCGAACGTATTTCTTGCGGAAGCGCCTCCGGTCGCGCCCGCCGCGGAACCATTACCCGCGGGGATCCAATTCGAAACCATCCTGGACGAACCCATTGACGAGCGGGTCCTGTCGGAAGGAAGCAAACTCTCGTTTCGGGTTTCACATGATCTCAAGAAAGCCGGCAAGGTAGTTGTGCCAAAAGGCGCCGTGATAGCGGGACATATTACTCGCATCATCCGGCAAACATTCGTCCTGTACAGCACCGTGAAAGGTTACTACACGGTCGGCCTTAAACTGGACAGTGTGGACGTGGGGCGCAAGCGATTTCAAGTGTGGGCTAACCTGGAGACCATAGGCCCGCCGGCTTCCACGATTGGTTTCCTGCCGTATTCGCACGACCCCGATCGATGGGGCACTTATGACGATATCAAGACGGAGTTCGTGACCCCGCCAGCCGCGCCCGGCGAATCGTTTGTGGGTATCCTGTTTGAGTATCTGCGTCTTGGCCGTCACATACGGATGACCTGGATTACCGTGGCGCCGCAAAAACAAAGACAGGCTGGCGGGCATCGCCCGCCTAAGAGCGGGGCTGGGAGCCCCGGCCCAGAGGGCACCCCGGCCGAGGGCCTGCCCCACTGGGATCACACCTGTATCCGCCCGGGAGACAGCGCGGGGCCAGGGACCTACTTGTAAATCAGAAGGATACGAACGGCATACAGCGTGCGGTTGCCCAGAGCGCTATGCTCGAATCCGCGAGAGGACCGGCGCTGTCCGTGACGATTCATTGCGCAGCCGTCACGCTACTGTTTCTAGCTGGCGTAAACCCCAAGGTGCGGCAAACGGTTCAGTCCACCATAGACCGGATCACGCTGATCGATCCCTATGTTCCGCCCGGCCCCGGTGGTGGAGGCTCGGGCGACCGTTCTCCGCTTCCAGCCAGCAAAGGCCGCCTGCCGAGGATCGCGCCGCGCCAGTTCACGCCCCCGGTTGCCGTGATCCACAACATGGATCCGAAACTGCCGATGGAGCCGACGCTGGTCATCTCGGCCGATGTGAAGCTGCCCCAGGTGGATCTGTTGGCGCTGGGCGACCCCTATGGAAAGACCGGTCCGCCGTCGAACGGTACCGGCAAGGGCGGCAGCATCGGAGACGGTGACGGCACGGGTATCGGGCCGGGGAAGGGTCCCGGTGTAGGGCCGGGCGAAGGCGGCGAAGGCGGCGGCGGCAGACTGCGCGGCTTCTCAGGCGCGTCCACCGCTCCTGTGGTGCTTTTCCAGGTGGAGCCGGAATTCTCAGAAGAAGCGCGCAAGGCCAAGCTGCAAGGCGTGGTGATGCTCTATGCGGAGGTGGACACCAACGGCCGGCTGCGCAACATCCGGGTCACGCAGGGGCTCGGACTGGGGCTTGAAGAGAAGGCCATCGAGGCGGTGAAGCAGTGGCGCTTCCGTCCAGGCACCCGCGACGGAAAGCCGGTGGTGTCGGCGGCGGCCATCGAAGTGAACTTCCATTTGCTGTAGGACAGGCCTCCTGGCCTGTCCCTCCTCGCCTGTCCTACCACTTGCCGCTACAAAAGAGCTAGAATGGCAACCAGACTTCCCTTAAAGGAGGGTCCGGATGCTACGGCTGGATTCCGATAAACCGGTGGAGTTCTGCGATGGCTTGCGCCGCCGCGACTTTCTGCACGCCGGCGCGCTCTCGCTACTCGGCCTCGGTCTCAACGACCTGTTCGCCATGAAGGCGTTGGGCGCCGTCGATACCCAAAAAGACACCAACTGCATCATGCTGTTCCTGGTGGGCGGGCCGTCGCAGCTCGACACCTGGGACATGAAGCCCAACGCGCCGGTGGAGATTCGCGGCCCGTACAAGCCCATCAAGACGAACGTCCCGGGGATCGAGATCTCCGAAAATTTCCCGCGTATGGCGAAGCACGCCGACAAGTACGCGCTGATCCGCAGCGTCTATCATACGGCCGCCGCGGTGCATGACACGGGGCACCAGATGATGCAGACCGGCCGCCTGTTTCAGGGCGGCGTAGAGTATCCGCACATCGGCTGCGTGCTGTCGAAGCTGAAAGGGCCGAACGGCGACGTGCCGCCGCATGTGCTGCTGCCGCGGCCGATCGGCAACACCGGCGGCAACATGCCGCACGGGCAGAACGCCGGATTCCTGGGCAAGACCTACGATCCGTTCGTGCTGAACGCCGACCCTTCGGACCCGAATTTCAAAGTGCCGGACATGCTGCCGCCGGATTATCTCTCGGCGCTGCGCGTGGACCGGCGCAAGAACTGGCGGGAGATGGTCGATCATACCGTCAGCAAGTTCGAAACTTCGCAGGACGCGCGGCTGTTCGACGCTACGTTCCATCAGGCCTACACGCTGATGTCGTCGCAGAAGGCGCGCGAAGCGTTCGAGCTGGCGCGCGAGCCGGAGCAGGTGCGCCAGAAATACGGGCAGAACCGGTTTGGGCAGAGTTGCCTGCTGGCGCGGCGGCTGATCGAGGCGGGCGTGCGCTTCGTGACCATCAACATGTTCGAAACGGTTTTCGACGAGATCACTTGGGACATTCACGGATCGAAACCGTTCAGCCCGATCAGTTGCTATCGCGACCTGGTGGGTCCGATGTTCGATATGGCCTACAGTTCGCTGTTGCAGGATTTGCACGATCGCGGGCTGCTGACGAATACGATGGTGCTGGCGATGGGCGAGTTCGGGCGCACGCCGAAGGTGAATCCGGCGGGCGGGCGCGACCATTGGCCGCAGTGCTGGAGCATTATCATGGCGGGCGGAGGCGTTAAGGGCGGGCAAGTAATCGGCGCATCCGACGAGATCGGAGCCACCCCCAAAGACCGGCCCACCAGCCCTGCCGAGGTAGCGGCGACCATTTACAAGGGTCTCGGAATCTCCCTCGAACTGGAACTGCCGGGAGCCCAGGGCCGGCCGATTCCGCTGGTAGAGCGCGGCGTCGAGCCGATCAAGGAACTGTTTACATAATGGGCAGACTGACCACTCCCTTACGGTCGTGGCTCGGTACCGAGCCGCGCGCGTTAGCAAGCGGTTGCTTGCTCGGGCTGCTTGTTGCCGCCGCCGCGTGCGCCGCCGACCTCGCCATCCTGCCCGGCCCCGTCGCCCTCGACGGCCCCGAGTCCTACCACCAACTCCTGGTCGAAGCCTCGCAGGATAACCACCAGGAAGACTGGACCCGCACCGCCCACTGGACATCCTCCAATCCCGCCGTCGCGACCGTAGACCAAACCGGCCTAATCCGCCCCGTATCCGATGGCGAAGCCACCATCACCGCCACTGCCCAAAGCCGCACCGCCACCGTAGCCGTGCACGTAAAGAACGCGCACGCCCCGCACACGTGGAGCTTTCGCAACGATGTCATCCCGGTGATGAGCAAAGTCGGATGCAATTCGGGCGCGTGCCATGGCGCGGCGGCGGGCAAAAACGGGTTCAAGCTCACGCTGCGCGGCTACGATCCGGAAGAGGATTACACCACGCTGACGCGGCAATCGATTGGCCGGCGCGTATCGCTCTCGGAGCCATCGCACAGCCTGATGCTGCTTAAGCCCACGTTCGCGGTTCCGCACGGCGGCGGCAAGCGGTTCGCGACCGATTCGCTCGAATATCGCGTGATCGCGGAATGGATCGCGGCGGGCGCGCCCCGTCCGAACGACAGCGATCCGACAGTAACGGGGCTGGAGGTCTTCCCTGCCTTGGCCACCCTGAAAACCGGCGACGAGCAGCAGATTGTGGTGCGCGCGAAGTACTCCGACGGGCGTCTGCGCGATGTGACGCGCTGGGTGCGGTACGGCTCGAGCGATGAAGGCGTGGCGTCGGTGGACGATTCCGGCCGCGTGAAGATGAACGGCAGCGGGGAAGCGGCCATCACGCTGTGGTACGCGAGCCGGGTGCTCTACGCGCGCATGGGCGTGCCGTACGCCAACCAGGTGGACCCGGCGGTCTACACGAAATTCCAGCGGCATAACTACATCGACGACCTGGTGCTGGCCAAGCTGAAGGCGCTGAATATCGCGCCCTCGGGACCGGCGTCGGACGCAACGTTTGTGAGGCGCGCGTACCTGGATGCGGCCGGCATTCTGCCCACCTCGGAAGAGGTCGAGGA
>Ga0181536_10007447_pt1 | contig 10759 bp, 9 predicted proteins | sample PEATcosm2014_Bin_41_FD_121105 | JGI IMG/M metagenome (GOLD analysis project Ga0181536, IMG submission 121105) | Peatland microbial communities from MTU Mesocosm Facility, Houghton, MI, USA - PEATcosm2014_Bin17_60_metaG | ecosystem: Environmental > Terrestrial > Soil > Wetlands > Peat | place...
CATCCAGCTTGTCGAAACTCTCTTCCCAGAATCGGCGATAATAAGCCGCCCAGTCGCTGACTGTCTTTATCGCCTCTGGCCTAAGCGTGCACACACTCTCTCGTCCACGCTTCGTCTTGATCACAATCCGCGCCCGCACCAGGTAGGCAATATGTTTTGAAATCATCTGCTGCGAGAGTGCAAACGGTTCCGTCAATCCATGCACAGAGGCAGGACCATGGGAGAGTCGTTCGATCATCCCCCGCCGGGTTGGATCAGACAAAGCAGCAAATGTTGTACCCAATTGATCCACAACCATATGGTAGTGGATTTGGCTGTCAATGTCAAGTGTGAATTTTGCGATTCCTGATTTCTGTTCCCTGATCTCTGATCTCTGAACCCTGACACCTGCGCTAATTTATACTTCCCCATGAGCGGCGTCATCGCAGCTGGGTGCATGGTTTAGGAAATAGGCTTCCTCGTGCAATAACTCATTAACCTGACGATTAAGGTGCGCACCGCAACCTGCGCAAGGAGCGCGAGCCGGCAGGGTTGAGGCGCTGGCATCAGGGGCCGGGGGAATGCAGATTGCCTCTGGAACGTGTTCCGGATGTATCACGCGCCACTCGGAGACTGCCCCAGTGCCTAACGGGATCCAGCCGCCTCGGTTTGCACGAGGTGAACGAGTCCTGTTCCATCGTCCGCGAAGCTGCCGATTGCGAGGACGTGCAGATCAACTTCGGCGTGACTAGGAATGAATCCCTGGCCGACGCCGTTAAGATTACCGTGATCGCCACCGGCTTCCAGCCGCAGTACGCGCCCGCCGCGGAAGAACCGCCCAAGTCTCCAGTGGAGACGGCCGCGCAACCGTTTTGGACCGAGCCCGCTGCGGCAGCCCCACCCGAGCCTGCGCCGGACGCGGCGGTAAATGGCGAACCGGAGCCGCCCTTCGATCCGGAGGACGTGGAAACTCCTGCCTATCTGCGGCAGGGACGGCTGCTCATTTAGCCATTTGCCCGATTGCGTGGCTTTTATGCGCCCAGAGCCATCATTTGCGGCGCCCTTTGTAAGAGCCGGGGCCCCCGAAAGGGCTGAAACCGGTACCCCACGCTGAAGATGGTCTCGATATAGGCGCCGCTGTGCTCGCCCAGTTTTTTGCGCAGCCGGCGGATGTGCACGTCCAGCGTCCGCTTCCTGACGGTCGCGGCTCGGTAACAGTCGCGTCGATGTCGCAAGGCTTACCGAGCCGCGACCGTCAGGGAGCGGTTTCTGTCAGTCAGGAATCCCTAATACGGTTAACCACCCCCAGGTGTTGGTCATGGTAGCGTTGCTCGTGCGTTGCGGTTATCTGAATCGGTCCCATCCAAAATCTCCTTTGTGCGTTTCGTCTATACCGATGGTACGGGCGAGGTGGGCAAGGGGTGGTTTGGGTCTTGTAAAACTTTTGTAAGAGGTGTAAACAGGGTCGTGGGAGAGCGCCGGCTCTATGCGCTCGGCTTGCGCTTATGCCAGTCCGTGCGGCTCTGGAATTCTTTCCCAACCGCGAGCAGCGTATTCTCGGTGAACGGCGCACCCGCCAGTTGGAGGGCCACCGGCAGGTTGTCCGCAAATCCGCAGGGCAGGGCAAGCGCCGGCATGCCGGCCAGATTGCCCGCCGGAATCAGACCCGTGAGGCCGGCATCCTTCGGCTTGGCGCGATCCGGACGATGGTCCAGCGGCTCGTCGATTTTGGGCGCTGTACCGAAGCAGGCCGGCGTGACCAGCACATCCACATCGCCGAAGAGCTTGAGAATCGCTTCTCGCGCCAGCCTTCGGACGCGCATGGCTTTCAGATAAACGTTGGCGGGGATCTCCAGCCCGGCCTTCAACCCGGCGATCTGCTTCCGATCGGCCAACTCCTCCACCTTGCCGCTAAGGATCAGCGGCTCGAACACCGAGGCCGCATCCACGGAGAGAATGGCGCTGACGATCGCCCCATAGGGAAAATCGGGCAGCCTGGTTTCCACCATGGTGGCGCCCAGGCCGCGCATGACTTCCAAAGCCTGCCGAAAGGCCGGGCGTGCGGCTTCATCCGGCCACTCGCTGAAATCCGCCGGTGCGAAGCCGATGCGCAGATCGCTCATCTTCCGCGCGTATTGCGGAGTGTAATAGAAGCTCTTGCCGGCCGATCCCGGATCGCGGCGGTCGCCGCCGGCAATGGTTTCCAGCACCAGGCCGCAGTCTTCGGCGGAACGGCAGAACGGCCCCAGCTTATCCAAGGTCCAGGAAAGCGGCATGGCGCCGTAGCGGCTCACCAGGCCGTAGGTCGGCCGCAGTGCGGTCACTCCGCAAAATGCAGCCGGCGTGAGGATGGAACCCGACGTCTCCGAACCGATGGCGAACGGCACCAGGCCGGCGGCCACCGCGATGGCGGAGCCGCTCGACGAGCCGCCGGACCAGCGCGTGCGATCCCAAGGGTTCAGGCCTGGCCCGGTCAGCGATGCGGAGGCGTAGCGGTAGCCAGGACCGCCGGCTAGTTCCACCATGGCCAGTTTGCCCACCAGCGGCGCGCCGGCGCTCTCCAGTTTGTGAACCACGGTGGCGTCGTAATCGAAGACCTGCGCGGCGAAGGGGCGCGCGCCCCAGGTGGTAATCTGTCCGGCCACGCTCAGCAAGTCCTTGGCCCCGTACGGGACGCCTTCGAGCGGGCCGCGCAAGTGGCCGCGCTTGCGCCAAGGATCGATCTCGGCATCCACGGCTTTCGCCTGGCGAATGGCCCGCTCGGTGAGGGGCAGCGCCAGCGCGTTGTAACGCGGCCCGAGGGTCTCCAGGCGCCGGCCGAATGCGCGCGCCAGATCCAGCGCGGTCACTTCCTTCGCGAGCAGCATGCGACTCAACTCGGGGATGCCGGCGAAGTAGATCTCGCTGCCCAGTTCCGCCATGGTCCCTCACGCGGCGAAGTGGAAGGCCGGCTCGGTCTCGATGGGGACCTGCACCTTGGCCAGAGTCTCACCGGTGCGCTGGTTCTGGTCCCGCGCGTCCTGCAGTTCTCCGGCTGGCGGGGACGGCGGGGACGACGGCGCTTGCGCGGCCGCCGCGGTGGCCGCCGTTGTCAAGATGGCGCCAGCCAGTTGGCGGCGCGTCATCCGGCTGGGTTTCATGCCATGCAACTCAGTGCCTCCAGAGCGGCCTTCTCCATCTGGGAGCGAGGCGCCGGCTCGCCGGTCCAGGTTTCGAACTGCCGCACGGCCTGCTCGAGGAACATCTGCATGCCGCGGATGACGGTCTTGCCCTGCTCACGGGCGCGCCGCAGCAGCTCGGTTTCGAGCGGATTGTAGACCATGTCGAACACCACGTCGGCGGGAATGCGGCCATTGAAGAAGCACTCGCCGGCGTGCGGGTACATGCCCAGAGGCGTGGCGTGGACCAGGGCGTCGAAATAGCGCTCCGGAAGCTGCTCGGCGAGCAACGCCTCGGCGCCGCAGATCTTGGCCAGCGAGCGCACGCGGTCGGCGTTACGGCCCACCAGCGTGATGCGCGCGCCGGCGTCGGAGAGCGCACAAGCCGCGCTGCGCGCCGCGCCGCCGTTTCCCACGATCAGCACGGAAGCGTTGTGCAGGCGCATTTGATTCGCCAATGGCACGGTAACGCCCGCCGCATCCGTGTTGGCGCCGCGCCATTTGCCTGCCTTGCGCCACACGGTGTTCACCGCGCCGATGCGGCGCGCCAGCGGGTCCACGATATCGAGGTAGCGCAGGATCTTCTGCTTGTGCGGAATCGTCACGCTGAAGCCCGCCACCGGCAGCCTGTCGGCCAGCCCGAAGAAATCGCGCATCTGCGCGGGCGCCACCAGGAAGGGCAGATATACCGCTTCCATGCGCCGGTATTGGAAGGCGCGGTTGTGCACGGCCGGAGAAATCGAATGGCGCACCGGGTCGGCGACGATTCCGTAGATCTTGCTGGAGCGCGACAGCTTGTCCACGCGATAGAGGTGCCGCAACTGCCGTGCGCAAACCTGCCCGGCCGCGGTGCCCTGCGTGGCCGTAGGTGCGGCGTAGGTATACATGCCGCCAAAAGCGGCGGAGAGCACGCGGCTGGGAAAGCCCAGTTCACCCATGGCCAGCACCACCAGCGGCGTTCGCGGGTGGCCTTTGGCCAGGGTCAGCACGCGCCCGTAGTCGGAGGGCTTGCGCGCCGTGGTCACGATCTTGTATCCATCGGCCGGAATGTGCGTCATGCGGCTGAGCAGCGTATCGAGCTGCGGGGTGGCCTCGTAATTGTGGTAGGAGACGATCAGGCGCGCGCGTCCGCGGAAGAGGCTGAGCTTGGCGGCAGCCGCCTCGGCGCTCTCGATCTCCACGTCCACCGCCTGCGCACCGGCCGCGACGGCCACATCCAGTACGCGCATTTCTTCTTCGATGCTGCCGTTGAATTTGCCGCGGTTCTGGTGGCGGCGGCAGGTGGCCAGCACGATGCAGTCCGGATATTGTTCGAGGAACCCGTGAATGGCTTGGGCGCCGCGCTCGGGGTGTTCCAGGTAATCCAGGCGGAACTCCAGAAACGATTCACCCGCCTCGGCTTCCTGCCGCGCGTGCTCCAACAACCGATCCAGATCCGGAAAACCCAGCGCGATGCAGATGCGCGGGAGGGGCTTCGTCTGTGCCATTTTCGAGTTTTTAGCATACCACGGGAGGCGGCTACAGACACGGAGACGCGGCGGGGGTGCTTAACCGTTTTGGGGATTGCTGACTGACGGAAACGGCTCCCTGACGGTCGCGGCTCAGCCTTGCGAAGTCAACGCGACTGTTACCGAGCCGCGACCGTCAGGGAGCGGTTTCCCCAAAACGGTTAAGCACCCCGGCGGCGGGGGCGACGCGGAGCCATGGGGACGCAGCGAGGGCCGGCCAGGCGCGTTGGGGCGGACGAAGCAGGGCGTCTCGACTGCCTGCGGCGTCTCGCCGTCGCCGAACCGCGTTCGCTATGCCATTGCGAGAGCCGCTCTGCGGTTTCGAGATTTGCACCGGTGGATTGGCAACCGTCGGGGAGGCCATGGCGAACGTTCAGCGCGATCTTGGATGGACCGACGCAGATTTTGGCGGCTTCACAGAAGCGCATCGCCCCAGTATGGGCCTGCTTCCTGCCGGATGTGAGAGCCGATTGGGAATCGAGAACGTCGCAACATCAGACGCTGCGCGAAGAAAGCGAAAGCGGCTGCAGGTTGGCGCAGATTACCACTTTCATTGGCAATGACGCGGCACATTGGCCTTCAACATCGGTTCCCGCGTCCCTGGCAGGAGGCGCAGAGTAGAATCAATCCCGCAGCGCCTGGAAGCGGAAGGCGATAGCCAGAAGCCGTGCCAGTTTACGGAAATGTCCGTGGATCGGTGAAGCGCAAAGCAGGGTACACTGAAACAAAGATGACTAGGCCGATGTTCAGCCCCAGATTGCATGCAGACGTGTTGCGAAAAGTGTTTGATCTCGCCGGCCACGGCATGACACCGCCGCTTGCCGAAAGCATCCTGGCGCTTGACTTTCCGGAAGCGGATGCTGCCTGGATCGACCAACTCAACGCCAAAGCGAACGAGGGTACATTAACCGTCGACGAAGAGGCTGAGCTTGAAGCTTACGTCAATGTTAGCGACCTCCTTGCCTATTGGCAGTCGAGAGCCCGGCAGACCCTCCAGTAGGCGGCATGACCGAGCTCACCCGAGAGGTGCGGCGCCGCGCCGGCGATCGCTGCGAGTATTGTCTGAATCCCCAAGTGGCATTCCGCCGTCCTTTCCACATCGAACACATTGTTGCCCGGAAACATGGCGGGGCTACGCAGCTCGATAACCTCGCGCTTGCTTGCTGGCACTGCAACTTCAAGAAGGGCCCGAACCTCGCCGGATTGGACCCGGAAACTGCGCAGATGGAGCCGCTTTTTCATCCCCGAAAGCACAAATGGGCGGATCGTTTTGTAGCGCATGTTGGGGGACTTATGCCGCTTGGCATCGAGATCCGAGGTTTGACACCGGTTGGACGGGCGACCGTGCGGGTCCTTGGGTTGAACGAGGAAATAGATAGGGCAGATGCTCCGGTAGAGTTGTGGCTCGAAGGGGTGTACAGCGGGCCGAGTTGATTCCAATGAATGGGACCCTGGTTACGATAGATAGGGCAGTGGCGCGTCACCGCCGGCGAAATCAATCCCCGTCTTACCGGAATGTTTGTGTATCGCTGGCGCGTGCGCGAATCCAGTCCGCTATGTCGCCGATTACCTCCGCCGAAACATGCGCGGGCTTGTCGTACTCTTCCGGAGCGCTCCGGCCCTCGCCCGCCACGAATAAGTGGTTGAGCTTCGGATAACTGCGCATGGTTACGTCCTTCTTGTGAGCCAGGCCGGTCTTCCAGAGATCGAAGTCTTTCATGCGCACCTGGTAGTCGCGCTCGCCTTGCAGGATCAGCATGGGCACCGCGCTGGCCACCGCCAGGGCCGGCGGGTTGTAGTCTTTCAAATCCGCTTTGTATTTCTCTGTGGCGCCGGGCAAAACCACCCACGGATCGCGCCGGATGGCAGCCAATCGCGCCTGTTGGGTGGCTGTCAGCTCGTGTTCGAGGCCGAAAATGTACTCGAACTGCTCCACGATTATCTCTTCGAGCGGGCGCACGCTGCCCGCCATCACGATGACGCCGGCCAGGGTGGGATCGGCCTGCATGATGCGCGGCATCATATAGCCGCCCTGGCTGTGTCCCAGGACAAAGATGCGCCGCGGGTCGATGCCGTCCTGCTTTCGCAGCAGCGCCGCCGCAACAACGGCGTCCTCCACCGTCTCCCGGGTCATGGTGAAGTTAGGGTCGGCAGCGCACTTCTGCGGGTAGACCTTGGTCCGCTTGTCGTAGCGCAGCACCGCAATGCCGCGCGTGGTCAACCCCTCGGCGAGGTCGCGGAAAACTTTGGCGCCGCCCACGCTCTCGTCGCGATCGTTGGCGCCCGAGCCGTGCACCAGCACTACAGCGGGCCACGGTCCTTTTCCATTGGGGATCGTCAATGTGCCGGGCAGTTTCCACTCATCCGCGCCTACGCTGATGTCGCGCGAGGAGAACGAATCGGGCTGGCTGTAGGACGGAGTTTGATACGGCGCTGCCTTCGGCTCCGGCGGGCGAAACCACGTGCCTTGAATCTGCCCCGCGGCATTCCAGCTCGCGATGAAGTTCAGCGTGGCTACTGCCCAGTGCACGGGAATCGTGACGGTAACGGCATCGCCGATATGGCGGATCTGCGGCGGCTCCTGGCTTTGCGGCCGGCCCAGGGCGGTCATGATCTGGCGGGCTTGGGCGGCGTAGGTTTGGAGCGAGATGGCCTTCTTCATTTCCGGCGAGAACTGTGCATAGAATGCCTCGTACTTTCCCGCCAGGACCATCTCCAGCGCCTGGCGCGTGCGCTCTTCCGGCGACTGCGCAACGGCAAGCTGCGCGGCCAAAAAGATCGCCATCCAGGCGATTCCGTACTTCAGGGTCCGCATACACCTATTGTAAGAGCCTTCATGCGGTTCGCGGGTGCTTAACTCTGGGCCCGGCTCGGTAAGCCTTGCGAACTCAACGCAGTTGTTACCGAGCCGCGACCGTCAGGGAGCGGTTTCTGTCAATCAGGAGTCCCCTACACGCTTAAGCACCCGCGGTTCGGCTGCGCCGGCTTTTGAGCGATAATAGCGGCTAGAGGTGTTGGAGTTCACCTTCAACCGCCCATTGGGCAGATGACTCCTACAAAGGATCTTCCCAATGGCGACCGAGAGTCCGTTGAACGAGGCGCAGCGGCGCCGGCTTTTCTCGAACGCCCAGTATGCCGATAAGCTCCTGTCGGATATCGAGCGAATTCTCAACGCGTCGGAATCGAAATCGATTTTCCCGAAGTATGTTGCGGATCTCTCTCCCCCTCAAGCGAAGTTGATTCGCAGTTACATCGCCCGTTTCCGCAATCAACTGGCGCGCGCTATGGACGGCTTGGGTATCGTTCCTGAGGGACCTGCCCTCGGCTCTCTCCACTCGATCCGAGTGACCCTGACGTTCGTGCGAGTCGCAGTCCAGGAGATGGATCCCCATTATCTGCGCGGCTATGGCGAGCTGGCTGAGAGTGTGGCGCCGCAACTCCAGGGGCTCTGCGCCGAGTTGGAAGGTCTACTGGAGAGGCTGAGTGCCGCCTTGGCGAATGGTCCGGCAGCCGACCTCCAGGCCCGGCTGGAGCGCCTCCAGCAAACCGCCGGAGGACTCGAAATGCTCCGGCTGATGGATCGCATCATCGCCGATCGCGGACTGGTGGAACTGCGTCCGCGTCTTTCGATGATTGTGGACCGCTTGGAATCCAATCGGTTTGAGATTGCGCTGTTCGGCAGGGTCAGTTCGGGAAAGTCGTCGCTATTGAACCACATCCTGCAAACCACGGCATTACCGGTCGGCGTGAATCCCATCACCGCGGTCCCCACTAGGCTGATCCACGGCGGCCAGGCGTTGCTGACCGTGAGCTTCGCGGATCGCAGGGTGGAGGCGTTGCCCATCGAGCGGCTGCCGGAGTTTGTGAGCGAGATGCATAACCCGGCGAACGGCAAGGGTGTCGTGCGCCTGGTGGTGGAACTGCCTTCCGAACGTTTGCGCAGCGGCCTCGCATTTGTGGACACGCCGGGCCTGGGTTCGCTGGCAACGGCGGGAGCGGCGGAGACGTTGGCGTATCTGCCGCAATGCGATCTCGGTGTGGTTCTGATCGCCGCCGGAAGCCCTCTCAACGACGAGGATCTCTCGACCATCCTGCGCCTCTATGAGGCGGCCATTCCGGTGAAGGTTTTGCTGAGCAAGGCGGACCTGCTGTCGCCTTCCGATCTCGAGTCCGCGCTCGATTACACAGTCCGGCAGCTTCGCGCGCACCTGGGCGTGGAGATTGGCGTACACCCGGTCAGCACGGCCTCCTCGCACGCGCATCTCCTGGAGCAATGGTTCTCCGGAGAGATCGCGCCCCTTTACGAGAAGCATCGACAGCTCGCACAAGAGTCGGGCAGCAGGAAAGCCGGTGCGCTGCGCGAGGCGGTGGAAGCGGCGCTCCGGGCAAAACTGGACAGAAGTGGAACCGGTCAGCCGCTGCAGGGCGGTGAACTTCTCACCCTGGAGCGCGACTTGCGCGAGTCGGCCGCCAGGCTGGAACAGGCCAGGGTGTTCTGTCTGCGCGCCTCCGACGAAATCCGCGGCTTGATGCCGCATGCGCTGAACGAAGCGGCGGATGCTCTGCTTCAGGCGTGGACCAGCGCCGCTGTGAACGGCACGGACCCGGGCGCCGCCGTCACTACGGCCATCGCGAAGACGGCCTTCGCCGCAACCCACGTGCACACACATCTCCAGGAACTCGCCCGCGCGCTGGCGACGGCATTACAGCGGACCGCCAAGGCGCTGGGCAGTAACGATGCGCCGCCGGAGGAGGAACTGCTGCACGCCATTCATGAGATGCCGCGTTTCGACTTCCCACCCGTGCACGAGAACTTCGATCGCCCGTGGATTCTGTATCCAAAAATGCTGGGGCGAAGACGGATCCACAGTAAGCTTCGGCTGCTCCTCGCAGAGCCGCTCTTGCAGGCGTTCACCACACACGGGCGGCTGGTCGAGAACTGGGCCCGCGGCGCCCTGGCGGAACTCCAGTTGAGATTTGACGCGTCGGCGGATGCGTACCGGGCGCAGTTGGCCAGGTTACTGTCCCGAGGGGCAGTGGCGCCGCGGGAGCAACAGGCTATCCTCGACGATCTGGCTCGCCTAGATGAGGCCGGCGAAAAATGAGCCCAGGCCGCAGCGGCGTCGATTCCCGCCAGTATCGTTTCACATTCGCGATAGAGGCGCTCTCCCAAGTTCCAGCCGACTTTGTTTTGCCGGCCGGCCTCGCGGTGTTCGACGCCGGCGTGTTTCTGCCGCGCGACGATGTGGACTGGTTGGGCCGCCGCAGATACCCTGCACGGATCCTGCTCCTGAGTGACCGCGAGGCCCTGGTTGTGCCTCACCCGGCGGCCGGAGAGCAGCCAGTCGGAGTATCGCTGGATCGTATCGAGCGCGTCGAATGGGGCCGCATCCTGCTGACCGGCTGGGCCGTCCTGACCTGGGATGGCGGCCAGATACACCTGCCGTACAATACACGCGCCAGAGGCCCGGTCGAGAAGTGCATGAAGACACTCCAGGACCGCTGGCTGCCGGCAGCGCCAGCCCGGCCGACCGCTTCCGCAGGCGTCTTCGGTGCACCGCTCGATCTGAAGTTCGAGTACGCGCAGTCCGCGGAACTGCTCCCCGGAGAAACGGTATTGGCGCAATTCTTCCAACCGCCGCCGGCGGGCGATCTCGTATTAGCAACTTCGCGGCGGTTACTCTGGATCACCGAACGGCACAAGGGGAGCTACGGACGATATGGCACGGTCAGCCATTCGGCTCGCCTGCCATCGATAGCAGGAGTGCGGTGTGTCCGGACAGACCGCGGGGGCCGCTTGGAGATTGCCTTTCGTTCCGGCGACCCATGGCACGTGCCCCTCCGCGAGCACCAAATGCAAGAGGCGGGCAGGTTCGAGACCGCAATTCGTAGGATGTTATAACTGTGGGGCAGGCTCCCAGCCTGGATAGCGTCGGGATAAACCGGCGTGAAGTAGTGAATGAAAGAGTCATACAGGAAAGGAGTAGCGAACCATCCTGACCCCGAGCCATGTGAGGGCGGCGGCAACGACGCACTTGAAGCGTTGGCCAGGGGCATATGTGGGCTGGGTATCCCTGAAGTTGATGAGCTCCGAAATCGCCAAAACCATGGGCG
>Ga0181536_10007453_pt1 | contig 10756 bp, 10 predicted proteins | sample PEATcosm2014_Bin_41_FD_121105 | JGI IMG/M metagenome (GOLD analysis project Ga0181536, IMG submission 121105) | Peatland microbial communities from MTU Mesocosm Facility, Houghton, MI, USA - PEATcosm2014_Bin17_60_metaG | ecosystem: Environmental > Terrestrial > Soil > Wetlands > Peat | place...
AAACGGATGTCGCCGGCTTCGTTGAGGACCGCGCCCTCAGGCACTTCTGCCATCTTGAGGCCTGCGTCGAGCGAACGCTCGTGGAAATGTTCGCGGATGAGGCGCTCGAGATCGGGATGGACCACCAGACGCCGGTTGAATGCGCGCGCGACGCCTTCCATCGTAAGATCGTCATGGGTTGGGCCGACGCCGCCCGAAGTGATCACGAAATCGAAGTTGCGCGAGCAGTACGAGACTTCGCCGGCGATCGGCGCCAGTTCGTCCGGGATGGTTGCGATACGAGCCAGCGCGACGCCGATCTTGTGCAGCTCGCGAGCCGCGAAATACGCGTTCGAATCCTGAACCTTGCCGGAAAGGATTTCGTTACCCACCACAACCAGCGCGCAACTGCGTTCTCGCATTGGACTGCACGGCTCCTTGCGCGATCCGCCTCGAACCGCATTATCGCAAGCGGCGGCTATCAGCGGCAATGGGGTAAACCGGCGATCAGCGACGCCTACGCCGGGCCGGAGCCCTCGACATCGGGCGCCGACGCCTCGATAAACTCTTTAAGCCGGCGCTTAAGCCGCGTTTCGATCTGCCGCACGCGCTCACGGCTGATTCCGAAGCGCGTGCCGATCACCTGCAGCGTCTCGGGTTCCTCCGCCAGCAGCCGCGCCTTGAAAATCTCCAGCTCCTTGCCCGCCAGCGTCGCGGCGAACTGCTCGACCTTGTCGTGGGCGAAGTCGCGCCACTCGCGGTCGGCGGTTTCGGTTTCCGGGTTATGCCCGGCGTCGGGGATTACGTCGAGCAGCCGCGTATCATCGCTGGCGCCGGCAGGTTGATCGAGCGATAGCTCGCTCTGCCCCATCCGCTCCTGCATCTCGCGCACGTCGCTTTCCCGCACACCCATCCGATGCGCCAGCAGGAGCGGTTGCGGAGTGAATCCCTCGCGCTCCATCCGGTCGGTCTCTTTGCGGAGATTGAAGAACAGCTTGCGCTGCGCTTGGGTTGTGCCGATCTTAACCAGCCGCCAGTTGTTGATCAGGTAACGGTAGATATACGCGCGCACCCACCATACCGCGTAAGAGGGAAAGCGGATTCCATGTTCGGGATCGAAATTCTTGACCGCTTCCATCAGGCCGACGTTGCCCTCCTGTATAAGGTCGAGCACGTTTTTCGTCGCGCGCGCGAACTCGAACGCCAGTTTCACGACCAGGCGCAGGTTGGCGGTGACCAGCAGGTAAGCGTCCTCCGGATCCTTGTCCCTGACATAGCGCCGCGCGATCACGGCCTCCTCCTCGCGCGTCAGCAGTGGGAAGCGGCGAATCTCGGTGAGATAGCGGCCCAGCGGATCGGCGGCTACGAGCGCGCCGCGGTCCTTGGCGGCGTCGGCTTCAGCATCGGCGGGCTCCTGATCGGATTCCACCCGCGCTTCGTCGTCGGTGCTTTCTACCGGACGAAACTCGGAGACTTCGATCGGCGCATCATCGGCAGCTTCGGCGCCGAGATCCAATTCGGACTCTTCAGCTGCGATCGGCTCGGGATTCGCGCGCCCGCGGCGAGCCTCGCCGCCGGCCTTGCCAGGGCGTTTCGCTTTCGTTGTGCGCTTGCGACGGATCGGTTTGCCGGGTTTGCGCGCCACAGGCTGGCTCCAGCTTCACCACACGCTGGCACGAGATGCGGACACCAAGGCTCGAGCCGTCGGCGGCGCGCAGCTGTGTCGGTTCTTGTCGAATCGATCGTGCCCGCTCAGGCGTCGGGTTCTTCGATCGTGACCTTGCCGGCGGCGATTTCGCGCAACGCCGTCACTACTTCTTTGTTGTCCGATTCCACCAGTGGCCGCGCGCCCTTGAGCAGCTGTTTGGCGCGCCGCGCCGCACCGAGCACGAGCTCGAAGCGGTTGGGGATGTTTTCCAGGCAATCTTCAACGGTAATTCGTGCCATTAGGCGTTAATTCTCCGGTGCATCGCGCCTCTTGTCAACGCGCCTGCTATCGGTAGGCTGGAAGGGCGTGGAGGCTCCGCAAGTTTGATGGGCAGGTTTGGGACGTTGCGCCATTTTATCCTGATGGCAGGACTCGCTCTGATCGTCGCGGCCGCACGGCCCGCCGCGGCCGGCGATCGGGCCGCGATGCTCGCGGGCAACCATCCCGACGAAGCCGCCGAGGTTGTGGGCGAGGACACCGCATCGCCTTCGCAGCCACTCGTGATGTATCTCACGATGGCGCTGCGCAATGGTGCTGAACTCACGCGCCTGCTTGCCGATCAGCAGAATCCGGCGTCACCGCAATACCATCGGTGGCTGACTCCGGATGAGTTCACCGGTCGTTTCGGACCCACGGACGCCGACCTTGCGCGAGTCGCGCGATGGCTTAAGAAAAAGGGTTTCACCGTCAAGTCTGCCGACGCCTCGACCCGAGAGGTCTCTTTCACCGGCACGGTGGCGCAGGCAGCAAACGTTTTCGCCGTGAAGATTGCCGCGACGGCCGACGGCCGTCTGTATTCCAACACCGCCGATCCCGCCGTACCCGCCGACCTCGCACCGCTAATCGAATCGATCAACGGCCTCGACAACCTGCTGCACAGCGCGTCTGCGGTGCATCGCGTGCCCAAGCGTGATTCCAGCGCCAGTTCGCCCGACGCAATAGTCGGTGATATCGGGCCGGCCTTCGGTCCTGCCGACATATATACCTTCTACGACGAAACGCCGCTGTTGAATGCTGGCATCGACGGTAGCGGCACCGGATGCATCGCGGTGATCGAAGACTCGAACATCGATCAGCTTGCCGCGGGCGCATTCAACAGCCAGTTCGGTCTGCCTGCGCTGACGACGGGCGCTAACTTCAATATCGTGTTGGTTGATGGTACCGACCCGGGCCAGACTGGGGACGAAGACGAGACGATGGTTGACGTGAACTATTCGCACGCCGTCGCGCCCGGTTCGAGCATCCGCATCTATCTCGGCGATGAGAACAACACGAAGTCCTCGGGCATTCTCGACGCAATCCATGCGGCGGTGTGGGAAAAGAACAGCCCGTGCAGCGCGATCAGCATCAGCTTCTCATTCTGCGGCGGCTCGAACCGCTTCTACAAAACCCAGAACGGTTTCTTTAAGCAGGCGGCTTCGCAAGGTCAGTCCGTGTTCGTCGCGACCGGCGACACAGGCGCGGCGGAGCTGCGATTTAATAAAAAGGAGGGTACTTGCGTAGCCGCCAAGACGCGCGACGTCAGTGAACTGGCAGCGTCGCCAAACGTGACCGCGATTGGCGGCACCGAGTTCACGCCTGATTTCGATAGCAACGGCGAGGACGTCGGCTTCGTTTCGGAAACCGTGTGGAACGACGGCACCGGCGCCACCGGCGGCGGCCAGAGCAAGGTCTTCAAGAAGCCCGCGTTTCAGAAGGGGCTCATTCGCAAGGATAAGAAGCGCGACGTTCCCGACATCTCGTTTGGCGCCAGTCCCGAATCGCCGGGTTTCTTCTTTGGCGGCCGCGCCCCCGGCAGCAACGCGCCTGCCGTCGAATGCTGCATCGGCGGCACCAGCATCGCCGCTCCGGCATGGGCGGGCATCAGCCAACTGATCTCGCAGCAAAAGGGCGCTCCGGTCGGCAATCTCAATAGCCGAATCTACCAACTGGGTGCGCAGGCCGACGGCGCAACCACCGGAATTCGCGACGTGACGTCGGGCAAAAACTCTATCAACAGAGTCGCCGGATTTTCCGCGCATCCCGGCTATGACAAAGCCAGCGGATGGGGCACCGTCGATATGGGCCTCTTCGTCCCGGCCTATTTGGCGCCGTAACGAGATCGTTGACAGCTCAAATCGGGCCGCGGCGCTTCAATGTGCCTGGGCTTGAGTTGCCGGCTTGGCGAACTTGAGCGTCATCCGGTCGCTCTCTCCGATTGCCAGATACTTGGCGCGATCCTTTTCACCCAGGCGCAAAGTTGGCGGCAGATACCACACCGGATGGTCCCGCAGGTCCTTGGGATTTGCATTGATTTCCGAGGCGCCCGTCAGTTTGAAGCCGGCCTGCTGCGCCAGCCGGATCATATAGTCCTGGCGCACATATCCGTTCTTGGCGATGGGATCCTGCGGCTGCGACGGATCGGCGCGATGGTCGGTTATTCCCAGGATTCCGCCGGGTTTCAGTGCGCGGTAAAACGCCTTGAAGTAATCTTCCGCGTTGCCGTGCGCAAGCCAGTCGTGAACGTTGCGAAACGTCAAGACCATATCGGCCGCGCCTGCGGGCGCGATTTCGGTTTCGGCCGGCGGCTTGAGCGTGGTCACGATGACCTGGCCATAGTCTGCCGGATCGGCCTTGAGCTTCTCCTCGAAGGTCTTGGCGCCCGCTCCCCCTCCCACCGCTTCGTAGAGCTTGCCGTGGTCCTTGAGCAAGGGCGCCAGAATCTCGGTATACCAACCGGCACCGGGCGAGATCTCGACCACGGTCATCGCGGGCTTAATCCCGAAGAAAGCGAGCGTTTCCATGGGATGGCGATATTTGTCGCGGGCCTTATTTGCCTCGGAACGATCCGGTCCGGCGATCGCCGCCGCAAGCGCGGCCTGCGCGCCGGTGTCATCGTGGGCCGCGCTTGCGGACAGCAAAAGCATCGGTGAGATCGCAACTATCGATAGAGTAAGCAGGACCAACAACGGGAATCGGATTCGATGCTTCATTTGCGTACCTCGGACCGTAAGCCCGCGCGATCGCTCGACGCTCGGCGCGCGCTGAACGTCTGACGCAGGCTAGTCCGCTGCAGTTTTAGCCGCGGACGTTGAGGACCGTTTTTTCCGGGTCTTTTTGCGCGACTCCCTGGTCTTGGCCTGCAGTCTCGATTTTTTCCGTTTGCGCCGCCGCTTGATTTCTTTTTGCCGTTCGCTTGCCATCTAACCTCTCTTCTTTTCTTTCTTAGTCCAGCGGGACCGTCCGTTCCACCTTTGCGCCGGAGTCGAGGTGGATTCCAGCCGAAGTTACGTAGGGCTTGCCCTTGCCGGACCGATTTTCCACATAAGCGTCGTAGTCGCCCGGGTCAAGCTTGAAGCGATGCTCACTCCCCGGATCGCTCTCCGCGACTTTGGTCTGCGTTCCTGTGCGCAAGATTACCACGCGAGTCGAGTTGTCCAACGGAATCTTCGACATCACGGTCTGCACCACCAGCTCGGCCTTCACGACTTCGTCGAGCGTCAGCAGCGCACGACGGCCGGGCGCGAGCGCCACCGCGTGCCAGTCGTAGCCTTGCGGCGGCGCATCGACGTGGACGTCCACCTCGCTTGGCGCGAACAAATACTTGTCACCCGAAATAAAGCTGGCGACCTTCGCGTGCGGCGAAGCGGTGGTGGTCACCGTCACGCCGAAGCCGGGATCGTTGCCGGTCTTGTCCTTCACGCTGACCTGCATGACTGCAACATTGTCTATGAGCACGGTGTGAGTGCGGCCGGCCTCGATTACGACGCCGTCCTTGACGATTTGCCCGCCGACGATCGGCATCACCAGTTTGTATTCGCCCGGCGGCAGCGCGACCGACGAGCCGGGCGTGACCAGGCAGGCTTCCTTCCCGTTCGCCGCGATTACATGCGCGGGATTTTTCGCGCCCGCGCCTTCTTCGCCGAGTACCTCGAGCTTCAGGTTCCCGGTTTGCGCCGCGCCCGCAATCGCCGCGACAATCGAGACGGCTGCGAGCAAAGCGATGGTGGTGGCGGCCAGCAGGCGAATCGGTCTCATAGGCGAACTGGTATCTTACGGCGGCGATGCGGCGCGCGCTACCGACCTTTTGGGGATGAACTATTCAGCCTGACCCCGCCGGATTTGGCGTGCTATGCGTACGCTATGGTCAACCGCCAGGATGTCCCGTACTCCCCGTCTCGCCAAAAATCGGGCGAGGCCCGCTTCCTGCTGAAAAAATTTTTGACGGAACAAAGCTAGCCATTGAGCGGAGCCGTCCCAAAACCACAATATATGGTATGAATTGCTCTTTCCGGCCCGATTCGATCACTCAGAATCGCGCCCGTCGCTCCCGATAATGCTTTCGCGCGCTCCGTTTCCACTTATCGTTGCGGCGCGTTAGGTTGTCTCCATGCCCACAGCTAGCGCCCGCGTCGAAGCCTGAACGCCAATGAAACTCTCGACGCGACTGCTTGGCGCTTCGTACCGGTTCCGCTCGGTCAAGGAATTGCTCGCCCGCGCCAACGAAGCGCGCTCGGGCGACGAACTTGCGGGAATCGCGGCGCGCTCCGAGCAGGAACGAATCGCAGCCAAGGCCGTGCTCGCCAATCTGACGTTGAACGACCTGCGCGAGAACCCGGTCGTTGCTTACGATCGCGACGAAGTGACGCGCGTGATCGACGACGCGCTCGATCGCGACGCATTCGCCGCCGTGCGCAACAAGACCGTCGGCGAGTTCCGCGAATGGCTGCTCGATGACGCGACGACCGGCGATGCGATCCTCGCGACGGGCCGCGCAATCACCGCGGAGATCGCCGCCGCGGTCGCCAAGCTATGCAGCAATCTCGATCTGATCGCGATTGCGTCGAAGATTCGCGTCGTCACGATCGCGCGCACCACGCTTGGCCTCGCGGGCCGGCTCTCGACGCGCCTCCAGCCCAACCATCCGCGCGACGATCTCACCGGAATCGCCGCCGCCATCTACGAAGGCCTCGCCTACGCAACCGGCGACGCGCTGATCGGAATCAACCCGTGCATCGACGAGCCCGACAACATCCGCCGCTTGCTCGAACTCACCGCCGACATCATCGAGCGCACCGGAGTGCCGACGCAAAACTGCGTGCTCGGCCATATCAGCACGCAGATGCGCGCGCTCGAGGCCGGCGCGCCGATGGACATCATGTTCCAGAGCCTGGCGGGGACGCAGAAGGGCAACGCCGGTTTCGGGATTACGGTCGCGATGCTCGACGAAGGCTACTCGATGATTCGCGAGACCGGCAGGGTCCGCTCGGCGAACCTGATGTACTTCGAAACGGGGCAGGGCTCCGAGCTGTCCGCCGATGCACACGAGGGCGCCGACCAGGTCACGCTCGAGGCGCGATGCTATGGCCTCGCGCGCCGCTACTCGCCGCTGCTGGTCAACACCGTGGTGGGATTCATCGGTCCCGAATATCTCTACGACGCGAAACAGATCACGCGCGCCGGCCTCGAGGATCATCTGATGGGCAAGCTGCTCGGCGTCCCGCATGGCGCCGACGCATGCTACACCAATCACGCGCGCGCCGATCAGAACGATTGCGAAAATCTGGCAGTGCTGCTGGGATCGGCGGGATGCAACTACTTCATGGCGCTGCCGATGGGCGACGACGTGATGCTCTCGTATCAATCCACCAGCTATCACGACGCCGCGGCGCTGCGCGCCGTGCTCAAGCTGCGCCCCGCGCCCGAGTTCGAGGAATGGTGCGAGCGCCGGGGAATCCTCCGCGACGGCCGTCTCACCGCGCGCGCGGGAGACGCGAGGCTGCTGATGAATTCGTCGAGCAAGACAGACGGTCAGGCAGATTTCGACGCGATGCGCCGTGCGACGCCCGCGCGGCTTGGCGTTGGACGCGCAGGTCCGCGCTACACGACGGCCGCGATGCTCTCTGTGCGGGCCGATCATGCGCGCGCCGTCGATGCGGTCATGACGCTGGTCGCGCGCGATTGGCCGCGGCGCAATGGCCTGCTCGAAGTTCACTCGCAGGCCCTCACGCGCGAAGACTATTTGCGCTATCCCGAGCGCGGCCGGCGTCTTACGGACGCCGATGCTGCGCGCATCAAGCGTCTCGCGCCGCGCGGTCGCGGCAAATCGTCGGCGCCGATCGTGCTGCTATGCATCGGCGACGGACTTTCATCGGCCGCGGTGGAAAAAAACGCGGCGCCGCTGATCCGCGCGCTCACCCGGCGGCTCGCGTCGCGCTACCGGCTCCTGAAGCCGATCTTCGTTCGAAACGCGCGGGTCAGAATCGAGGACCATCTCGGCGAAATAATCCGCCCCGACGTGGTCTGCATGATTGTTGGCGAGCGTCCCGGCCTGGCCACCGCCGAGAGCCTGAGCGCGTACGTGATTTATCGGCCCACCCTTAAATCGATCGAGCCCGACCGCACGGTGATCTCGAACATTCATCGCGGCGGGATTCCGATCGCCCAGGCCGCGCGCAAAACCGCGGCGCTGATCGACGACGCGATTCGATGGCGTGCATCCGGCGCCGCCCTCGCGCAGAAAATTACGCAGGCAACATGAGTGCCGATACTCTCATCTTTCGCTTTCCGAATACTGGGTGCAGAGCCTGTCCTGAGCGAAGCCGAAGGAGGTCACCCCTGCCGACTGGCGATTGCTCAGCCGAAAAACTACGCTGGAACACAACGCCATGTCCGATCGCGAATCAGTGCTTGCCGCCAACCGCGCCTTTTACGACGCCTTCGAAAGTCTCGACGCGGAAAAGATGGAAGCGGTCTGGCTGCGCGACCCGCGAATCATCTGCATCCATCCCGGATGGCGCAAACTTTCGGGATGGGGTCCGATCATGTTGAGCTGGGAGCGCATCCTCGGCAACGTATTCGAGATGAAGTTCGAGTTCGGCGAGATTGAAGTGACGATCAGCGGCGATCTGGCGATCGTCGTCGTCGAGGAAACCCTGACCCAGCGCGGCTACGACGGCACCGAACGCTCGAACGTGCTCGCCACCAACGTGTTCGAGCGCGCGGGCAACGCGTGGTTCATGGTGATGCATCATGGGTCGCCGGTGCTCGCGCCGCCCGACGACGAGCCGCCGCTCCAGTAATTCGCAACCGGCCGGCAACTATGCGAGGAGAAAATTCGACGATGCTCAAACGCGTTGACAGAATTCAGATTGCGGTCGCCGACAGCAATGCGGCCGAGCGGGTGGTCGCAGAAGTCTTCGGCGCAGAGCTCGTCCGCCGCGACAAGGCGGCGCCGCTTGGCGCCAGGCGAACCACGATGCAGGCGGGGGCGAGCCTCGTCGAAATTCTCGAACCCGACGGCGCCGGAGCGGTCCAGGATTTCGTCTCCAAGTGGCAGACCGGACTTTTCGGCGCGGGATTCTCGGTGGACGACCCGGGCGCCGCCGCGCATCACCTCGCCAAGTGCGGCGTCGGCTTCGAGCAATCCGCGGGGCAACTCTATCTCGACGCCGCCGCGACGTTTGGGATGCGCACCGTAATTTCGCAGCATCAGGAACGCGCGTCCGTCGGCGCGATCAAGTGGTTCTACGAGGTTACCAACGTCGTTGGCGACTGGCAGGCCGTGTCCGCCCGCTATGCGCGCATCTTCGGCCTCGACGCGACCAGGTTCAGCCCTATCGAGAGCAAGGATTTCGGCTACACCGGCACGCTCACGCTGTTCGATCCTCCCGCGCGTCTTGACCGCGTCGAGATCACCCAGATCACCGACGCCAGCCTTGCGATGGGCCGCTTTCACAAGCGCCGCGGCGACTCGCTGTACATGTTTTACGTCGAGACCGACGATGTCGGCGCTCTCGAACAGCGCCTGCAGGCGCGCGGTGCCCGTTTCGCGGCGAATCGCCGCGACGAGGCGGGGCTGGCCGGCCTGTTCATCCATCCGTCGGCATTTCTCGGCGTGCTGGTCGGGGTGAGTCGCACCGATCACGCGTGGCTGTGGTCCGGCGATCCCGAGCGCGCCCGCCGCGCCGCGACGGCGCGTGCGAGCAAGCCCTGACGCCTGTTCGTCAGGGCTTTGCCGCGTGGCGTGCCTGTGATATCCTTACTTGAGGTAAGGAACCTTACAGGAAGTAAGGAAAATGGCTGCGTCAACGCTCACCAGAAAAGGGCAAACCACGATCCCGCTAAAGGTTCGAAGCCACCTCAAGCTCCGGCCCGGCGACAAAATCGAATTCGTCATCCAACCCGACGGAAAAGTGCTGATGACCCCGAAGAATATCGACATCCGCGAACTTGCAGGAATGCTTGGCCCTGCTCGGCGCCATCTCACGATCGAACAGATGGACCAGGCCGTCAGGAAACGATTTCGCCGGCCGTGAACGGAATCGATACCAACATACTGGTTCGCTATCTCGTCGGAGATGACCCTGCGCAGTTTCGCGCGGCTTCGCGAATCATCGAGCGCGAGTGTTCAGTACAAGACCCGGGCTTCGTCAACCACCTGGTTTTGGTCGAGCTGGTATGGGTGCTCGAGAGTGCATACAAGGTCGCGCGTCCGGCAATTGTGAGCGCGCTCGGCGCGATCTTAAGCACCAGTCAGTTATCGATCGAGCATCCGGACGACGCGCGCGCTGCGCTCCATGAATATGTGGACGGCGCTGACTTCGCCGACAGTTTGATCTCGGCAGCGAATGCCCGGGCCGGATGCGAATATACGGCGACTTTCGATCGCCGCGCAGCAGGTCGCAAGGGATTCAGGTTAGTCAGATGAAAAAGCCAGCGGTCGAAAGACCGCTGGCTCTGTCGCCAGGAATTCGTGATGCAGGCTACTTTGCCTCGCGCATCGCGCGCACCAGAATCGACGCCAGCTCCGGGCGCGTGAATTCCGGCGGCGGCGCATCGCCCGCCCGCAGCATCTCGCGGACTTTCGTTCCCGACAGTATCAAGCGGTCTTCGTCGCTATGCGGGCAGGTCTTGAACGACGCCATCGAGTTGCATCGCTTGCAGTAGAAAGTGTTCTCGAACATAAGCGGCGTTATTCCCATTTCGGACGGCTCGAAGCGCTCGAAGATTTTCTGCGCGTCGTAGCTGCCGTAGTAATTGCCGACGCCGGCGTGATCGCGCCCCACGATGAAATGCGTGCATCCGTAG
>Ga0181536_10007457_pt1 | contig 10750 bp, 14 predicted proteins | sample PEATcosm2014_Bin_41_FD_121105 | JGI IMG/M metagenome (GOLD analysis project Ga0181536, IMG submission 121105) | Peatland microbial communities from MTU Mesocosm Facility, Houghton, MI, USA - PEATcosm2014_Bin17_60_metaG | ecosystem: Environmental > Terrestrial > Soil > Wetlands > Peat | place...
CGTGCGCTGGGTGCAGCTGACGCATCAATACGACATGCTGGGGCGCCTGTGCGCGTACCTGGCGCCCTACAATATCTCAACTACGAACGGGAGCTTTTGATTATATGAGTGCTCGCAAGACCGACGCGGCCGCAGCGGCCCAAGCTTCGCCCGCACTGGCGCGGGCGGTATCGCTGCATCTGGAAGGCAAGCACAAAGATGCGCTGAAGGAGCTGAACACCGCGATCGAAAATGGCGATGAGCGCGCGGAAATTTACGCGGCGAAAGCGCACATTCTCTTTGAGCTCGATCAGTTCGAGGAGTCCGTCAAGAGTTACGAGAAGCTGCTGACTCTGGCCCCGCGGCACACCACGGCGCACTTCAATCTCGGCATCTGTTTCGAGAAGCTGAATCGCTGGAATGAAGCGACCGAAGCGTTCCAGAAGGCAATCGACGCCGATCCGAACCGCCTGGAAGCGCAGCTCGGCTTGGGCATTTGCCTGCTCCATCAGGAGAAGCCGGAGCCGGCCATCACCGCCTTCGATAAAGTTCTTTCCAAGCTGCCCGATCGTGAAACCGCGCTGTTTGGCAAAGCCGTCTCGCTGCAACTGCTGTGGAAATTCGATGAAGCCACGGCTCTGTATCAGCGGCTGCTCGCGAAAAATCCGCAGTCCGAGGAATGCCTGGTGAATCTGATCACCATCGGCATGGCGCGCAAGGATTACGATGCCATCCGCAACTATTCCGAACAACTGCTGGTGCTGCGCCCGCATTCCCAGGCCGCGCTCGAAGGCCTGGCGACGTGCTCGTTCCAGTCGAATGATTACGACGCCGCGGCGCGCCTGTGCGCAAAATTGGTGGAGGCCACGCCCGATCACTTCGAGCGCTGGTTCAACCTGGGCGTGGCGGAACAGAAGCGCAACAATCTTCCGGAGGCGGCCAAGGCGTACGGAGAAGCCATCCGCATCCGTCCGGACGCCAAGCAGGCGCATGTCAACCTTGGCATCGTGCGGCAGGAAAGCAACGATCTGGCTGGCGCGCGCGAATCCTATGAGCGGGCCTTGCAGATCGCCCCGGATCTGGCCGACGTGATTTACAATCTGGCGGGCGTGCTGGAGCAGCAGGGACAGAAAGAAGACGCCGAGCGGCTCTACGTCAAACTACTTTCGCGCAATCCGGATTGGGAGGATGCGTGGTTCCGGCTGGGTTACCTGCGCCTGCAGCGCGCCGATCATCGCGGCAGCGCGGAAGCGTTCCAAGCCTGCGTGCGCAAGCGTGCGGAATGGCCGGAAGCGCAGCTCAACCTGGGACTGTGCTACTGGAACCTGGGCGATCGGGACGGTGCAGCCAGGGCGTTTGAAGCCGTGATCGCGGCCGATCCCGCGTCGCTCGATGCACTGCGTGGCTTGGCCGCGCTGGCGGTCGAACGCGAAGACCTCGATAAGGCTCTCGACCTGCAAGCCAAGCTGATCGAAGCGGGCGAACGGACTCCAGAGCTGTTCTACAACACCGGTTTGCTGCTGCAGAAATCTGGGCAGGTGGAAGACGCCATTCGTCTTTACCAGGAAGCCCTGGCGGAACGTCCGCAATTTCCCGAGGCGCTCCTCAACCTGGGACACGCACTGAAGTCGCAAGGCAAGCCGGATGAGGCTCGTGACTGCTGGCGTCAAGCGCTCGAGCAGAAGCCGGAGCTCGCCGCCGGGTATTTCGAACACTAGATTCGAAGGCAGACCACACCAAAAAGCCGGGCTCACCTTTCGCTAGCGCGAGGGCAGGGGCGCGACATCCGTACCACGCAGATTCGAGCGCTCGAGCGCTTGTTTGACGTAACCGCCGCGGAGCACTTCATCGATAAACCGGTTGGCCAATGCCAGCTTTGCCCGGTCGCCCTTTTCGACGATGATCGACTGTCCCACCGACAGGAAGTTATCCGGCAGCGCGCGTACGTTCGGAGATTTCTCGGCGGCCGCTTCCGCGCGATCGCGATTCTCTCCCACCGCGTCGAGTTCTCCCGCCAGCAGCATCCGGTTCAGCTCCGCCTCGGGCGGCGTCACCGGCATGACGACGACCTGCGCGTTCTTTAAGTTCGCGCTCAGGAAAAACTGCTGGCTTTGTCCCTTTGTCGCGCCCACTTTCACTCCCGGGCGGTCCACGTCGGCGGAGCTGTGAAATCGGGAGCTCGCGGCCACTAGATACGCGTTGTGCATCAAGATGTAGGGATCGGAGAAATCGACCTCAGCGCCGCGTTCGGCGTCGAACGCGAGGAATCCCACGTCGGCCGTGTGATTGTTCAGGCTATCGATCACGGCGCGCGCGTTGGCGGCCGGAATCAGCGTGTAGGGAACGCCGAGCCTGCGCGCCCATTCCTTCACCAGGTCCGGAACCATGCCGGAGTACGCGCCGGTTTGTGGGTCCTTGTGGCCGTGCACGGGGTTGCCCCCCAGAAAGGCCGCTCGCAGCGTCCCCGTCGGCGTGAGATCGGCCGCCGCCGCGATCATCGCCGTGATCGCCATCAGGCACAGCAGGGTCGCAATACGGTTTGTTACCGAGCCGCGAGAGTCATGGAGCGGAGCTAGCCGATGCATAGGATGATTATATTCGCTGCCACGGCCGGTCGGAGTCTCGATAGGACCCAACCCGCGTCTCTGTAAACGCATAACCGTTTTTCGGCGGCCCATGCGTGCCCGCCCATGAGATGATGCTCGCATGGAACGTCGAGCATGAGTTCGTCCAATATGGATTTGTCCAACATCGATCCGTCCAATGCGGACGTGCGGATTCGTCACGTCCTGGCGACCTTGGCCTACCGCTTGGGAAAAGTGGTGCGCGACGCGCCGCCTGAGTTTCGTGTGTTCCATGCCGCCCCCGGTGTGCGCGCACCCGGTCAAATTCTGGCGCACATCGGCGACCTCATGGATTGGGCTCTCACGATCGTGGAGGGGCATCGGGAATGGCATGATTCCGAGCCTCTCCCCTGGTTCGAAGAAGTCGCGCGGTTCTATCGTGCGATCGAGGCGCTTGACCATCGCATCGCTGAGCACGGGCTCGGAGGCGCGGATGCCGAACGGCTTTTTCAAGGCCCTCTGGCCGATGCGTTCACGCACACAGGCCAAATCGCGTTGCTGCGCCGCATCGCTGGTTTCCCTGTTCGAGGCGAGAGCTACTACGTCGCCGAAATTGTGGAGGGCCGCGTCGGTCCGGAACAGGCCGATCCGCGCAGCGAGTTCGATTAAAGTGGGGCAGGCCCCTGGCTGCTAGCGCCCCCGCGGCGGCGCTGCATTCACGCCGTGGAGCCCAGCCCGTTCGATAGAGTCCTTCACGACATTCGTCGCGAGCACCTCGTCGAGCAACAAAACGATCGCCGCAAGGCGCCCCGCGTTGTTTTTCACCACTGCGATCGCCTGGCCCGCCACGTAATAATCGTCCCCGACCACGCGGAGCTTGGGGAATCGCGATCCGATCTCCACCAGCCGCTGCCGGTTCGCCGCGAACGCGTCGATCTTGCCCTCCATCAGCATTTTTTCGATTTCTTCCGGTGCGGGCATCTTCTCGACCGCGTCGACGCGCGTGTTCTTCAGGTTGGCGCTCAGATATACGTCCTGCGTGTCGCTCTTCACGGCCGCGATGTGGACGCCCGCGCGATCCGCGTCGGCCACGTTTTGGATCGGCGAATCCGCGGGGACAATATAGCTGTTGGGCATCAGCAGCCAAGCCGGGGAGAACTCGACCTGCGTCGCGCGGCTCGCGTTGTAGGCGAAGAACCCGATATCCGCGGTCCCGGCGTTCAGCCTCGCGATAATTTCGGGCGTACCCGGCGAGGGAATCAGCGCATAGGGTACGTTCAGCCGCCGCGCGAGCTCTTTCACCAGATCGGCAACCGGTCCCGTGATAGTTCCCGTGTTGGCATCGACGCGCCCCAGCGCCGGATTATCGCCGAGGAATGCCGCGCGCAAAGTGCCGGTCGGCGCAAGCGTGGACGCTGCGCCAGAGGCGGGAATTTGCGCCGCCAATGGTGCAACGGCAAGAACCAAGAAGCAAAGCGGTTTGACCCAGTGCATGGGACGATTATAGGCCGGAACGTGGGGCAGGATCTCATCCTGCGCCGGCTTCTCAAGCCGGCTTTCGGGCGTGGCTGAGAGCCCGCCGCAGTCCAAGGGCCTGCCCCACCCGAAAAGGCTCCTTCATCCGTTAGTTGGCGACCGTTGTGGGCTCGGGGATGACGTCGCCGTCTTCGCGCATAGCTTCTAGATGCATTTCTACGGCGCCGCGGATCAAGTCGGCGGTTTCTTCAAGTGTCGATCCGGCGGCCGCGCAACCCGGTAGATCGGGAACGTAGGCGCTGTACCCGGTCGCGGTTTTCTCGAAAATCACGGCGTATTTCATGTTCTATTTTACCGCTTGAAATTCGTTCACAAGGAATATTCGATCTTGCTGCGCCGCTCCGACGTACATAATCCAGAGCTGCACCGGGCCGCCCGCCTTGATCTCACGGGAAAAAGCGTCCACCAAGACATCTTGTAACGCGAGCCACACGGTCAAGCCATCCGCGCGGACCTCGACTTCCTGCTCGAAATGCTGAGCGAAGTCCTGGGCGTGAAGGGTCTTGCCCCATTCGGATATCAAGTGACTCCGCTTGGAAGACATTTTGCGAAGCCTACCTGTATAAGTGGCCTTGACGGCGAACTTGTATTGCTGCGGTGCGGCCTCGAGAGATTGAGAGTTGGGCTCCTTGGCAAACGTCGCGCTCGCCCACGCCTGCGACAGCTTGGCCTGCTTATATGCGGACCAGTCTGCCGCCGTTAAACCGACGGCTACGGCCAGCACCACCAACCCCAGCCATGAAATCGTTCTCACGATGGCCCCGTCGCATCCTTTCGTAAATGGCAGTATAGGGCAAAACTGCGATAGACTGAAGGTTCAGCCTTTCGCAGTTGCCCCAGGCTGAATTTCACCCGCCGAATTTGCATGTTCGATAACCTCAGCGACAAACTTCAGCGCGTTTTCAAGAACCTGCGCGGAGAAGGAAAACTCTCGGCGGAGAATATGGAAGCCGCGCTGCGCGAAATCCGCGTGGCGCTGCTCGAAGCCGACGTGCATTTTCGCGTCGCCAAGCAGTTCATTGAAGCGGTCAAAGAGAAGGCCATGGGGCAGGACGTGCTCACGGCTCTTTCGCCCACCCAGCAGGTGGTCAAAATCGTCCGTGACGAGATGGTCAAGATGCTCGGCGCGCATCAGGCCAAGCTGCGTATGGCCAACGAGCCGCCCAGCGTCTTCATGATCGTGGGCCTCCAGGGCTCCGGTAAAACCACCTCTTCGGCAAAGCTCGCGCGCTGGCTTTCGAAGAACGGCAGTTCGCCGATCCTTGTTTCCGTCGACGTCTATCGCCCGGCCGCCCGCAAGCAGTTATCGGTTCTGGCGCGGGATTTGAAGCTGCCCATCTACGAAGGCACGCCCGAAGAAACCAAGCCTATCGATCTGGCCCGTTCCGCGCGCAAGGAGGCCATTCAGACGGGCCGCGACGTGCTTCTTGTCGATACAGCTGGACGGTTGCACATCGACGAAGAATTGATGACGGAACTTTCGCAGCTTAAAGAGCTGCTCAATCCTTCTGAGATCCTGTTCGTGGCGGACGCCATGACCGGCCAGGACGCCGTGAAATCGGCCGACGAGTTCAACAAACGCCTGGGCATCACCGGCGTGATCCTCACCAAGATGGACGGCGATGCGCGCGGCGGCGCGGCGCTTTCGATTCGCGCGGTCACCGGCCAGCCGCTGAAGTTCGTCGGCGTCGGGGAAAAGCCGGATGCGCTCGAGCTTTTCCATCCCGATCGCGTGGCGGAAAGAATTCTGGGCATGGGCGACATGCTCAGCCTGATCGAAAAGGTCGAGCAGACCATCGATCACAAACAGGCCGAGGAAATGCAGCGCAAGTTGATGGAGGACGATTTCACCCTCGGCGACTTTCGCGATCAGATGAAGCAGATCCGCAAGCTGGGGCCGCTCGAATCGATCCTGGGCATGATGCCGCAAATGGGAGGGGCGCTCAAGGATTTGAAGAACGCCAAGATCGACGAGAAAGAAATCACCCGGTTGGTGGCGATCGTCGATTCCATGACCCCTCGCGAGCGCACCAACCACATGATCATCAACGGGCAGCGGCGCAAGCGCATCGCCAAGGGCAGCGGGACCAGCGTGCAGGAAGTGAATAACCTGCTCAAGCAGTACACGCAAATGCGCAAAATGATGAAGAGTATTACGGGCGGCGGGTTCCTGGGCAAGCGCCTGGGGAAAATGAAGCTCCCGCCCGGCTTGCCCTTTGGGCGCTAAGTTTTCCACAATAGTAGATTACGCAATACGTAGATTACGCAATACGCAAGGATACGTTTAGGAGTGAAGGCATGCTGATGATTCGTTTAGCGCGGTTCGGCGCCAAAAAGAAGCCGACCTACCGCCTGGTGGTGATCGATAAAGAACGCGCGCGCGACAGCCGCGCCGTCGAAGTGGTGGGAATTTATAATCCGGTGGCGCAACCCCATGCCATCAAGTTGAACCATGAGCGCATCGAGTACTGGATCAAGAACGGCGCGCAGCCATCCGATACCGTGGCTCGTCTGATGAAAAACAACCCGGCTGCGCCGGCGACGGCTGCCTGATCGTCTCGGCAACAGGAGTGTAACCGGTGAAAGAACTGGTAGAAGAGATCGCCAAGGCGCTGGTGGATCAGCCCGATGACGTCACGGTGTCCGAGACGGTGGGGGATCAGGCGACCGTGCTGGCGCTGCGTGTGGCGCCGGCCGATTTGGGCAAAGTGATCGGCAAGCAGGGGCGCACCGCGCGTTCGATCCGGAGCTTGCTGGCGGCCGCGGGGAGCAAGCAGAACAAGCGCTACACGCTCGAGATCGCGGAGTAGCTTCGCGAGGGTGAAGCAAAACTGGATATTGATCGGCCGTTTGTTGCGCGTGCGCGGGATTCGCGGCGAAATCGTCGGGGAACTCGATAGTTCCGAGCCCGGCCGCGAGGAGCGGCTCAAGGACGTAACGCTCGAACTGGGCAACCGGACGAAGGTCGTGCGGGTCGAGAAAGTGTGGAGCAATCCGGCGATCTACGACGGGCGGCCCGTATTCAAGTTCGAGGGGATCGATTCCATGTCGGATGCCGAAGCCTGGCAGGGCGCCGGGATTCTGGTGGCCGAAGAAGATGTCGCGAAGCCGGAAGAGGGCGCCTATTCTTTTGCGGACCTGGTCGGTTCCCGCGTCGTGCAGTTGGCATCGGGCGAGGCGGTCGGCGTGGTCGAGGGAGTTGCCGAGTATGGTGGTCCGCCGCTGCTCCAGGTTCGGGCGCCGGATGGCCGGGAGATCTTGATCCCGTTCGCGCGATCGATCTGCAAGCAGATTGATCCAGCAGCGAAGATCATCGGCGTGGAGTTGCCCGAAGGTTTGCTCGAGTTGCAGTGAACGATTTGCAGTGAATGATTTGCAGTGACGATTTGCAGTGACGATTTGCAGTGAAATGTATCTGCCGTAATGGATGTGCGGGCGGTGTTTGGTGGGGCGGACCCCCTGGTCCGCGGCCGACGCCCCCGTCGGCCTTTTAGAGTGTGAGGTAAGTGCGTGAAGTTTCACATCGTGACGATTTTCCCTGAGTTTTTTCGGGGGCCTTTCGAGCACGGCGTGATTCAGAAGGCGCGCGAGGCCGGGCTCCTCGAAATCCTCATCCATGATTTGCGGACGTGGACGTACGACCGGCACCGCACGGTGGACGATCGTCCTTTTGGCGGCGGCGAAGGCATGCTGCTGAAGCCGGGGCCGATTTTCGAAGCTGTCGAAGCGATCTGGCCGGAGCGGGCGTCGGGCGGAACGAGTGGTAAGGAAACCGGTTTGGACGGCAGTAGCGCCGCCAGGGGTGGCGGCAAGAAGGTGATCCTGCTTTCGGCGCAGGGCCGCCAGTACGATCAGCGGCTGGCCCGGGAATTCAGCGGCTGCCGGGAGTTGCTGCTGATTTGCGGCCGCTACGAAGGCGTCGACGAGCGCGTCGCCCAGCATCTGGCCGATGAAGAGATTTCGATTGGCGACTACGTGCTGAGCGGCGGCGAACTGGCCGCGGCCGTGGTGGTGGATTCGGTGGCGCGCCTGATCGAGGGCGTGCTGGGTAACGAGACGTCGGTGGTCGACGAATCGTTTAGCCAGGAAGGTTTGCTGGACTGGCCGCAGTATACGCGGCCGGCGGAATTTCGCGGTTGGAAGGTGCCGGAAGTGCTGATCGGCGGCAACCACGCGGAGATCCGGAAGTGGCGCGAAAGCGCCGCCGTGGAAAAAACCAAGCGCCTGCGGCCAGATTTAATGAGCCTGGGGCCGGATTTAATGAGCCCGGGGCCGGATTTAATGAGCCCGGGGCGAGCCCGGACAGGCCCGAAACCGGACTCGACGGTACGACCGAGTGACGCGGCAGACGCGGAACGGTTCAAAACTGAGTGACGCGGCAGACGCGGAACGGTTCAAAACTGAGTGACGCGGCAACGCGGAACGGTTCAAAGCCGAGTGACGCGGCAACGCGGAACGGTTCAAAGCCGAGTGACGCGCAACGCGGAACGGTTCAAGACCGAGTGGCGCGGCAAACGCGGAACGGTTCAAAACCGAATGACGCGGCAACGCGGAACGGTTCAAAGCCGGGTGACGCGGCAACGCGGAACGTTTCAAAGAGGTTAAGCTGGAAGTTACGAGTTTGGAAGAAAGTAGAGAAAGTTGAAGCCATGAACAACCCTGCGCTGGCCAAAATACTGAGCAAGAACAAGCGCGCCGCCGATCATCCTTCGTTTCGTCCCGGCGACACCATCCGGGTCCACGTGAAGATTCGGGAAGGCGACAAGGAACGTCTGCAGGCGTTTGAAGGCACCGTCCTCGCCAAACACAATACCGGCATGGGCGAAACCATTACTGTCCGCAAGATGAGCTTCGGCCAGGGTGTCGAGCGCATTTTTCCGGTGAACGCCCCGGTGGTCGATCACATTGATGTGGTGCGCACCGGCCGCGTCCGCCGCGCCAAGCTGTATTATCTGCGCGGGTTGAAGGGCAAGGCCGCCCGCCTGAAGGAACGTACATAGGCATCGGGCCCGGTTCCTGATTCGATGCCTTCGAGCCGCTACGAGCGCGCCGCCCGCCAAGCCGGGTACCGGACCGTCGCCGGTCTGGATGAAGCCGGGCGCGGCGCGTTGTTCGGGCCCGTGTTTGCCGCTGCCGTCGTGCTGGATCCGGCGCGCCCCATCCGGGGACTTGATGACAGCAAGCAACTCGATCCCGAACGCCGGCAGGTGCTGGCCCAAAGAATTCGAGAGCGCTCGCTCGCGTGGGCCGTCGGCGCGGCCGATGCTTTCGAAATCGATCGCGTGAATATCCTCGAAGCCTCGCGGCGTTCGATGTTGAGGGCGCTTGAGCGCTTGTCCGTTACCTGCGATTACCTGCTCATCGATGCCCTGCGCCTGAACGTGAGCGTCCAACAGTTGCCTCTGATTCATGGCGATGCGCTGTGTCACTCCATCGCGGCCGCTTCCATCTTGGCGAAAGTCGAGCGCGATGCCGCTCTCGACGCCTGGGATCGCGTCTTTCCCGAGTACGGCTTCGCCCGCCACAAGGGCTACGGCACGCCGGAACACCAGGAGGTCCTGCGCCGTATTGGACCCACGCCTCTGCATCGCTTCAGTTTTGAGCCGGTGCGCAATGCCACTCCCGGCGCACTCTCGGCGAACGCCGTCTCGATGGCGAGCAACGGGAGCGGCGTCTCCATCACGAGCCCGGCGAGCGGAGTATTAACGTGGACTGGCTACCTGCGGCGCGCGGAGCTTCATCACACAACGGCGCGGCAAGCAGAGCTCTTTGCATGTCCCTGAGCCCCGCGGACACGCCTCAGCGGCCGCCCGAGGAAGGGAATTCCTCGACCGATCCCGGGCGCGCTGTCCGTCAAAGTCGCGTGTGGGCCATCTGCTTCGCCATCCTCGCCTTTGAGATAGGCGGCTTCCTGGTGGTTTTTCCGTGGATGGACGCTTGGCGATTGAATCACTTTCCTTCCTTCTATCCGCCCCTGTTCGAGTTCTGGGACGATCCCTATTTCCGCGGCGCTGTCAGCGGACTAGGTGTCGTCGATGTGATGATTGCCATCTGGCAGACCGCCCGCCTCCTCAAAAAACCAAAGAACTCCTGATTTCACAGTGAGATATGAACTCTGCTGCGAATTCCCTTGCTAAACCTCATTTAGTACCATAGTATTAAATCGGTACTACGGAAAACCCCTAATGGCAGTACTTTTAGACCAGGGGCTACTATAAGGTGCAAGCTTTAGTACAAAGTGTCACTACGTACTGGGGCTGAGTGGACAGGACGGTGAGGAAATGAAGAAGAAAAGACAGTTTTCGGCAGTCTATGCTACAATTTCCACGTTATTTGTTTTAGCACTTTTTGTAAGTGCTGCGAGTCATGCCTCGAATTTTGATAGCCTTACCGCCCAATGGCCGGCGCCCCCAGATGGAGGCGGAAATCTTACCGCCCAGTGGCCGGCTCCTCCAGATGGCGGCGGGAACCTTCAGTTCGCGTAATTTTTTCTTGCAGCATTCAGCCGGGCTCGCGACAAGTAGTCGAGGAGCCCGGCTTTGATTTTTTTAACGGTCCTCCCGCCTCTTTGTAGTGCAATACTTCTGTTGACTCTTGCGGCCCTGCTGCTCCGCGGTGCCTTTCGCCAATATCCACTTCTGCTTGCATATTGCGGTATAGAACTCGCCATC
>Ga0181536_10007459_pt1 | contig 10750 bp, 19 predicted proteins | sample PEATcosm2014_Bin_41_FD_121105 | JGI IMG/M metagenome (GOLD analysis project Ga0181536, IMG submission 121105) | Peatland microbial communities from MTU Mesocosm Facility, Houghton, MI, USA - PEATcosm2014_Bin17_60_metaG | ecosystem: Environmental > Terrestrial > Soil > Wetlands > Peat | place...
AGGCCAAGCACGACGCGCTGGACGCCTACTACAAGGCCAAGCGCGCCCCGCTGGACGCCGACGACAAGGCCAAGTACGACGCGCTGAACGCCGACTACAAGGCCAAGTTCGACGTGCTGAACGCCGACTACAAGGCCAAGCTCGCCCCGCTGAACGCCGAAATTTTGGCCTACATCAAATCGAACATTCCCGACTGCGCGTGGAATGGCAAAACACTGGTGTTTCCCAATGACCCCAACATCTAGGACTGTGTGTGGCAACCGGATAAGCATAATACCAAACAGCAGGTTCGAGCCAGCTATCCTGGAGGCTGACGATGGCGGCGAAGCAGGAGCCAATTTTGCCAGCAGAATGCGGCTACAGGACGAGGTCTTTTGCGCCGCTATGCGTCGATCCCGCGACTGGAAACGGCAAGGACGGCCGGAAGGCGTCATCACGGCAGCACAGACCGACAGCCGGATTTTGAATCGTGTGCAGGGCGTGAGTTTCATACCGCGCGGATCGAGTCTCGATAATTTTTAAGCGACAGGAGAAAAGCAATGCAGCAAGGCTTTGCAATTCCGATTGTGTTTGCCGCAATGGTTGTCGCCAGCGGTGCGCAGGCTTGCGATGACCGCTATCCCTTCACGTGCGAGCAGCCAGCGCCGGCAATCGCCGCGCCGCGCCTTGTTACGCATCATGCAGCAGTGGCGCGCGTACAATCGCGTGCCGCGATCGCGCGGCGCTGGTGGAAGATTGAACGCCAAAAAGCGCCGCCAGTGAGCGGTTTGCCTGGTCATACCGTGACCGACGCGCGCGCACCGTTAAGATTACCGGAGCCTGCCTCGCCTATCCAATTCGATTATGAGGCGCTGGTGCCAATCCAGGTCGTGGATAATGCCGCTTTGGCACCTAAGATTGTGCAGCTCGCGCATTACAACAAACCGGTCAATCCTGCACCGCCCGCGCCCGTCCTCGCTTTACCGAGGACGCAACCGCGCCCCTTACCGCAACCGCAACCGACGGTCTTGATCGCCGCGGTTGGCGCGGCATCGGGCACCGCGTTTTTATTTTCCTGGGGAATTTCATTTTTCGGCCGGCGTCGCGACTTGCCCCGAGCGGTCGCGCGTGTGGATATTTCATCGCTCGGGTCTTGGAGGAATCTACATGACCACATCGTTAGCGCCGGAAGATACTTTGCTCGAAATGGTCGCGCTCTTGCGGCGGCCGGAAGCCGGAAGATTGCGGGCTATGTTCGCCATGGAACTGACGGCCCATACGTTCCTGCGGGCGACGATGGGGCCGAGCGAAACAGGTTCTTTCGAGAGCTTGGACGTTTCGATGATACTCGACCGCTTGGAATTAGCTTCCCGCGGGATTCAGCGCTTGCGGCCTGGCTACGAGCGTTTTGCGCCGCAGAACAGAGACGAAACTCTCAGCCCCGAACAGCGGCGCACAAGGGAGACGGCCTTGCGAGCAGTCGGTGGCGAACTAGAACGGCCGTCGGCTAGAGGCCAATAATGGCCACCTTCGCGATTACGCAGCAAATCGAGGAAGTCGAGCGCGAACTCGCACTGCGCGCGAAGGTCTATCCCAATATGGTCCGCAGGCACCAAATGCGGCAGTCGGTCGCCGACTATCACATGGCGCGCTTGCGGGCCGTCCTGGACACTTTGGAATGGCTCAGCGAAAACCGCACGCGCGTGATCGCCAAACTCGAAGAGGAAGCCCGTGAGCAACGCAAGTCCGCGATCGCCTGAACATGTCGATATCGTTTTCGATGGGCCGCCGGGCAATGAAGCGCCGCGCTTTATCCAGGTAGAGAATGATCAAGGTCAGCGTATCTCAATCGGATATTGGGTGGTCCGCGACAACGGACAATGGGCTCTCCGGATCCACGCGCTTTCGAGTGCCACGCTGCTCAACGAGACGCAGATCGAGGAAGTGATTGCGCGCGAGATTTGGGCCTACAACGAATGTCCTTGGGATTTCGATAAACCGCGCGATGGCATGCCGCGGCTACAAAAAGAGCTCGCAATCGATCAGGCAAAACGTATCCACTACGCACTTCGGCGAAGGCTGCCGCAATCGTGAAACCTCCGCGTTATTACGTCACACGGCAACGTCCTGGCGCGGCGCGCTGGGGCTATTGGGCGCCTTGCCTTGCGCGCAGCGGTAAGCCGACCCGCATGGCTGAATTGGGTTTCCGGCTTGTGGACTGCGGCGAGGACGGACCGGCCGCCTGGGCGATCGCGGCGGAATGCAATGCGCGCTGGGATGCGGTGCGGCATTGTCGCGGCAACGTCCCGACAATGCCATTTCTGCCGGCCGTGGCACCCGGTTCAATCGCCGAGGCCTTCGCGCGGATCCGAAACACATGGACCTGGCGCGAGAAAAAACCGCGCACGCGCGAGGATTGGCTGCGCGGCTGGAAGCATATTGCACCATCTTTCGGTGAGCGCGCGCCGGCCGGCGTCTCGTTTGAGGAGATTGACGCTTGGTATGGCGCGCTGCTGGGCGACGTCGGCGTGCGTGAGGCGCATCGCGCCATGAAAATCTGGCGAGCCCTCTGGCATATGATGGCAGGCCTAAGGACGGCCACCGGCGCGCTTTACTGCGACCGTGCGGCAGATCCATCGGCCGGCGTGCGGCGACGCACCCCAAAGCCGCGCAATGCGATTTGGCTTGCCAAGGAAGCCCTGCAACTTGTCAATACCGCTCTAGATCTTGACTACCTCGGTCTGGCGGCCGCCCTGCAGGTGGCCTGGGACACCATGCTTTCGCCGGTCGACGTGCGTAGTTTGACGCTCGCCCAGCTGCGCCAGGACGGCGCTGGTTCGTTTTTCGAGCTTGCCCGGGCCAAGACAGGCAAGGCGGCGATCGGCACGCTCAGCGACCGCGCCAACGAGCTCATCACGGCATTGCCCTACGCCTTGCACCCGGACGCGCCGATCTTTCGCACACGCGCCGGTGCCCCCTACCGCGCCGACAGTCTGGGCAAGGATTTTCGAGCGGTGCGCGCTGCGATCTTTCCCGGTGATAGCCGGACCTTAATGGATTTCCGCAGATCCGGCGCAGTCGAGGCGACCGCCGGCGACGTCAATCCGGCAGCGCTCGCCGGCAAGATGGCAAACTCGATCGACGCCAATCGCGAGCTGCAGGCAACCTATCAGCCCCACAACGCGACGCTGGTGCGTTTGGCAGACGCAGCGCGTGCCCGTGGACGCGATCGCCTTAGGTTTATGGAGTCGAAACGCGGAGTCGAATCGGGCGCTGAAAAACCTCACTAATTTGCCGCCGGCGCACGGCTGGGCAGGCCGTAGGTTTGTCAATGTTTTCAACGGAGGATTCGACTCACCATGGCGAAAAACGCAGCATCATCAAAGCGCATTGATTCGACTCTGCGGAGGATAAAATTATGAGGTGGCCGACCCATAGAGAGAAATTAAAAAGCAAATTGAAAATCCCAGATTGGCACCGCTGGTACGCTTGGCATCCTGTCGTCTGCGAGGGAATGTGGGTATGGTTAGAGACAATTTACCGGAAGGGAGAGCTGGTCGAAGGCGGATACGGGCCGTTCATCACATGGCAATATCGGCTGAAAAATAATCTTGGAGTGACGAGCTGATGCCAACTTATCGAGGTTTTTCGGGCAAAGCTGATTCGACTCGGGGCTCACGCGACAACGACACCGCCGGCATGGCAAGGGCCTGGCGCCGGCAATTGCTCTGGCGGGCTAATTTCGCGCGCTGCATACAGGCTTTGATCGCGGCAGCGTTGGTTTGTATTGCGGGCTTATGGTTATTTGCCGTGCTGTTTCCAGCCGACCATCTCGTGATCGATCCGGGCAGCGGCGGGACGATCCTCTGCAGCGTCGATGCCAATGGCTCGCTGGCAAATTGCCGGCCCGATAAGTAAAGATTAAACCATGCTTATCCGGTTGAGACACACAAACTCTGAGGACCACTAGATGTAGATACCGCGCCCGGCGGCTCCGGGCATAGCAGAAGTAGGAGAAGTAGGATGTTCACGTTGAAACTCTATCGGCGTCACGCCGAAAGCGGAACCAAGATGCACAAGGTTATCTCGGTGCATCGGGTTGTTGCCATGGAAATTGACAAGGAAGGCCACGCGCTCGAACTTTGGGCGTTCACAGGCCCTAGCAACGATTACGAGACATACTACGTCGGCAAGCCGGAAGAAGGCATGGATGCCTACGGCAAAGATGATTTGCACTTGGGCGTTGATCCTAATTCTTGGTGGGGGTGGGGCCTTCTCGAAAATTGGGAAGGCAACACGACCGAACACTATCGTCCCCACAACTACGGCTGAGAAATAGTTAACGCTTGCGGACGTCATGGGATGCCCGCAAGCCAACTACGCCTATGTCGAAATGACTAAGAAGCGGCTGCGCGAGGCCGATAAGCAGAAATTAAAGGTTTCCGCCGATCCTCTTACCATCCCCGGAGGATCCCATGGCCACCGCCACCAGCCGCCGCGCCCCTGCACCTAAACTCAACGAACGTCGCCACATCGCCGAGGAACGCCTCGCGCTCGAGCGCAAGCTTGGGCCGTCCTATGCGCGTATCGCCGAGCTCGATACCGAACTCAAGGAGTTTGCCACCGAAGCCGGTGCCAGCTTCAAGGAGAATTTCGGATCGAAAGGCTACGTGAGCGCTTCGGGCGCGGTCGCCGCCGAGTTCAAGGGCGACGTGCCGGTAATCCAGACCGAGGCATGGCTTAAACTTTCCGAGGGTAAGCGCAAGGAGCTCATCAAGAGCGGCCTGGTCGTGGTCGAGCCGCAATGGGGCAGGGCATCGAGCGGTCGCGTCACGGTCAAGGTGCTGTGATGATCGAGCCCACCGTCGGCCGCGTCGTCTGGTACACGCCGGCCACCAAAGCAGAAATGGGCCGCAAGGATCCGGGCGAACAGCCGCTCGCCGCCATCATCGCGCACGTGCACCATGCGGGCTTGGTCAATTTGATGATCATAGATCGCGAGGGCGAGTGCTACTGGCGCACCAACGTGCCGCTTAATCAGGATCCGACCATCACGCGCGAGCCCGGCACCTGCGAGTGGATGCCCTATCAAAAGGGGCAGGCGGCCAAGACCGAGCAGCTCGAGGAGCGGCTCGCCAAGCCTTGAAGATGACGGTCGAGATCCTGGCCGGCCGCCATCGCGGAAAGACAGGCTGGATCTTCGGCACCCTCGATAATCTCAATCCGCTGACGAAGAAGGTGCTGGTGCATCGAGGGCCGGAATTGCTGGCGTTCCCCACGGACCAGTTACGCCCGGCTCGATCCGCTCGACAACTCGAACTGGCATTACTGGCATTCCGCGAAAATGCAAACGATAGCTCCAGTCCTGAAGAGTCAAATAGTCTTCCGGGCGCGTAACCATAAACGTATTGGCCACGCGCAGCGCCTCGGTTTCCATGGTTTCGAGCGCGATCTTTTGCGCCAGCATGACGTCGCCGGCGGCAAGGTGACCGCTCGGCCCGAAGCAATGACCGATCAATTTCTCGTCCCTCTCGTTAACGGTGAACACATTCTGCACCACGCCCAATGTGACCAGATAGCGCTGACCGCTGTCGCAGCCGATCACGTGAAAACATCTACTCTCGTCAAATTCTTTAAGCTGGGCCGGCGACAGCCATTTGCGCAGCAGATCGAGCGCACGCTGCTGCGCATTGACCTGCGCTTCGCGGTCCACCTGCGCTTCGCGGTCCAGACGATTGCCGTAGAAAAACGTGTCCCTAATTTCGCGATTGAGGCGTATGCGGGCGCGATCCGCGACGAGGCAGGCCTCCATTTCGGCAAGGCGCTCACTTTGGCGCGCGCGGACCTCGGTCGCCATCATTTCGCGGACGTAATTCATTCCGCCCGGAAGTAGATTAATTTCCGCGCCGTCGGTCGAAGCAAAATGCCGCCAGCTCGCCGCCGGCAGCGATGTGCGCAGAACAAAGCCGTGAGTGCGCCGCTGGCGTGCCTTCAGCCTGCGGCGCCACTTCGGCATTAGCCACCAACAAGCGGCCGAATAAACAAAGTCTCTTCGGCGCTCGGCTTGAATTCACCGATCCGCTTCGATTGCCCCGCACCGACACGCTCGGCCGCAATGAAGCCCAAACCGGTCAATTCTTTGAAGCGCCGCTCGGCTTCGGCAAGCGAGACAACATCGGCCGGGTCGAATTGCTCAACGCTGTGACCGGTGTGATCCATGATAAGCTGCCGGTGCAGTTTGGGCGCCGCCGGCGCCGGAATTTTTCGGAAAAATCCGGTAATGAGATCGAAAAGAGCCATTGGCTATCCTCCGTGGGCCTGAGAGGATGCGTAGTCTAAGCGCATCCTAGTTAAAAGAAAACCCCGCCGTGGCTGTTGGCCACAACGGGGCTGAAAGATCAGAAGATGCCTCGGCCTAGTGATGTGGGCCGGTAACGATCTCGACTAAAGTGCCAAAGACGGCGCCCATACCGGCCGCGACGCCGGCGTACCAATGTTTTGATTTTTCCAAGCTGCGAAGCCGTTTTTCCTTGTCACTGTCATTTTTGCTAACATTTTTGTTGTACTCATCTAAGCGTCCATTCAACGCCTTGACCTCGCCAAGAATTGCGGCTTGCCCGACTTGAAGGTCGGCAACGTATTTTGGTACTGCCATGGGATAACTCCGGGGAAAGCCCGGCCCGTCTAGGCCTGGGCGTCGTTCTTTTGCGTCTCGGTATGCGCCTGCGCCGGCACAACGCCGAGCATTTCGCGCAAAGTGGCGAGCGCATCGTCAAGCAAACCGGTCTTATTGAGCGCCGGGCGCCATTTTTTGGCGAGCGCGACCAGGTCGGCGGCGCAGTCGGAAATAAAAGCCGCGCGGGCTGGATTGGCGGCATCTCCGAGGAGCTCGCCAAGCTCGGTCTCGCGCCGCATATAAAATTTAGCCAAGGGCCAGAGGTTCATGGGTGCTTCGCCTTTCGCTGTGCCGTTTTCGGTGCCGGAAGCGTCTTGCGGAAATCGATGATGCTGTCGATGGACTTGTCGATTGCGCTGATAATCTGGCCGATCGGTCCCAAATATTTATCGGCCTGCGTAATGAAGACGCTGCCATGGAGGGCCATGGCAGCGAGGATTGGGATCCAGAAGGGCGTTTGAGCCCGCATTAGGGCTTGAGCAGGGAGATGATCGCCGGCGCCGCGGTGCCGACCGTTTGCGATAGTGTGGCGAAAAGGCCAAGCCCGTTGAGCAGATTACTCGAGGCGTCCGCCTGGGCCTGCTGGTGTTGAGCCTCGCTGCTGAGCTGGGCCTGCAACACGCCAATTTGTGACTGCAGGAACGCCTTCACAGTGGGATCCGTGGCGGTCGCGAGCTGGGCCTGCAGAGCGCTGATCTGCGTCGTGTAACCGACAATGACGGAAAGATCGATCGTCGACATAGGTTTCTCCTGGTTGAGGTTGCGTAGCTACGCAAAGCAGCCCTAGCAGATTTATTGCTTCGGGCCGAGCGGAAATTGAGCGGCGCCCACAGGGCCGCTTTGCGACGGGATCATATGCAGCACGACGTTGACCGCGTTGATGGCACCGCCGAGGAAGCCGGCCCAAGCCGTAATAAGCCCCGCAACATGGGCGTCAAACAGCGTTGTGAGCTGCGCAGTGCTGATCGCCACGAAAGCCAGCAGCGCCGCAATCGCGCTGATCCAGATCCCCCATTTTGGTGAGAGCGTCATATTTTCACTCCTGGTTAGAAGGAAACGCGCGTACTCAGCATGAGCGCCAAGTCGCGCGGGGAAACTTCATGCGCCGGCACTGCCAGCGGATAGGGGAAATAAAGGCAGGCCCGCAGCGCCAAAGTCTGCAGCGCCGAGCAGATCACCGCCCCGGTCTTGTGCAGGTCAAAACGCGAAGCAAAGCCGAGGATGGCCTGGTAGTCGTAAGGCGTGCCGATCTTGCCCTGCAGATAGGCGTAGAATTTATCCTGCGTCAGCTGGTCGACGATGATCGTGACAAAATGCTCCGCGCTGAATTTGCCTTTGTCGTAGTCGTTCGGCCGATCGAGCACGCCACCGTCAGCGTGGGCGCCGAGAAACGTGCCGGCCGGCGTTACCGCCTCGACATGCGAATAGGGAAAATCCTCCGCAAATCGGATGGCATCGGACACGAGATCTTGCGCGGTGACAAAGCGCAGGCGGATCATCATGGCGTTGCCCCAGTGCCAGCGGCGAGATCGGCGGCGACCGCCACCCAAGTCGCCGGTCCAGCCAAGCCGTCGACCGTGAGATTGTGACTTGCCTGGAAAGCCTCGACGGCGCGCCGCGTCTCGCGGCCAAAGTTGTCGTCGACCGTCAATGCCGGCGTCGCGCCGAGCTTATTGAGCGCCGCCTGCAGGTCGGCCGCGTCGTGCAGGCCTTCCGGTGCCGGCAACGGTTGAGGCAGCACCGGCGGCGTGGGGGAAAGGAGAGCCGCTATCATATTTTGATCATTGGAAAGCCGTAGCTCGGGCGCCAACGCGACCAAGCGCAGCATCATCGGGACGATGCCAATCTGCGAATCTGAAACATAGGGCTCGAAACGGCCGTCGGCGACGAATTTGCCTTCGCTGTAGTTGTTCGTCCCGGCCCAAAGGTAGGGCGTGTGTACGCCATGGGAGCGATAGCCGAAGCCGTTGAAAAGCTCCTCTTCATAACAGGCGCGTTGCCAACTCCAATTCTCGGCGCCGACCGCGTCAAGATGGTCAAGGTGGTAGGCGTCGATGGCCGCCGCCGCCCAGCTGGCAAACGGTCCGCGCCCAGCCGGCACATGCCGCGAAACCTGGTTCCAAGGGTCGCCCTGCGCCGGGCTCAGGCTGAAAACGCTCGACGCTTCACGTTCAAATGAGGCCGCAGCGACGATCTTCGGCACGCCGGTCGCCGCGCAGGCTTCATCATAACGGCCGGCTTTGATGAAGCTTAAAAGCTTGCTGGCGACTGCTTCGACCACCGCCGGCCGCGTGATCTGCACGCGTGCAAGCAGGGCGGTGTATTCCGGCAGCAAAGTGTCGAAGGGATGCAGCATTAGAGCCGGACGTCATCGGGCTCGAGCATCCACCAGATGCGGCCGACCAGAATGGCATCCGGGAAGGCTTTGGCAATGCGCTCCTCGAGCGCGTTCTTTTCGGCGCGATCGAGCGTGATCGCCGCGTGATGCTGTTCGGCGTCGGCGATGGTCATGGCGAGCTGCTCGCGTTTGACCTTGGCAGCGGCCATCTCACCGCGGTCGACGTCGAGTGCTGCGCTCAGCGCAGTGATGCAGGCAAGCCCCAGCGTGAACGGCGCATACTCGCCGCATTTGGGAGGATTGCTGGTCAGATCGTTGCGCACGCATTGCGGCGAATACGGCCGGCCGTAGACGTCGGTGATGACGGCCGCAAAATCGATCTTGTGCTCGGCCGGCTTCGGTTTGTCCTCGGCATAGGCGGCGGCAGAAAGACCGAGCAGGGTAATGACGAAAAGCAGCGCGCGCATTAGGATCTCCCCAAGGGTTGTTGTTCGCGCGAGCTATCCGGCAATTTCCTGAAAAATCCGCTAAGAGGCGACAAAAGCTAGAGATTGAGCGCCGTTTTGAGCACGTTGTAGATGGTAGTCGCGCCGCTCGCGGTCGGGTGGAAGGGCTGACCGGATTGGTAAAAGCCGTTCGCAATGGTGAGCGCCGCGCCCCAAGAGGCCGGTACAAGATTTTGCAGATCGATGACGCCCAGGCCGTACTGGGTGGCAACCGTGAGCACCGCAGTGCGGAAGCCGGCGACGGTCGCCGGCGACACCGGGCTGGCGGAAGGATCCGGCAGCATCGGAATGGTGAGCACGATGCCGTTGGCCGCCGGCGGCGCGATCGAGCCGGCAAGCAGATTGCTCACCATGGTCGAAAGATTGGATTCGTAAGTCGCCCCGCTGATCGCGCGATTGGCGTCGTACATTTCCACGGTGCCGAATATCAGCACATAGATCGGCGTGGTGTCGCTCGACCCGTAGCGGTTGGGCGTGAAGAGCGATTGATATTGGATATCGCTGGCGTTGTAGTCCGAGAGGCAGAACGAATTGCGCGCAACGACTTCGACCAGAACCTGGTTGCTCGAATAGATTGTGGTCGGATGCAATCCGATCACATCGACGTCGGCGCCGCTGCCATAATAGACAGACATGGCACCGCTACCGGAAGGCGAAGCGGACAACAGCGAAACGAAAACGGTCGGCGTCGTGCTGGTGACGGTGATCGAGGCTACGGGCAGTGCGGTGCCCTCGGCGTAAATATTCAGCAGGCCCGGCGTGCTGCCCGAGAAAAGACGCGCGAGTGTCACTAGGTAGGTTGTCGCGGTTCCGGCCGAAAAGACGATGCCGTTGCTGGTGCTGGTATTGAAACCGAGCGCGGGCGCCGTGTAATTTGAGTAGCCGCTGTCGCTGCCGCTGACGTAATTGCTGAAGGGGCCGACAACCTCCGGGCTGATCGAACCCTCGGGCGTCAGCAGCAGCGTGCCGGAATAGCCGCCGTTGAAGGGAATGGTCGAATAGTCGTCGCTCTGGATCGCGCGCCATTCCCAGCCCGTACCGCCGTGGCCCTGGTGGCTGTCGACCTGCGCCTGCAGCTGGTAGGGCCAGCCTTGCGCGCGCGTGAGCCCGAAGCCCCAAGTGATCGAGTTGCCGACAAAGACCAGCGAGCGGCGTTTGGTCGAATAAACCGTCGGAACCTGGTTTTGTCCGGCCATGAACAGCAGGTAGGCCTCGGCCAGATCCGGCCGCACAACGAAAGGCGCCGCGATG
>Ga0181536_10007465_pt1 | contig 10742 bp, 8 predicted proteins | sample PEATcosm2014_Bin_41_FD_121105 | JGI IMG/M metagenome (GOLD analysis project Ga0181536, IMG submission 121105) | Peatland microbial communities from MTU Mesocosm Facility, Houghton, MI, USA - PEATcosm2014_Bin17_60_metaG | ecosystem: Environmental > Terrestrial > Soil > Wetlands > Peat | place...
CCCAGCCGTATCAGCCTTCCCCGAAAGGGTTGTCGGGTCGGCCCACACATCGTCCTTTTCGAGGCTTGCTCGGCGTTCACTCGCGTTGCGGCCTGCACACTCGCGCGGTCACCAGTTCGTGACCCGCATTCCGAAGGCTTCAGCCATTTCGTCACCTCCATGACTGCTCCGGTTGCTTCCGGCTGGAGCGGTTGCCGGGTGGGTCTCGCACCCACTGGAAAGCGCCGCCTGTCACGGCGCACACCCATTGCGGACCTTTGCACCCGACACGCGGCCCTTCTAAGGTATTTGAATCTTGAACCACTGATCGCAACGATCGCCGTGCAGTGGTCTTTCCAGCCACCGAGCTCGAATGTAGAGGGTCAGGGCCATCGGAACCCCTGGCCCGAAGGCGTCAGTCGCGCTGGTTCGGCCCTCCAGTCCGTCCCGGCGGCAGGAAGGATGTCGGATCGATCCGAGCAAAGAGCCCCGATGAAATGCGAACGATGCGGTATTCGTTGCGGTACCATAATATAATGAGCGGATAACGTTCAGTTTCCCGTTACCATGCCTGAGACACCACGCTGACTTCCGGCAACCCGGCTACCTCCCACGCCTCGCGTCCGCCGCGATACCAGACGACCTCGCGATAACCAAGCCCCACCAGCCGCAACGCGAGGTTGCGGCCGGAGAAGCTGTCCGCGTTCCACCCCATCGTCACCACCGGCATGGTTAGGTCGCCGTGGGTTAACTCCCGCATTTCGTGGTCCAGTCGCGTCTGCGACGGGTCGGAGGTGCTGCCGCCGACGCCCGCGCCACGCAATCCGATTGCGCCCGGGATCGACCGGCCCCAGGCGTTCACGTCCAGCACAAGCGGCTTGCGCTGTTCCAGGAACATCGGCAGGTCGGCGGTCCGAATGGTCCGCGCCCCGGGCGCCGCGATCGGCGTCCATCCGACATCCCGCATGTGCAGAACATTGTCGGCGGCCACGCCGTGATCGGCGTCCTCGTCCGCATGGTCGCGCACGCCCGCGAGGCGCAGACCCTCACGCACCTGAGCCAACTGAGCGAGCCAAACGGTGGAGTGCCAGCTCGTCCACATGCTGGTCGGCCAGCCCCGCAACGTCGTGGTCGGCATCAGGCGGCGCGCCTCCGCCGCCGCCCCACGCGCGTCCTCGAGACGGCCGGCGAGCGCATGGGCGGCGGCGATCCACAAATACCGATGGGCCAGGAACTCCGCGCCGGCGCCGAGATCGGCGGCGATCGAACGCCGTTCCCAGCTGACGGCGTCGTCATACCGACCCAGAAGCAGCGACGCCTCGCCCATGCGTCGGTAGAACCCGTTGATCCACGGACTGCGTGGGTCCAGTCGGATGGCCTGCTCGAATTGCGGCATGGCCTCCGCCGGCCGTCCAAGAACCATGAGGCAAACACCAAGCTGATAATGACCAAGTTCAGCATTGGGGTAGGCGTCGATCATGGTCCGAAGAACCGTAACCGCTTCGGAACAACGCCCCTCGTAGCGCAGCAAGAAACCTCTCGTCGCCATGACCCCGTCATACCCGGGCTGGCGCGGCAGCCCTTCCGCCTTCGCGAGCAGTGCCTCCGCGCGGTCAAAGGTCGCGGGGGCCCGCGGATCGTCAGTTTCGGTGAGTTCGTCCAGCAACAGGGACGCCAACGAGACCAGCGCCTTGGCCGAATAAGGATCGAGTTGCACGGCTCGCTCCAGCAGAGCGATCGCTTCGGTCCGCCGTTCGGGATTAGGCGGCAGAAGGTAAAGCGCGCGGGCCCGCAGCAGCAGGTCCAGCGCGTCTGGGTTCGCCGACCGCTCGCGCGCGCCGCGGGCACTCTCGATGTTGACAAGTTGGATGTTCATCGCACGGGCGATGCGGTTGACGATCTCGTCCTGCCCAGTACCCTGGTCGGGTGCTGCTCCTCCGACGTCGGCGTCGAAGCGGTCCGCCGTTAGTTCGGCGCCGGTTTCGGTGGAGACCAGCCGCACGTTCACGCGAAGCGCTGAACCGACCTGACGCACGCTGCCTTGCAGGGCATAACGCACGCCGAGTTCCTCGCCGACCTGTTTGATGACGATGGGCTTGCCCTTGTAGCTGAAGGCGGAGTTGTGCGCGATAACCAGCAGGCCCGGAACGTTGGCGAGATCGGTGGTCAGGTCCTCGGTGATACCGTCGACGAGATAGTCCCGCGACGCGTCGCCGCTAAGGTTTTCGAACGGCAGCACGACCAGCGAGAGGCGGGGCGCCGGACGCGGTGTGGTTCGGTCTCCGGCACCGATCCACGATAGCGCGAGCGCGGCCATGCTCAGTCCGGCCAAGACCAGCGCGGACAGCACCAGAAGCAGCGGTGCACGGCGGCGCGGATCAGGTCCCGGCGCGTCGACTGACGTCCCATATGTCGGCGCGGCGACGGTCTCGGCACTTTCCTCGGCCTCCTCCAACATCACGCGGGGCGCCGGAGGTGGCCGGCCCCATTCGTTGGACGTAACGATTGGCAGAAAGCGATAGCCCCGGCCGACGATCGTTTGGATGCAACTTTCCCCGGTGCGACCTTCATCGAGCACGCGACGGACCGTTGCCATCTGTACCGTCATGTTGTTCGGCTCGACCGCGATGCCCGGCCAAACCGCATCCATAATGGTGTCCCTGGACACTACCTCGCCCGGCTTTGCGGTCAGGACGGCGAGTATCTCTCCCGCGCGCGAACCGAGCGCGACCGATTCCCAATCGCCGGTTGCATTGCGCCGAGCCAATTCGCGCGCGAGCCGATCGAAACGGAAGTTCCCAAACTCGAGAGTATCGCTCCCGACGAGCGTTTCCATGGCAGTCTCCGTCACAGGATGCCGCATCCGCACGATGGCCGGGCGCGGATCAGGCTGACACGACGGTCGTATCTAGTATGGTATGCTTTGTTGTCCCGATCGAGCAACACCTTGGTTTGCCCGCGTTTAGCAAGATTTAGCCCGGGCTAATGCGCGAATTGATGGCGATTTAGCCCGAGCGGACCGCCAACTGCGTGGCATCAGACTTCCGGCGAAATGCCACCGCGAGGTCAATCACGGGGAGAGCAAAATCATGGATCGCCGGACACTTTTCAACCGTACTCTCGTTTTGGTAGCGATTTTCTCGCTTAGTTTCCTGAATACCGCATCCGCCGATGTCGTCAATATGAGTGACTTCGGCGTGACACTGAATGGTGGCACTGTCTTCGACGACACGTATGCGGCGAATCAGATACTCGCGGGTGGCGCTGGCACAGTTCTCCCATCCGGCGCGAACTTTCCCGATGGCTCCCCGGGGCTTTATCTCGTCATGGGGACAGTGACGGAAACTGGTCACCATGCGGTACTCAACACCGCGCAAGGCGACCCGCTGGTCCAGTCACCACCGTTTTTTCGGAATGCCAACGCCAACATCGTCACACTGCTGACCGGCCCACCGGGCTCGCCATTCGCGTTGACACCGAGCAACGCCTTCGCGACCAGCGGATTGTTTAGTGTCTCCGTGCCGTCGACGCCCGGTGGGTTTTATCAGATCAATCTTTCGGACCGGGTCGCCTCGAACTTTGGACTGGGCGACGTCATTTCGATGACGGTGGTCAATTGCACGCCTGGTGATCCGCAATGCGGGTCGAATACAGGCCCCTATGTTCAACTTGTAGATGCCAACGCTCTCACCAATACAATTGTCACGCTTGCTCAGGCTCCGTTGAACACGAGTAATCAGCAGATCCTGCTCGAACTTTCCCATCCGACCGCCGGCAGCGACACGGTTGTCGGGTCGTATGCCTATGTCAACGGAGGCGTTGAGGGATCCATCACGACGCTCGGATCCTATAACGGCCTGTTTGAGGGCCTCGACTATACTCAGGCGGGCTTTGTCCAGTTGGCTCCCGTGCCCGAACCATCAACCATCATGCTCCTGGCCGGGTCGCTCCCAGGTGTGCTTGGCTTTGCGTGGTTCAGGCGTCAGAAAGTGGCAGGCTGCTCGTCGCGGATCGAGACATCGGTCTAAGGCGGCATTGGCGTCAGGGGACCCATGTAAGGCCCGCAGTTTCCAGGACATCGGGTCGGACCCGCTCGGGTGACGGTGACAACGTAAATGTTACCGCCGGCGGTTTCTGGGTCACCGGATTGGAGCTTGCCGCGTGACGCGGCGGCGTGAAGCGGATCGACGACCCAGACGAGGGCCTTTCGGGAATGTCAGCTTTCCACCCACTGCGGTGCTACGCCCTGAGCGCAAAGACCTCGGTGCCGGCCAATTCGCCACCAACCCAAAGCCTGATGGCAGTGGTCACAGAATCGAGCCTAAATGTCGAAGTTCGGTGTATCAAAGTCGTTGACGCGGTCCGTCCGGTGTCCACCCTGAACGGCGGTAGGGCGACATCGGCGGCTACAGCGGCAGTCGACCCTAAGCGATCCTTCCCGCCGATACTTCTCACGGCCTTGCAGTCCGTTTTCTTTTCGCGCCAATGTTCGTTGGCGTCGAAAATGGGGCGGCAAAAGGGGGAGGACACCAATGACCCAACAGCCAATTCGGTTTACCGATGGAGCAGCTTATGAACGCGGGATGGGACCGTGGAGCCAGCTCGTGGGAGAGGTCTTCCTCGATTGGCTGGTCCCCCAACCCGGCCTGCGATGGATCGACATTGGCTGCGGCAATGGCGCGTTCACCGAGTTGCTCGTCCAACGATGCGCGCCGGCCGAGACTCAAGGTGTCGACCCATCCGAGGCACAAATCGCATTCGCCCTCACGCGTCCGGCTACCCGCGACGCCTCGTTTCAGATAGGCGATGCCATGGCTCTGCCGTTCGAGGCAGGCCGGTTCAATGCCGCCGTCATGGCCCTGGTTCTGTTCTTCGTTCCCGATCCAGCCAAGGGCGTGGCTGAGATGGCCCGCGTCGTCGGACCCGGCGGGACGGCCGCCGCATATCTCTGGGATTCATTTGGTGACGAGGTTCCCACCTCACCGATCCAGGCCGAACTGCGCGAGTTTGGGATCAGATTGCCGCTCCCCCCAAGCGCCAATGCTTCGCGAATGGAAGTGTTACGCGCTCTGTGGACGAACGCGGGCCTGGGGTCGGTTGAGACCCGTGAGATCGCGGTGCGGCGGACGTTCGCCAACTTCGAGGATTGCTGGCGCTCATGCTCGTCCTTCCCTTCCACGGGACCGGCGATTGCCGGGATGGCGCCGTCCGACGTTGAAAAACTCAAAGTTCGGCTGGCCGAGCGCCTGCCAGCGGACGCCTCTGGACGCGTCACGTATCAGGCGCGCGCCAACGCGATAAAGGGCCGCGTACCGTTGTCGCCGAGAACGTGAAATGACGGCATGGTCCGTGAGTGCTTTCCGACAACTCTGGGCGGTCAGTAGCCTGACTTAAACGCTCAGCATATGAAACTGGCTCGCAGTGTACAGGGGGAATGACACAATGAGCGATCGAACAACCGCCGACCAATGGAACGCCGCGTCTGACGGCTGGGCACGCTGGGCGGCGCGAGCCAGTGAATACTTGGTTCCGGCGACGGAAAAAATGCTCGACCTCGCCGCTGTCGCGCCGGGCAGCCGCGTGTTGGATGTCGGCTGTGGATCAGGAGAACAGACTGTCATCGCCTCTCGGCGCGTTGGTGAAACCGGACACGTTCTGGCCATCGACATTGCCGCGCCAATGGTCGCGGCGACCGAGAAGAATGTGGCGGCCGCGGGACTACGCAATGTTTCGACTCGTGTCTGTCCGGCGGATGCGCTGTCAGCCGAGGAGGAACCATTCGATGCCGCGATCAGCCGATTGGTGTTGATGCTGGTGCCCGATCCTGTCGCCGCCGCGCGTGCCGTGCTGGCGGTTCTGCGTCCGGGCGGCGCGTTCTCCGCCATCGTTCCCGGCGATCAGGCGAAAACCGGCTTTAGCGCTATCGCCCTGGATATCCTCGCCCGCCACGGCGGCAAGACGGGTTGGGAGGACAAGCCAGGCAGTATTCGTTCCCTGGTCGATCCTGTTCGGCTGGAGTCCGTATTACGTGACGCGGGCTTCATCGATGTGAAGGTCACCAGCATGCCGACCGTGCAGCGGCTGGAAAGTGCATCCACGATGACAACCGTGATGCGAGACGGGTACGCCTTCTTCAAGGCGTTGATCGCTGATATTCCCCAGCCAAAACAGGATGCCGCCTGGGGGGATGTGGAACAAGCGCTGAAACGCTTCGAGGGGAAGGAGGGCTTCGCTGGGCCAAACGACATGAATCTTGTGGTCGGCCGCAAGCCGACAGGTTGATTCCAGGATCGAGGGGTGGCTCGCACTCACAAAAGGCGAGAGTTTATGAACATACTGGGACCAATAATCGTCAGAATCACGTGTCTTCCATTGTTTCACTATTCTTGGTTTGTGGAAAAAGCGATCGTCAGCCGCTACAACACGTAGAGCATATGCGAAGCTGAATAAGTCGGCATTCCGCCGATAGCTTCTCATGCCATATCCCAGGAAATTAATATGCAATCTGGGCGATCGCCGCCGGCATCAGATGACGGCGTGGGCGCGTCTCAGACCCTCGCGGCGTAGAACATGCTGGTCGGGCTACGAATATCGACCTGCTGCACATCGCCGAACCCGGCCTCGTTCAACAACGCCCGCATGCGAGCCGGTCCCATGCAGGTGCCCAACCCGGGACCGCCCGCCGCGAGGGATTGGGTCATGCAATGAAACAGGCTGAACCCGTAATACATTGTTCCAATCGCATTGCTGTTTTCCGCCAGCGTATCACCCGCGCGCGGTTCGACCACGAACAATGTTCCGCCGGGCTTCAACAGGCGCTTCATCTCGCCCACCACGCGGGCCGGCGCGGCCAAATCGTGGATGCAGTCGCAGGCGGTGATCAGATCGAACCCCTCGCCACCGTCGAAGGTGGAAGTGCTGGCCGTCACGAACCGGACCCGTCCGGCGCCGCCATCGGCGGCGCGCGCCCGTTCGATCGAGGTTTGGTCCGGATCCAATCCAATGACCTCGCATTTCGGGAAAACGCGGGCGATTGTCCGGCCCACGCGGCCTACGCCGCAGCCAACATCCAGCACCCGCCCGCCGTCTTCCAGCCGCTTCACCACGTCTGGCATTTTGCCCAACCACAGGCTGGCGAAACGTTGCTCGTACAGGCCGGCGCTCATCAGGTCCACCGCTTCGACCATGTCCGGCCCAAACGCTTCGAACGGCACACCGCCGCCGGTGCGGAACGCCTCCGCTACCTGGGGCGCGACTCGCAGCATGACGGGAACGGCATGGAACAATCCGCCCATGAAGTGGTCGGTCCCTTCGGAGGCCAGCAAATAGGCGAGCTCCTCGGGCAGCAAGTAACGATCGGCCACCGGATCGTGCTCAAGATAGCCAGCCGTCGTCATTCCCTTGAGCCATTCCTCGACATAACGGGCGTGGAGACCGGTTCTCGTCACGACCTCGGCGGCGGACATCGGGCCCTGACCGACCATGGCGGCGAACAGACCGGTTTTGACACCGACATAGGCCATACCGGCAGCCATCGCGCCGGCCATGCTGGCAAAAACTTTGTCAGAGAATCCCTTGATCCGGTCGCGGTCCATTGGTGGTGCTTCCCTCCGATGCCGATTCCGGGCTTGTGCACGGCGCTCAGCTCGATCAATTTATCCGGCATTTCCGATACGCTCGGCCCGTTCAAGAACCTTGAATGATCGATACCGTGGATAAGCGCGATCAGCAAGATCGACAGTATCATGGCCGCCCCCATGGCTAAACCCGCACAAGGCCTGGCTATTGCATGATATCAGCGCGTAAATGGAAGTTTTGACAAATTCTGATGATCCTATCTTCGATCTCTATTTTTTCCGTAATTCTTGATTCATGCACCAGCGCTAACGCACGACACCTACTGAATCGACCGGCATCACGGAGCCTGCGAGAGTCCGGTTTCCACCCACAGCGGCGGTAGGGTGGAGCCAACTGGTGGGCGAGGTGTTCCTCGATTGGCTGGCGTCGCAACCCGGCCTGCGGTGGATCGACATCGGCTGGCACGTCAAAATCTGGTGCTTCGATCCCGCCCCTGTTACGTTGGCGCTCGCAGCCTCGTACATTCGGCGGATCAGGAGTACGCAATGCCCACGAAAACCACCATCGAAACCGATTCCGCCGGCAACAAATTCCGCATGCTTCGTCAGAAAACCCAGGTAACCTGCGGGCCCGCCGCCTGCCTGATCATGTTCGCCAACATCTATGACAAGGATCCCGATGCCGACGAAGGCGGCGTGATCGCGCTCAGCAAGGCCTATCCCGACGGCTGGACACAGCAGAAAGGCGCCAACATCGACAATCTGGCGAAGGTCATGGGCCAGATGATGATGCGGGTTGAGGTGAAGCGCTTCACCGGCGGTCTCACGGACCTCAAGACCGCGCTCCGCACGCGGGTCCGCCCAAAAAAACCGGCCCTCGCGTTCCTGCAATGGGAACAGGCCACCGGCATCGTCGGCCATTTCGTCGTCGTGGGCGCGGCACGCGCCGCCGGCGACACGTACACGCTGCTCGACCCCTATTTCGGGCTACAGGAAATGTCCGGGATGCCGTTCTATTATCCCACCACCGATGAGCCCGATCAGCCGTCGTTGCAGTTCACCGGCGCCATCGCGATGCTGTTACAGTAACCGAACAAGAGTATCTTCCCCGGAGCTGTTGCCGGGGTATTCAGTAGAAAGCGTCTTAATGCCAGGAAAGGCGGGATAAAGACAGGCATCTCTAATTGAAGCCTACTTGTACCGGCGCGCAATCAAGCCCCGTTTCCGACGCGCATTAATTGAGACTGGAGGGGCCAGCCGGGCCACTTCTTCCGGACTCAACACGACCGGCAGCCGCCGCGGCTCGCGGGCGAATACGATATCCTCGGTGACGTCGCCCCTTCGCAGCGTGACCTTGAAGAAGAAGCGAAGTGCCGTCATGGCCGCATTCACGCTGGGAATGCCGAGGCCGCTGGACGCAAGATGCAACTGATAACGGCGGATGTCTGCGACATTTGCCTGGTCCGGTGAACGCCCGAGGAACGCGGCAAAGTTCTTGACGGCTCGGATGTAGCCAGCTTGAGTCTTTGGACCAAGCTTGCGGATGGTCATATCGTCGATCATGCGCCGGCGCAGTGGGCTGATGGCCTTGTCGGTCATGGTGGGCTCCTGTCTTGGGTGAGGTTGTGAAGCCCCTCCATCCCAAGACAGGATGCCGCCATCTCGCTACTGTCCCGTTGTCCCTCGCCGCGAGAGATTACCGCGACAGCGGTTTAGTCCATCGACCCAAACCGGCGGTTCAGATTTGGATCTTCCCCCTGGTCAGGCCGGCTCTTTCACATGGGTCGCCCGCATCAGGCGCAGCGAAGCGGGATCGCTCATCATCGCGGTCTGGGCGCTCTTCAGAAAATCCAGGTATTCCTGTGCCATCGCCGGTGACGCGACTTCGATCATCAGCCGATTTTCCAGCCAGAACTCGATAACATGAAAGAACGGCTCGTGGCCCTGCCTGCCGCGGCCGAAGGTCTTTGCGCGCCAGCCTTCGCGGGCGCCTATTCGCTCGACTTGCTCCGGCTCCAGCTGCACCGACAGCAACACGTGGAACGGCCAGGTTTGCGGCGGTGATAGATTCTCGCCAAACACGACCTGATCGTCGCTGTCCGGGATGTCGAGCGTCGCGCGCTCCGGGTAGACCTCGATCATCGTACCGTGTTCGTCGTCGCTTGCCGCCATGAAGGCGCCTTCGAGCGGGCCGAACGGAAAGCACTTTCCGCCCAACAGTTCGGCCAGCACCTCGGCCACGTGCTGCGGATCACGCGCCGGGATTGATACGTGATGGATCATCCGAATGCCCTCCGTTACGGATCGCGGCGCCGTCGGGCCATGCTCGGTGGCGCCTGCTGTGGGCACCATACCCGCACCAGAGAGGCTGAACAATGTGCGAAAAGGAATTGGACCGAACGACCAGTACGGGTCGAGCCTTACGGGTTGACGCGGACCGACGAACGGCCGGTTGCGGCGCACTTCACTATTGGCCACGGCGTTAGCGAAGGCCGCCTTCCCACCCCGACCGGCGGTACGCACGGTGCCGCATGATCCGCCGTAGTCGACCCTAGTGCACAGAACCCAGTTATGGACAGTGCATAGATTTTGGGCGTCTGCGATTGTTGATTCGCATGGGTTTTGGTGAGGCAGGTTGCGGTTGGACTGGACATAATTTTGCTGGTGTCCGGAGGTGGTTCCCCCATCTCAGGAGATCGCAATGAACCCGACAGGACGACTTCCACGCAAGGATCCAGGAACCAGACACGAAAATGTGCCGCTATAAGCCCCCTGATGACTTGACGAAGTTCCTGCAAGCCCTGGCCCTGGAAGGTTATCGAGGGGGCGGCGAAAAAGGCCTGGCCACTTCCCTGACTTTGCGGGCAGTGCCACTCTCTCGGCAAAACAGGGGGAGCCGCGACATGCCTCACGTCAGAAACGGCGACATTCGCATCAACTACGAGATCGAAGGATCAGGCCCGGCGCTCGTCATGCGGCACGGCTTCACCGACAGCCTGGCGAGCTGGTACGACAACGGCTACGTCGACCCGCTCAAGCACCACTACACGCTGATCCTGATCGACGCACGCGGGCATGGTAGCAGCGACAAGCCGCACGACATAGCCGCCTATGCCATGGAACACCGCGTCGCCGATATCGTCGCCGTGCTGGACGAAACCAAAACAAATCGCGCCCATTATTTCG
>Ga0181536_10007468_pt1 | contig 10738 bp, 10 predicted proteins | sample PEATcosm2014_Bin_41_FD_121105 | JGI IMG/M metagenome (GOLD analysis project Ga0181536, IMG submission 121105) | Peatland microbial communities from MTU Mesocosm Facility, Houghton, MI, USA - PEATcosm2014_Bin17_60_metaG | ecosystem: Environmental > Terrestrial > Soil > Wetlands > Peat | place...
GAAGACGTGGAGCCCCGTCGCGTCGAATATAGTAAGGACTTGGCGGCACTCATCGAGCGCACGCGGCAGAATTTGGCATGAAGCCCGTCTTTTTCGACATCGATACGCAGATCGACTTTCTTTTTCCGGCCGGTAGTCTCTACGTGCCCGGTGCTGAGCGCCTCATTCCCCCACTGAACTGTCTCAACCGCTTCGCCGCCGCGCAGGGTTTTACCCTGGTTTCCAGTACGGATGCGCACGCTGAAGACGATCCTGAGTTCCGCCAGTGGCCCGCGCATTGCGTCGCCGGCACCACGGGTCAGCTCAAGCCCGCGGAAACGCTGCTGGAGAAGCGAGCCGTTATCGGCGTCGCTCCCGGCGAGTACCCGGTGGATGGCGCCCAGCAAATATTGTTCGAGAAGAACCAGCTCGACATCACCAGCAGCCCCAACTTCCATCCCTTGTTGAAACGCCTGGAAGCCAGCCGCTATGTCGTCTACGGCGTGGTCACCGAGTACTGCGTGCGTTTTGCCGCGCTCGCCCTGCTCGCAACCGGCAAGCCAGTCAGCCTGGTCACCGACGCTATCGAAACCCTGCGCGCTGAAGATTCCCAAAAAACGCTCGGTGAATTCACCGCGCGCGGCGGCCGGCTCACCACCGTCTCTGAGGTTTGTGCCAGTGTATAATGGACAGCGGAGTCTTTTATTCTGCTTCTCCGTGCGGGGGCGGCGTTTGACATCCCGAAATTCCTCCGCTATATTTTCTTAACATACTGATTTTTATTGGTTTGTCGGTGGCGAGACGCAGTGATTTCGGCTGGAAAACTTCTTGCCCGAAGTCTGGGCTTCACATTCGTGTTTCTATGACATACCGCGCGATCAGCGTTCTCGCGAACCATTAAGGAATCAGTGGCTCCGGAGATTGGCAATGGCCGTCGACCAAAACAGCGGGAAGCTGGAATCGCCCCTGCAAAACAATACGGAGGATTACGAACACCTCCTCGACGACTATAGCCACTTCGTGCCCCCAGGTGAGGGGGAGGTCCTGGAAGGCAAGGTCCTGAAAGTCACCCCCCAGGAAGTCATCGTAGACTTCGGCTATAAATCCGAAGGCCTCGTTCCCATCGAACAGTTCCGCGGGCCCGGCGGCGAAGTGCAGGTTCAGCCCGGAGACGTGATCGACGTGATGATTGATCACGGGCAAGAGGTGGAGGGCTACACCCTCCTCTCGCACGAACGGGCCGCGCGTATCCGCGTTTGGGACAACCTGGAGAAAGCTCATGCGGAGCAGCTCATCATTTCCGGCCGCGTGCTGGGACGTGTGAAAGGCGGGCTCTCGGTGGATGTGGGCATCAAGAGCTTCATGCCTGGCTCCCAGGTGGATCCACGGCCGGTTCGCAATCTCGAGGCGTTCATTGGCCAGGACATTCCCGTCAAGATCATCAAGGTGAATCGCCGCCGCGGCAACGTGGTGGTTTCCCGCAAGTTGGCCGTTGAACAGGAAGCGGTTGAGCGCAAGACCGTCACTCTGGAACACATCGAAGAGGGCGCGGTTGTTACCGGCGTTGTGAAAAATCTCACCGAGTATGGTGCCTTCATCGATCTTGGTGGCATTGATGGCCTGCTTCACGTTACCGACATGTCCTACGGCCGCGTGGCGCATCCCTCCGAGATCCTCCACCCCGGTGACGAGGTAACCGTCAAAATTCTGAAGTTCGACCGTGCCAAAGAGCGCGTCTCGCTCGGGATGAAACAACTGGCGCCCGATCCATGGGAAGGCGTGTCGGAGCGCTATCCGGTGAATAGCCGCGTCGTGGGCCGCGTGGTCAACGTCACCGACTACGGTGCCTTTGTGGAACTGGAGCCCGGAGTCGAAGGGCTCATCCATGTCACTGAAATGACATGGTCACGGCGCATGAAACACCCTGCCAAGGTGGTTAGCCCCGGCGACCAGGTGGAAGCCGTGGTCCTCGATGTTCATCCCAAAGAGCGCCGTATCTCGCTGGGTTTGAAGCAACTGGAAGCCAATCCGTGGACTACCATTGCCGACCGCTACAGCGTCGGCTCGGTGGTCGAAGGCCGGGTCCGAAACATGACCGATTTCGGAGCTTTCGTTGAAATCGAAGAAGGCATTGATGGTTTGGTGCATGTTTCTGATTTGTCATGGACCAAACGCGTCAAGCACCCTTCCGAAGTATTGAAAAAAGGACAGATCGTGCAGGCAGTGATCCTGGGGATCGATGCTAAGGCGCATCGTCTTTCCTTGGGAATCAAGCAGTTACAGCCCGACGCCTGGGAGCGCTTCTTCCAAACCCATAATGTCAACGACATGGTGCATGGGCGCGTGGTTCGCCTCGCGGGATTCGGCGCCTTCGTGGAGCTGGCCGAAGGGGTCGAGGGTCTGTGCCATTTTTCCGAGGTTCCTGGGTATACGGGCCGGAAATCGGATATCCCGCCGGTCGCCGTGGGCTTGGAATCAGACTTTAAAATCATCAAGATGAATGAGGCCGAGAAAAAGATCGGCCTGAGCCTGAAAGCGGTGAGCGACGACGAGGAGCGGGCCCGCCTGGAAGACTATCAGCGCCAGGCAGCCGCTGCCACGACGACTATTGAAGAGGCCGTAAGTGTAAAAGAAAAAAAGGCTTAGATTGAATTTGCGGTTCTTTTTCAAGGGTTGAAGCCGCCCGGGGGGCATTGCAAATGCGTGTTCTGGCACGCAATACTGTTGCGGTCTGTAATTTGTTGAGAGAACATAGTTTTTCGGAGCTTTTAAGGAGGCGTGAACATGACCAAGGCGGATCTGATTGAAGAGGTCTCGCGCGTGGTGGAAATGACCCGCAAGGAATCTGAGGTCATTGTTGAGTCCATCTTCGACAGCATCGTGAAGGCCCTGCGCGGCGGTGACAAGATCGAGATCCGTGGTTTCGGTAGCTTTCGTACGCGCCAGCGGCAACCTCGCATCGGCCGCAATCCCAAGACCGGCACCCGGGTCGAGGTGCCTGCCAAGAAGATTCCGTACTTCAAGCCCAGCAAAGAACTTAAGGACGTTGTGAACAACTCGGCCACGAGTGAACCAGCGCCGGCGGGCCAGCAGCAACCGCAACCGCACTAGACAGGACAGCCATGGACCGGCTCTGGACTCCATGGCGCTACCGCTACATCAGTCACGCCGATCCTTCGGACGGATGCATCTTCTGCATCAAAGCCGCGGAGAACAAGGACGCAGAAAACTACATCGTCCATCGCGGCGAGCTGAATTTCGTTCTGCTGAATTTATTTCCCTACACGAATGGCCACCTGATGGTCGCTCCATATAAGCACGTGGCTGCACTTGCCGAGACGCCAGAAGATGTATTGGCAGACATGATGCGCCTCACGCAGCGCGCTGAAATCAATCTGCGCGCCGCGTACCGGCCGCACGGATTCAATCTGGGGATGAACGTGGGTGAGAGCGCCGGCGCCGGCGTGGCCGGCCACATCCACATGCACGTGCTGCCGCGTTGGACCGGTGACGCTAACTTCATGAGCACTATCGGTGAGACGCGCATCCTGCCGGAAGAGCTGCCAGTGACCTACGAGAAACTCGCAAAACTCAAGTGGGAATGACGAGCACGTCAGTCTACGGAAGTTAACATCTGCACTGTGTCTCGAAGCCGGCAGTGGCGAATGGTACTATTCGAGCGCGCCAAACATTTTCCTGCGTGCTAAGATAATCCCGGCGCCTGGGCGCGGCGGGTTAGATGGATACACCGGTGTTGCATTTCTCCGGAGAGAAAGCGGCGGCGAGCGGAACCACTGTGGTGGGTGCCAGCGGAGCGTGGATACCCTTCCCGATGTCAAGTTTTGCTTGCAGTTTTAAAAATTTAGCCGATAATACCATCGTAGCCGGACGGGGAAACCAGCCTCAGCCCGTCTCCGATCCGGTTGGAACCTCAGGTGCAGAACCCGTGGGGATGAAGAGATCAAGAGCGTTGGCCAGCCGATCCTTTCTTGCCTTGATGAGCCTCGTGCTCCTTGCTGGCAACGGACTCAGAGCCCAGACTGTGATGCAGGGCTCGGGTCCCGGCGACTTGGTGCGCATCTTCAACACGGACTCGGCCGTTTTGGAAGCTCAGGAAGTGCGCAAGGACCTCCCTTGCGTGGTCACTCCCACCAAGCCCACTCTCGGCTTCGATTTGCGCTTTCATGCGGGTTACGAGGTGAGCCTGCCGTTAAAAGACCTGGCCGGCTCTGAAGACATGCTGACGATGATTTTTCGCGTGACACCGGAGGGCCACAAGGACGATCCGGTCTATTTCTCGCAACGCCTGAGCGTCCCCGCGATCGAGGAAGACGCCAAGGGGAATGCTTACCTGCAGGGTGCCTTCGATATTGGGGAAGGGAACTACCACGTCGATTTCCTCATGCGGGACCGGAGCGAGCGCGTCTGTTCTTTCTACTGGGACAGCGAAGCCGAGTTGGCCGCGAAGGACAAGCAACTCGTGCTAATGATTGGGCCGGGTGTGGTGCAGGCAGCTGAGCAGGAGCCGTTCAAGGACGAGCCTCCGGTGGACCGCCCGCCGACCGAGGGGCCGCTGAACGTCAAGGTGATCATCAACTTTGCGCCGCAAAATGCGCAATCGGCCACGCTCCAACCGCTCGATACCAATGCGCTGATCTCCATCCTGCGGAGCATCGCGCGCGAGCCGCGCATCCAGCGGTTCTCCATCGTCGCGTTCAACATGCAGGAACAGCGGGTGGTATACCGGCAGGAGAGCACCGATCAGATCAATTTCCCGGCCCTGGGTGAAGCATTGAATTCCCTCAATCTGGGGACCGTTGACCTGAAGCGCCTCAGCCAGAAGCATGGGGATACCGAGTTTCTGACGGGCCTGCTGACCCAGGAAATGAACAACACGAAAGACCATCCCGATGCAGTCATTTTCGCCGGCCCTAAGGTCATGCTGGACGACGCCCTGCCGCAGGAATCCCTGAACAACTTGGCGGACGTGGATTACCCGGTTTTCTACATGAATTTCAATCTGAACCCCCAAGCCAATCCCTGGCGGGATGCGATTGGCAACGCCGTGAAGCACTTGAAGGGATACGAGTATACTATCTCGCGTCCGCGTGACCTCTGGTTCGCCTGGTCGGAAATCATGACCCGGATTGTCAAATCCCACGGGGGGAAGCCAATCCCCGCCGCTTTGCAGTAGTACCCATCCTTTCTCCTCAAGCTGCATTTTTCTGCGATTTCTTGTAATCCGCTGTCAGCACAGGACGTATAGTAAAGTGAGAGGCTGGTCCAGCAGTTATATATGCGTGCCCCGTCCGCCTACGGATTCCTTGCACCAGTGGCGCTACTTCTTTGGGCACCATTCTTGCAAGCCCAGCGGTTCGGCAATCCGGACATTCTGGCGCCGGATTTCCCTAGTCCCCAGGAAGTGGTGGAGCACATGCTCCAAATGGCCCACCTGCAGCCCGGAGAAATGGTCTACGACCTCGGGAGCGGCGAGGGGCGGATTGTGATTACGGCGGCGCGGCAGTTCAAAGCACGGGCGATAGGTGTCGAACTCTCGCCGGAGCTTTGCAGGGTTGCAATCGGGCGCGTGAAGGCCCTCGGTCTCGAAGACCGCGTCAAAATCGTGCACGCCAACCTGCTGAAAGTGGACCTCAGGCCCGCCGATGTGGTTACCATCTATTTGCTGACTTCGGCCAATGAGTTGCTCAAACCGAACCTGGAACGCGACCTCAGGCCCGGCGCGCGCGTGGTTTCGCACGATTTCGAGATCCGCGGGTGGAAGCCGACGGCGGTAGAGAAAGTCGAAGCGGAAGGCCGGCCGCGCAACATTTACCTGTACGAGATCGGGGCTAAGAAGTAGTTCCGGTTAACCTTCCTCTTGCAGCTTGCGCGTGATGCGGCGCACGAGGGCGCGAGGGCTGAAGCGAACCGACTGCGCTCCCACCTTGTTAATGAATCCCGGAATCACAATGGCTTTGCCATCCAAAAAGGCACCGTAGCCGATTTCCGCCACTTTGGCGGCGGTCATCACGCCGATTGCCTTCGACTTCACCAACCGCACGTTTTCCATCTTGGCCCGGCGCTGGAAATCGGTGGCGGTGGGGCCGGGGCACAGTGCGGTCGCGTGAAGGCCTGTGCCTCGCAACTCCTCGGCCAACGCTTCGGTGAACGACAGAACAAACGCTTTGCTGGCGTAATAGAGCGCCATGAAGGGGCCGGGTTGAAAAGCCGCCGTCGAAGCGACATTGAGGATTCCGCCGGAACCTCGCGAGCGCATGTCGCGGAGGTAAAGCTTGGTCAGATGCACGAGCGAGACGATGTTGACCTGGAGCATATCGAGCTCGGCTTGCAGGTCCGTACCGGAGAACGCGCCGACGAGACCGAAGCCGGCGTTGTTGACGAGATAATCCACGGGGATGTGAAAGCGAGTGGTTTCCGTATAGATGTCGGCCGGAGTTAAGGCCCGCGAAAGGTCGGCAGCGATGACTTTCACGAAGACCCCCGACGACGTTCGCAGCTCCGCGGCGATCTGTTGCAGCCGGGGTTCATCTCGCGCCACCAGCACCAGGTCCGTGCGATCGCGCGCGAACTGCTTCGCGAGTTCGTAACCGATGCCGGACGATGCCCCGGTGATCAGCGCGGTCTTCTTCATCGAGAGAGAGGCCTCCCAGCCTTTGCTCATTGTGGCATGGTACAACTCAGGAAATGGCTTCGGAAGCGATTGAGCACCGGACGTTCAGCGCGCGCATCGACTGTCACTATCTATTGCATGCGCCGCCGGAGGTCAACGCGTCCACACTCCTAGTGGCAACGCTGCACGGGTTCGGCTCGAATCCGGAAATGATGCTGCGGCTGACGGAGGGGTTGCTGGGAAAGAAGCACGTGATTGCGGCGCTCCAGGCGCCCAGCCAGTTTTATCTGGCGCAACACTCGAATGAGGTTGGCTACTGCTGGGCGACACACAAGCACTCGGAAGCTTCAGTGCGCATGCATCATGAGATGCTGCTGCACGTCTTCGACGAAACGGAGCGCCAATGGTCGATCCCGGCGGAGCGGCGGCTGCTGGTCGGCTTCTCGCAACCGGTAGGGATGAATTACCGGTTCGCCGCGACACATCCGGAAGCCGTGCGGGGCGTGCTGGGACTCTGCGGCGGCGTTCCGAAAAACTGGGAGGAGGGCCCGTACAAAAAGGTTTCGGCGGCGCTGCTGCACATCGCGCGCACCGAGGACGACTTCTACCCGCCATCCGTTACCGAGCAGTACGCCGAGCGGCTGCGGCTTCGCGCCGATGATGTGGAGTTCCACATGATGGAGGGCGGGCACCGGTTTCCCTCGAAGGCGGGACCGATTGTAGAGAAATGGTTGGAGCGGGTGTTTGAAGCGCCGGCTACTTCCCCGGCAAAGGGAGCGTGACCGACACGCCGTCTTTTGAATACCGCAGTTCGAGGGCGGCGCCTTTGTGCTTCTTCGCCGGCAGCGGGAAGTACAGATACCCGGCGACGGCATCGCCGGTCTTGCCCTGCGGTAGCGCCTTCTCGCGCGCCACGGCTTCGATGACGTTCGGATCGTAGCCTGGAGGAGGAGGCGGCGGCGCATCCGGCGGCTTGCCGATGCCAACGCCCACGCCTTCGTAAGTTGACCAGCCGCGCGTGCGTTGTCCGGTGGTTGGATCAGTGCCGGTTCCGTAGGTGACGCCGGTTTCGCCGGTGACATTCACGGGACGGCTCGGGGCGAGTGGATCACTTTTCTCCCTCCACGCAGCGGCGATATCTTGCGGCGTGGCGGGGTAACGGACAACATCGGGACCGAATTGCAGGCCGAAGTCGAGAGACTTGACGTCGACCAGCTCCCCGGCTTGCGGATAGATCGCCACTTCCACGACCACGTATTTCTTGTTCACTTCCGCGGGAAAGATACGCTTGACCTGATCGGGGGCGACCAGGGCGGCAGCGATCGTGGCTGATTGTGCCACGCGGCTGACGGGATAATCCGTACTGCTGGGGCGCGGCTGCGTGCCGGTGTCACTGGCGGAGGCGAGCGTGGCCGCCGTGGCCGTAAGAACGACGGTGAGAAATGGCCGCATGGGCGACCCCCCCAAGTTCAGTTTACACTCGGCTTTTCGCGCCGTCTACGCTTCCCTCGCGCCATCCTGCAAAAACGTTCGCAGGCGATGGCTGCGGCTGGGGTGGCGCAGTTTCCGTAACGCCTTGGCTTCGATTTGGCGGATGCGTTCGCGCGTGACGGCGAAGTTCTGGCCCACTTCTTCCAGTGTGTGCTCGCTGCCGTCTTCCAGGCCAAAGCGCATCTTGATGATCTTTTCCTCGCGCGGCGTGAGGGTCTTGAGCACCTGCGCGGTCTGCTCACGCAGATTGAGATTGATCACCGCTTCGGACGGAGAGATGCCTGAGCGATCCACGATGAAATCGCCGAGATGCGATTCATCCTCTTCGCCGATGGGCGTTTCGAGCGAAATCGGCTCCTGCGCGATCCGCAGAACTTTGCGGACCTTCGAGACCGGCAGCTCCATGCGCTCCGCCAGCTCTTCGTTGGTGGGTTCGCGGCCCAGTTCCTGGATGAGCTGGCGCGACGTGCGGATCAGCTTGTTGATGGTCTCAATCATGTGGACCGGGATGCGGATGGTGCGCGCCTGGTCCGCAATGGCGCGCGTGATGGCCTGCCGCACCCACCACGTGGCGTAAGTCGAGAACTTATAGCCGCGCCTGTACTCGAACTTATCCACGGCCTTCATGAGCCCGATGTTGCCTTCCTGGATCAGATCGAGGAATTGCAGTCCGCGATTGGTGTAGCGCTTGGCGATCGAAACCACCAGGCGCAGGTTGGCCTCGATCAATTCTTTCTTGGCGGCCTCGGCCTGCTGGTCGGCTTTGCTGATGATCTGGTAGGTGCGGCGGAGATCGGTGGCGGAGGCGCCGTATTGCTCCTCGATCTGCTGCATGCGCTGCAGGTGAGATCGCTGCTCACGGCGCAGATCCTTGAACCCGTTGGCCCGCCCCGTCTGCGACGAGGCGCCGGGCACCACCTCCATTTTTCTCTGCAACCGCGCCAACTCGCGCTCCACGGGCTTGACTTCTTCCACGGCGCAACGAATGCAATCGATCAGATGGCGCAGCACCAGGGACTGGAACTTGATGGCGCGCGCATGGCGCCCGATGCGGACCGTCAGCCGGCCGAGCTCCCAGCGCATCCGCCGGTGCTGCTTCGGCTTCATGCCGCGCGGAACAGCCAGCAGCTTCTGGCGGGCCTGCAACGCTTTCCGGTAAACGCGCGCGATTTCTTCGACCGCTGCCAGAAACTCCCGCTTCTTCTCCTCCAGCGTTTCGTCGGTGATGAGAGGATCGGAAAGCTGAATCAGGTCGCGCGCCGAAAGATTTCCGCGCTGTACTTCCTCGCCCATGGCGACGATCTTCTGGATCACCAGCGGCGAACGCGAGAGCGCCTTGAGCACGATGGTTTGCCCGCGCTCGATTCGCTTGGCGATTTCCACTTCGCCCTCGCGGGTGAGCAGCGGCACCGCGCCCATTTCACGCAGGTACATGCGCACCGGATCATTGGTTTTGTCGCTGCCCGCAGTGGGCAGCAGATCCAGGTCCAGGATCTCGTCGGTTTCTTCAATCTTGGCGTCGAGCTTCGGCTCTTCGAGGATCTCGATGCCGGCCACATCGAGACCTGCCAACAGGTCGTCCAAGTCCGCGCCGCCATTGAGATCAGTAGGCAGCAGTTCACTGACTTCGTCGTACAGGACGTAGCCCTTTTCTTTGCCCATGGTCATGAGGCGCGAAAGACGGTCGTATTTTTCTTCTACTGCCACGGGGAGCCCCCGATGCTCCGCACTGCCCTGAAACTAATCTTCCACATTGTACAACGCGGCACCGCCGAAATCGCCGGTGGTTACCCGAAGTTAACCCCGGTCCATCCGGGTCAATTCGGCACTGAGGCGCAACGCCTCCCCCAAGTCGCCACCGCGCTCAGCCGCGCGCACTTTCGCTTTCAATTCTGCCCGTTCGCCATCGCGTTGGGTATTCTCTAAGGTATTTAGACACGCCTCGCCCTGCTCCAGGGAGAAGACACCGCTATCTGTCTCATCGGCCAAAACCGCCGCGGCAAGCAAAATGCGATCGTTGTCTTCCAGGCGCGCATCCAAGTCGGCGAACATCACCGGCTCACCGGCCTCGTCGAGGGCGAAGATCGCCTCGAAGATCCGTCGTGTTGCAAATTGGGCCAGGGCCGGCATGTGCTTCAGCCGCGGCATCAGGTGCGAGCGGGCGTCGGCGTTGACCAGCACCAAATTGAGCAGCATTCGCTCGACCGGGCGCACGGGCTCGACAACCGGCCGCACCGTCTTCTCGTGCCGCTCGGCCGGCCCGGCTTTTCGAAGGTTCTGGAGTACGAGGCCGCCCGAAATGCCCAGGTAGCCAGCCACGTCATTCGCAAACGCTGCTTTCGCTATGTTATCGGAAAGTCGAGCGATCGCTGGCCACACAACAGACTGGAACCCCTGCAGCCGGCCCTCCGCGCTCTTATCAAACTTACTGAGGGCGCGATCGGCGAGCCAGTAGAAATAGTTCTTGGCCGCCGCGAGTTTCGCGGTGTACGCTTCGGCGCCCCGCTCTTTGCAATACTCGTCGGGATCCAACCCGCCGTCCAGTTCGAGAATGCGCACGTGCATGCCTTCATCGAGCAGCATGTTGATGGAACGCTCGGCGGCGCTGGCACCCGCGGCGTCGGGATCGAAATTGAC
>Ga0181536_10007469_pt1 | contig 10737 bp, 17 predicted proteins | sample PEATcosm2014_Bin_41_FD_121105 | JGI IMG/M metagenome (GOLD analysis project Ga0181536, IMG submission 121105) | Peatland microbial communities from MTU Mesocosm Facility, Houghton, MI, USA - PEATcosm2014_Bin17_60_metaG | ecosystem: Environmental > Terrestrial > Soil > Wetlands > Peat | place...
CCCATCCGGTGCTCGATTGGAGCTGAGTAATCTGTCGTTATTGCCAAAAGAACTTCAACTGCCTTTTGTTGGTTGGCGGCTGTTAGTCCCTGCCGAAGCAGCTCCCTGCCTTGCGCCTTATAGTACCTAGTATCCATTCCACCCTGCATTCCTGCCCACACGGTAATGGCGACGCAAAAGAAAACAATCCAAATACCTCCTCTAAGATGACCGGCTGAACACCACCACTGCTGCCATCGCGGAGCTTGGATTTTTCGCATCCATCGACTGAGGGCGGAAAACAGATTCCGGGATACGTCGGAATTGCTAGGCGAGACGCGAAGTGTAAGTTCCGTACTGAACGAATTGGACTCGGCACTCATTTCCATGGAAACATCGCTGCAGTCAAGGTTGAGATTGAAGTCTGCAACCGCGTTTTTGGAGACCTCGGCATGGGCTGCCACTTCTTCGAACGAAGTTGCCCTGAGCGAGGCACCGTTAGACAAACGCACCGTAAGCCTGAGTGAATCCCTCCTTCCGACATCGATCAGAGCCAATTCCGTATACAACTTCCTGTTTCGCACCACGTCCTCCGGGCGGGCATTTTGCTGCGAATCGGCAGCCATCCTCTGCGCTACCTTTTGCTCTACGGTCTGGTCCCTAAGTGCGCGGATAACATTCCGATGTTCGGCCACTATCGCATCCAACTCGGTTAGGAAGGTAGCGTCAATGAGAATGGGACCCCGTATTTTGGTGCTAGTCGGATAGATCAACTCAGACATGAGTATCTTGCTCCAAGCGCAGAATGTTAGCAGAAAGTGGGAGCAACAATTACCCTCGAATGAACCCCGGCACCGGCCCGCTGGCGCTGCTCATTGGCTGCCGACGCCCGGTGACCCCACCCTGTCGATAAGCGCCCGGCTCCGATCACCACGCGCGCGAGTTTCACGCGACAACGCAGCAGTTCCAGCGCGATAACCAGCGATTGGCCCGCGTCACGCCCGGCGGCCCTACGTCAGCCCTGTGAAGAGAAGACGAATGCTACTAACTTTCGTGCTGTCATAAGTTTACAGCGAAACGATCAAGACGTGGCGATGTGACGCTGCTGACCTGCCCGTGGCTGCACGCCTATCATTCCATTACAGTTACAAGCACCCCCACCCTCGAAATTCGACCGTAGGGGGTAGAGAAATGAATCCTGACGACACCATGACGCGCGCGCCATCAAAATAAACACGAACTTGAATGAAAATCCCCGCACTACCGGGGGAGTGCTCGCTTGATTGGTCAGCCTTGGGGGTTGACCGGCCAGCCCTTTGCACCCGGCGGTGACCCGAATAGGCTCCCTTCCGAGGCGATTACGAGGCGTCACACTTTACGGACAAGTTGCTACAGAGGTGCCAACTTATGCCCACCAACCAGAAGAAGGTCGTTTTCAACGCCCCAGCTGAACTCGTGGCTGCTCTCGACGCAGAAAGCGCCCGCACAGACGTGCCGGTTGCTGCACTGTGTCGTCGAGCGATTCGTTTGCTGCTTTTCGCTGAGCAACAAACGTCCAGAAAGTCAACGCGCCAGCCGGTTCTCTTTACGCCCCAACAGGAGACGCGATAATGCCGATGCCTCGCAAGTCACTTTCTGAACACGCATTGACCGGAACAAAACCACAATGGGTCACCGGAGACGAACCTGACTTCGTCGGAGGCAGACCGAAAATGCCGAAAGACCTGACGCCAGAAGCGCAGGAAGAATGGAAGCGAATAGTTAATGGACTTTCGAAGCGCAGAACTGTCACGCGTGTCGACTCATCAATGTTGGAACTTTATGTCCGTATGTGGGCGCGCTACAAGAAGGTCGCAGCGCTCGCGGAAGCCAACCCGTGTACCGAGGTGTCGTGGGTCGATAAAAACGGCGACGAACATTTCAAGACGGTTGAGCACCCGGCTTCGAAGATGGCCACGCAACTCGAAAACTCCCTGCGAAACATGCTCAAGGAACTGTCGGCGACACCGGCATCGCGGAGCCGGACAAAACCGACGGTGCAGCCGCTCGCGAAGAACGCGCCGCCACATCCCGACAGCCTTGAAGGGATTCGGCAGGAAGCCGACCGCCTGCAAAAACTGGCGGACGCCGAGCGCGCTGCGCTGGGAATACCTGAACCAACGCCCGCCCCGGTGGAGCCAGAAATCGACATAAATAGCGCCGATCTGGAGAAGGTGATGGCGGAGCTATGAAACTCAATGAAGCAAATGAAATCGTGCAAGCAGCAAAGCAACTGGACGGCGACGGCGGTCTCGTCATCTCCGGTGGAAAACCAACATCGGACATTCGCTGGGCAGGAAACCCCAGCCGCTGGGATGCTCCGATGCTGAACATCGAAGCCGCAAAAGTCATCTGCCATGAAGAGCTTCGACTTGGTCGGTCGATGACGAAGGAAGAACAAACGGACTACATACGGAAAATCTGTGCGGGAGAAATCGAATGAGGAACTGGTTTGCAACTCATCCTACTCCGGCTGCGGATGGTCCTCTTATAAAAGGTGATTTTCCGCCGGTCGGTTTCTTCCGACTTGTTCTCGGCGACAAAAGGATGCTCGCTCACAACAGCCCGGCGTTCGGATTGCGCGCGCCCGTCAAGAACGTGTTCACAGTCGGAGGCGTTCGGTTCGTGCGCGGCCTGCTGGTTCCGTTGCCTGTTTGGAAAAAACCTGCGCGGCAACCTTCCGGTCTGGTGGTTCGCGGTGACCACGCGTTCCGAGATACAACGACGCTGGAAGGATTCAACGGGGAGTTCACTTACTCCCCGCTCCGTTGAAACCCGTCACACTTACGGGGTATTAGGAGCGGTTACGTTGCTCAGAACGTTGACTTCGAAAGTCAGGAGAACCATCATGCGTATAAAATACCTTCCATCTTCACCTAAAGCCGGGCAGGTCGAGCATATCGCCAACTCTGTCGGCGCGACCCTTATTGCCGCTGGCTTCGCCGAAGCCGTGCCTTACAAAGACTTCCGTGAGCGTCTCGCTGCGGAAACCCCACAGGCTTTTGCTATTGCCCCGCCGGTCGTGGAGTGGGGCGTCAAAGAACGACATCTTTCTCGTTTCGGACTCGTCGTTGTTGTCAAGAAGGTCAGCAGCGAAACGACGTATTACTCTGCCCCGCCCGACGACGCTCCCCCGTCGATCAAACAACGGTTCGCAGAACTCAACCAAACTCCGCTTGACCCGGAGGTAGCCGCCGAGCAGCGAATCCAAGAAGGCTACCGTCAGGACGCGCAGCATAAGGCCGAAAACGCCGCTTCGCGCGGCATCGTGTTTGGTGGAAAGTCAGCCTAACACCTGACAGACACATTGGGGGAGCAGGAGCCAAGGAGAAACTTTATGTCAGTAACTGAGTTGCTTGCTGAAAATCGCGCGTTGGGTTTTGCCTGTGCGGAAACCGCACCGGAGCCCTACCGCACCCGAATACTTGAAATCCGCTCTGCGCTGGTGGCCAAGAAGCCAGTGCCCGCACCTTCACGAGAGTTCATCGCTGGAGCCGAGCAGCGCTCAGCAGCGCTGAACTTTGCCCATCGGTTGTTCCCGAACCGCAATGAAGATCTTCGCGCGAAGGCCGCGCGCCTCGGCGAGTTGATCAGGGCCGACTTTATCAATGCGCACGCCAGCGAGATCGTGCTGGAGGATTGGGCACAGCGTGCCGTCGCTGCAAACGTGCGAGCGGGTTATGCGTTGAACGTTGAAGCGCCCGGCCCACGTTCAGAAGACGGAGGGCAAGTCAGTGAGGGAGGCACTCCTTCACTTCGCTGCAAAGCCGCGACCGCCGACGAGCACCGTGCTGCCGCAGAACGTCACCGAATCCTCGCCCAACGTTCTCAGACGTCGGCTAAAAGAGCCGACCTTCACTATACGGCGCAGGATGCACATCTCGCGTGTGCCGACGACATTGACGACGAGGATTGCGCCGACCGTTGCGCCGCCTTTTGCCGCGCCAGTTTCGCACAGGAATACGCCTAATGAATAAGGCCACGCTAGGACCGCAGAAAGAGTTGCTCGAAGAAGAACGCGAACTGGTGCGCATGACCGGGCCGACCCTTGGTGACTTCAAAATCATGCGCCGCGCGCGTGATTTCACGGCTGACGAGATCATGGCTATGTCGGAAGAGCAATATAGCCAGCTGCTGTGGGCGATAGGCGGATATCGGCTGAAGAACATCTTGCTGGCCGCCGGAAAAAGCAGAACGACACCGCCGTGCCCTCTCAGGAAAAAGGAGTAGAACCGTGCCGAAACCACAGCGACAGAAAGTGCATTACACGCTCACTGAAGCAGTGCTGCCGGAAATGATGCCGGAGCACATCGGCGAATTCTATGTTGCGAAGGCCGAGGGAACTGTCTGGTTCGTAGCCAGCAACGGTGCGGTCGTTTCACTCACCGACCTGCTCCTGAATGCGAAGCCAGTCGCGCCGCCGCGTCATGGCGTCGATGGAAAGGACGGCAAATCCGTATTAGGGCCGCGCGGTCAAAAGGGCGAGAAGGGAGACTCGATTGTCGGTGCAACCGGGCCGAAGGGAGAAACCATCGTCGGCCCCAAGGGTGACCGGGGGGAAAAAGGCGACAAGGGCGACCCATCCACGGTGCCCGGCCCGAAGGGTGACAAGGGCGACCGGGGTGAATCCGTTGTTGGCCCTCACGGACTGAAGGGTGACCGTGGGGAACGCGGACCCGCAGGAGCCGATGCTGACAACAGCGCGATTGCAGCGATGCGAAAGGAAGTCGCCGAGGTGAAATTGATGCTACAGGGCATGCTGGATATGAACACAAAAGCGGGTGAGTACATCGAGTTCTTGAAGGCGAAGGTAGCCGCGAGGCTTGCAGCAGCAAAATGAAACGACTTTCACAAAACGAAATAGAAGAGGAGATTATGTCAACTATTCAAACCACCGAAGAAAAAGAACTGTCCGAGAAGGCACTCTCGGCTCACCAAGAGGCACTCAAGCCAAAAAAGCAACCCCTACAAAATGATTTCATGTCCAAACCCGGACGTTGGAACGGCGTGCAGGGCGGGCCGCTGGGCTTGAAGAAATCCAGTTAAGTTTCCCTCGTGAGAGGGTTCGCCGCTCGCTGGGGGCGGGTTCCAAACAGTCGGTAACGACGTGCGGATACTAGGCCCAGACGGGGTTTCGCCCCGATGCCACAGCGACACGAAGCGGACGGCCATCCTTCCGGGCCGCTTCACTTTTCCTGCCTTGGCGTTCGTTAACCGACAACGCCAACGGTGGGAGGGGGTCACACTTTCCCGACACAGAGGGAATCATCAATGGCTGTTATCATCGTCTGCCCACCGCATGCCGCTCACGGTATCGACTCACCACAACCAATCTTCTGCAAAGGCCCGCTGCCCGTGTTCCTGCCGGAAAAGGATAGCGACGGGGACGGCTACGCACGGGGACTATCCTTTGATGACGCGGCCCGTTGCCATACATTCACACGAAAAATCGGGCGGAAGCATCCGACACCGCTTTGGACCCAGAGCGATGCTGCGGTGCGCCGCGTTCTGTTGGCATTCATGGAAGCCCGCGCCTTCGGCCCGAAAGGTCGCGAGCGCTTATCTGGACTGGGTGACCGAGACCGGCTTATCGCCGTCGTGCAGAAACTGAAATCGAAACGGGATGCGCTGATTGTGGTTATTGAGCGGCTGTGCAACGAGTTCGTGGTGACCGCCGACCCACACCGCCGCCGCGTTTTGCAGACGGAAATTCAGAACTTGGATAAACAAATTATTTTGAGCGCGCGCGCCGATGTGTTTTTTGACTTGATCGTTGCCTATTACCGAGAACGTCTTTCATCGGTCGATTGCGCCGCCCGGACAGGGTTATCGCCGTGGGGCTGCAGGGCTTTGCTCCATCGGATGAATAAATGTGCGAAGGCGCTGGGTTACAGGGTCGAAATCAGCGAACCACGCCCGCGACCGACCCCGGAGCAAATCGCTTGGGCGAAAGAGCAGCGTCGGCTCGCTCATGCCGAGCGCACCGAAGCCAAGCGGAATGCCCGGCTCTTGAAGCCCGCCGCGCAGCCAGTGTGTGCACCCTGCCAGATAACGCGACGTATGCGCAGATCGAAGATGCTGCGCTCAAGTGCATTGTCGCCGCGTTGGAACATGCCGGTCTGAAAGACAGCGTGGAGTACCTCGGCGGCCAACGACGCGACACATTGAGGGTACATTGATCCGCGCCTCAGGCTGAGGAACTCACAAAAGTGGCCTAATCACCATCTGACCAGTTTGTCTCGGCTAATGTCTTATATCCGAATGTTGTTTTCTTCTTGGTCTGCGATGTTACGAACCGTCGCGTAACCCGGTATTTGAATGCCCACGGAAGTTGCTTTCCTTTCCTGAACCGTAATTCTTCCTCTACCGTAAAATTCTGCGCTGCAATGTATAGTTGGTAGAAAGCTACTTTATGTCCATCCTCTATCAAGCCGCTGGCCATACCCTCGGAAGGATCAATAGTTTCCTGCAACAGTCGCACTTCTCCCCGGTGTAAAGTTCCTACGTTGATTATCGGGGTTTGATAAAAACTGCGGGGATTATTCACGTCGAAATTCTTACTGCCAAGCACGAATACCGTCACTCCAGTTAGGGTATACTTCCCGAAATTGCGAATTGATAATGGAATCGGAACCAATCCCGTCAGCACTTGTGGAGTAACGACTGCAAACGACTCTCCGCCTGTAATGTTTTCCAAATTCTTCTTTGTGAGTGTTTGTACTTCCTGAGTTTCTCCAAGGATGGAGTGACCTTCTTTCAAGAGCGCAGAAAATTTCTCTTCCTCTTCTCGACGTGCTTTGTCTTCCCTTATCCGCAATTCCGTTTGCTGCCTGTCATGCTCATCTCGATCTTTGTACACCGCTCTCATTTCAACAATGAACAGCGCAAAGGCGATCATGACATAAACCACCCTCTCACCGTGGCTAAAGTGGTCGGCTCTAACGGTCATGATGACCGCCACTACGCCTAAAAATCCAATGGCAACGGTCGGAATCAGAGGCCACCATTGGAAGCAAAATAGACAAGCCAGAATCATGACAGCTTGGGGATAAAGACCCCATCGGGTGTAGTGGGAGTGGGGTACGGGATATAAAGCGAAAGATCGTCCCTGCACCCAGATCACGTGAAGGCTGTGTGTGATTGCTTGTCTGAACTGACCCAACTGCTGACGCAATTTGTCGATGATATTCTTGATGGGTAAAAAGGTACGCTTGACCGAAAAATGACACAAGGCGACCTTTCGGCTAGGTTTTACGTACCCTAAGAATCGCAACAAGGGAACGCCCCTTTAGGAGCCGTTACCTGATGTGACCTTGGGTATAAGCCGGGCAGGGCCGATACCGCCGCGCAATGAAAAAGGCCCGCCGGAAAGCGGGCCGGGGGAAACGGCAGTTTGGGGTTAGGCGGTGACCGGCTCCACCGGCTTGACCGGAGCCTTCGGTTTCCGCACCTTCGACTTCTTCTTGGCAGCCTGCCGCTTGACCCACGCTTCGGAGTTTTTGCGGTTGGCCGCGTTATGAACCGGGCAGTAAGATCTGGGCTTTCCGTCCGGCGCTTTCTTCGGTTTGATCTTGCAGCCGGGCCTGACGCATAACCCGGCTCGTTTCCTATTCTGGTACCCGGTAATATTTTCTTTCGGCATGATTTCCCTCCCGACACCACTAGCGCTCTGTTCCCGCAGGAAGTCAACTCGGCTGGTGGTAGAATCGCGCCGATGGCGAGAACCAAAGATGAGATGATTCCTATTCTCTTCCGCTATTTCATGGCGGCGAGTTTGATGAGGCAGGACTTCTACAAACACTTGAAGGAGGAGCCGAGGATAAGAGGTAAAGACGAAGCCGTAGACGCGGCGATGTTCTTAGTAAGCAAGGGCGGCATCCACATGTGCCTGTGGTATGGGATGCTCTACGTCGTCATCGAGGGATGGCTGGAAGCGAAGCTATCAGACCCGGAGATCGACCGTTTGCTGGCTTCACCGAACGTCGAATTTCTGAAGCGGTTTCGCAACGGAATGTTTCACTTCCAAAAAGATCAATGGCTAAGCCCGAAACTCTCTGACTTCATGGACCCCAAACTCGGCAGCGTCGACTGGGTCCGGTCTCTTACGAGTGAATTCCGACGATTCCTGATGGCAGAAATGAATCGAATCAGCGGGAAGCCTGCCACACCGTAGCTTGCTCGCGCCGAAAACCTGTCACTGTTCAAGAAACAGGCGGCCATGTATCATTCCGCCTTGGCCGCCCTCATCCTTCCCGAACCTATCGACGCGAACGGTTTCAACCCGCGCGCGAAGATTCCCTTCGGCGTCACCACCGACCACGTGCGCGCCGCCATGCAGGACTTCATTGACTTTATGGATGTCGTTGACACCGAGCTCCACGCGAAGGGAATGGCCAGCTTAGAGAACACGATGATGCAGGCGAACTTCAGCAGCTTGGTTGGTGAGATGATGGGCGCCCGCATTCCGAAGTACTGCGCGACAGTAGTCAAGAACCGCTATCACAACGGGCACCCGGATGTTTTACCTGCAGGGAGATACCCGAACGACGCGGCGAAGCACGCAGGCAGCGATGGAATCGAAATCAAAGCCTCACGGTATCTATCGGGCTGGCAGGGCCACAACGTCGAAGATGTATGGCTGATGGTGTTTGTTTTTCAAAGCGGGCGCATCGGCCCAAAGGTTAAGGAAACGCGGGCGTTCAAGTTCCTGATTGTAGCGGGGGCAATGCTTACGAAATCCGACTGGAGCTTCTCGGACCGCAAAGAAACAAGCCGCAGGACAATCACCGCCAGCGTATTGGAAAGTGGAGCCGACAAGATGATGGCGAACTGGATATACAAGAGTGCGGAGCTACGCCAAGGCAAAAGTTAACTGGTCACGCGGGGCGACGACCAGTGTGAGTTTCTCGATGGATTGAGGAGCCGCTTCGAAGTACTGGCGGTTCTTTTCGACGCCGACGCAATGCAGGCCCACGGCGTTGGCCGCAGCGACGGTGGAGCCGGAGCCCATAAACGGGTCAAGCACCACTCCCTTTCCCAGCGGCAGGACGGCGTAGACAAGTTCGCGCAGAAGCGCTTGCGGTTTTAAGCTTGGGTGCGATGCGCGTCTTCGCTCCTCGCGTGGCGTCCGACCAACCTCAACAAGATCAGAAAACGGTAGACCTTCCGGCAGCCGACGCAGCCCGCCTGTTTCAAACTGGCGGAGGCAATCACTGACCTTCATGCGCGCGGGCAGTGGCTTGCGAAGAATGCCCCACGGTTCATAGCAGCCGCGCGGTAGGGAGCACACGTCGGGAAACTCCTCCTCCGCGTTCTTGGGCCGGTCACCGCCGCGCAGCGTTTGGACGACGCGAATCAGCTGACCCCGGAACTCCAAGCCGCCCGCGACGAGGGCACTATAGACCATCTGGCACATGAAGGAGTTGCAGGCAATGAAAACGTGGCCGCCCGGTCGGAGAACGCGAATCGCGACCTTGGCCCACTCGGTGAAGAAGCGAAAAACCTGTGCGCGCTCCTTCGCGTTCAGCGCTGTGAAGCGGGGAAGCGGCTGACGCAAGGAGCCATCGAAGGAAGGAGGAATGCGCCAGATACCGCCGTTGCCGTTGGCTCGCTTTTCCAGCTGGTCGAACTCGTACTCCTTGACGCCATAGGGAGGGTCAGTGACAATCCCGTGGATTGAATCTGCCGGAGCGCGGCCCATCCATTCGAAGCAATCCGCGTGAACGATGAGGGATTTCCCGACCGGCGTGTGCTCGTAGTTGAGGGCGAACCTTGCAAGCGACATCTGGGTTTTTCGTGAGTATAACTCACCGCTGCCGACACCACGGTAACTTTCCCGTTTCGGGGCGCGCGCTTAAAAAGTAGGCAGGAGGGCGCGAATGACGATATTCGTCGGGCGAACGTTGGATGCGCTTCGCGCCCGTGGAGCCTGTTGCTTCCCCGGCTGTAGCGGAAGTGCCGAACACTGGCACCACGTCGTCTATCGCCCGGAGGAAGTCATCAAGCCGTTATGCAGCTTGCATCACAAAGAAATCACCATGCTGAACGGCCAGCAGTCCAGAAAGTATGGGTACTACCAGCTTTCAAACAATTTTCGTTGGCGGATTTGGTACCAGTGGCTTGAAGGAAAATTGAAACCGCGCCGCACAGCGAAGGCTTTGGAGTATGTCGAAGAGTGGGACCGCGTGCCGACGCCATTGCCTGATTCGATAGCGCGACCCGCAGAGCAAGCGCCAAACAAGAAACCAGATAAGCCGACCCGGCGGAAGAAGAAGCAGTCCAACGTCACACGCCTCGGGAAAAAGCGCGGCAGAAAATGACGGAGGATTACACAAGACTTTTTTGCCGAGTGCAAACGAGCACGAAGGTTAGCCATAGTGCGGCCTCCTTCTTCATTTTGGGACGCTGAAAATAGCGAGGCGTTTCTCGCCCATATTGATGGTTTCCAACAACGTGCCTACAAAGATTCTTTTGTCGCCTTTCAGGACGGCAAGTCTCCATCCCTTGCCCTTCGTCATTCTGTCACCGCGCTTAGCCTTCTTGCCCATGATCTGAATTTGATCTGCCATTGAGAGTTCCTCCGTGAAAAGTATTTGATCGGGGCCGACGAACTAGGGGAAGACTGAAATTATCTCACAGGGAGCCATGTAAAGGCACCGGGGGGAAGTCAACGCGCTGGCAACTGGTGCCTTAAGAACGGTAAACTCCGGGCATGGCGCG
>Ga0181536_10007470_pt1 | contig 10735 bp, 7 predicted proteins | sample PEATcosm2014_Bin_41_FD_121105 | JGI IMG/M metagenome (GOLD analysis project Ga0181536, IMG submission 121105) | Peatland microbial communities from MTU Mesocosm Facility, Houghton, MI, USA - PEATcosm2014_Bin17_60_metaG | ecosystem: Environmental > Terrestrial > Soil > Wetlands > Peat | place...
CCGATCGTCCTGCCGAAAAATTCCACAGCCCTGTTCCTGCTCGTCAGGATTCGCGACGAGGCCCATCGGTTCGCCATCGCCTACAACCGCGAACTCAGGCGCCGCGCGCGGCTGCGCTCGGTCCTCGACGATATCGACGGCGTCGGCCCGGTGCGGCGGCGCGCGATGCTCCGTCATTTTGGAAGTCTCAAACGGATTCGCGAGGCGACTACCGACGAGATTGCGACGGTCAAGGGGCTCAATCGCGAACTCGCCGCCGAGATTCGCCGCCATCTCGACCAGATGACGGCGCTGCTCGACCTCGAAGAATCCGGCGACGGCGCGGACCAGCCGCCGGCTGCGCCCACTGTATCCGCTATCGTCGCAAATAATGCCACCGCTTCAGTCAACGACACCCGCGCCGGCGATTGACGCGAAAGTTCCCCAGAGCACACATCGTCGGTCGCGCTGCCTGCCTGTCTCGGCGCATAATCTGCGAGTCAACATCGGCCTCGCGCCGCCGCTGATGCACAAAGGAGTGCGTGCCTATCGCTGCGGGAGCACGTTCCGTAAATCGCGCCGCGATCCGGCCTGTCGAAGTCGGCTCGATCAGGCCCCGCGAGAGTTTACCTCCGATCCCCCAGTTCAGCCTGCTCGAACGGATTGCGCCGATCTACGCCGTCGCAATCTCCGTGGCCGTGGGCGACGCGCTTGGCAATCTTCACCTTACGATTCCAATCCCGCTTGCGGTTGCGCTCGGCGCCCTGGCGCTCGGCGCATTTCTCGCCGCTCGACCGACGCTTGGCCTTGCCGCGGCGTACTTGGCGTTGGCCGTGGCCGCGGCGGCCGCCGTTGCCAGCGTGCTTGATCCGCCGCGCACGCCCAATGGCATCGTCGCGATGGCGGACGGTTCGCGCGTCACCGTCGAGGGACGTCTGTATCGCGAGATGGAACGCGAGGCTTACGGCGAGCGGCTGTACCTTGCGGTGAAGCGCGCCGCCGCTGGTGGCGGCGCGATGCGGCCGTCGAGCGGCAATGTCCGAATCGCGGTGCTCGGCGGCGGGGTCTTTAAGCTGGGCGACGAGATCAGGCTGAGCGCGCGAATTCATTTTCCGCGCAACTACGGCAATCCCGGTGAATTCGACTACGCGGGACAGATGGCGCGCGATCGCATCGACGCGACGATGACCGCGCCGAAAGGTGCGCTGGGCTCGGCGGCATTTCAAATCGTCTTGCATCGTTCGAGCTTTCCCTCAAGCCAGATTGAATCGATAAGGGCGCACATCGGCGAGTTCTTCGATCGCAACCTCGCCTATCCTGAAAACGCCGAGATGCGTGCGCTGGTGATCGGCGATCGCGGCGAAATCGGCGAGCCGCTGCGCAATACCTTCGCGCGCACCGGAATGGCCCATCTGCTGGTTATCTCAGGACTGCATCTGAGCCTCGTCGCCGCCGCGGTCTTCGCCGTGGTCCGGCTTGCGATGATGCTGTTCCCGGCGCTGGCGAACCGCGGCTACGCCAACAAGGTGGCCGCGATCGCCGCGATGCTCGCGGTATGCGCGTACGCCTCGATCGCCGGGCATCACGTCTCCACGATCCGCGCGCTGGTGATGGTGCTTGCGTACATGCTGGCCGTCGCGATCGACCGTTCGCGCGAGGCGATCGCGTCGCTGGCCCTTGCCGCAATCGTGATCTGCGTCGCGCTTCCCGGTTCGACCGCCGATGTCGGATTTCAGCTCTCGTTTGCGTCGGTGATTGCGATTCTGCTCGGGATGCGCCGCTTTGCCGCCTGGTTCGCGCGCCGCACGCGCATCGCGAGGCTCCCCGGCGAGCCCTCGTCGCCGCGATCGCGGTTTCTCGAAGCCCCGGCCGGCTATCTCGCGGTCTCGTTCTGGGCGATGCTCGGGACGGCTCCGCTCACCGCGTTGCACTTCAACCAGTTTGCCGTGGTCGGCATGGTCGCCAACGCTGTGGTGGTGCCGATCATGGCATTCGCCGCCACCATCAGCGGGCTGGTTGCCGCCGCATTGAGTTTCTTTTCCGAGCCTGCGGCGCGCCCGATTCTGCTATTCGGCGCGCACGCGCTGGCGGCCGGCAACTGGCTGGCCGCCTGGTTCGTCGATTGGCCGTTGGCATGGTTCCGCATCTTCACCCCGACCATTCTCGAACTGGCAATAGTTTATGGATTGCTGATGATTTGGTTACTCGCCCCGCTTGCCGGATCCGTAACGGTGAAGCGATCGCGCGACGATGCAACTCGCGGATACGTTCTCGGCGATCGTTTGCGCCAGCTCAGGTTCGGATGGCATGCGCGATGCGCCATTGCGCTCGGATTTGTTTTGATCGCTGACGCGGGATTCTGGACTTACGACCGCTTCTTCAATCCCGATCTGCGCGTGACCTTCCTCTCGGTGGGGCAGGGCGACGGCGCGGTGGTGCGATTTCCCGGCTCGCGCGTGATGGTGATCGACGGCGGCAGCTCCTACGGCGGCTTCGACGCGGGCGAGCGAATCGTCGCCGCATACTTATGGTCGCAAAAAATCATGCGCGTCGATTACCTTGCGCTGAGTCATCCCGACCTCGACCATTTCGGCGGTCTGGATTTTATCGCGATGAACTTCGCGCCGCGGGCGCTCTGGACCACGGAAGTGACGAGCGCGGACCTAAGTTACGCGCGCCTGACAGGCGACCTCGAGCGCGCCAAAATTCCGATGGTGCAGGTGGGCGCGACGGCGCCGGTCGCGGCGATCGGAGGCGTCGCGATTTCGTCGCTCAACGGGAGCACCGGCGCCCCGAGGACCCACAACGACAGTTCGATGGTGTTGCGGTTCAGCTTCGGCCAATCCGCATTGCTGTTCACCGGCGACCTCGAGTCGGCCGGCGAACGCGCGATGATCGACAACCGTGCCGATCTTCGCGCGACGATCCTCAAGGTGCCGCATCATGGCAGCGCGAGTTCCTCTACCCAGGAATTCATCGCGGCCGTGCATCCGGGGGCTGCGGTCATCTCGGACGGATATTTGAATCATTTCAATTTTCCGTCCGCCGCGGTTGTCCAGCGTTACCTCGAAGCGGGCGCCATCCTGATGCGCACCGACCTCGACGGCGCCGTGATGGTCGATGCGACGCCGAATCGGATGACCGTGCGAACTTTCCGGGCGCACTCCGGCGATCCAATCCACCTCACCCCGTAACCGCACCGCGACGAAAGTACAGCTTTCTTACATCTAGGCGGGCTCTGAAAGTTATAAGCTTACAGTAGGTAGGTAAAACTTGCTGTTTGCTTTATCTATTGGGCTTTTTTGCGCGTTATCGCTCGTTTAGACTTGCTTTTTGCGACGCTCAGCGTAAATTATGCACTGTTATGAAAGCGAATTTACAAGGTCATATGGCCGTAACTACAGAGGAAGGGAGCGACTTCCTCGATCAGATTCGAAACGACCGCCATCTCATCGAGCGCCTCAAGATAACCCCGGAGGAGCTCGAAGCGTTGTCGAAATGCTCGCTGTTCGGAACCCTGACCTGCAAGCAGGACATGCTCTTCATCCTGCGCCAGATTCGCGAGGCGAGCGGCCGCCCGGCGGCGGGCGGTCCCCTCGATCAGACGCCGCTGTTCGCTCAGCCGCCTGCGCCCGCGGAGCAGGAGGAGGATCCCGTCCCCCCGCACTGCCGCCGGATCGCGGTCTCTCTCGATAGCGTCCCCGCGCCGCAGCGCTCCAGCGCTCTTTTCTGGACGATGGTCGTGGTCGCGGGCGTGGCCTTCAATTTCCTGATCGCACTCTCGTTCTGGCGCGGTGGCTTCATGACCAGGGTCGGAATGTTAACCGCTCAGGCTCGTCCTTCGGCTGCGTGGTACGGCAATCTCGACCGGCCCGACATTCTGTTCCTGGGCGAAGTTCTGTTCGTGGTCGGTGCCGCGGTGATGATTTACCTCAGATCGCGCAGAGCTTACCGCCGCTTCAGAGTCCGGCCGGGCCGAGGCTCGCGCTAGCCAGTCCGCCCGCCCGTGTCATTCTGAGCGTAGCGAAGAATCCCGGATCCTTCCTGGCGTCTCTCTGCTAGGAGAGCCTTGCCTAACCCGGCGAGGCTTCTGTTTCCTCGTCCTATTAGGGCGAGAATGAAGGTTCGGAAAGCGCCGGGTAATAAGTTATATTCCGCCCCGGCGCCGGATTATCCGTCTGCCGCAATCCTCAAGGAGTTCGTACCATGCCCAAGCCAGCGAAGAAGAACCAAGAGCCCTCCGGACCATTCGGAGATATGTTCCCCTATCGCGAAACCTTCGAGACCTTCCACGAGCTGCCCAGCAAGGGACGCCCGCCCGAGGAGGTCATGCGCAAGTTGCGCAAAATCGCCCACCTGGAGGACGCGCGCTGGCAGACCGGCCAGATCTCTGGCACCTACTTCCACGGCGGGATGGAGCACTATGCCTTCCTGAACCGCGTGTTTGCGCTCTTCTCGCACGTCAACCTGCTGCACCGCGACATGTGCCCGAGCGGCACCAAGTTCGAGGGCGAGATAATCGCGATGACCGCGCGAATGCTGGGCGCGGAGCTGGCGCGCGAGAAGGACCCGCAGGCCGACGTGTGTGGGGCGATCACTTCGGGTGGCACCGAGAGCGTGATCCTGCCGATGCTGGCGTATCGGGAGAAGGCCAAGGCCGAGCGCGGGATCACGGCGCCCGAGATGGTGGTGCCGGAGACGGCTCATCCGGCGTTTTCCAAGGGCGCGCACTTTTTCGGCATCAAGCTGATTCGCGTGCCGGTCGGAGCCGATTACCTGGCCGACGTGGACGCGATGCGCCAGGCGATCGGGCCCAACACTATCGCGATCGCAGGCTCGGCGGCGAATTTCCCGCACGGGCTGATCGATCCGATCGAGAAGTTGTCCGCTCTCGCGCTCGAAGCCGGGGTCGGGCTGCACGTCGATAGCTGCTTCGGCGGGTTCATCCTGCCGTGGATCGCAAAGCTTGGCTATGACGTTCCGGTGTTCGACTTCCGCCTGCCGGGCGTCACCTCGATGTCCTGCGATACGCACAAATGGGCCTACGGGCTCAAGGGCGCGTCGGTTATTCTCTATCGCAATCGCGCGTTGCGCCGGCACATGTACTTCACGATGAACGATTGGCAGGGCGGCTTGTACGCGGCGCCCACGGTGGCGGGCACCCGCTCGCTGGGAATCGCCGCATCGACTTGGGCGGCGATGGTCACGCTCGGCGAGGAGGGCTACCTGAAGGCGACTCGCCGCATCATGAAGGCGGCGGACACGATCAAGTCGGGAATCGCAAAAATCCCGGAGCTCAAGATTATCGGCAAGCCGACCTACTGTATCGGGATTACGTCGGACAAGCTGGACATCCGCCACGTCAACGATTTCATCGCGGAGCGTGGATGGCGCGTCAACGGGCTGCAGCGGCCCGCGGGCTTTCATATGTGCGTCACCTTGCTCCAGACAACTCCGGGATTGGCGGCGCGCTTCGTCAGGGACCTCAAGGCCGGGGTCGAGTACGCGAAGAATCCGCCGGCGACGCCCGCGCGCAGCGGCGCGATGTACGCCGGCAGCGCGTCCTCGCTCGATCCATTAATGGTGAATGAACTGATGCTGGCGTATCTCGACGCAAGCACCGAAGTCCCATAACCGCCCCGCGCCGACGGGGAAAACGGCCTATGCCGGCGCTGGACGTTTAATGCGAACCGGCGGCTTCGTATCCGGGTTGCGCAGTGCAAGGAACAGGCGTTCTCCCTTCCAGGAGAGTTTTGTATAACCGGGTGCTCGAACTGAAGCGATACGCGCTGGCGCGCTTTTATTTGTGTCATTCTGAGCGAAGCGAAGAAACCCGAATCTTTCTCGGCGCAAGACACTTCGACTTCACTGAGGCCACGCGGAGCCGAGTTGCTCCGAATTCAATACGCAGTTACGCAAAGGCGATTATCCCGCTCTTGACACCCATACTGTCATCCGGCAGAATCGGAAGGGACAGGTCGGCGTTCCATTTCTAATGGGGCTGGCGCTCGTGCTGGCCCTAGAATTCATAATCCAGTTCGGAATCGTGAGTAGTAACGAATCGCCGCGTAGGGCGGTCGAACCGGCGACAAAAGGCGGTCTTGTGATCACGGCCGAGGTTATCGCTATAGAAAACATAACCGAAAGCCCAGATCGCGAGGGTGCCCGCGATCATCCCTTCTAGATGCGCGGGAGTGAGCGCGTGATGGAGTCGCTGGTAAACGGGCGTAGTCTGGCTTCCGGCCTCCAAGAATTTCCCTTTCCCGAACATGAAGTCGTGTGGCCCTTTATACGGCTCAGCAATGGTGCGGAAGTCCCCAAAGTTTTTGACTTCATTAAATTCCACAACCTCAAAGCTGGAAACAGCAACAGTAAAGTTACCCGCCTTAATAGTAGCTCGATCATTTCCGATATTGGTCATGGACAAGCCTACTTCGATCGGTTCGTTCATTTGAATGTTGCCAACCAAAACGAACGCTCCAAATCTCAGTCTAGGTCCATGAGCCAAAATCCGCTGCGCTTCATAGGTGCGCCATTGCAGGCGACCGACACAAACCAGAACGCCAGTAAAAACTGCGACAAGGATTGCGGAGATTCCGGCGATGGCGTCCCGGTGTCTTGTCCAAAAGCCTTCGGCACCTGTGGAACTTTCTCTGGAGACATAATTGAAGTTGCCGTAGTAATTATAGGTTTCGGGCTTACCGCGATCAGTGGGGGTGTCGCGACGTATTTCAGTCTGCGGTCGTGGTATTGGAGTGCTTGTGGTGTTCTTATCTTGGGCGTTTGTTGCGCTATTCTTTCTCTGATTTGGGGCGTCTGCGTTCCCGCTTCTTGCGGCGCTTAGGAGTAAGACCGATGCGATCGGGATCAGCGGAAACAATTTTTTTAATCGCATCTTCAAAACTCAACGGGTGCAACGATAGGCGTTTTGCATACGTTTTTGGCATGGCATCACGCTCAAAGGCAATCGATATTGACCGCCCCTGTCCACAGTTAATTTGCTGGCATTCAGCTTCCGCTGAGGTTTCCGCCAGCGGGGTTGCCTCAGCATCCTGCTATGATCTCCCTGAAAATATCAGGATTGTTGCGATTGTTGTATCGGAACGAAAATTCATTCAGATACAGCGGCAGATAATCCTTGCTTACTTTGTGATAGGTGCCAACGATTCCGCGCTTGAGCAGGCTCCAAAAGCCCTCAATCGTGTTCGTATGGATTGCTCCCACAACATATTGCTTGTCGGCGTGATGCACCACTTGATGAGGATAGCTATTGTCCAGACCGCCGTAGCCGTAGGCTTCATCGGTCGCAAGCAGGCTGACTGTTTGGGAAACGGCATCGCGCACGAATCTATCGAGAGTCGGCTTGTCTGTATGCTCGATCATCCTGCAAACGACGTTGCCTTTGCGCGAGATCGCGCCGATAACGGGAATCTTCCCGCTACCATGCGGGCCGTGAGTGTTCGGTTCCTTTTTGTCCCAATGCTTATTTTTGTTCTTCCCGCCAAGGAAGGTTTCGTCCACTTCGACTTCGCCGGTGAGAGGCAGTACGTCACCCTGCATAGCCGCTCGAATCCGATGCGTCATGTACCACGCGGTCTTGTAAGAGCCGGATCGAATCTGCCGATGAATCTGCAAACTACTCATGCCCTTCTTGGACTGGCCGAGCAGATAGATCACCTGAAACCAAGTGCTGAGCGGGTAGTTGGTGTTCTCGAACACCGTCTTGGTGATGACGCTGAATCGATAGCCGTTGCGCCCGCCGCAGTCTTTGTTTTTGCAAACCCAATGGAAGGGCCGCGATGCGAGCGTATAGACTTTCTTGCTGTGGCATCGCGGGCATTCCACGCCGTTGGGCCAGCGTTGATCGCGCAAGAATGTTTTGCACGCATCTTCGCTGGAAAACTTCTTGACGATTTCCGCGAGCGTAATGTTCGGCTGCGTGGTGAGCGGCTTGGACTGTTTCGTTTTGCTCATATTAAAAACAATAGCGCAAATCGCGCCGGGTGTCAAGAGCGGGATAATCGCCTACGCAAAACTCTTCTAAAGCGGATTGAGGATAAGTACCAAAACTGGTACTATCCTCCGTCTCAAGCGTTTGCCTGCGTCCTTCTACCGCTCCGATAAAGGACGCTGGGGTTTCAAGGAGCAGGCCAGTCAAACCCAAAGGCTCGATGCACTCGCGCATCACAACGCCGCCGGGATGGGGTGGTTTCTTCATCGGCATGGCTCAAGTCCTCTTTCAGTGATAATCGACGTAATCAACCTCCAGCGCGTCCCGGTCCTAACAGTCGTTCAGCGCGCCCTCTTTTCTTTTATTAATACTGGCCTCCCGTGCCCACGGGGGCTACCCGTGCCCACGGCTCCTGATACTGGCCGGCCCGTGCCAACGGGGTCGACCGCGCCATCGCTCTACGCTACAAATGGAGCCGGATGGATCTCGAACTCACTCAGGCGCAACGCGGCGCCCGCGACGTCGCCCGCCGCTTCGCCCGCGAAAAGCTAGGCCCGATCGGCGTCGAGGCCGACCGCTCGCATCGCTATCCCGCCGAGGCGATCGACGAACTCGCCCGGCTTGGGATGCTCGGCATATTCCTCCCCGAACAATACGGCGGCGCGGGCCTCGACCACGTTGCCTATTCGCTCGTGCTCGAGGAACTGGCGGTCGAATGCGCTTCGACTGCGGTCATAATGTCGGCGCACTGTTCGCTGGCGTCGTGGCCGATTCTCGGACTCGGCACCGCGAAGCAAAAGAGTCATTTTCTGCCCAAGATGGCGACCGGCAAATGGCTCGGATGCTTCGCCCTGACCGAACCGGAGGCCGGCTCCGACGCCGCGGGTCAGAAGACGCGCGCGGTGCTCGACGGCGACTCGTACGTTATCAACGGGACCAAGAATTTCATCACCAATGCGCCGAATTCGAAGGTCGCAATCGTCTTTGCGATGACCCAGCCCGACAAGGGCCATCGCGGAATCAGCGCGTTCGCCGTCGAGACCGACACTCCCGGATGGGCCGTCACCCGGGTCGAAGACAAAATGGGAATCCACGGCGCGCAGTCCGCGCAGTTGAGCTTTTCCGATATGCGCGTGCCCCGCGGCAATCTGCTGCTCGAGGAAGGGCAGGGGTTCAAGGTCGCGATGAAAACGCTCGACGGCGGCCGGATCGGGATCGCCTCCCAGGCGCTCGGAATCGCGCGCGCGTCGCTCGAGGCGTCGCTGAAATACGCCAGCGAGCGCCAGGCGTTCGGCAATCCGATCGCGCATTACCAGGCAATTCAGTGGAAGCTCGCCGACATGGCGGTCGAGATCGACGCCGCCCGCCTGCTGACCCATCGCGCTGCCACGCTCAAAGATCGCGGCGAGCCGTGCACCACGCAATCCGCGATGGCGAAGCTGTTCGCCGCTGAAACCGCGATGAAATCCGCTACCGAGGCGATCCAGATTCATGGCGGCTACGGCTACACCACGGAGTTCAAAGTCGAGCGCTATTTCCGCGACGCCAAGATCACCGAGATTTACGAAGGAACGTCGGAGATTCAGCGCCTGGTAATCGCCACCAGCGTGCTCGAAAACCGGTGAAGGTCGCACGGTGGGCAGCAAAAAGAAATGGCTTGAGACGACCTACCGCCAGGCGAGCGAGCGCCCGGTCCGTTTCTCGACCGTGTCCGACATGGAACTCGACCCGCTCTACACCCCCGGCGACGTAACCGGCTCCTACGACGACGCGATCGGCAACCCCGGCGAGTTTCCGTACACACGCGGTGTGTACGGCTCGATGTATCGCGGACGGTTTTGGACAATGCGCCAGTTCGCCGGCTTCGGCCTCGCCGAGGACACCAACGCGCGGTTCCACTTCCTGCTTTCCCAGGGCCAGGACGGGCTTTCCACCGCCTTCGACATGCCGACCCTGATGGGCTACGACGCCGACCACGAACGCGCACTCGGTGAAGTGGGGCGCGAGGGCGTCTCGGTCTCCACGGTTCACGACATGGCGGCGTTGTTCGATCGAATTCCGCTCGACCGGGTCACCACCTCGATGACGGTGAATTGTTCGGCGTCGATCCTGCTAGCGATGTACCTGGTGGTGGCCGAGCGCAACGGAGTCCCGTGGGAGCGCGTCGGCGGAACCATCCAGAACGACATGCTCAAGGAGTTCATCGCGCAGAAGGAATGGATTTGCCCGCCGCGCCCAGCGCTAAGAATCGTCGCCGACATGATCGAGTTCTGCGCGCGCAAGGTTCCGCGCTGGCATCCCGTGTCGATCTCCGGCTACCACATCCGCGAGGCCGGCTCGACCGCCGTGCAGGAGCTGGCGTTCACCATCGCCGACGGCATCTGCTACGTCGATGAAGTGATCAAACGCGGGATCGGCGTCGACGAGTTCGCGCCGCGCCTATCGTTCTTCTGGAATCTGCACAACGATTTTCTCGAAGAGGTCGCCAAGCTGCGCGCCGCGCGCCGGATGTGGGCGCGAATCATGAAGGATCGCTTCGGCGCCAAAAATCCGAAATCGATGATGCTGCGCACGCACGCGCAAACCGCGGGAGCGTCGCTGACCGCGCAGCAACCGATCAATAACGTGGTTCGCGTGGCGATTCAGGCGCTGGCCGGAGTGCTGGGCGGAGTCCAGTCGCTGCACACCAATTCGATGGACGAGACGCTCGCGCTGCCGACCGAACAGGCGGTGACGGTCGCGCTGCGCACGCAACAAGTCATCGCCGAAGAGACCGGCGTGACCAACACGATCGATCCGTTCGGC
>Ga0181536_10007471_pt1 | contig 10734 bp, 10 predicted proteins | sample PEATcosm2014_Bin_41_FD_121105 | JGI IMG/M metagenome (GOLD analysis project Ga0181536, IMG submission 121105) | Peatland microbial communities from MTU Mesocosm Facility, Houghton, MI, USA - PEATcosm2014_Bin17_60_metaG | ecosystem: Environmental > Terrestrial > Soil > Wetlands > Peat | place...
GCCCTGGCGATGCGAGGCATCGTGGGACCATGCGCTGGTTCCATTCAGGCTGCCGATGCCGCGGGAGTTGAAATTGTACCGGTGAATGAAGCTGTTATTGACCATAATGTTGTGGCCGCCCCAGCCGAAACCCCAACCCCAGCCGCCCCAGCCGCCCCAGCCGCCGCCAAAATAGAATCCCATCGGGATGCCCATTCCAAATCCCCAGTAACCGCCCCCTACGAACGGAGGGTAAAACCAACTCGCATAGGGATAATAAAGGGGCGGGCCCCAGAAGTAGGCAGGATCGTAATTGGGCAGGTACATCATTTGCGGATTAGCCGGCTCGATCACGATTTCGGGTTGCCCGTTGTCGCTGGTGGTGGTCACGGTTTGCTGAGGCGTCGAAGACAATTTCCCGGCCTGCTGCGCCTTGGCCCGCATGCGCTGTACGGCGTCCATCACGTCGGCCTGCTGACTCAGAAACGCGTTTCCAAGATTGGTGGTCCACGTAATGTCCTGGTTCAACCGTTTGACAAGGTCCGGAAAGACCACTAAGGCCTGTATGCTCGGGTCCCAGTTTTGCTGCTGGGCCGCTTGGGTCAGGGCGGCGCCGGTGAGGCCCGGGTTTCGCTGGAGCCACTGCAAGGCTTGAACCAGTTCGAGCGGATAGGTGGACGCCACCAGGATCTGGCTGACCAGCGGATCCGGGTAGAGTGCGACGGGCGCCACCAGATCGTCGAGTTGATCGGGCGTCAGCGTCTGGCCGGGAGGGGGAAGCTCCGGAGGCTGTTGGGCCAGCAGTAGTCCGCCCATCGGTACAAGAAGCAGCGCGGCACAGAGAACGGCCCGCATTGGGAAAGAGAATAAATAGAAGCGTTTCATGGATTTCGGTCCTTTCGGGCGTGCCATCACCGGGGGAGATTTTCTCCGCGCGCCCGCAATTCATGCGCGGCCTGGAACCAGTCTTCTTCCGGAGATCCCTCCGGACAGCCTCGGGCTTGCCATAGGCCATAGGCCAGCGCGGCGATTTCCTCGTGCCCAAAGATGGCGATGCCGTGTTCATTCACCGCTTCCCGATGCGCCTGCTCGGTATGCTGGTGAGCTTTTTGGGAGTACTCAAGAGCTTCCCTGGAGAGCTCTTTCCCGGTCTGGTGATCTTGTTTTTCATGAGCTTCCGCGGCGCGACGATGAGCGTGGGCGGCACTATCGTGCAACTCGGCGGCTCGTTGATGATTCTCGTAGTGCGATCCGTGGTTATAGCGAGTAGACATTAGAGAGGCCTCATTTGTCCCGACTTGTTGTGAGCTTCCCGGGCCAGCTTGTAAGCGTGATCCGAGTACTCCAGCGCTCGTTGCGCATGCCAGCTTCCGGCCACGCCGTCCCCTTTTTCGTTATGCTCGGCGGCGGTACGATGGGCCTGCGCTGCCAGGTCGTGCAGTTCGGCGGCTTTTCGGTGTTCCTCGTGCATGGCGATTCCTCCTGTGGACGGGTACCCGACTCTCCCTCAGAATGAGCAATCGGGTTGCCGATTCCAGGCGCCAACGAATCGTCAACTGTGGAATGACGGACCGTGCGGATTTTGCATTCGCGATGGCAGATTCTGCACGTTCACGGCTTCGCCGGCAGAGCGATCCCCGCCTTGGCCAGAGCGCGTTCGAGCATCTTGACGGCGCGGACCTCCGGCACATTTCGCGCAATGGAGATTTCCGATGCGAGCATGTGGCGCGCGCGGTCGAACAGCCCCTTCTCGTGAAACGAGAGCGGCTTGCCGATTTGAATCTGCAAGAGGCTCTTGAAGACCTCCGCGGCTTGGAGAAGATCGCCGCTTTGCATCTTCTCGCGATTCTGCTTCAAGCGCACTTTCCAATCGGGGCTGATGGCGCACCAGCCATTGGAGAGGAAGGAAAGGATGCGCGAAATCTCCCGGTCTTTGGTAACTCTCCGCAGTCCGACGTTGGACGCGTTGGAAAACGGCACCAACACCGTCATGCCGCCCAATCCGAAGCGAAGCAGATAGAACTTTTCGTACGCGGAGCCAAAGGAGCGCGAACTGATATTCTCGATGGTCCCAACACCCTGGTTGGGATACACCACTTTTTCACCGATCCGAAAGGTCATCGGAGGTCCCCCACAAACCACCGCTCTCAGGTGTTGCCACGGAGTGCGCGTAACAACTTCTTGCATGGTACGCGTTGGAGAATGCGCGTGTCAACCGGTAGGGGCCGGGCAGGCCCGGCCCCTACGCGCTTTCGGCCTTTTCGCCTTCCACGGGCAGACCGCGTTCCGCCAGCAGCAATCGCCGGAGGGACCGCAGATCGTTCAGGATTCTGCGGCTGGATGTGATGTGGAGATTCAGCTTGGCCAGGTTATAGGAAACCAGGAGCAGCGCCTCCTTGCGGCGGATTGCGCCTTCGTGCTCCGCGGCCGCAATTTCCGCCTCCACATCGCGCCGGGCTTCGTCCAAGGCTTCGGCGAGCATAGCCACATACTCGTGAGAACCCTCGATACTGTCAAACGGCGTCTCGGCTTTGTCGCTCACAACACGCCTTTCCGACCGCCTACCCCGGGGGTGGTCCTGCACAAACTCAAGTGTTCCCCTATTCTCGCACAAATCGGAGGGAGTGGGCGGCGAGGGATATACTGGCTTGGGAGGCCACTATTCTTACGATGCGATCCATCCACGGCTCGATAGCCATACTTTCGCTCGTTGCGCTGTCAGCGGGCGCTCAAAACAATAGCGGCGCCTCCACGGCCATTCCCCATCTTCGGAAACAGGGCACCGCCACGCAGTTGATGGTCGACGGCAAGCCGTTTCTGATGCTGGCGGGAGAGCTGCGCAACTCCAGTTCCTCCAGTTCCGAGTTCCTGAAGCCGATCTGGCCGCGGATGGTGGCCATGCACCTCAACACCGTCCTGAGCGCCGTCCAGTGGGAGCTGCTCGAACCGCAAGAGGGCAAATTCGACTTTTCACTGGTGGACAGCCAGATCCGGGACGCACAAACTTACAATCTGCGGCTCGTTTTTCTATGGTTCGGAAGCTGGAAGAACGGAGTATCCAGCTACATCCCGGCGTGGGTGAAAACCAACCAGGAGCGGTTTCCACGGGTCCAGGATAAGGACCGCAAAGGCATCGAGACCCTCTCCACATTGAGCGCGGCGAACCGCGATGCCGATGCGCGCGCTTTTGCCGCCCTCATGCGGCACATCAAGGAAGTGGACACCTATCACCGGGTCGTCATGATGCAGGTGGAAAACGAAGTGGGCGTCCTGGGCGACTCGCGGGATAGGTGCGAGGCGGCCAATAAGGCTTTCGCGGCACCCGTGCCCAAAGAGCTGCTGGATTATATCGGCAGCCACAAGGACACTCTGCATCCGCTGCTCCGCAAGGCGTGGGAAGCGGCCGGTTCCAAGACATCCGGAACCTGGGAAGAGGTTTTCGGCAAATCCCCGTACACGGATGAGATCTTCATGGCGTGGAACTATGCGAGTTACATGAACCGGGTGGCGGCGGCGGGCAAGGCCGAATACGCGCTGCCCATGTACGTGAACACCTGGTGCTCGATGCCCGCGCCGGACCGTGGGCCTGGGACGTACCCCAGCGGCGGCCCCGAGCCTCAAGTGCAGAACATCTGGAAAGCCGCGGCGCCGGCCATCGATATCCGCTCGCCGGATTTGTACTCGCCGAATTTCCCGGCGTGGGTCGAGTGGTACCGGGAATCCTACGCTCCAGACGACCCGCTATTCATCCCCGAGACGGATGGCACCACGGGCGCATACCACGTCTTCTACGCTTTGGGGCAGCACGACGCCATGGGCTTCACGCCGTTTGCGATCGACGAACTGGGCCTGGCGCCGCCATCGCCTACGGCCACCGAGCCGGCGGACCTGCCGATAGCGCGGAGCTACGCCACGCTCACGCAACTTGCCCCGGTGATTCTGGAGAACCAGGGCAAGGGCAAGATAGCCGGCGTGGTGGTGACGGAGGGCGAGCCGCCGCGGAAGATCGCGCTGGGCGGCTATACCCTGGAAGTGAGCTATGCGCGGAGCAGGATGCCGCCGCCAGTGCCTCCGGCTCATAGCGGCGCTCTCTTCATCGCCCTGGGGCCGGATGAGTACCTGGCGGCAGGCAGCGGACCGGTGAGCGTCACATTTTCTCCGAACACGCTGGGGGCGCCGATTGCCGGCATCCTCTCCATCGACGAAGGCACCTACGTGGATGGCCGCTGGGTTCCGGGACGCAGGCTGAACGGCGACGAGAACGGCCAGGGGAAGTTCTTGCGGCTCGGCGGCGGCAACAGCCGCAACGGCAGCATCCAGCGAGTGAAGCTCTATCGCTACCGCTGACGGCGCGCGACTGGAAAGTGGCAGGCACGCAGTCCCTTGTGGTGCGGGCCCGTCTTGACATTGCTAATGAATTAGTACTACAAGGTTGGCATGTGTGCTCCGGTTGGTCGCGCCACCTATGCCGGCCTGGTGTTGTTGGCGTGTTTCCTCAGCCGCGCGGCGGATCGACAGGATGATCCCGCGGCCGCCATGCAAACGCTCATCGAGGCCGGCGACGCCGGCTACCTGCGCGGAGACTACGAAGCCGGACGCCAGGCGTTTGAAAAGGCCTGGCAACTTGCCCAGGACACCTCGCCCGACAACCCCGTCCGCTACGATATTCTGAAGCGCCTCGTCTCCGTTCGCACAGCCTCGGGAGCGTTCGCGGACGCCGACCAGTATCTGCAACTGGCCATCGACTGGCGTGAAAACACGTTCGGCGAGAACGATCCCAAGATCGCCGACGACCTGCTGGTATCCGCGGCTCTCTGCCGTGGCATGAAGAATTACGACCGGGCCGGCACCATCCTGAACCGCGTCCTTGCCATGCACGTGCGCAATGTGGGTTTCGACAGCACCGCCGTGGCGGACGATTTCAGCCGCATGGCTCAGGTCGATCTGGATCGGAAGGATCTGCCGATGGCCGCGAGCTCGCTCAACGCCGCCCTGGCGATCCGCAAGAAGCTGGCCGGCCCGCTGGACGTCTCGCTGGTCCCCGATCTCGATCGCCTCGGCGAGGTTTCGACTACCATGCGCCGTTACGACAAGGCCGAAGAAGCGTTCCGCCGCGCCCTGGTCATTCGCGAGACCCTGTACGGCAAGGAGCACGCCGACCTGCTGGCCACCATCGACGGCTTGGCGTACGCCCTTTTCGGCCAGAAGAAGTACGACGAAGCCGAGCCGCTGTACCAAAGGCTGATCCCGCTGTGGGTCGAGTCGGTGGGCGGCGAGCATCCCATGGTGGCCATCGCGCTGGATAAAGTGGCCGCCTTTTACGCCGACCAGAAGAAATACGATCAGGCCAAGGAAGCCGCCGGCCGGGCCAACGCCATCCGCGCCTACTGTCTCGCCACCGGGCTGGCCCAACAGGCTGCCGAGCAGCTCGCCGAGCGCAACAAGGCGGGCGCCGTAGCTCTCTACAGGCGGGCGCTGGCGGTGCTCGATCCGCCCAGCCCGGTCTACCAGGAGCTGCGCGCAACCATCGAGGGGATGCTGAAACTCCTCGATCCTCCCAAGACACAGCCCCGAAAAGCCGCGCCGCCCCACAAGGCAGAGTGACCGGCGCGGTACAATAACCGCTTCGGGAGGATGGTATTGTGACAGAACTCATCGTTCACCCCACCGCGAAGTTCATCAAGGCAGGCGCAATCCTGGCAGCCATCGTGGTTCTGGGGTTGGAAATCGCGTACCTGGCAAAATGGCGCCACAACGAGGCGCTGACCTGGGTGCCAATCGTCGCTCCGCTGGTGCTGCTGTGGCCGGCCGAGCGCTGGCTTCGCCGCCGTTTTACCAAGGCGGTGTTTACCGCCGACCACCGGCTGCGCTATGAAGTCGGAATCACCTCCAAAGCCACGCGCAACATTCAGCTTTACAAGGTGCAAGATGTGCGGGTGGACCAGCGGCTGGCACAGCGGTTGTGGAAGGTGGGCGATCTCTCCATCGAGACGGCGGGCGAGGCCAGCCGCCTGACGATCCACAACGTGGACGACCCGCAGGCGCTGGCGGACGACATCATGAGCCGGGCGCAGACGGGATCCACCGGCGTGTGAGCGGAAAGCTGAGTGGCAAGACCGCGGTGATTACCGGCGCTGCCGACGGAAAGGCGACAGCCGGCCCGGCGGATGTGACCAGCGAGGACCAGGTGCGCCGCTCATGACTCTATTACCGGAAAAATCGACGCTGCTGTTGCCCTTTAGGGAAGCCGCGCCGGCGAGCGCGCAGCCGCTGCGGGTGGGGGTGGTCCTCGACCGCAGTCACCCTTCACCGTGGGTGGATGCCCTGATCTCGTTTCTGAGACAGCTTCCGGGAACCGACGTTCGCCTTCTCACTCTCACTAGCCGGCCTCTGGCGGCATCGAAGCGGCCCTCATGGTTGACGGATCGCCTTTACTCCGCGAGTCAAGCGAGATTCGATCCGTTCGGGGATCTTGCCGCCGGCGGCACCGGATCTGTAAGTCCAGAGTCTGTCGAAGGACTCCGGACCGCGGGTTGCGGGGTACTCGTCTGGCTGGCAGCCTGCAAAGATCCCAAGGTGGATGTCGGCGGCGTGGCGAAGCACGGAGCTTTGACTGTCCGCCTGGGGGAGCAAGATCGGATCATCCCCTTCTGGGAGGAGGTGGCCAACAGCCAAACGACCTCGACTGTCACCATTTACTGGCACGAATCCTCGTTGGCGCATGGCCGGGCGGTTCGAAAAGCGGAAACCTCCACTGTGCAAGGGCTCTACTTGACTCTGAACGCCGAGGAGCCTCTGGTCGCGGCCATTCGGATGCTGGCCGGCTTGTGCTTGGAGATCCAGCAGGGAGGCCGGCAGTGCGAGGAGAGGTTCCGCGGTTTTGCGAATGAGCCGATGGGAGAGGCCGCTCCCGCGGATTACCCGACGACCTTCGAGGCGGGGCGATTCGTCGTAAGGAAACTGGCGCGGAGCGCGCAACTGCGCTGGAAGGCGCGCGGCAAAGAACCCAAGTGGTTCGTCGCGATGCGGCGGAACTCGGGCGGTTCGATCACCGATCCGGACCGGATGGATTTGACCGGGTTCGGAGAAGTCCCGCTTCCTCGGGGGAGCGATCAGATGGCCGACCCTTTTCTGTGGGAAGCCGAAGGGCGCAGTTACCTGCTGTTTGAGGAGGTGCGCGCGGGATCGTCGCGGGGCCGGTTGGGGTGCGTCGAGGTGTCCGAGAATGGCTCCTGCTCGGAAATGAAGATCATCCTTCAACGGGACTACCATCTTTCGTACCCTTGTGTCGTGCCGGCGAACGGCGAGTTGTTTCTTCTCCCCGAGGCTGCTGAGGCCGGCCGGGTGGATCTCTACCGCTTCTCTCGCTTCCCGTGGGAAGTCGAGCTGGTCGCGCCGCTGGTCGAGGGGCTGGCGCTGGTTGACACGACGCCCATTTTTCTTGACGGCCGCTGGTACTTCTTCACGACTACGGTGGAACCCTTCATGGAGACTCTTCTTTTCCGGGCGGACCGCCTGGACGGCGCTTGGAATCTGCATCCTGGCAGTCCTATTTCCGGTTCGGTGAGAAACAGCCGTTCCGCCGGGAATCTCTTTTGGAGGAATGGGCGGCTCTACCGGCCCACTCAAGACTGCTCGGTACGCTACGGTTATGCCATCCAGGTGAACGAGGTCACCCGGTTGACGCCGACCGAGTTTGAGGAGCGCCCGGTGAATTGGATTCCGCCAGCGTGGAACCCAGGGTTGCTGGGCACCCATACCTGGAACGAGTCAAGCCGGCTCGAGGTGCTGGATGGCATTCGGTTGCAAGCGGCTCCCGTGTCCCCAGCGGTTGTCCTCCGATGACTGCGCTACAATCGTTCGGAGGCTCTTTTGGCAGCACCTTCATCCACCAACTCCCTATCTGGCAGGCCCAATCCTCAACGGGCCCAGAAAGACTGGCCTCCAGTAGTTGTCGCCAGCGTTCATCAGACCGGCCTCAATCTCATGCGGGATTTGATCCGACGTGGCGTGCGCACCGTGGGCGTGGACTGCGTACCTGAACACGATGGTTTCCGATCGGTATACGGTAAGTCCTATTTGTGTCCCGACCCGGATATCCACCCCGAGCAGTGGGTGGCGTTTATGGAATCGTTGTCGAAGGATCTCGGGGCGAGGCCGGTCATTATTCCAGCCGCGGACCAATTTGTCACAGCGCTCGGACGCCATGCCGATCGACTACAGAACGCCTACATCTTTTCGAGAGCGGCTGTCTCTGTGCAGGCCGCACTGGCGACGAAAGAACAGCAGTACGAGCTGGCCCGCAAACACGGATTTCCGTGCCCCCACATGGCGTACGTTCAGTCTCTCGACGAGCTTCGGCATTTCATGGCGAATGCCCAATTCCCGTGCCTGCTGAAGCCGCGGCACCAACGCGAGTGGGAGAGCCTCCCGGAAGGCAACCCCTTGCGCGGCAGGAAGTTGGTCTCCGCCAGTTCCGTTGAAGACCTGGTCCGCTATTACGGCATGACCGCGCCCTATCGGCCGGAGGTTGTCGCGCAAGAGGTGATCGCAGGACCCGATGATGCCAAGTACTGCTATCTTTCCGTCTACGGCAGCAGAGGCGAGCGATTAGCTTACTGCGTGGTTCGCGAGTTCCGCGCCGATCTGATATATTTTGGATCCGCCGGCGTAGTAGAGCCCGTTGTGGACGATGAAATTCAGAGCCTCTGCGACGATTTTCTGCGGGGCATCCACTATGTCGGTCTGTGCGAAATTGAAGTCAAGCGCGATATTCGCGACGGCAAGGTTCGACTCGTCGAGGTAAACCCTCGATTCAGCGTCACCGGCGACTGTGCGATCTACACAGGTATCGAGGTCGGATGGCTACATTACCTTGACCTGATCGGCCAGTCAGTTGCGCCGGTCGAGACGACACGCTTGAACTTCCGGCACATCGTATTACGCCGCGAAGCTGGCGCGTTTCCCCAGTACCTGAGTGCGGGATTGACGGGCTGGAGAGAATGGTTCCGGGCATACCGTCCACCGGTGGAGTTCTATGATTTTGATATCCGCGACTGGCGAATTGCACTCAGCACGATCTGGTTTTGCGCGAGATCCTTTGCGGGCGGGATGCTTCGGCATTGGAAGTTGAGGGCCTGAACAGCACCCTGTGCGCGGTCCCGGCAATCCACTGCGATTCTGGTCGATGATCGCTATGGTTGAAGTCCGAACTCATGGAAAGAAGGAATACTGAAATGCGCAGGACATTCGCGTTCTTGCTGGCCCTCGCCCTGGCCACGGCGGTGGGAAGCGCACAGAGCAGGTCGTCCAAGACTCTGGACATATACTTCATCGACACCGAGGGCGGGCACTCGACGCTGTATGTCGCCCCCACCGGCGAGTCGCTCCTCATGGATACCGGCAGCCCCGGCGGCCGCGATGTAGCCCGCATTATGGCCGTCATTCAAGCGGCCGGCGTGAAGCAGATCGACCACATGGTACTGACGCACTACCACGGGGACCATGTGGGCGGCCTGGAGGAATTGGCCACGCGGATTCCGATGGTGCAGTTCATCGATCATGGCCCCACCTCGGAGCCGAAAGAGCAGGTGCCGGGATTCCAGAACATGTACGCCGCGCTGTACGCCAAGGCCAAACACATGGTAGCTCAGCCCGGCGACACGATTCCGTTCGACGGTGTGACGGTGGCGGTGGTGACGTCCAACGGCGAGGTGCTGAAGACGCCGCTTCCCGGGGGCGGCAGACCCAACCCGGCTTGCGCCGGCTTTGTGCCGCGGGATGAATCGCGCGTGGACCCCGATAACCCCATGTCGGTGGGCCTGGTATTCACCTACGGCAAGTTCCGTACGATCAATCTGGGCGACTTCACCTGGAACAAGGAACAGGAGTTGATGTGCCCAAATAACCCGATTGGGAAGGTGGATCTTTACCTCACGTCGCATCACGGAATCGACCAATCTGGCTCGGCCGCGCTGGTGCACGGCTTACAGCCGCGAGTGGCGATCATGCACAACGGCACGCGCAAGGGCGGCGCCATTCAAACCATGCAGATCCTGCACACGTCGCCGGGCCTCGAAGACATTTGGCAGCTCCACTGGGCGTACGCGGCCGGGCTGGAGCATAATACGCCGGCGCTGTTCATCGCCAACATGGAAGACAATCAGACCATGGCGAACGTTCTGCTGAATCCTCCGCCTACATTCGGACAGCCAGGCGCTGGCAGACCAGGCCCGGGAGGACCGCCGCCGCAGGGCGGCCGGCCCGGTGGTGGCCCAGGCGGAGGCCGCGGAGATCACACGGGTCCGGCATTCTGGATCAAGGTGTCCGCGGAACAGGACGGAACGTTCAGCGTGACGAACACGCGCAACAACTTCACCAAGACGTACGCAGCGCGGAAGTAGGGGGTTTTATTTAAAACCATCCAAACACAGTCTGCGCCGGGATGGGCCTGTTGGTCGCCCGTGAGGCACATGCTGGCGTCTCAGTGAAAGGCATTCGGTGAGAAGATGTCGACGACGAACAGGAAGACCGTATCCCTGGTTCTCGGAAGCGGCGGCGCTCGAGGTTTGGCGCACATTGGCGTCATTCATTGGCTCGAAGAAAGTGATTTCAAGATCAAGTCGATAGTCGGCTGCTCGATCGGCGCAGTTATCGGGGGCATATACGCTGCCGGGAAACTGGATGAGTATGAGCAATGGGTGCGTTCCTTGACGAAAGTCGACATCGTCACGCTGCTCGATCTTTCGTGGGAGA
>Ga0181536_10007472_pt1 | contig 10733 bp, 7 predicted proteins | sample PEATcosm2014_Bin_41_FD_121105 | JGI IMG/M metagenome (GOLD analysis project Ga0181536, IMG submission 121105) | Peatland microbial communities from MTU Mesocosm Facility, Houghton, MI, USA - PEATcosm2014_Bin17_60_metaG | ecosystem: Environmental > Terrestrial > Soil > Wetlands > Peat | place...
CCGAGATGCTCCTCAACGCGCTGGCGTCCCTGCGCCTGCTGGTCAAGCGGGAGGAGATCTTCCAAAACTCGCCGGCGGCGGCGCGCTACTTCACCGCCGGATCGCGCGACAATGCGCGGCCCGCCCTGCTGCACACGGCGCACTTGTGGCAGCGCTGGTCGACGCTCACCGAATGCGTTCGCGCCGGCAGCGCCGTGGCGCGCGACGAAATCGCCGCCCGCGGCCCGGAATGGACCGAGGCCTTCATCGCCGCCATGCACCGCAACGCCTCGGAGCGCGCCCCCCTGGTGGTGCGCGCGGTGGGCGCGGAGAACGTTCACCGCATGCTGGATGTGGGCGGAGGGTCGGGCGCTTATTCGATTGCTTTCGCGCAAGCGAACGGCGCATTGCGGGCCGACATCCTGGACCTCGCCACGGTGGCCCCCATCGCGCTGCGCCACATCGAGGAGGCCGCGCTGGCGGACCGCGTTCGGATCCGCTCCGGCGATCTGCGCAGCGGCCCGCTGGGCGAAGCGTATGACCTGGTGTTTATCTCCGCCATCTGCCACATGCTCAGCCCCGAGGAGAATCTGGACTTACTGCGCCGCTGCCGCGACGCTCTGGCTTCCGGCGGCCGCATCGTAATTCAGGACTTCATTCTGGAGGCGGACAAGACGGCGCCCCGCTTCGCCGCCCTGTTCGCGCTCAACATGCTGGTGGGCACGCGCGGAGGCGCCAGTTACAGCGAGCCGGAATACACGGCCTGGCTCGGCGAGGCTGGTTTCCAGGAAATCCGCCGCGTCCGCCTGCCGGGAATTACCGGACTGATGATTGGATCGCGGGCGTAGGGCTCACGCGATTTTGCCGGCAGCGGCCTTGCGTTTGGGCAGGCTGGCAAAAACCGCGTCCCACACGGGCGTAGTGACTCCGTAACAGACCCGGTCGTCGGCGAAGTGGTGATAGTAATGATAGCGCCGCAAAGCGCGCAGAAGCGGCCCGCCGGCCGCGCGGCTGTGAATCCGCAGATGCACGAGTTCGTAAGCCAGATAACCGGCGATCACCCCCGCCACCGCCAATCCGGCCTCTATGGGCGAGCCCATCGCCAGCCAGCACAGCAGCCAGATGGCCGCTGCCATGGGCAGGGAAAGCAGGAGCGGCGCGACGATGAACTGGGGATCGCCCGGCTCCGCGTGGTGCTCCCAGTGCGGGGCAAAGCCGTGGAATGCAAACCGGTGCATCAGGTATTCGAGGGCCGTCCAAAGCAGCCAGCCGGCGATCATCGGCGGCAGGCTGAACCTGCCGGCGAAAAGCGCCGCCGCGAGGCCCGCGGCCATCAGGGGCCCAAAGACGGATAAACGGAGTGCCACGCCTTTCAGTCTGCCACAACTTCGCGGGGCGTTCGCCTGCCCTGCCTGGCTCAGCCAGGGGACACGCGAATGCCCGGCCAATTGACTATAATCGATAGCGACTGAGAAGTCGAAGGAGGGGATAGCGATGGCAGACAGTAAGTTCTTGTTGACCCTGACTCTGACCAAGCAGGGCAAAGTGAAAGGTTCGAGCACCGGAAAAGAGGGCCATTTGGATTGGTCAAAAGGCCTGGAATGTCACGGATTCAACTTCGTCTCCGTGGCGCAGATCGATCCCAATAGCGGAGCTCCTACGGGCAAGCGAAGGCACAATCCGATCACGATTCGGAGAGAGGTCGATGCGGCATCGCCTTTGCTGCTTCAGGCGTTGTGCACAAACGAAGGTTTTAAGACGGCCATCCTGGAGTTCGTCAGGCCAAGCGGAAAGGCGGCCATGTACAAAATCATCGAACTGTCCAACGGCGGCATCCTCAAGATCACGCCGGCCTGGGCGGGCGGGAAAAAGTGTGAGGACGTTACCCTGTCCTATGAAGGGATTGTGGTGAATGGAGTGCCGGACGGCATTGTGGTCGATTTTCACTAAGCCGGAGTGCGGCTTCAACTGATCACCCCTTTGCGGATGGCGTAGAGGATCAATTCCGCGCCGCTGTGCAGATTCAGCTTCTGAAAAATGTTGCTGCGGTGGGTTTCCACCGTATACAGGCTGAGGTTCAGAATGGTGGCGGCTTCCTTGTTGTTTTTGCCTTCGGCGAGGAGTTGCAGCACTTCGCGCTCGCGCGTGGTGAGGAGCTCGTAGCTGTCTTCGACGGCGCGTTCCCGCATCTGGCGCATGTAATCTTCGACCAGCATTTTGCTGATGGCGGGGCTGAAGAAGGCCTTGCCTTCGTTGACCGCATTGACCGCCGCGATGAGATCGTATTCCGCGGAATCCTTGAGCAGGTAGCCGCGGGCGCCGGCTTTGAGAGCTTTCAAAACGTAGCCTTCGTCGGCGTGCATGCTCAGGAAAACGACCGCGGTCTGCGGAAGTTTGGCGGTGATCTGGCGGGCGGCTTCGATGCCGTTGAGGCTGGGCATGGCGACGTCCATGACGATAACGTCGGGGGAATGGCGTTCGGCCAGGGCCACGGCTTCGCGGCCGTCGGCGGCGTCGGCCACCACGGTGAAGCCGCGATTGCTCTCGAGGAGAAGGCGCAGGCCTTTGCGCACTACGGTGTGGTCGTCGGCGAGCAGAATGCGAATGTTCTTCATGCAACCTCCCGGGGATGCGGCGCGGCTCTGGGCGCCAGGGGAAGGACTACGCGGATGGCGGTGCCCTGCCCCGGCTGCGATTCCACGCCGAAAGCGCCCCCCAGATGGCTGACGCGTTCCTGCATGCCGAGCAGCCCCATGCCTTTTTCCTGCACCGGGTTGAAACCCTTGCCATCGTCCTGGATGGAGAGCACAAGTTTATCGGATTCCTCGCGCACGGTGACCATGACGTTTTTCGCGCCGGCGTGCTGGACGCAGTTGTGGAGGGCTTCCTGCACCAGGCGATAGACGCAGGTTTTGTGTTCCTCGGGCAGCTCTTCGGACACGTTTTCGGCGGCCACTTTCACCCACACGCCGGTGCGCTTGGAGACTTCGCGGGCCTGCCATTGCAAGGCGGGGACCAGGCCTAGATCGTCCAGCATGGAGGGGCGCAGCAGGAGGGCCATGTTGCGCACCCCGCTGATGGAGTTCTCGACCTGCTTTTTGATTTCGTCGGCTTTGGCGGCCACGGCGGGTTTTTCGGCGGTGCGGATGAGCGTCGAGAGGTTGGCCATTTCCACCAGCACTCCGGTGAGCGCCTGGCCTACTTCGTCGTGCAGCTCGCGCGAGATGGAGCGGCGCTCGTTTTCCTGGACTTCCACCAGGCGCGCGGAGAGCTGCTTCAACTCTTCGCGGGCGTGTTCGATTTCGGTGACATCGCGGGCGGTTTCGTTTTCCAGGCCCAGAATTTTGCGAATGGTGAAAGAAGCCAGCACGAGGCCGAGCCCCACCGTGAGGCACAGGATCACCGTCAGGCGGCGGCGGAACTCGCTATAGGTGCCCTCGGCGCGCTGTTTGCCGGCGTTGAGCTGCGATTCGTTGATGGCGCCGATCTGATCGGCGATGGCCAGCATGGCCATGCGGCGGGGGAAGACTTCGTCGCGCAGAAAAATGTACCCGTCGCGGCGGCGCTGCTCGGGGCTCCACTGGAACACCGGCTCGAGAACGCTCCAGTAGCCGGCCAACTCGCTCGTCAGTACCCGGAAGGGCTGCGATTCCTGGGCGTTGACCAGCGAGCGGTAGCGGGCCAGGGCGGCATCCATATCGTTGCGGGTTTCCAGCAGGCTGTAGCGATGGCCTTCGGCTTTGCCCGATTCGGGTTCGAGGAGGTAATCGCGCACGTAGGTGCCGGAGACGTACATATCGTTGCGGATGCGTTCCAGGAGGCGGGTGCGGAGGAGAAAGTCTTCGCGGATTGCGTCGTTGGAGGTTTGGATTTCGCGCAGGGCCTGGACGCCGTCGAATTCGGCGAAGAGCATGAGAAGAAGAAGTCCGCCGAAGCCGGCCAGCAGGACCAGGCGGCTATTGACGGGAAGCGCGCGCGGGGCAAGCATCTAGTTCCATGATAGCTGTGGGGCGGCGTGTTATCCTGCCCTACGGCGCTACTGGCTCGGGTTCGCCGTCATGGCGGCCGCCAAAGCTTGCAGGCGCGGCTCGGAGCCCTTGAACAGATTGAAGGGGAACTGGCGATAGGTGAGCATCTGCTGATAGATGTAGCCTTCCGCGCTGATGTTGAGAGCCATGCCGGCGAGGTATTGCAGGCGGAGGTTGCCGTCGCGGTTGATTTCGGCGTCGCGCAGCCAGCCTCGCAGGTCCTGGTCCTGGCCGGCGTAGGTGGCGAACAGCTCGATGGCGGAAGGCAAGCCCACGTCGCGCAGGGATTGCGCCACGCGCGCGAATTCCGGGCTATCCAGCTTGCCCTGGATCTGGTCCAGATTGATAACGGTAGGTTCGGCCTGGCCCAGCAGGAAGACATCGTAGCCGCCTCCGTTCAGCTCGTTGGCCCATACCGAACCGTCGGGGAAGACGTCGAAGAAGGTGGCGAGTTCGCTCTTGACCGTGTCCAGATCGCTTTCGTAAAGCGGCACCCACTGGGTGACCACGCCGCCGGGGTTGAGGTGGTCCCTGACCATCTGAAAATACTCTTTCGAGTAAAGCGTGGCGCTGCCTTTGACCCAGGGATGAATGGGGTCGCTGGTGATGATGTCGAACTTTTCGGGAGTGGTGAGGACGAAGTGGCGCGCATCGTCGTAGTAAATCGTGGTGCGCGGATCGTGCATCACATTGTAATTCTCCTTGGCGAAGTAGCGCGTCGCGGTGGGCGGAATGAGCGGCTCCATCTCGCAGATGACGATGTGCTGGATGCCCGGATAGGTGACGAAGGAACCGGCCGTGACTCCCGCGCCGAAGCCCACCACCAGGACGCTTTTGGGATCGGGATGAATCAGCGCCGGCATGTGACCGAGCATGCGCTGCAGGCGCATATCGTAAGGCTCGGTGGAGGCTTCCACCTTGCCGCTGACGTGGAACTGCAAGGCGCCGTCGTTCCATTGCGATATGGCGATGGAAGAGTTGATGCCTTCGCCGGTGAAGAGAATCTTCGAGCTGTCGCGCGAAATCATGATGCGGCGGCCGTATGCGATTAAAAGCGGGGGCACGGGCGAAACAGCGGAGATCAGCCAGGCCACGGCGCCAAGCGATGCCACCAGCGCCGCGGTCCCGGCCATGGCGCGCGCGCGCAGCGCCAACGGAACCAGCACGAACAGGGAGCTGGCGGCGGCCAGGGCGATGAGCACCCGCTGGCAGTTGGCGGTGCCGATGGCGGGAATCAAAATCAGGCTGAAGGCCAGCGCGCCCAGGATCGCGCCGCCGGTATTGGCGGCATAGATTCCGCCCACCAGCTCGCCGGGATCGTCTTCGCGCGTGGCGACGGCCGCCAGAGCCAGCGGGAAGCTGGCGCCCCACAGCAGCGTGGCGGGAAGAATGGTCCAGAGGACGCGGATGAGATCGATCTGGAAGGTGAACCAGGGGCTGCCCGAGAGCAGCGGATTCACGGGCCACCAGGGCAGCGAATCGCTGATCATGTAGGCGGTCCATGCGATGCCGCCGGCCAGCAGAAGCTGCGAAACACCCAGGGCGGTGCGGGAGCGCAGCGAGCGCGAGAGGATGGAGCCGGCGCCGCTGCCGATGCCGATGCCCACCAGGAAAACGGCCAGGATGATGGAAAAGGTGTAGACCGTGGCGCCCAGCAGCAGCCCCATGAGGCGCGTCCAGACCACTTCCGCGCCCAGGGCGGTGGCGCCGGAAAGCGCGATCGTGACATACACCGGCCAGTGGTGCGGCAGGACCGCGGGTTTGGCCTCGGCCGGTTCGGAATCGGTGGTTCGCTCGGGCGTGCGCTTGGCCAGCGAGAAGCTGAAGAGCGCGACCGCGACATTGATGGCCGCGGCTACGAAGGTTGCGGTCGCCAGATCGAAGACGCGCAGCAGGTAGAAGCCCGCCAGCAGGCATCCAAAGACCGCGCCGGCGGTGTTGCCGCCGTACAGCAGCCCCAGCCAGGAAACGCCGCGCGGCGAAGTTTCGATCCAACGCGCGATGGCCGGCAGCGATGCGCCCATCAGGAACGTGGGCGGCAAAAGGCAGATGGCGCAGATCAGCGCGCGGAAAAGTATCGAGGGCATGCCGTGGCCCACGGCGGTGGTGTAGACGCCATCCACCAGCGGCATGCCGAAAAGGACGGCGATGCCGCAGATGGCGATGCCGATTTCGATTTTGCCGTAGACGCGCAGCGGATGGTCTTTGCGGCGCGCCAGCACGCGCGGCAGCGCCAGGCTGCCGAAACACAGCCCGCCCATGAAAGTGGCCAGCAGGACACCCAGAGAGACGGCGGTGGAACCGATCACCAGTTGCAGCAACTGGTACCAGACGATTTCGTAAATAAGGGCGGAACAACCGCTGCCGGCGAATAAAAGCAGCAGCACGGGTATGAAGCGGGACGCATCGAAGGCGGCCGGCTGTTTCAGATTTTTGACAGGCATTGCGAAGGGACCGAGCGTCGAAATGGACGGATGATCGAATGATAGCAGAAGTGGGGAAATGGCGGTCGAGAACGGGCCTATGGAAGTGGTTTCCGCGCTGCGCGCGACTCCCCTACGCATGCGCTTCGAGTTCGATCGAGCCAAGAGCCGGATCGTGAAGCGAAAGCACGGCGTCGGCCTTGCCGAAGCGCTGGAAATCTTCAATCAGGCGTACATCGTCGATAGAAAGAGCGATAATCCGGAACAGTTCCGCGCGATCGGCTTGTGCGGCGGCCGCCTCTGTTCCGTGATCTTCGAGATCCGGCACGACGCCGATGGGGAGTACTCCCGCCTGGTTACAGCCTGGAAAGCGACCAATGAGCGAGCAAAGCTATGCCGAAAACGTCTAAGACCGCATTGTCCGCCGATCAGATCGCGGAGCGAGCGTCCCGCGGCGAGGATATTTCCGGTTATCTCACCAACGAGTTTACTGTCGTGCGGCCGGTTCGCCGGGTGAATATCGACTTGACCCAGGGAATGCTGCGGGAACTGGACGAGCGTGCGGCGCGGCTGAACATCAGCCGGCAGGCCGTGATCAAGACGCTGCTCGACCGCGCTCTGGAGGAAGAGCGTACCCGGAAGGCAAGGGCGAAAAAGAACGCTAGTTGATCATGCCGGAGACCCTGAATGCCAGCGCGCGGCGCGGCTACTCCTGGAGGGCGTGGGTTGCGGAAATCCCCCGGCGGGGACTACGCCGGAAAGCGGCAATGGTAGGCGTGGATCAAGCCGTCGCCACTTTTCCGATAACGCCGTCTATCGCCCAGAACCCACGCCAAAGCTGTCCATTTGCGTAATGACCCCGGAAATTGTGTTGGCCGTAAGTCCCGAAATTTGTAGCTATGCTGTAAGTTGCTGATTATACACAGTGCTAGATCTTGAATCCCAAGAGCCATTCTAGGATTGCGTTCCTCTGAGGGCTGGACCTTCCCATCGCCTGGAGACAAAAGAATCAATTACTTACAGAATGGTCAATCGCTTAACCCGGTTTTCCGTTCGGTTGATCCCCAATACCCAACTATCTCTGTCTCGTTCGTTAGCGACCCGCGCGCAGCCGGTCGAGGATTTGCCTGACCTGCGGATCGGGCTTGATTCGCAACGCCGCCTGAAGGTGATCGATCGCCTCCGGCATTCGCCCGGGTACTTCTGACAGCGCGATCCCGAGATTGACGTGCGTTTCGGCGGAACCAGGATCGATCTTCAGCGCGGCCTCAAAATGAGGGATCGCTTCTTCCACTCGCCCGGAACTTGCCAAGGCTATGCCAAGGTTGTTGTGGGCTTCCAGATAATCCGGCTTGAGACGCAAGGCCGCCTCGTAATGTGGAATCGCGGCGTCGGTTTTCCCGCCCTTGGCTAGCACATTGGCCATATTGTATTGCAACTCGGCGCTGTTGGACTCCGCCAATCGCAGGCGTTTTCGCGCGGGCGCAAAATCCGGATCCAGGCGCAGGGCGGTCTCGTATTCGACGATCGCCTCCGGCAGGCGTCCAGGGATGCTCGCCAGGGCGATTCCCAGATTGGTGTGGGAGATCGGGGAATCCGGGTCGATTCTCAGCGCCTCTCGAAGCTCCGCGATCGCCTCCTGTAGCCGGCCCGGGATCTGGGCCAAGGCATATCCGTAGTTCGCGTGGACGCGCGCGGCATTGGGTTCGATCTGGAGCGCGGCCTGATATTGGGAAATCGCTTCGGGAAGGCGCCCCGGAATCACGGACAGCGCGAGGCCTAGATTCTGGTGCGCCAGAAAGTTCCGGTCGGTTACCTCGACGGCATGGCGGAAAAGCGTTTCACTGTTCTTCCAATACTGAACCTGAGCCTCGCACAGTGCCACCGAAACCAGACACGCCAGAGCCGCCAATCCGCCAACCGCGATCCTGGCCGACGGCCATGTGGACTGCCATCGTTTCAGGATATCCGCCGCGCCCCATGCCAGCATGATACACAGGCCGACCGACGGCAGGTAAGCAAAGCGGTCCGCGTGTGCCTGATCGCCCACTTGCACCAACCCGATCACCGGTACCAGCGTTCCCAGATACCAGCACCATCCCACCGTTAAGTAGGGACACTCGCGAAAGTACCGCACCACGGCCAAGGAAACGCCCACCAGCAAAGCGCCGGCCAAAAGCGGCTTCCAGGCCGGAATGCTCGATGGATACGGATAAAAGACGGCCAGCCCCTTGGGCCAGAACATCTGGGCGATGTAAGTCACATAGGAAACCAGAGCGTTCTCGATTCTCAATCCGACGGGGAATGTCTCGGTCGCGCGCACCGCTCCACCGCTTTGCTGAGCCCAAAAGGTGACCACGGCCGCGACGCCGGCCAGAGCGAAGAACGGTAACTTTTCCAGAAGGAGACCCTTGCTCCACACCCGCCGCAGGGGCCAGGCGTCCAGCAGAAGAAGCACGAAAGGCAGCGTGACCAGCATCGGCTTGGACATCAACCCGAGAGCGAACGCCAATAGAACGAACCCATACCGAACGAACCCGGCACGCCCCGCGCTCCGCTCTCTGGCGTAACTTACGTATCCCCACAGCGCCAGGAACCCGAAAAATGCGCTGAGAACGTCTTTTCGCTCGGCGATCCACGCCACCGATTCGACATGCAGCGGGTGCAATGCAAACAGGAACGCGACGAAGGCGCTCGGCCAGCGGTCCCCGGTGGCGAGATCGAGGAACGCAAACAACAGCAGCGCGGCGAGCGCGTGAATCAACACGTTGGTGAAATGGTGGAGTCCGCTGTTGAGACCGAACAGTTGCACATCCAGCATGTGCGAGAGCCGCGTCACCGGCAACCAGTAGGCGGTGGCATCGCCGGAAGTGAACGCCCAGGAAACGCCGTCGGCAGTGAGGCCGCGGAGCACGTGGGCGTTTTCGAAAACGTAAACGGAATCGTCGAAATTCACGAAATCGAACCGCAAGACCGGCGCATAGACCAGCACGGTGGTTAGAAAAAGGACGGAGTAGATAATCCAGCGGAAGCGGGGATCATACGGCGCCGCCGGGGCATGTGCGTGCACTCCCTGTGCGTCCACTCGAAGTCGCTTGCGTTTACCCATGCTCTTATACAGTATCTGAATCCGGGGCTTGGTGAGTATAACCGCCCAGCGAATCAGGCGGGTGCTCCGGCGGAAGAGAATGCGACGCGGCGGCCGTCGGGAACCAGACCGCGCGGCGCATCGTGCATCGCGCTCACCGCATCGAACTACGCGGGGAGTCGATGCGCAAGAACCCTCCACAACCGGAGCGCTGAAAATCGCGCTCCGGGATCTCTGCATTGCTGGGCGGGGAACGGGACTGCCGTCCCTTTCCCCGCACCGACGGGGCGCAGCGGCACGGCCAAAGTAACCTACGGCGCCGGGATCTTTCAGGGTGCTATCAGCGGGACAATGTCTTACAGGCGAGCCTGTGTCAGTTCCTCCGATAATTGTTCGGGTACCGGATCCGGCACAGGCCAGTTTACCTACACGCTGAGCGGCAACGGGACGGTCAACTTCGCTGCCGGGAATTTCATGCCCGGGTCTCCGGGACTTCCGCCGCTGGTGCTTCCGTGCGGAGCGAGCGCGGGATACGACGTTGCCACTACCGACGGCGGCGCTCCTGTGATCGTCGCGAACGATGGCTCCGCCTCCGGCGGCGCCGTCTCGCTTCCCCCCGCACCCTTCGTCTTCCCCTCCTTGATGCCCCGCGCCGACAGTAGTACTTAACAGCTCCAGACGATTCCGGACAGTTGTGGGCGAAGAGTGGGGTTTCCGGAAAGTACCCACGTCGCCGACCCCCGGCTCCGTCTACTCGTATCGCAGCGCTTCCACCGGGTCCAGCCGCGCCGCCTTATTCGCCGGCCATATCCCGAAGAACAGTCCTACCCCCACCGACACCACGATCCCCAGAACCGCGGCCCACAGCGGAACGCTGGCGGGAATGGAGGTGAACACCAGCCGGCTGATCACCGAAATCAGCCAGCCGAAAATAATTCCCGCGATGCCTCCCAGCCCCGTCAGCGCCGCCGCCTCCAGAAGAAACTGAATCAGAATGTCGACGCGGCGCGCGCCGATGGCTTTGCGGATGCCGATTTCGTGCGTGCGCTCGGTGACGCTCACCAGCATGATGTTCATTACCCCGATGCCGCCCACCAGCAGGCCGATGGAGCTGAGCACGGCCATCACCAGAAACGTGACGGCGGTGATCTGGCGAAAATCCGCCACCATCTGTTCGGCCGTGGAAAGCGCGAAGTTATCGGGCTTGGTGTAAGG
>Ga0181536_10007474_pt1 | contig 10732 bp, 9 predicted proteins | sample PEATcosm2014_Bin_41_FD_121105 | JGI IMG/M metagenome (GOLD analysis project Ga0181536, IMG submission 121105) | Peatland microbial communities from MTU Mesocosm Facility, Houghton, MI, USA - PEATcosm2014_Bin17_60_metaG | ecosystem: Environmental > Terrestrial > Soil > Wetlands > Peat | place...
AAAAGGCGTTCATCGTTATCCTCCAAGGTCACTACCTGGAAGTTTATACGATGAACGCCTCCAGACACCACCAGGGATACCAAGGGCGAAGCCCTTGACTAGCTTGCTGGCGCGGACTTCAGTTTGCGCTCGGCGAACTGAAGTTCGCCGCAGCACGCTAAAGCGTGCGCCACTGCTACAATGATGGGCTGCCGCGTAATCAAACCAAAATCCTGATCCGGGCGACCAACTGGGTGGGCGACGCCGTGATGTCGCTGCCGGCCATCCGCGCCGTGCGCGAGGCGTTTCCGGGGGCGCGTGTGACGGTGCTGGCGCGCCCGGTGGTCGCCGATCTGTACGCGCGCGAAGGTGCTGTCGACGGCGTGATGTTGTACGCGGGCGGCCGACGGCAGGTTGCCGCGGAGCTGCGCCGCGAGAGTTTCGATTGCGCGATCCTGCTGCCCAATTCCTTCGACGCCGCGCTGGCGGCATGGATGGCCCGCATTCCGCGCCGCATCGGCTACCGGCGCGACGGGCGCGGCTGGCTGCTCACGGAGGCGATTCCGCCGCCCGAGCCGGGCGAGATCCCGCGGCATGAGCGCTTCTACTATTTGGAACTGCTGCGGCGCGCAGGGATCGTCCACGAATATCCGGCATGCGTGGACATCCGGCTGGATGGCCGCGAGGAGGCGCGCGCAGCCGGTCTGGATGCTTTGCGCGCCGCGGGCGTGCCGGCGCCCGTGGTGGGCGTCAGTCCGGGCGCGGCCTATGGCGATGCCAAGCGGTGGCTTCCGGAGCGCTTCGCGGAAACGGCGGTGCTGGTGGCGCGCGCGCATGGTGCGTCGGTGGCGCTGTTCGGCGCGGCGGCCGAGCGTCCGCTGTGCGAGTCGCTGGCCGGGGCGATCCGCGCCGATGGCATAGCCGTGCAGAATTTCGCCGGCGAAACCACCTTGCGGCAATTCATCGATCTGGCCGCGGCGTGCCGCCTGTTTCTGACCAACGATTCGGGGGCCATGCACATTGCGTCGGCGCTGGGCGTGCCCACCGTGACCGTATTCGGCGCCACCGACGATACCACCACCGGACCCACGGGCGCCTGGGCGCGCGTCGTGCGCGAACAGGTGGAGTGCAGCCCGTGCCTGCTGCGCGCCTGTCCGATCGATCACCGCTGCATGACGCGCGTCACCACCGAGCGCGTGGCAGCGGTGGCGCTTGAGTTATGGGAAACTGGTGGCGTCAGCCTGTGAACACATGCGCGAGTCGATTGAACATGTACACCAGCGGCAATCCCCGTAGCAGCGGCCATATCCTTGTGGTGCGGCTGGGCGCCATGGGGGACATCGTCCACGCTCTGCCGGCAGCGGCTTCGCTCAAGCACGCCTTTCCCGGATGGCAGGTGACGTGGGTAGTGGAGCCGCGCTGGGCCCCGCTGCTCGAAGCGAATCCGTTCGTGGATCGCTTAGTGCTTCTGGATCGGCGCACGGGCGCGACCCTGGCGCGCGCCTGGCGCGAGTTGCGCGCAGAGCGTTTCGATTTCGCCGTCGATTTCCAAGGGTTGCTCAAGTCCGCGCTGGTAACCTGCGCGACGCGCACGGAACGGATTTACGGCTTCGATCGATCCGTGGCCCGGGAGCCGCTGGCCGCGATGTTCTATTCCGATAGAGTGCCGACACGATCGGTGCACCGGGTGGATCGGAATCTGGAACTGGCGGCGGCCGCCGGCGCGTCGACAGTTTTGCATTCGTTTCCCCTGCCGCCGGGCCGTGCGGAAGGGGAGTTGCCAGCGGGCGCTTTTGTCCTGGCCAGTCCGTTGGGCGGCTGGCGGGCCAAACAATGGCCGCTCGATTACTATGCGCGGCTGGCGGAGCGGCTGCGCCGCGAGGCGGGCGTCCCGCTGGTGCTGAACGGTCCGCCGGCCCAGCGGGAGGCGCTGGCTTCGGTGGCGGGCACGATGCTGCATCTGTCGTCGATCGAAGGGCTCCTCGATGCGACCCGCCGCGCCACCGCGGTGGTGGGCGTGGACAGCGGCCCTCTGCATGTGGCGGCCGCGCTGGGCAAACCCGGCGTGGCGATCTTCGGACCGACCGATCCGGCGCAGACCGGCCCGTACGGCGGCAGCTTCACGGTGCTGCGCAGCCCCAGCGCGGTCACGTCGTACAAGCGGCGGAACGAGATCGATCCCAGCATGCGCGCGGTGACGCCCGATGCGGTGTTCGACGCGCTCCAGCCGCGGCTTGCGCGGCGAACCGATCCGGCGGATTGTCTGGCTTGAGACTCGATTTTCCCAAGCCCTACGCGGATTTCGTCGCCCGCCTGCGCGTGCCGTGCGGCTTCGTGCTGGTGGCCGCGTTTGCGTGGTTTTCGAATCCGGATGCGCGCTCGCTCGCTTATGGCTTGCCGGTTTCGCTGATCGGCATGGCGGTGCGCGCGTGGGCCGCGGGCCACTTGGCGAAGAACCAGGCGCTGGCCGCGAGCGGACCCTACGCGTATACGCGCAATCCGCTCTATCTGGGAACGCTGCTGGTAGCGGCGGGCCTGGTGGTGGCCTCGCGCAGCGTGGGCCTGGGTGCGCTGTTCGCGGCGGTTTTCTTTGGCATCTATCTGCCCGTGATGCAGCTTGAGCAGCAGCACTTGCGCAGCCTGTTTCCGGAATACGACGCGTACGCCGCGCGCGTGCCCGCGCTGTTGCCCATGCTGTCCAAGCCGACCGTGGCGGGCGAGCCGCGCGCGTTCCAATGGGCGCTCTACGTGAAGAACCGCGAGTACCAGGCGGCCGCCGGCTTCCTGGCCGGCGCGCTGTTTCTCCTGTGGAAGGCGCTGCGGTGAGACCGCGACTCCGCGACTGGAGAGCCCGACTGGAGAGCCCTGTGGCGGCAAAGTGATAATGTCCCCTTTTGGGCAAAGCAGAAATGTGCTCTTGACAACCGCAAGCTTGGGGTATTCGCAGCAAGATCCGGCGCTGGCTGTCGGTGCCGCACCTGGAAGAACTGATCCGCTATCAGATCTCGAATCCCACGAAGGACGCTGGAGACTACAGTTTGATTTCGATCCAGCCGCCTGGCAGCGGCTCCTCGATCACCGCCTGGGACGCACCGTCCTGCTCACCAATCGGATGGACTGGACTGCCGAGCAGGTGGCCCTGGGCTACTCCGCGCAACAGGACGTGGAGCGAGTCTTTCGGGGCCTCAAGGATAGAGACTGGTTGGGCTGGGGACCCATGCATCACTGGACGGATCGCAAGATTCGCATCCATGCTTTCTACTGCATGCTGGGCATCTCGCTACTCCAGTACATCCACAAGCAGGCGCAGGCGGCCTGGAATGGGATCTCCATGGAGCAATTGCTGGAAGAGTTGCGCCAGATCCAGCAGTTCGTTTTGCTCTACCCGCCGCAGGGTGAGAAAGGTCCCAACCGGGTCGCCACCGTGCTTTCCAAACAGACCTTGCCCCAGCAAGCTTTGGCCACTACAAGAAAACACCGTTACCCACGCGCGCCCCAGGTTCCGAGCAAACTCCCGCTAGATCTGACGGACAGGCCAGGAGGCCTGTCCTACTCGCACCGCAGCGTGATCGCCGGGTCCACGCGCGCCGCGCCTCTTGCCGGAATGAAAGCCGCCAATATCGCAAGGGATGCCAGTCCAGTCACAGCTATAGCCAGGACCGCCGGATCGCGCGGCTGGACCGCAAACAGATAACTGCCCAGTAGCCGCCCGGTGGCGAGAGCGCCGGCCGCGCCGAGAATCAGCCCCGCGCCAATCCACGTCAGCGTCTGCTCAACTATCGTGCGGATCACTGCCGCCGCATCCGCGCCGAGCGCCATGCGAATGCCGATTTCCCGCGTGCGTTGCGACACCGCATGCGCAATGACGGCGAAGATGCCGGCCGCCGCCAGCGAAACCGCGACCGTCGCGAACACCATCAGAAGCAGCAGGACGAAACGGCGGTTGGCCACATCCTGGCCGATCAGTTGATCCATGGTGCGCACACCGGCCAGTGGCTGATTGCGGTCCACCGCCCAGATTTCCTTCCGGGCCGCACGCGCCAGCGCCACCGGATCGATGGAACTGCGCAGCAGGAAAGTGAAATCGCTGGGGGCCATCTGCGAGTAGAGCAGGAACATCTCGGGCTGGGGGTCATAGGCCAGAGACAGGTGCCGGACATCGCCCACGATGCCCACAATCTGAAACTGTTCCGGGACGAACCGCACGTCCCATCCTTGCGCCGTCCGGACGCGCACGAACCGCACAGTCTCAATCACTTTGCCAACCGGACCCTCGTGCGGCCAATAGCGCCTGGCCATCGACTGGTTAATAACGCCGACACCGTGGTCGCCGCGCGCCACGAGGCGCCCGCGGATGAGCGGGATGCCCATCGCTTCGAAATAGCCGGGAGTCACGGCCCGGAGGCCGGCCTCGCCGATCTCCTGCGCAGCGCCCGGCAGCTTGAACCCTTCCCAGATACTTTCCTTGGTCATGGGCATGACATTGATGGCCGCCGCGGCGCTGACTCCCGGCATGCTTTCGAGCCGCGCCAGCACATCGCGCACAAACTCCGCCCTTTGTGCTACCTCTGCGTAATTGTTCTCGGGCAGTTCCATGTCGATCGTGAGCAGCCCGTGAGTGTTGAACCCCGGGTCGACCGAGAGTAAACGGAAGAAGCTCTTCATCAGCAGTCCCGCCCCCGCCAACAGTACCAGCGAGAGCGCCACCTCAGCCGCGATCAGGATGCCGCGCGCCCGCTCCCCGTGCCCGCTTCGGCTGCCTAGATACCGGGTGCCCAGATCGGCGCGCGAGGCCCGCCAGGCCGGCAGTATGCCAAACACTAAAGCGGTCGCCAGCGAGAGCGCTGCGGCGAAGCCCAGGACAGTCCAGTTCAGCCCGAGGCCGCCCATGGCGAGGCGCGTGCTGAACGCCGTATGTATCGGCGCCATCCTCACCAGGAGCGGCATTCCCCAGACCGCCAGCAAGACGCCAAGCGCTCCGCCAAGGATTGAAAGCACCAGGCTCTCCACCAGGAATTGCTTCACCAGGCGAATGCGGCTGGCGCCTAGCGCCGAACGGATGGCGATCTCCCGCTGGCGCCGCACGGCTTGGCTCAACAGTAGATTGGACACGTTGGCGCAGCCGATGAGCAGCACGAAAACGACCGCGATGGTGAAAGCCCCTATCGTCTCGCGCGTCCCGGCCACCATATCTTTCAGGAGCGGCCCGACGGTGGCCCCTTCTCCGCGATTCAGGCTGGGATAAGCCCGCTCAATGGCGGCGGAGATGAGATGCAGGTCCGCTCTCGCTTGCGCCACGGTTATGCCGGGTTTGAGCCTCCCGATCACACGCAGGAAGTGCCAGCGGCGGTCGGGGTTGGGAACCAGCGGAAGGTAGATCTCCGGCTCCTCCATCATGGCGTATTGAATCGGGAAGCGGAAGTCCTTGGGAAGAACGCCGGCCAGCACGTAGGGCTTTCCATCGAGGATGAGTGTGCGGCCCACGGCCTGGCGGTCGCCGCCGAAACGCTGCATCCAGAACCCGTAGGCGAGCACCGCGTTTTGCCGGTTGGGTTCCAGCGCGCCCGCCAGCGGTGAAACGCCGAGCATGGAAAACATCGCCTGCGAGACGCCGGTGGCACGTACTCGTAACGGTTCGCCGCCGCCAGTGAGACTTGCGGAATCGTCCGTGTATGCGGCGAGGGCCTCGAAGACCCGCGTCTGTTCCTGCCAATCGCGGAACATGGGCCAGGAGGTGTTATTCGCGCGCCCCCGGCGGTCCGTGGCGTAGACGGACATCAAACGGTCCGGGTGGGGATAGGGCAGCGGACGGAGCACGACTGCATCCATCAGGCTGAAAATGGCGGTATTGGCGCCGATTCCGAGAGCCAAGGCCGCCAGCGCGGCCGCCGTAACGCCCGGGCTTCCTCGCAAGACCCGGAGCGCATGCCGAAGGTCCTGGAGCATGCTACGAGTCCAGACTAGCACGCGCGGATTGGCGATAATGATGTCAGACGATGAAAATCGCGCTGGGGCAAATCAACACCACCGTCGGCGACCTCACCGGCAATGTGGACCGCATGATCCGCGCCGCGCGCGAAGCCGCCGCGGCCGGCGCGCAGGTGGTGGTTTTCCCGGAACTCTCCGTCACCGGTTATCCGCCCCGCGACCTGGTCGAGAAGCCAACATTTGTGGAACGCTCCGGGCAGCAGTTGGAACGCCTGGCAGCCGAGACCGCGCTTCTGCCGATCGCCGTGATCGCCGGATACGTCGGCCCCTCCGCATCGCCCACCGGTAAACGCGCCACCAACAGCGCCGCCGTGCTGGCGGGCGGCAGCATCCTATTCCGGCAAACCAAGATGTTGCTGCCCACCTACGATGTGTTCGACGAGGCGCGCTACTTCGTCCCCGCCGAGCACCAGCACATTCTTCTTTTAGATGGCCGCAAAATCGCGCTCACGATCTGCGAGGATGCCTGGAACGACAAGCAGTTTTGGGATCGCCCGCTTTATCGCCGCGACCCCGTGCAGGAACTGGCGCACTCCGGCGCCGAACTGCTGATCAGCATCAACGCGTCGCCGTATCATATGGGCAAGCGCGCGCAGCGCCGCGAGATCTTCGCCGCCACGGCTTGCCGTCACGGCCTTCCGCTCGTGTATGTAAACCAGGTGGGCGGCAACGATCAACTGGTATTCGACGGCGCCAGTTTCGCTATGGACGCCACGGGACGCGTAGCCGCATCCGCCGCTTCCTTCGCCGAAGACCTGGTGCTGTTCGATGCCGATACCGGCGCGGGGGACCAACACGATAACCTGGCCGAAGAATCCGACGCAGTGTACGAAGCGCTGGTTCTGGGCACGCGCGACTACATCCGTAAGTGCGGCTTCGCACGTGTGCTCATCGGGCTGAGCGGCGGCATCGATTCTTCGCTCACGGCCGCCATCGCGGTGGATGCGCTCGGGGCGAGCAACGTCACCGGAGTGGGCATGCCCGGACCCTTTTCCTCGGAAGGCAGCATCCGCGATGCGCGCGCGCTGGCCGAGAACCTGGGCATCCGCTTCGAGATGGCGCCCATCTCGCCCATCTACGATGAGTTCCTGCGCGTGCTCGATCCGTTGTTCGCCGGCGCACGGCAGGATGTCACCGAGGAGAATCTGCAGGCCCGCTTGCGCGGCGTCACCCTGATGGCGCTCTCCAACAAATGGGGCGCGCTGGTGCTGACCACTGGGAACAAGAGCGAACTGGCCGTGGGCTACTGCACCTTGTACGGCGACATGTGCGGCGGTCTGGCGGTGATCAGCGATGTGCCCAAGACGCTGGTCTACGACCTCTCGCGCGCGGCCAACCGGCGGCGCCCCGGCGCAATCCCGGAAAGCGTGTTCGAAAAGCCACCCTCGGCTGAGTTGCGCCCCAACCAGAAGGATAGCGATTCGCTGCCACCTTACGAAATCCTGGACCAGGTATTGCGCGCCTACGTGGAAGACTACCAGGCCCCGCGGCAGATCGCGCAGGACCTTGGCCTGCCGCTCGAAACCGTGGTGGACGTGGTGAACAAAGTGGACCGCAACGAGTACAAAAGGCAGCAGGCTGCGCCGGGCCTGAAGGTCACCTCCAAGGCATTCGGCATCGGCCGGCGCTTCCCCATCGCCCAGAAGTACGCAGAGTAGGACAGGCCTCCCGGCCTGTCCGCACTGCTTAGCGCCGCTCTTCTCTGCGAGGCGCCGCGCGATGCTCCGCGTGACGTTCCACGCGCGGGCCGACCGGCCGCGCCACGGGCACCGCATACGGGTGCACGTATCTGTCGCGGTTTGCCCATGTCCGCCCCCAAGGGCGATGATCGATGATGATCTCGTGCGTGCGCCATCCCAGCACCGGACCGGCCCAGCCGAACGGTGCGAACGCCCCCACAAAGATTCCAGGTCCGAATGTGATGCCTACCCCGGCGAAGAAGCCGGGCCGCGGGGCAATAAATACAACACCTGGATTGTAGTAAGGCACGTACACGTAGCCCGGATTGATGGGCAGGATTTCGATATCTCCAGGGCCCTCAACCACCACCCGGTCTTGCGCGTTAGTCTGCAGATAGCCGTAGTCCATGGCTTTTTGGCGCATGCGTTGCACCGCGTCCATAACGTCGGGACGCTGGCTCAGGACGGCATTGCCGAGCGCTTGCGTCCAGCCGGGATCCCTGGCCATCGTGTCGAGCACGGACGGAAACGGGATCAGCGCCAGCACGCTGGGGTCGAACGGAAGATTGTCCTCATACATGGCTCTGGACAATTCATCGCCGCGCAGGTAACTGTGCTGGTTCGCCCAGGTGGCTGCGTCGGTGATCTCGTTCCAGTAAGTGGATCCCGTGAGAACCTGGGCCAGCAGCGGGTCTGGATAGAGCGCGATGCGCTCCACCAAGTTATCCAGTTGCTGTGGTCCGAGCAGAGGCGGCGGCTGCTGTGGGTAACCCTGCGGCGGCGGATACCCCGGCTGTTGCGGAGGAGGGGGCGGAGCTTGCGCCAGCACCGCAACACACAAAACAACCGCAATTGCACTGGCCCACAGAACAGTTTTCATCGACATAGATTGGTGCTCCTCCTGTTTCGCACGATCCTACCGCCAGCGTCCCCAACCGCGGCCCCACCCGCGCCCCCAATAGAACCCAATGCTCGGCCCCCAATAGTAAGGGTACCCATACAAATAAGAATATGGATACGGATACGGGTTGGCATACGGATACGGGTTGGCATACGGATACGGGTAGTTGTAGCCGTAGTACGCTCCATTGGGCGGTCTGGTGCGATTCTGCACATCATACGGCCGCTCGTAATCGTTCGGGGTCACCCAGCGGAACGCTTGCGGCGCCGCCTCGGTGGAAACCGTAACGGGAGCTTCGACCCGGAATGTGAGAATCTGCTCCGGATAAAGATAGGTCGGGCGGCCCCGTGTCACCAGCACGCCAACGATTCCAACGAAAGCACCCGCGCCGGCGCCAATCGCCGCGCCAGTGCCCCAACCGGCAGCCGCGCCGATCATCGCACCAGTCGCGGTAGTCGCGCCCACCGCGCCCACATCGCGGCCCACCGAAGTCGGCCCATTCTTGCTAAACAGTTGCGTTTGGATCGGCACGGGCTGCCCATCCGACAGGGTGAGGTCCGTCAATTGAACCGCTAAGCGCGAGACGCCTTCCACGCGCCCCGCTTTCTTGGCTTCCGTCACCTTTCCCCCTACGGTCTGTCCGCGATCTGCAACCACTACGCCATCCACCACGACGGGCTTCGCCAATGTGGCGGCAAAGCCGTCCCCAACCTTGTTGCGGTCGGACGACAGGCCCTGATTCAGACGCACGGTGATGTAAGTGCCGGGCTTGATCGTCAACTTCGCTGGAATCGCATCGCGATTGTAATGGGCCGCTGGCGGCGCACCCTGGGAATAATTCGGGTCCATGGTGGTGCGCGGAGCAGGCTCGGCCGGCGGCGCCGCCTCGGCTGGCGCAGTTGCTTTCGCAGGCGGAGTTGCTTGCGTGGACTGGGCAGGCGCCGGATCCTGGGCTTTGCGCCATTGGCCAGTGGCTGGAGCGCTCTGCTGTTGATTATCGGCCGGTGGCGGCCCCGCAGGCTGGTCTTGCGCGAAGATCGCGCCCGATCCAACCAGGAAACTGAGTGCGACAGAGCAGACGGCAGTACGAACCGGGCTCATGGAATTGGTCTTCATATATAGCTGCCTCACAACTGACGACGGGCTGTCACATGCATCCGTTTCGCCAATCCAAAAACGCCGCTAAGTATATGAAACGGTGAGACCAAACATCCATATTTTGTGGCCGCAATGCACCGCTGCTGGTGGATTTCAGCCACTAGAAACCGGAAGTCTTCAGTGATAGTCTAAAGAGCAGGTGAGTTATGAGAAAAACACTCATTATGTTGGCATGTTTGCTGGTGGCTAGTGTGGCTTTCGCCGCATCGGGCCACGGCGGCGGCGGTGGTCACGGAGGTTTCGGCGGTGGCGGTCACGCCGCGATGGGCGGCGGCGGCCACGGCTTTAGCGGCGGTGCCGCTAGAGGATACAGCTATGCTGGCCGCGGATACGGCGGCTACGGTGCCTATCGCGGCGGCTATCGCGGCGGCTATGGGTACGGCGGCTATGGCTATCGCGGCGGCTATGGCTATCGCGGCGGCTACGGCTATCGCGGCGGCTATGGGTATGGTGGTTGGGGCTGGGGCCTCGGCTTTTGGCCGGGATACTACGGCTACGGGTATCCCTACTATAACGGATACTACGATCCGTATTACGCCCCTGATCCGTACGATTATCCTTACCCGTCCGTGTATGCGAACCCATATCCGGCCTATGGATATTATCCGAACGCGTACGTCTATCCCGGGCCCGGTGTGGGTGTATTCGTGGGTGTCGCGGACGGCGGGTGGCATCATTTCGGCGTGCGCCGCTAAGTGGCGCAAGATTTAGCGTGCCGCGGCGCGGAACTGTCGGCTGAAGCCGACCGCGGGCACGCCGAAGCGGGTGCGCGACGCAAAAGTGGAGAGTCCCGCCACGCGACTGAGCCGATGGATCGCATCGCCCTTGGTTTTATTTATCCGCATCTGCGTGCATCTGCGTTCATCTGCGGCCAGATACGCTTTTCTGGGGCGCAACGGGAACGTCAAAACCCGATATTGGCCGGTAGAGTAGGACGGAGAGCAACAGAGGAATCTGCCGGCTCACCGTCCCCTCGTCGAACCGGACGTGCGGATTTCCCGCATCCGGCTCTCCTGAAAACCTTGGT
>Ga0181536_10007477_pt1 | contig 10728 bp, 8 predicted proteins | sample PEATcosm2014_Bin_41_FD_121105 | JGI IMG/M metagenome (GOLD analysis project Ga0181536, IMG submission 121105) | Peatland microbial communities from MTU Mesocosm Facility, Houghton, MI, USA - PEATcosm2014_Bin17_60_metaG | ecosystem: Environmental > Terrestrial > Soil > Wetlands > Peat | place...
AGAAAACCCCCATTTTACGGGCACTTCAGAGGATCGCCTCCCAAGACGAGTTACCATGCCTCGGCAACCAACTGAATCTGTTCAGCTTATAGCCGGACAGCAGTGCTCTATTTTATACTCCTCGCTCCATGCGTCAGGAGGGTTCAGAAGTATGTGGCCAACGCCATCTGGTAGGAGTATGCGATCGAAGTAATGCCAAGCATGACGAAACAATACATCGACATAGCTACGACGACATGCAGGATTTGGGCATACAAGGTCATCGTCAAGCCTAAGCCCAGTGCCAGCCACGAGGTTAACCCCCTTCGGTGGCGGCACAACGGATACTGACCATTGCTCAGCAACATCATGAAGTTCGTGGAGCGTCGACCGTTTGGAAAGCAAGATTGCGGCATCTGCTGAGGTTCTAACCTTCCGAGATTCTAGCCATGTGAACAACCAATATGGGTTAGATTCATGGGTCGACACATTCAAATGCATTTCAACCTTCCAGCGCACTACAGTAGCTCCTGAGACTCGAAAATAATGTTGAATCCGACACAATTATGCGCTTTGCGAACAATTCTCGGCAAGTAGCTGTAAGAACTTCATAGTTCCATATTTCGGCGTGTGGCGGGCAAAGCGGAGACCGGAACGCGGGCGTCTGACACGGCGCTTTTGCTGTTCGTACCTTCGATGGGCGAGAATAAGACAGTCGCCATGCCGCATACCTCTCGCATTATCGCGCACCCCTTCACCGACGTACCCGGCGCGCTGGCCGAGATTCGCGCCGGCCGCATGGTGGTTGTGGTGGACGACGAGGACCGCGAGAACGAGGGCGACCTGACGCTGGCCGCCGAGTTTGTCACTCCGGAAGCCATCAACTTCATGGCCAAATTCGGCCGCGGCCTGATCTGCCTGACGCTGACCGAGGAGCGCGCCGATTATCTGCGTCTGTTTCCCATGACGCAGCAGAATTCCTCGCGATTTGGCACGGCGTTTACCGAGACCATCGAGGCGCGCGAAGGAGTCACCACCGGGATTTCAGCGGCGGACCGGGCGCACACCATCCGCACGGCGATCACGCAGGGTTCGACGGCGGCGGACTTGGCCCGCCCCGGTCACATCTTTCCGTTGCGCGCCCGCCGGGGCGGCGTTCTGGTGCGCGCGGGGCAAACCGAAGCCTCGGTCGATCTGGCGCGTATGGCTGGACTCAATCCCTCCGGCGTGATCTGTGAGATCATGCGCGACGACGGAGAGATGGCCCGCATTCCAGACCTGATCCCTTTCTGCAAGGAACACGGGCTGCTGATTCTTACCGTAGCCGAGCTGATCCGCTACCGGCTGCGCCATGAGCGCTATATCGTTCGCGTCGGCGAGAGCCGCATCCAGACTCGCCACGGCGAGTTTCGCATGATCGCCTATGAGAGCGAGGTCAACGGAGGCGAGAGCCATATCGCGCTGGTGCGCGGCGACCTTTGTCCCGGCTGTCCGGCATTCAATAGCGGCCCCGCGGTCGGCGGGGATCTGGCGGTATCCAGCGTTGCGCAGCAGTTGCGGCCTCCGTGCGAGCACGCCGTGCTGGTTCGCGTCCACACTCGATGCACGGCGGGCGACGTCTTTGCCGCCGACTGCCGCTGCCGCGAGACCCTCGACCATTCGATGCGCATGATCGCCGAGGAGGGCTGCGGCGCGGTGCTCTATCTGCACAACACCTCGCGCGGCTTCGAGATCGACCGCGCTCCGGTGGCCGCGATAGCCGGCTTCGATTCCGGCGGCGCGGCGGCTCTGCCTTTGGCGCTGGAAACGGGCGATGCACACCTCGTCCTGCACCAGGAACTGCGCGCGCGCGAAGGTTCGCAGGCCCGCACCGGGCGCATTCTCCGCGCTATCGGCCTGGGCGGCCAGATATTGTCCGACCTGGGCATTCAGCGCATCCGCCTGCTATCGAATACGCCCATGCACATTCCGGCGCTGGAGGGTTTCGGTCTGGAGATTGTCGAGCAGGTTGCGATCCCGGTGGATGAGTGCAGCCGGGTTGGGTAGGCGCAGCGGGTTACAAATTCTTCTTACTTTCATCGAATATTGAGCCTCACCTGCAAAAGTGGTCAATATTGACCACCGGACGCCGGAAAATGCCTGTAAATTAGAAAATTGTTTCCCCGGAAGAATCTTGATTCATAACCAAACTGGAGCGCATCTCTGCTTTTGATTCGTCCGATTTCGAGGACGCTCTGTGGGACCACCGTACTCAAACGAGGAAAGGTTGGATTCGATGAGCGTTCATCTAGTCAATCCAAGCGATAATTCTTTCGGCACCGCCGTTATCACGCCCAGATGGCTGTTTGTTCTGGCGGCAGCGACGCCCCGATCGGCGGGCGATCCCATTCTCGTGGATGAATCTCTGGAGCAGATTGTGCCGGAGACCATTCAGCCGGGAGACATTGTGGGCATCAGTGTTCATACCGGCAATGCGCTGCGGGGATACGAGGTTGGCCGGATGGCGCGCGGCCGGGGCGCGTGGGTGGTCTATGGCGGCATTCACGCTACGCTTTTTCCCGAAGAGGTTATGGAACGCGGGCAAGCGCATGCGGTGGTGACCGGGGATGGCGACGTTGCCTGGGGCAAGGTAGTCATGGATTGCCGGGCAGGTACGCCGGGCAGAATCTACGATGGCGGAAAGATTGGCGGCGGCGAGTTCCTGGCCGCGCGCTGGGACCTGATGGCTCCCGATAAATATATGTGGGCCTCGGTGCAAACCATTCGCGGTTGCCCCAAGCACTGTTCCTTCTGTAGCGTCTGGCGGACAGATGGGCAGAAGCCCCGGCAAAGAAAGTTTCAAAGCGTGATCGATGAGATTGTAACTCTGCGGCGGCTGGGATTTCGCTATATTGCCTTGGCCGACGATAACTTCTATCCGGTAACGCTGACCGATCTGCGCTTGGCCCGCGAGCAAAACAATCTTGCCAAGCTGGAAGAGTTGACGGCCATTCGCGCGGAGCGCTTCCAACTGATGGAAGAGTTATCGAAGCTGCCGAAGAATATGGTGTTCTTTACCCAGATCACGATGGAGGCGGGCGAGGACGCTGCGTTTCTGGATGCCATGCGGAAGGCCAATATCAAGGGCGCGCTGGTGGGGGTCGAGGCAGTAACGCCGGAGGGACTGAAAGCAGTATTCAAAGATTGGAACCCCTCAGGCGACGCTCTTGCGACCCGGTTGCAAACCTTCAGGAAGCATGGAGTTCATGTGCTCGGATCGTTCATCTTCGGGCTGCCTACCGACAGGCCGGCGACCTTCGACGCCACGGTGGAGATGGCGCTGAAGGCAGGCATCACTTTTGCCCAGTTCGTAATGATGACGCCGTTTCCCGGTACGGTGGATTTTGGCCGCTGGGAGAAGGAACAGGCGCAGAATCCCACTCTGGTTGGCGATGTGCCGATTACCCGCTACTGGCTGATTCCCAGCGAAGTCAGGCCCAAGATGTTTACGCCGCATCCTACCATGAGTTCGGATGAGATTCGGGAGCGCACGCAAAAGGTGTGGGATAAGTTCTATGAATGGGGCGCTATCTGGCAGCGATCGGCTTGTACGCCCAATCTGCGCTCGAGGATAGCTTTCATGTTTCTTTCCAAACTCTATCGGCAGATGTATGCCGGCACGGGAATCTCGACCGATAGCGCGCGCCGCAAGAAATCAAAGGCCTGGGCGCGGTGGACGGCGCGGCAGTGCAAGAAGCTGTTTCAGGCAAGGCCCATGCCGGAGCTTGCGTCCCCATCGTTGGAGAATGGGTTGAGAGGCCTCGGTCAGGCAGCGTTTGCGGGCGGCGACGGACAGGAGAGCCAGGGCCTTTCGCTGTGATTCCGGAGAAATGAAGGCCGCCTTTTCTGCTTTAGAAAACTATCTGGCTTTGCTCTACTCAGATTGGCTGGTCTGGTTCGTTTGCTGTTCTTCGGGCCGGTCGGGCGGTGGCGCGGAGGCGGGAAGAATCTGCACCAGAGCGGGAGCCGCGGCTTCGATCGGCCCCAATGCTGCCTCATGTTGACGATGGGCAGCAGCGTCCAGGTCCACTGGAATGCCACCCGGCACGATCGCCGGCGCGTTGTAATGGAAGTCCAGTTCGCGGGTGACGCGGTAGACCACCGGCAGCGCCGCCAGCAAGGCGACGAATGCAATCCAACTGCCGTCCAGCCCATAGCCGCCGCCGGTGAGCCAGAAGGGACCCATCGGGTTGCCCTGCACAACGGGCGAATGGCTGTTGACGCCGCTCACCGCCAGCCCGAACAAGAGCGCCCTGCTGGCCTTCCAGCCGAAGTTGAGTCCCCAACTTACCCATAGAGCCTTGGTGCGCAAGTACGCCGTGGAAAGCACCAGGCTCAGCGCCACAGAGACGGCGATGCTGGCGTGGCTCGACCCCGGCAGAAGCGATTGCAAAATGGCATAGAACGCCGCAAAACCGAGCGAGGCTCCCAGCGGGCCAACTGCATGGGCGAAACGTTGGAACCCATAGCCGCGGAAAGCAACCTCTTCGGCCAGCGCGGCCAGCGCGAAGAAGACCGCGTCGGCCAGCAGCCAACCCCAGGCCGAGGGCTGGAGAGAAAGAACGATGGCGATGCCGCCCGCCACGGCAAGAGGCAGAACGCAGCCCACGGCCAGCGCCCAGCCCACGGCCAGACCCAATCCGGCCTCACTTGGCCAGCCCGGTCGTCGCGGCAATCCTTGCGCGCTGACCGGATGCAACTGGCCGTCGAAGGCCAATCCCATTCCCGCGTAGCCCAGCACCAGCAGGAAGACCAGAATGGCCTGCTCGACCAGCGGCCGCCACTGTTCCGCTGCCAGCCCCTGCGCACCATGTCGGGCCATCGACCGCGCCAGAAAGAACCAGAGCACCGCGGCGATGAATCGCATATACGCGCGGAAGTGGCCGCCAGACTCGGATGTGCTCATTGGCATCTAACCTTCCGTGTAGAACTGCGCGATATTGCGGAATTTAAGCTGACGAGCGGATACGAGAATATCCAGTGGCATAGCCTTCAACTCGGCCAGGTGCTTCATCAGCGCGCTGCCCAGCAGGCCGCAGCCCGCCTCGCGGTCGGTGTGGATGCCGTCCGGCGGCTCGATAATAATTTCGTCCACGCAGCCCAGCGCCGCAACCTCGGGCGCGGAGATGCGCATGGCCTCTGCGGCCAACTGCTTATGCGCCGCGTCGCGCCACATGATGGCCGCGCAGGACTCCGGAGTAATCACAAAGTAAAGGGCATTTTCGAGGATCAGTACACGGTCGCTGACCGCCAGCGCCAGCGCTCCGCCCGATCCGCCCTCGCCGCTGATCACCGAGATGGTGGGCACGCGCAGCCGCGACATTTCCAGAAGGTTGCGCGCGATGGCCTCGGCCTGACCCCGCTCCTCTGCGCCCAGGCCGGGATAAGCGCCGGGCAGGTCGATGAAGGTGATGACCGAGCGGCCGAACTTCTCCGCGATCCTCATGCAGCGCAGCGCCTTGCGGTAGCCCTCCGGATGGGGCATGCCGAAGTTGCGGCGAACGCGGTCTTTGGTCGAGCCGCCCTTGCGGTTGCCGATGACCATCACCTCTTCGCCGCCCAGCCGGGCCATGCCGCAAGCCACCGCCTCGTCGTCGCCAAAGGCGCGATCCCCGTGAATCTCGCTGAAATCGGTAAAGATTCGCTCGATGAAGTCCATGGGGTAGGGCCGCTGTGGATGCCGCGCCCGCTCGATCCTGATCCACGCCGGCGAAACCACCTGCGCCTGTATGGAAATCCCTTGTTCCTGTTCGCTCATGGGTACCTGGTGCCGCTCCGGGCGGCGTCGCCGTCGGCCCAAATGTGATTTTACGGGGCGCGGGCCGCTAGGACAAATGGGGCAATGAAAATGGCGGCTTTGGGGCGGTTGGCGCGATGCGGCGGCAGGTCTTTCATGATTTGCGGATAAAATATGGCCGCTGCTTTACAAGCCGGAATCTTGCGGACTTTCCAAGCCATGAACGCTCCGTGCCCCATCTTTTTCGCGTTCTTTGCGAAAAGGGTGGGATACCTCGAACCACAGACCGCCATCATTTCCGTTGAATTGTCGGTTAGCGGACTTGCCGGCCCGCTATTTTGCTTTCGCGTCCGCCGCCGGAGTCTCCGGCTCGTCGCCCGCGTCCTCCACCAACACCGCTGAGCCGGGAACAATATCGAAGCTCACCGCATCCTTGCCGGTGGGATGGAAGGTGGCCCGCAGCGGCTCGCGCTGCCACTCTGCGGGGCCGCAAACCGGGTCCGGGCGATTCGCCGGATCGAAGGCCGAGAGCTTCTTGGCCAGCACAGCCTTGCGCGCCGCCACTTGCGCCACTACTGCGAATAGGCTCTTGCCGCTGGCAGTCACTCCGCAGTACGCTCCGTAGTCGCGGAACCAGCTCACCTGGCTTACGCCCGGATCGTAATCGGGCAGCTTGAGGGCTACGATATGCCCAGTCACGCGGTCCACCAGCAGCCACGGCCCCCGCTGCCATACCCAGGGGCTAGCCGCCCGCGCGGAGTTCTTTGCCGATGAATCCGAGGGAAGCGCATCGTTGATCTTGATGACCCGCCGCACCACGAAGCTGCGATCGGTCACGTCATGGGCATCGCCGGTGGTCCACTCCTTGAGAACGCCATCCACCAACAGAGCGCGAATCTTCAGTTCGGTCTCGCCCGCAGCCGCTCCCGCCGGGTCGCCGGCCTTCGAGTAGGGCACCTTCTTCGCCGCGCCTAGAACCACAGTGTGCTTGCGCGGGGCAGCCTGGACCGCCGGAGCGACGGCAAGCGTCGTTGCCAATACAACTGCCGCAAGTCCCACGCCTTTGCTCATGTTGTTTTCTCCTAGCAAATTCAAACACTCAGCAGATTTCAGAAGGAAGTCTGAACGTCCGTCACCCGATTAGTTCGATGACCTATGTACACCAATAACTTACCATCGAGATAAACCAGTTGATCGTCGCCTAAGGCGTCAGTGTTTATGTGGTCCGGGAGACCAACCGAACAATGCACATCTTCAATAGTCATACCTATTTCAGGAAACCTAATCGGTCTCAGCCTGTACCAGATTATGTCGCTACCTCCGTTGCTGGCTATACCCGCCAATATACGACTTGGGGTTATTTCCGAAGCACGAACCTCAATCTGGACTCCTGATGAAGCCCCGTTCGTTGGATTTTCAACATTGAGCGAGACGTATACTGTTGGAGGAATTCGACCTTCGACAGGGACCATTTCGGTTTCGGCACCCAGTATCACCAGTTTGGTTCCGGCTGAAGTTCCACCTATTGGGAAGTACTTGTGTATTTCAACATTGGGTATAGGCGTTCCTTTGACATCAGTCGCATCAAAATAAACAGGATCAAGATCATGCCAGTAGGATTGCTCAAATGAAATTGTCGAGTGAGTAATACAACTATACAACGTACGTCCTACAAGTGAATCCATTGCACTTTTTACTAGTTCAGCCTTGGACACCTTCTTAGTAGTAAGGGGTTGAACTTGGGGAGAAATGGGCTTTTGCGACGAACTCAATACTGGCAGCGTGAACCAGATGGCTAAACAGCAGAGAATCGGCTTGTATCTTCTCATGTTATTCCTTTCAGATTGGCTAAATCCGCGCCGCTTCCACCGCCCGTGCCACACGGAAGGCCGTGCCTTCGTTCAGATGCGCGGCGAGCACCTGCATTCCTACCGGCAGGCCGGCTTTCGTTGTCCCGCACGGCACAGTAATTCCGCAAATACCGGCAAGGCTGGCCGTCACCGTGTAGATGTCGGCGAGATACATGGCCAGCGGGTCGCCGGTCTTCTCGCCTAGCTTGAAGGCCGGCGTGGGCGCGGTCGGAGTTACAATCGCATCCACTTCATTAAAGGCGCGCAGATACTCCTCGGCCAGCAAGCGCCGCACCTGCTGGGCCTTCAAGTAATATGCGTCGTAGTAGCCCGCGCTCAGCGCATAAGTCCCCAGCAGAATCCGCCGCTTGACCTCGGCGCCGAAGCCCTCGTCGCGCGAGTGCCGATACATCGCCGACAAAGTCTCCGAGGACGGCGAGCGATAGCCGTAGCGAACGCCGTCGAAGCGGGCCAGATTGGCGCTGGCCTCGGCGGTGGCGATCAGATAATAGGTCGGAACGGCATAGCGGGTGTGGGGCAGCGAGACCGGCTTGACAATGCAGCCGGCAGCCTCCAGCGCGGCGATGCCGGACTCGATGGCCGCGCGCACTTCGGGGTCGAGGCCCGCGGCGAAGTACTCAGCGGGAACGCCGATGCGCAGGCGCTCTGCGCCTTTATCGCTCTCAGCGGCGTAGTCCTCGACCGGAGCCGGAGAACTGGTAGCGTCTTTGGGATCGTGCCCGGCGATCACGCCCAGCAGCGTGGCGGCGTCGCGGACGTTGGCGGCGAACGGCCCCACGCGGTCCAGCGAAGAGGCGAAGGCTATCAGGCCATAGCGCGAGACCCGCCCGTAAGTCGGCAGTACACCCACCACCCCGCAAAAGCTGGCCGGCTGGCGAATCGAGCCGCCGGTATCGGAGCCGAGCGTGAGCGCGGCCATGTTGGCCGCCACCGCCGCCGCCGAGCCGCCCGAAGACCCGCCCGGAACCCGCTCCGTGTCTACTGGATTGCGCACCGGCCCGTAAGCCGAATTTTCGTTCGAGCCGCCCATGGCGAACTCGTCGCAGTTGATCTTGCCCAGCAGCACCGCGCCCGCCGCGTCAAGCCTCGAAACAACCGTGGCGTCGTAGGGAGGATGATAGCCCTCAAGAATCTTCGACCCCGCCGTGGCCGGAGCGCCGCGCATTACCAGCACGTCCTTGATGCCCACCGGAATCCCAGCCAGCGCGGGCAGCGGATCGCCCTTGGCCGCCTGCGCATCCACGCGGGCAGCCTGCGCCAGCGCGCGCTCCTTGGTCAGGCTTAGGTAAACGTTCAGCCGTGGATTCACCTGCGCGATGCGGTCATAGTAACCGGCGGCAAGATCGGTTGCTTTAGTGCTGCCGGAAGCGATTCCGGCGCGCAACTCGGCCAGAGTTTTGGGCTTATCTACAAAGGATTCCGTAGTGTTAGCTTCGCTGGACAATTGAATCTTCCTTCCTATGGCTTATTCGTGGCTTAGTTATTGCGGGATTGCGGGCCGAGAATTCCGGCGCGGGCGGCGATTACCGCTCAATCACCTTGGGCACCTTGAAGAAGACCTGATCGGTCTCCGGCGCCTGCGATAAAACTTCGGAACGGTCGAGGGAACTCCGCAGGGCATCGTCGCGCAGCACACCCGCGCCGGAGGCGTCGCGCAGTTCGCTCACCTGCGCCAGCGGAACCACGCCCGCCGTATCCAGTTCGTTTAACTCGGCGACATAGTCGAGGATGGCGTTCAGATCGTGCAGCATCCGCTCGCTTTCTCCCGGCGCCAGTTCCAGATGGCCCAACTCAGCCACGCGCTCCACTACTTCCACGGTTACTTTGGCGGTCATCGCTCTTCTCTTCCCCAATTCCGGCCTGTCTGCGCGCTCCGAGTTGCGGCCGCTTGCGGCCCAGGCCCGAAGATAAAGTATAGCCCGTTTGGGATTGCGCTCGACATAGACCCTGCGGGGTCTGGGAACCTGTAGAAAAGCCGTGGACGGAATCCCGGCCTCGGTTCCGGCCCGTTGGCCTTACAATAGGCTTTGAGGCAGAATCGGTTCCTTATGTCATTGAATGGTTATCCATCCCGCTCTACTCGTTCGCACGGCCTGCGTTCGCTCTTCAGCATGTTTTCCAGCGATCTGGCCATCGATCTGGGCACCGCCAACACCCTGGTCTTCGCTGCCGGCAAGGGCATCGTGGTCAACGAGCCCTCCATCGTGGCCATCAACAAGAACACCGGCGAGGTGGAAGCCGTGGGCAAGGAGGCCAAGGAGATGCTGGGCCGCACCCCCGGCAATATCGTGGCCATCAAGCCCATGAAGGACGGCGTCATCGCCGACTTCAAAGTCACCGAAAAAATGCTGAACTACTTCATCCAGAAGGCGCATAACCGCAAGATGCTGGTGCATCCGCGCATCGTCATCGGCGTGCCTTCGGAGATCACGCAGGTGGAAAAGCGGGCGGTCGAGGACTCGGCCTACCGCGCCAAGGCCAGCGAAGTTTATCTGGTGGAGCAGGCCATGGTGGCGGCCATCGGCGCCGGTCTGCCCATCACCGAGCCATCGGGCAACATGGTGGTGGACATCGGCGGCGGGACGACGGACATTGCGGTCATCTCGCTCTCCGGCATCGTCTACTCGCGCTCGGTGCGCATGGCCGGCAACCAGATGGACGAGGCGATCACCAATTACCTCAAGCGCAAGTACAACCTGCTGATCGGCGAGCGCACCGCCGAGCACGTCAAGATCGAGATTGGCTCGGCCTTCCCGCTGGACAAGCCGCTGACTATGGAGATCAAGGGCCGCAACCTGATCGAGGGCGTGCCCAAGACCATCACCATCGACGACAGCGAGATCCGCGAGGCGCTGGGCGAGTGCATCGCGGTCATCATGAATGCCATCCGCGTGGCTCTGGAACGCACCCCGCCGGAGCTTTCTGCGGACATCTCGGACCGCGGCATTGTGCTCACCGGCGGCGGCGCGCTGCTCAAGAATCTCGATAAGCGCATCCGCGAGGAGACAGGTTTACCCGTCTCGGTGGCCGACGATCCGCTGGCCTCGGTGGTGCTGGGAACCGGCAAAATGCTCTCCGACTTCCGCCTGCTGCGCAAGATCA
>Ga0181536_10007480_pt1 | contig 10727 bp, 10 predicted proteins | sample PEATcosm2014_Bin_41_FD_121105 | JGI IMG/M metagenome (GOLD analysis project Ga0181536, IMG submission 121105) | Peatland microbial communities from MTU Mesocosm Facility, Houghton, MI, USA - PEATcosm2014_Bin17_60_metaG | ecosystem: Environmental > Terrestrial > Soil > Wetlands > Peat | place...
ACATCGTGGTGGCGTCGGGGACAAGTTGCCGCCACCAGATCCAGGACCTGGCGCCGGTCCGCACCCAGCACATGGCGGAAGTGTTCGCCGAAGCGCTGGTGTGATGCCATTTACAGTTTGTTTCTGCACTGTAGCGGCGGTCTGTGACCGTCGCCATTGATTTCAACGGCGCTCGCAGAACGCCGCTACAAAAAAAGCACCTCCTGGGAGCGCTGGCGGCCCGCCGGTTCATTGCATTGTGAAAGATGACTCTGCCTGCCGACGAGACATCGGCGCTTCCAGTACCGGCCTCCCGCCATCAGCCGTAAATGTTTTTCAACGCGCCGCGCAAATCCGGGAATTGAAATTCAAAACCGGCTTCCAGAAACCGTTTTGGTGCGCAGCGGCAACCGTCCAGCGCGAGCGACGGCTCGGTCTGCGTCAGCCGGGAACCCAGTTTTACCGCCCAGGCCGGGGCCGGCGGGCACCACGGACGATAAAGGGTGCGCCGCAGTGTGCGCAGGAATTCCGCATTGGTTGCCGGATTGGGAGCGACGGTGTTATAGGTGCCATCAAAATAATTTTCCGGCTCGATGGCTTGCATGAACATCTGGATCAGATCCGCGAGATGAATCCAACTGATGTATTGTTTGCCGCTCCCGGCCGCGCCACCGAGAAACCACCTCGTCAGATTGGCCAGGATGGGCAACGCCCCGCCATCACGACTCAGCACCAGGCCGATTCGGAACAGCACGCGGCGGGTGTGGAGTGCGGCGGCAGCGTGCAAGGCCTGTTCCCAAAGCCGGCAGACTTCTGCCAGCGAACTACGGCCGTTGGGAGCTGTTTCGTCGCACCATTGGTCATGGCAATTGCCGTAGAAACCAACGGCGCCCGCCTGCACCCAGACGCGCGGCGGTTGTTTTACGTGGCAGATGGCGGCGGCGATGGCGCGCACCGCGTTGACGCGCGATTCGATGATTTCACGGAGATTTTCCGGCGTGTGACGGCAATTGATGTTGCGCCCCGCGAGATTCACCACGGTCTCCGCTCCATCCAAAATTTTTATCCACTCGCCGATATGTTCGCCATCCCACTCCACTTCCCTGACTGCGTCATCTTCGTCACGTTCGCGCAGTTCGCGTGTCAGAACGACGACTTCGTAATCGCGCGGGAGCAATTCCTTTGCGAGCGCCTGACCCAGGAACCCGCTGCCGCCGGCCAGCACGACGCGTTTTTTGTTCATGTTCAAACTTTAGGTATTGGACTACTTTGGTGGGGCGAGCGTCCTCGCGAGCCGCGACTGATGGAATTTGCTATCAAAATCGGCTCGCCAGTAGTCTCGCCCCACCAATTTAGCTCAAACTGAGCCACTACCAAACTTTAACTGGGAGGCAGATCCAGTGCCAGTTTTGGTGCGTTTTCACTGGTGAACGGATTCTTTTCAAAATGCGCAGCTTCCAGGCTTCCGAGCCAGTTTCGGATCAACCCGCATACGGCGGCTGCATTCAAACACTCGTGTTTATCCGGATATTTTTCGAGATTCGCCAGCGCGAGCTTGAACAGCGCGGCGGCCGGATGCAGGCGATTTTTTTGCAGATGAACAAATGCGCCGGCCAGTTGAATCAGCCCCTTGTAAAACGCCCCGTTGGGCCCGTATTTGTCCTTTAGCCACAAATGTTCCAGCACTTCGTGCGCTTCGTAAAAAAGTTGCCGGTTAAAGCAATCGAAATAGCCGGCGTAATGCGCATCAAGTCCCTGTCCGCGGAAGGACTCGATCCGGGCGGCGATGCGGGCGCTCTTGTGACTCACAGGAAGAGGGTAAAGTCCAAAGCCCGAAGTCCAAAGTCCAAAGTCGCGCATTTAAGGTCGGGCGCGTCACTCCGTGCGCGCCGCCCTTGGATTTAATAAGGAATCCATGAAACCATGAACCGGCTTCGCTTCCGTCTTCCTGGTTTCCTGGTTTCCTCATTCAATACACCAGCACCAGCACCACCGCGTCCTGCACCGACTTGACCATGTCTTCAAACTTTACGTCTTTGATATTTGGTTCTTTCAGTTACCCGCACTCCGCCGTTCAATGACTGCGGCCCGCAATGGGAGCGCCAGCCTCCGGCACGGCACGATGAGCAACATGCCGGGCCGGAGGCCGGCGTTCCGAAACACGGCTTCGCGTTGACAATTCCCCCGCCCTGCGACACTCTGCGCGCATGGCAAAACCTGCATTGGGACGCGGTCTCGGCGCGTTGTTGGGCGGCAATCCGGTTCTGACGCAACCAACACCCGCGCCGGCAGCACCCGTTTCACAACCCGTCGTTCTGTCGCCCGCGCCCGACCTGCACGAACGCGTGCAGCGTGTGCCGCTGGATCGGATTCGTCCGTGTTCGCTGCAACCACGCAAGGATTTTTCCGCCGAGGCGCTGCGTGAACTGGCCGATTCGATTCGCGAACAAGGCATTGTTCAGCCGCTGATTGTGCGCGAGCGCGGCGGTCATTTTGAATTGATCGCGGGCGAACGGCGCTGGCGCGCGGCACAGCTTCTGCAATTGCCCGAAGTGCCAATCATCGTCCGCCAGGCCGACGACCGCGCGGTGCTCGAACTGGCGCTCATCGAAAATTTGCAGCGCGAAAATCTCAACGCCATCGAGGAAGCGCATGGTTACGAACAACTGGCCGGGCAATTTCAACTCACCCAGGAGGAAATCGCGCTCAAGGTCGGCAAGAGCCGCGCGGTGGTGGCCAATGCGCTGCGGCTGCTGAAACTGCCGCAGGCCATCCAGAATTTTGTCCGCGAAGGGCGCCTTTCGGTCGGCCACGCGAAAGTCATTCTTGGTCTTTCCGACGAGAAAAAGCAAAAGCTCGCCGCCGAGCGCGTCATCAAACAGGGCTTGAACGTTCGGCAGACCGAGGGGCTGGTGGCCAAATTGCAATCCCGCGATTCGCGCAAGCTCGTGATTAAACCGGAAACGGTCGCCGCGCCGGGCGCCGATCCGCACGTGACGAACCTGGAGGACCGGTTGCGCGAAAAATTCGGCACCAAGGTCCAGCTCCGCTATGCGGAGGGCAAGGGGGCGGTGGAAATTACCTTTTTCAGCGACGAGGAGCTGGAGCGCATACTGCAGATCTTGGGAGTGACGAGTGGCGGGTGACAAAGAAAGGTGACACGTGACAGGTGACAGGAAAAAAAGCGAATCCGCGAATTCTTCCGATTCGTTGGAATCGTTCGGCATCTACCAACTCGCCCGCCAACTGTTCGAGGGTTTTTGGAACGGCTCGGAAATGTTGAGCTTCTCTAAAACTGTAGCAGCCGACGTGAGGAGGCTCTGTCTTCATTTATATTTGAGCCTCGTTACCTCGGCTGCTACAAAGGTCACCCGTCACCCGTCACCCGCCACCCGCCACTCGCCATGATTTTAGAAGTTGTCAAATACGGCCATCCCGCGCTCCGGCAAAAAGGCGCGCGCATCGAAAAGGTCACGTTGGAGATCAAAAAATTTGTCGCCGCCATGTTCGAGACGATGCACACGAATCATGGCATTGGGCTGGCGGCGCAGCAGGTCGGGAAGGCACTGCAACTGACCGTGATTGACGTGCGCGAGGCCAAGGACCGTCCGTCATGGCTGGAATTGGACGGCCAGCCCGCCGCCGTGAATGAATTCATGCCGCTGGTTTTGATCAATCCTGAAATCAAACCGGGCGGGGAGCCGGTGGCCGGCGGCGAAGGCTGTTTGAGTTTTCCGGAGATTTTTGCGGAAATCACGCGTCCCGAGTCGGTGACCGTGAAGGCGTTGAACGAAAAAGGCAAACCGGTCGAATTTCGCTGCGGCGGTTTGCTGGCGCGGGTGGTCCAGCATGAAGTGGATCACTTGAACGGCATTTTGTTCATTGACCGGATGAGCCGTAAAACCAAGGAACAACTGCGACCGGAACTGGACGAACTTCAGGCGAAAACGAAGGCCGAACTGGAAGCGGCGGGCAAACGGTGACTTAATAAACCTTCCGCAAATTCGACGGCAGGATGTTGAGTTCCAGGCGGTATTTGGCGACCGTGCGGCGGGCGATGACAATGCCTTTCTCGCTCAGCATTTTCACCACTTCATGGTCGGACAATGGCTTGGCGGGGTCTTCGGTTTTGAAAATTTCGGCAATCATGTCCTTTACGCTGGTGTTGGACACGTTTTCACCGCTGGCGGTCTGAAGTCCGCCGGTGAAGAAAAATTTCATCTCAAAAACGCCCTGCGGTGTCTGCATGTACTTGCCGGACACGGCGCGGCTTACGGTCGTTTCATGAACCCCGACGGATTCGGCTATCTGCGCCATGATAAGGGGTTTGAGATGCGCAACGCCCTTTTCCATGAAGTCGCGCTGGCGTTTCACGATTTGCTTCCCGATGTTCAAAATCGTCTGCTGCCGCTGGTGCAGGCTCTTGATCAAAAATTTTCCGGCGCGGATTTTTTCGCGGATGTAATTTTTGACTTCGGCGGAATTTCCGCCCTGCGCCATCAGGTCCTTGTAAATGTTGCTGATGCGCAAGTGGGGGATGTGCTCGTCGTTGGTCGTCACGATAAAATCGTTGCCGGACTTTTGCACAAAAACTTCGGGCAAAATGTATTGGTTTGCATCCGGCAAAAAGGCGCGCCCGGGACGCGGTTCCAAACGCCCGATGCGGCCCATGGCCTCCTGCGCTTCTTCGACGCTGCAACCGGTGCCGCGCGCAATTTCCGGGATGCGCCGCTTGCCCAGCGCGTCCATGAAATCGCGCACTATGCGATATTCGAGTGATTCCTGCCGGCCGGCGCGTTCGAGTTGAAGCAGCAGACACTCGCGCAAGTCACGCGCGCCCACGCCCGGCGGATCGAAGGACTGGATTGCTTTGAGGACTTCGGCGATTTTTTCCGGCGGCAAATTGTTTGCCGCCGCCATCTCTTCCACCGTGGACTTGAGGTAGCCGTAATCGTCAATGTTGCCGATGATCAACTCCGCGATGCCGCGTTGTTCGTCCGGCAAATCGGTCTCCCGCGCCTGGTCCATCAGCATTTGGGCAAAGGAGGTTCCCACCGCAAGCGAGTCAAACATGTACTGGCGCTTTTCCTCCTCTTCGGCGGTCTGGCGGATGGGAATGTTGGTCTGCGAAAAATGGTCGCGCCACTCCTGGTCCAGTTGCACGAGCTTGTCGAATTCCGCCTGAAAATCGTCCACGGGTGCTTCAGCGGCTTTTTCCCCCACGGAATCGAGCACCCCATCATCCGCCGGTTCGGCGGCATCGGGTGGTTCGGCCACTTCATCGGAATCGCGTTCCGACTGGTCGCGCAGATCAATTTCCTCCGGCGCCATTTCTTCCAGCACAGGATTTTGCTGCAATTCCTGTTCGACGAGCGCTTTGAGTTCGAGGGTTGGCGCCTGCAGCAACGCCAGCGATTGCTGGAGTTGCGGCGCCAGCACCAACGACTGCGTCAGGCGCGTGGATAGTTGCAAGCCTTGTGCCATTTGCTATTTCAAGATAAACCGGTTTTGAACGACCACAAGCAAAAAGTGGCACGACTTTCGCTGCACGCGCAAAACCCGGTAGTGGGCTACTTTGCTTTTCTGCTTCTTTTCAGGGGATTTTGGGCTAAATTGGCGGCATGGTTAAACCAAAAAGAAAACGGCCATCCGACCCAAATCAGGCCGCACACAGCATAATTTTTGACGTTATTAAGCTGTCAGAGAAGTCAGTTAAGAAGATGAGCGCAAGGAAACGGCGTCCACGCTCCAATTGATGTCATCAAACGAGGTTTGGAGCGGGGTTTTGTCGAAAACCCTTGCGAATTTTTGCCTAAAATCATCCATATTGGCGCAAAGTTTCATACTCGTAATGACACTGTGAACCTGTCCAATCAACCTCTCTTTACCAAATTCCTTTAACCATTGGTGGTGATTTTTTTTGAAGTGAGGATTCGGGTTCTTCTTCCTCAATTCCCGACCAACATCTTTATCAATCGCATCATAAACAAATGCCATGACGTATTTCCCCCAACGCAACGGCCTGTTTCTTGGCGAGTAATGAATTCCCTCTAGGCGGGCTAATTCATACCAAAATTCCGGCGGGAACATTCTAGCCCATTCTTGTAATTCTTCCGCGATGAAAGCCTGTAATTTGAGTTGTAGGGCATGTTTGGCTCGAACCTTTTGATAGCCAGTGGCTTCATCAATTAACGCAATGATCCCGACTTTCGCAAAACTACGCATGAGGGCTTCGCAGGCCCGTCCGATATGAAGTTGTTGTTCCTGTAACACGCCGGCTTCTCGCGCCCTTAATACGACATCGCAAAGGTCAACCAACACAGTTGCTTCGTATCCATAGGCGGTCTGGCCATTCGGCGCTCTAAACAACATCGGCGGTTCAGTGGTAACCGACAGCAATTCCTTTGAAATAAAGGGCTTTAGTCGTTCTTGGCTTGCAAAATGCGCCAAACGGTCACCGCCCCCCTTACTGCTTCCGCCTCGCGCCATACCAAGAGAACTTACCATGCCTCGATGGGTAAGAACACGCATCCCGTTATTCAAAACATGACATGGCAGTTTAGCGTTTCCAATTTCTAGGATGCCTTCAAACAGGGAGAACGGTAATGGGTCTGGCCCCAATGGAACTTTGGATTCAATCGAATTACCGGGCGGCTCATTTTCAACTGTTTGCGGTGTTTTTTCTGGATTATCCTTTAGCTTACCAGCCTTCGCCCAGCGTGCCCTGACAGCGTTTCTTGCCACTTCGCTGCGTTCTTCTGGCGTCATTGTGTTCGCGCGGGCCTTGCCGCCCTTTGATGCTCCGAGCGCAGACATGGCCTTTGCCGCCTCGCTCGCCAATGCGGGAAACAGTTCATCGTTACTCATGCCAAAACGATACATACGCCAGCAAGCATTGTCAACTACAAAGTCGAGCAAGTATTTCCTTGACTACATGCCAGAGCAAGTATAAATTGATGGCATGAATAAATTGAGCATTAAAGAACGGGCGAAAGTGGTTGGCTGTCTGATTGAAGGCTGTTCCATCCGCAGCACCGTCCGCATGACTGGCGTGGCAAAGAAAACCGTGTCCCGAATCTTGGTTGAAGTCGGGCAGGCATGTTTGAAATATCAGGATGAAGTCATGCGCGGCCTGTCCTGCCGGGTTTTGCAGGTTGACGAAGTTTGGTCATTTGTCGGCTGCAAGGAACTTGTCGCAACCGATGAGCAAAAAGAAAAGGGGTTTGGCGATGCTTGGGTTTGGGTTGCCATTGACGCCGACACGAAACTTGTTCCGGCGTGGTATCTAGGAAAACGAGACGCCAACGATGCCTACGTTTTCATCTTTGACTTGAAGAAACGGCTCGCCAATCGCGTGCAATTAACATCTGACGGCCATCAAGCATATTTGCAGGCCGTTGACATGGCATTTGATGGCCAGATTGATTATGCGATGCTGGTCAAACTGTATGGTGGAATTCCAATGAGAAACGAAACCCGCTATTCGCCACCGCACTGCATCGGGGCACAGAAACGCCGCATGTTTGGACAACCTGACGCGGCCTTGGTTTCAACCAGTTTTATTGAACGCCAGAATCTCACGCTGCGGATGAGCAATCGGCGATTTACCCGTCTCACGAACGCATTCAGCAAGAAACTTGAAAATCACAAGTATTCGCTCGCCCTGCATTTTATGAATTACAACTTCTGCCGGATTCACCAGACATTGCGCTGCACCCCGGCCATGCAAGCGGGAATTACAGACCACGTTTGGGGCTTGGAAGAAATTGTAAATCTACCGAAGTGAATCAAGTGGCACACCCGCAGGACTCGGTGGACACAAACATAAAAGCTTTCCGTTTTGCCGTTGCTTCATCCATATATCTTAAAAGAATCAACGCAATTACAATTCCGTAACTGACGAACGTATAAATTGGAGAATTCAGCATCAGCCACAATCCAAAGTCTTTGCAAAACTCTCTGTGGCAATGAGACAGTTCTGGCGTCGCTTCATTTTGGAAGCGTTTGAAATCTTCCAAATCAAGTTTTGATGGTTTGGTTGAAACCATGAAATGTAGGAAATCACTCACGCTGCAACTTGAAAGATGATCCCTTAATTTGAATCGCTTAAACAGGTATTGGAACGCGAAATCCTCTTTTGAAGCAATTCCATCAGCGGCAAGTTTTTCCAGTTCTCTTTCTCGCTGTTCTATTCGCTCGTAAATTACCGATCTAAACAACGGACGAATTCCAAAACGATACAAAATTGCGAGCAAGCCATATGCTAACAACAATGTCAGAATGTTATTCATAACCGTTTATCGTTACTTTTTGGGCTTCAATTTAATGTAAATCGTTACCGCACCAATAACAACAATAATCACAACGCCAGCAACAATCCAGCCAGTTAGACAGAAAACGTTTGATTCCGTTAGATTCTTTACGATTTGGGGCAAATCTCCAGGTTTTGCCCGAATTACACATATTAAAACAGCAACTGCTAGAATAATTTTAGGCAATTTCTCAATGATTGCAACAACAATTGACCGTGCAGAATTCACGGGGCGGGTTTTAGATAATCCACACAAAATTAGCAAGTGCGATTTCGGGGCTAAAATAAATGGCAAAAATCTAGGGAATCAAGTCAATCTTGGCACGAAAGTAGCCCACTACCCAAAACCCAAGGAAAAGCTGGATTTTCCCGCCCGCCGATTGCATCTTGGAGGTATGAAATTGATACTTTCGACGCACAACATCAGGCTGACCAAGGCCATTGAGGACCATGTCGTGAAACAACTGGAGAAGTTCGACCACTTTGACAAGCGCACCATTGACGCGCGGGTTACGCTCGAACACGATCATACCCGCGCTGCCGGAAAACAATTATCCTGCTCCATTCGCCTGCGGGTGCACGGGCCCGATCTTTTTGCCGAGCACATCGAAAGCGATCTTTACGCGGCCATTGACAAGGTCGCCAAAAAAATTGAGCAGCAAATCCGCAAACGCCACAACAAGTGGAAAGCTCGCAAACACAAGATTGCCGCGCGCAGCAAGCAGACCCGCCAGGAAGCGGAAGAGGAGTAAACGTTGAACGTTGATTCGCCGGTCGTTAAATCCTATTAACCGGTTCGACGATTTTACGATGAATGATTCAACCGGAATGATTATCCGCGCCCGCACGATTTTGCCGGTTTCGCAGCCGCCCATTGAAAACGGCGCGGTGCTCATTTCCGGGAATCGCATTCGCGCGATTGGTTCATGGCCGGACTTGCGGTCGCGCGCAAATGGAAACATTTCCGACCTCGGCGAAGTCATGCTGCTTCCCGGCCTCGTCAATGCCCACTGCCACCTCGATTACACCGACATGGCCGGAATGTTGCCCCCGCCGAAAACCTTCACCGACTGGATTCCGCTCATCCTTTCCGCCAAATCCGGATGGGGCTGTTCCGACTACAAGCGTTCCTGGCTGAACGGGGCGCGGATGCTCGCCCGCACCGGCACGACGACCGTCGCGGACATCGAAACCGTGCCCGACCTTTTGCCTGAAGTTTGGGATGCCACGCCGTTGCGCGTTTTTTCGTTTCTCGAAATGACCGGCATCCGTGCCCGGCGCGACCCGGTGGCAATCCTCCGTGAAGCCGTCGAAAAAATTGATTCGCTTTCGCACCCGCGTTGTTCCGCCTCGCTTTCGCCGCACGCCCCCTACTCCACCGTGCCCGAGCTGCTCCGCCTCAGCGTGCGCGCCGCCTGTGAACGCGACCGGCGGCTTTGCATCCATGTCGCGGAATCCGCGCAGGAATTTGAAATGTTCATGCGCGCTCGCGGCGACATGTTCAACTGGATGCAGCGCAATGCCCGCGACATGTCCGATTGCGGCCTCGGCTCGCCGGTCAAACACCTCGCCCGCAATAAAACACTCGGGGCAAATCTGCTCGCAATTCACGTCAACATGCTGGCGCGCGGGGACGCCACACTGCTCGGCAAACATCGCGTTCACGTTGTTCATTGCCCGCGCAGCCATGATTATTTCCGCCATCCGCCGTTTCTGCGCCAACGGCTCGCTCGTGCCGGCGTCAACATCTGCCTCGGCACGGACAGCCTGGCCACCGTTCGCAAAATCAGGAAACAGAACCCCGAACTCAGCCTGTTCGAGGAAATGCGCGAGCTGGCGGCCAACGATCCAAAGCTTCCGCCAATGGAAATTCTGCGCATGGCCACGGTCAACGGCGCACGCGCACTTGGCCGGGCCGGGGAAATCGGCGAGCTTTCAGAAAATGCCCTGGCCGATCTGATTGCGATACCTGCCAGCGCAAAAACCAGCGATGCCTGCGAAGCCGTGCTGGGTCACGCTGGCGACGTGAGCGCCAGCATGATTGACGGACATTGGGTCATTCCACCGCAAAGCTCGTGAACAATTTCGACCGGGAACTGATTGGACGCCTTGAAGCGTTGCGCGCTCAAGGTTTGTGCCGCGAACTGCGCCGCGTGGATTCGCCGCCGGGCACACGCATCCGGATTGACGGCCGGACGCTGCTGAATTTTTCATCCAATGATTATCTCGGTCTGGCCGGTGACCCGTTGCTGAAGGAAGCCGCCATCCAGGCCATTGAAAAATTCGGCGCTGGTTCCGGCGCGTCCCGGCTGATCTGCGGTTCGCTCGCACCGCATCACGAACTTGAAGAAACGCTCGCCAATTTCAAAGGCGCCGAAGCCGCGCTGAGTTTCTCGACCGGCTATGCCACCGCCATCGGAACCATCTGCGCATTGCT
>Ga0181536_10007488_pt1 | contig 10718 bp, 9 predicted proteins | sample PEATcosm2014_Bin_41_FD_121105 | JGI IMG/M metagenome (GOLD analysis project Ga0181536, IMG submission 121105) | Peatland microbial communities from MTU Mesocosm Facility, Houghton, MI, USA - PEATcosm2014_Bin17_60_metaG | ecosystem: Environmental > Terrestrial > Soil > Wetlands > Peat | place...
GCGGGGTGGGGTTCCTTTTTTGGAATGCGCGAAGCGATTACTCAAAGCTATTCCCCGCCATGGCGGAAATGCGCGCCGCGCCGGGCCGCTTCTTCCGCGGTGATGAGATTCAGGCTGCGCACCCGAAGTCGCCACCAAGCCCCGCTCCTTCAACCCCCGCAGGCACAAAGTAGCACAGCGCGGCAGAGCCGCAACCCAAGAGGAGGCTCACCACAGAGGCCACAGAGTTCGCAGAGAAAAGAAGCGTTTTTCTCTGTGGTCTCCGTGCGCTCTGTGGTGATTCTTTTCATCGTCGCCTGCAAAGAAGTTGACGGCTTGTGCTGCTGCACGCTGGAACGAGGCGCGGCCGCTGTTGACATGTGTCTCCGCGCGGCTAAGATGGTAGCTGATGCGAAAAGGCATTTGGGTCATAGTCCTTCTGGTCGGACCGCTTCGCGGGGTCACCTGGAGCCGCGCGCAAGAAGTGCGGAGTGAGTTGCGGCGCGCGCAGGAGTTGGAGAGAGCCGAGCATTTCGAACAGGCGATTCCGATCTACCTTGAGGTATTGAAACGGGAGCCGAAAAACCTGGAAGCGAACCTCGGACTGGGACGCGCTTACTTTCACTCCGGACAATATGGTGAAGCCGCCGAAAGCTTCGAACGCGCGCTCCAACTTCAGCCCGGACACCCTGAAATCGCGGAATGGTTGGGCAAGAGCTATCTTCGGGCGCGTGCGCCCCAGAAAGTGCTGGAGCTTTTCAGCCGCCAGGATTCCTTAGTTGGCCATTTTGCTTGGGCCCATCTGCTCCTGGCACGTGCCTACGACGCGCAGGACAAGTTGGATGAGGCGAGGGGCGAGCTCCAGCGCGCCCTTGCCATCGACCCGCATTGCCGGGGAGCGCATTTTGCCCTGGGGTTCATCGCCTGGACAACTCGTGACCTCGAGACCGCGGAAAAGGAGTTCCGCCGGGAACTCGCCCTCGACTCGCGAGAAGATTCGGCGTTCTACTACCTTGCAGAAACATTGGAGGTGCAAGGAAAGCTCGACGAGGCCCAGACAGTTCTGAAGCGGATGGGCCGCGAAGCCCCCCACACCTATCTTTACCATTTCGGCGTAGGGAAGATGAACGAATATAACCACAACTTTGAAGCGGCAGCAGTAGAGTTTCGGGAGGCGATTCGGCTCGACCCAAAGCAATCAGAGGCGCACTATCATCTGGCCCTGGCGCTTCGCAAGCTCGGCGAGACCGCGCAGGCCAATCAGGAATTTGGATTGTGCAACCAATTGCGGGTCGACATGCGGTCCGGGTCTGGACAGGGCATGGGCAAAATGCGGCCGCACCTTCCGGATTTCGATTAGTCCGGTTGAAAAGGGTGCGTAGCGATTCCCCCTCCTGCCGAGTTTTGATAGGATGGATGCTGAATCGCGAGGCGGCAAACTGCCATCGACGCGAGAGTCCTGCGCCGCTAACTGCTGGCATGCGCCGCCGTGACTCAAAGTTGCCCAGGTGGCGGGATTAGCAGGGGCGTTTCAATCGGGGCTTAGTGCGCGTCTGGACGTGAAGGCTTGGATCCTCTCTTCGGCGCCAAGAATTTGTATTCCCCACGAATTCAGGGCCTGGGCACGCTGCTGCGACGAACGCGCTTGACGACCCACACGATCGAGGCGCACCTTTCGACCGTGCGATACATCGTAGGGAACATCAAGGGTTGCCAGGGCGGCGACCAGATCGCTCACTGGACCGCTGCGGGGTTGCTCGAAGCCGAGAAAGAAATCCGTCGCGTGAGAGGTTACTGCAAACACCTCCTTTGATGTCATGGGGTAAGGGATGGATTTAGAACGCTACAAGGAATACTCCTGGATGATGGTAACCATCACGCTCGCCTTCTGCGCCGCCTTCCTTTTGGGCGGTCTCTCGCGGGCGATATTTATCGCGCTCTCTATAGCAAGTGTTTGGTTGTTCTTGAAAACGCTTGATCGACGGATTTTTTCGGTATTTCCCAAGCACGGAGACCTTCCTCACGATAATATTCCCAAACGGCTGTGGCGTGTTTTTGTAGAAGTCGTCCTGCAATATCGAGTGGTGCGCGACCGGCCTATGGTCGGCATACTCCACGCCGCAGTCGTGTGGGGATTCCTCGCCTTCGCCTGGGTAAGCGCACAACACCTCCTCCTTGGCTTACGCGGACTTTCAAAAGCACCAGGGCCGCGGAGCTGGTATGGCACGTTTGTCGCCGTATGGGCTCTCGCTGTGCTTGTGGCGATGATTGGCCTGTCATTTCGGCGATTTGTATTAAGACCGAAGCCTCTCGGAAAACTCTCCATTACCTCCGGGATTGTGGCCTTCCTTATCTCAGCCCTAATGGCAACATATCTTTTGGGCTGGAGAGTGTTTCCAGTCGGAAGCATGTCTTGGAAAGTAAACTGGTGGCTACATACAATTGCGTTTCTTTCGTTACTCGATGTAATCCCGTTATCGAAACACCTGCATCTCGTGCTTGCCCCGATCACGATATTCCTGCGTTCCGACACAACCAGCACCATGCGGGCGCTACGGGAAGAAGGCGACGACCTGGGAATTATCCACTTCAAGGACTTTGGCCGAAAGGACGTTCTCGACCTCAATTCCTGCGTCGAGTGTGGCCGCTGCACCCAGTTCTGTCCGGCTAACCTGGTTGGAGGATCGCTCAGTCCCAAGGAAATCATCCTTGACGCGCAGAAAGGCCTTCTCTGCGGCGGAGATGTCGTTGCTGGGACTGCCACCGAGAAAGCACATGGCAAGGTTTTCGTTTCGGAGGAAGATCTCTTCCAATGCTTGGCCTGTGGCGCCTGCGAGTACGCATGTCCTGTGGGCATCGAGCATGTAGGAAGGAAAATCCTTGACCTCCGGCGTGGACTCGTAAGCGAGGGTCGCGTTACCAACGGCAAAGTGATCCAGCTATTTACAACTATGGAACGTGCTCCGCACAATCCCTGGGGTATGGCTCACGACACACGACAAAATCTCATCCAGTCGAAGCAGTTTCCGATCTTCGACGGCCACCAGGAATGGCTCTTCTGGCTTGGCTGCGGATTGAGTTTCGATCAGCATGGCCAGGCGGTCGCTCTGGCCATGAAACAGATTCTGGATGCCGCCGGTATTTCATGGGGCGTGCTTCCCCGTGAAACCTGTTGCGGTGAACCGGCGCGGCGCGCAGGCAACGAATACCTTTCCCTGCAACTTTCCGAAAAGCTTATCGAGACCTTCGCTAATGCGCAGGTGAAAAATATCCTATCGTGTTGTCCGCACTGCACGACGATGTTGGATAAGGACTACCGGCAAATCGCCGCTTACGCGAAACTCCATATCAGGGTGGCGCACCACTCGGAACTCATTGCAGAACTGCTCCCGCAGCTCCGTATCGAACCGTCTGTTTTGGCGGCAACCTACCATGACCCTTGCTACCTTGCGCGGGGCCGCAGCATCACCGCTGCGCCGAGGAAAATCCTTCGTTCCTGCGGAGTCTCGCTCACGGAAACTGCACACCATGGCCAAAACACGCGGTGCTGCGGAGCGGGCGGCGCACGGCTTTTTATTGCTGACGACCAACGGGATCAGAACAGACAACGAGTGAATGAACTTCGATTCGCCGAGCTCGCCGAAACCAAGGCCTCCACGGTGGTGGCTGCTTGCCCCTACTGCCCCATCATGCTTCGCGACGCTGCCAACCACGCCCAGCGCGACGACCTCGAGATACTCGACCTGGCGGAAATCGTCGCCAAGAGCCTCCGGCCAAAGCCGCATCATGAGGCTAAGGATAAATGACAAACCCCGGCACTGATGACCTGGCGGCACCTAACTAAGAGCCAGCGGGGAAAAGAGCCTGGGCAGCCCGGCCTCACTTCCTGGTCGGATCACCCTGAAGTCGCAACAAGAGCTGAACGTCGCTCATCACTTGAATGGAATGCTTGCGCAAGAAGTCGAGCACATCCGGGGTGTAGAGATGCCGGTCGAGCGTGCAAAGAACATCGGCGCGGCCGAGGAAAGCGGCCGCGATCACAGGGTCATCTTTCGGATCACTCAAGACGACAGGAGGTGCAGGACCCGGATGAACCATCTCCGCCAGTTTATCAAGGGCCTCGGTATACTCCCGAATCTCTTCTGGGGTGAGCGGCCAAAGAGCCTGCAACCGAGGATAAGCGAGAACGCGTTCCACTTCTTCCAAAAGAAAGGGGGAAAGGATCAAGGTGTGCTCGGGGGAGCGGGCGAGTTCTGCGAAGAGGGTACGGGCTGAGCCGCCCGCTCTGGGGTTTGCCCTCACCAGAATGTTGGTGTCGAGGAGGACCCTCATGGACGCTTGGGCCGCACCTGCTCCAGCGCCTCGTCAATAGCGGCTTCCATCTCGAGCTGGGAGACGTCCCTCACTTTGCCCGCCATCCTGTCAAGGTGTTCTTCAAGACGGCGCGCAGCCTCCCGGCGAGCTTCTCCTCGAGGAGCTTCATGGCGCCGGTAAGCCCGGACGCTCACCTGCTCGTCATCCTGCAAGGGGCGTCCGAGCAAGTTCTCGATAGCGGCCTTGACCGGTGCCGCCAGGTCGCGCGCCCAGTTGATCGTGGCGTTCTGCATGATCCCTATTATAGCGGGTTCTCAGGCGCATTTCAACGCGCCTGCGCGTTTCAGGCGTTTCTTCCGCAGAAGGAGTTGTTGTCCATTCTGACTCCTGACTTCGGACTCCTGGCACGCCTGTGCATGGCTGCAAGAATCAATTGGCGAGGACAAGCATCGGACCGAAGACTGAGCTGGGGAGCCGTCTGTTGGCCGTGGCAGCCAGACGAGGCGAGAAGGGCTCTTCCAGCGTGATGCGTGAGGCAGTCGATGCGTACCTCAACGCCTCAGCCGATTGCCGGTTTTCGATTGCCCCGCCGTGGCGGGCCGCTTGTCGATTCCAGACCGGGAGTCGGGGGAATGCGGTTTTTCAATCCTCAATCGACAATCCTTAATCGACAATCACTCGTACCGCAGCGCCACCATGGGATCGACTTTCGTCGCCCGGCGCGCAGGGATGTAGCACGCTACGAGGCCCACGGCGGTCAATAGCAAAGCCACAGCAGCGAGGGTCAGCGAATCGGCGGATTTGATTCCCCAGATTCGGTTTTGGAGAATTCTGCCGAACGCGAAGCTCACCGACACGCCGATGCCGATGCCGATGGCCAACCACCAGAGTCCCCCTATCATTACCATGCGGCGCACGTCCTCTGCTTGCGCCCCCAGCGCCATGCGGATTCCGATCTCGCTCGTGCGGCGTGCCACTGTGTACGCCAGCAGGCCGTAAAGGCCAATGGCCGCGAGCAGCGAGCCCAGCGCGCCGAATGAGCCCGATAAGGTCGCAATGAGCCGCTCCGGAACAATGGATGCATCCACTTGATCGGCCAGCGTCGTGACCTGTGCCATCTGTATCGTCTTCGCCGCTTCGCGCACCGCGCGGCGCACTTTGGGAGCTACGGTCTCGGGATCGACACTGGTCCAAAGCGCGAAGCGCGAGGGCGCGTTTCCCTCCTGGAAGGCGTTGATGTAGATGGTGCGCGGTGTGGCTTCACCAATGTCGTAGTACTTCGCGTCGCCCACCATTCCCACGATCTCGTAAGTCTTGTCGGGGCCGAAGCCCTTCCAGTCGCGGTCGAGCCAGAAATGCTTTCCAATGGGGTTGCCGTTGGCGAAGTAATACCGCGCCATCGCTTGGTTGACGATCGCCACGCGCGGACCGCCCTGGTCCTGGTAATTGAAGTCCCGCCCGGCGAGCAGTGGCGTGCCGAGGGTCTGGAAGTACTGCGGCGCGACCCAATTTAAGGAAACGTAGCGGCGATCTTCAGGCTTTTCCGGGTGTCCCTCCACGTTGGCGAAACTGGCAGCCCCCGCGCCTGAGATGGGAGTAGCGCCGCTGAGCGTGGCTGAGCGCACACCCGGAATCGCTTCCATGCGCCCCAGCAGTTCCTGATACAGACGGGATAATTGCTCGCCCTTGTATTCACTGCGGCTCGGGTCGAGAGTCACCAGCAAAACGTGGTCGCGGCGGAAACCCAGATTGAGGCGCTGTAGATTCCATAGGTGTCCGACAAACAGGCCGGCGGCGCTCGACAGCACCACCGACAAGGCTACCTGGGCCACCACCAAGCTCTTTCCGAAAAGACGCTGGAGCCTTGTTCCCCCAGCCGTCCCGATTTCCCGCAGCGAAGGCGACTGAGCGGAAGCGAACGCGCTCCAAACGGGGGCCAGTCCGAACAGTACGCCGGTCAACAAGGCGACTCCGGCAGCGAAAAGCAGCACGTGCCCATCCGGGTGAACGTCGATCTCGAGGTGAGCGGGCAATTCCACAATCCGCCGACCGGAGGTGATGATCCGCAGGAGCGACTTAGCGCCCAAATACGCCAGGAAGACACCCATCAGGCTGCCCATCGTAGAAAGCAGCAGAGACTCAGTCAACACTTGGCGCACCAGGCGGAACCGGCCGGCGCCCAGGGAAACGCGCAATGCCATTTCGCGCTGACGGGCGACGGCGCGCGCCAGCAACATACTAGCTATGTTGGTGCACGCGATGAGTAATAGCAGGCCCACCAAGGCCATCAGGAACAGCAGTGGCTTCGCGAAGTTATCACGCAGCACCGACAACCCGGCGCCCGCCGGAGCCACTTCCATTTTCAATTGGCGCCAAAGGGGATCTTTACTGTTCTTGGTCATTTCCTCGACGGTAAACTGAAAAAGCACGCTCATTTCCGCGCGCGCCTGCTCGAGGGACACCCCGGGTTTCAATCGCCCGATCAGGGCTAACGGCATTCGACCCGAGGTCACCCGGCTGGGGCGACTGATCACTGGTTCCATGGCTACGGGTACCCAGACCTCCGGCCTGGACCATGTCATTAATCCAAAGAACTCACGGGGGGTTACCCCGACAACCGTCAGCGGCACATCTTCCACAATGATTCGCTTGCCGAGAATTCCCGGATCCAGGTTAAACCGGCTCTTCCAGTAAGACCAACTCACCACGGCCACTGCCGAACCAGCCGCACCCATCTGGCCGTCTTGTGGACCAATCAGCCGGCCGATCACGGGCTTCACCCCGAGGACCGGGAAGAAGTCCCCCACCACATATTCGCCATCCACCGCCTCCGGTTCGAGGCCTTCACCGCGCACCTGGAAACGGGAAGACATAACACCGATGAGTCCCGAGAAGACGTGGTTGTTATCCCGAAAGTGCTCGTAACTGTGCCACGAGAATCCGTTCATCCGCGGTTCCCCCGGGTAGCGATGCAGCAGTTCCACAAGCTGCCCGGGATTCCGCACCGGAAGCATGCGTAACATCAGGGCGTTGATCAGGCTGAAGATTGCCGTGTTGGCGCCGATGCCCAGCGCGAGCGTCAGCACGGCCACCGCTGTGAAGCCGGGGTTCTTGCGCAGCACGCGCGCGCCGTAGCGGAGGTCTTGCAGCAACGTTTCAAGCCAACGAAATCCCCACATGTCGCGCGTCACCTCTTTAACCAAGGTGACGTTGCCGAACTCGCGTACCGCTGAAGCTCTTGCTTGCTCGGGCGATTCGCCTTGCTCGGCACGGTCCCGTGCAGCCATGCGCAGATGACTCTGTACCTCTTCGTCTAGATCCTCCTCACGCTGTCGTCGGCGAAGCAACCAGTCCCACAGACTCATGGCTGTCCCTCCTCGGGCGCGGGATTCATAATCCCCGCGATGGCGTTGACAATTTGCTCCCAGCGGGCCTGCTCGGATAATAACTGTCTCTTGCCAGCAACCGTCAGGCAGTAGTACTTGGCGCGCTGGTTGCTTTCGGTCTGCTTCCACTCGGAGCTCACCCAGCCCTGCGTCTCGAGACGATGGAGTGCCGGGTAGAGCGAGCCGGTCTCGACCTGTAGCACTTCGCCCGAGCGCCCGCGAATGGATTGGCTGATCCCGTATCCGTGCTGGGCGCCCCATTGCAACGTCTGAAGGATGAGCATATCCAGCGTGCCTTGCAGCAACTCGATCCGATCTTGATAGCCTTGTTTTTTCGCCATGTTAGGACGTAGACATCCTACATCATAAAGGGGTAGGTTGTCTACCCCTTTTTTTTAGTAGGTTTGGAAGCGGAGGTTCCCCACCCCGCACGCATGTCACCCCCCAGCCCCTGGCACCTCAAGTCTGAAACCTGGCACCTGACACCTGACACCTGGCACCTGCTCTTTCCCCACCTACCCACCTACAACCTACGTCCTTTCTTTTCAACAACATTCCCGCTTTCAACGCATAACCTCCTTTGTTTTCTATAACATTCCCGCTTCTTGGCTGGCCGTGGAAGACCGACCCTTTGTTTTCAATAACATTCCCGCGTCGGTCGTTCATTTTCAAAAACTATCTTTCTCTTTCTCTGTCGAGAACGGACTTGCTGTCCACCTGAGAAAAGGGAGGTTTACGGCCTTTTGGCCCCGCCTCGGACACTCTAGAGAGTGGATTGGGGGATCAGGGTGGCATTGCAGCATAGGGTTCCTGGGAGGCCATGACCACCTGCGTGGCCTCAACTGACTATGCTAGCCTACTTTGTCCCGCTTGTCAAGAGACAGCGTGTCCGCCTCGGTCTCTCGGAGAAGGTAGGAGCAGGGCCGGGGTTTGCCCATGGACGGGCGAGACCGCGAGGCCTGTGGACCCTGGGCGTTGCCCAGGGCTGGTATAGGCCGCCCCTTCGGGGCTGGCGAATGTCCAAGCTGGAGTGGCGGGATTAGAGGAATCCAGCCCACGCGGCATTGGCGTTCAGCCTTTTGATTTGCTTTCAAGAGGAAGCAGCCTGCTCCCCAATCAGAGCTGTCAACCGCCACCGGAAGGCGCACACGCGCCGCCGGCTGACTTGCTTGCGGCGCTGCCTGTGGCAAATACCGAGAACTTCTGCTCGACGCGCTTCCATCCGCATTTGGGGCACTCAGGCGGCTCCTGGTGGCGCGTCAACACGAGCTTCTCGAAGACATGTCCGCAGTTGCAACAGGCGTATTCAAAGATAGGCATGGGAAACCTTTCTCACTCCTTAGGTTTGAGGTCACAGCTTTCTTGCTTGGGTTTCCCCGCCGGGGAGGCAAAACGCCGCGCTCATGTGAAGCGCGAGATTCCGGGGATGCGTGGCAGGACCAGGAACCAGACCACCAGAAAGAGAACGAAAATCAAGAAGTTTGCCATAGTCAAATTATACGCTCCTGCTGCACCGGGGGCTGCCCTGCTTTGGCAGGTGGGGTTTGGGGACAGGCGCCTGCCGCCAGGAGAAGCACTGCCCGCAGTGAGAGGAGTCTCTTCATTACGCTACCTCGCGGAGGGTTTCCTGTGCCTCGTCCGGCAGGATCTCAAAGGTAGTTTCGATCTTCGCCGTCTTCGAGATCATCGCCCCCACGGCGCAGTACTTCGTCTCGGAAAGCTGAATGGCTCTTTGGACGGCCTCGGGAGCGATGCGCCCCCGAAGCCGGTGCTTGATTTCAATGCGGGTGAAGTGAGAAGGCGGCTCCGGGTGCTGCTCAGCATGGAGTTCGATTTCATACCCGGTTACCGTCTGGCGTTTCTTGCGAAGAATGCTGATCACGTCAAAAGCGGTACAGCCACCGAGGGCCAGCAAGGCCAGCTCAATGGGCTTGGGTCCCGTGCGCCCGTCGGCGTCGTCCATAACAAGGGCATGACCAGTACCCGACTCCGCAACAAACTGCCTTCCTTCGCCCTCGACGGTCACTAATCGCAGCTTTCCTTCAATCATGGTTCACCTCAGTTTTCGGTTTGCTTTCTGCGGCCCGAGGAGGCAAAAGCATGGCATGGTAATCCTCCTGGAGGCCCTTACGAGCAGTTCATCACAACTACCGATTCCTTTGAGCATTTCGAACCAGGTATTCCGGATCCGTTCGTCGTGTTGTATCTGCCTGGCCTCATAAGCATAAATGCAGTTTCCAGGGAGAGGTAACAAAAAGAAGTGGGTTCTTTGGGCAAGATAGCACGTTTCTGCTGGGTTCTGGCAAGAAGAAGGTGTGAAAAAAACCGTAGGGGCGCGCCATGGCGCAAGGCTGTCCAAATTGGCGAACCGTTCGAGGGCCTAACGCGGCTTTGCCGCTTGATGTGCGGAAAGCCTCTGGCTTTCCGGCTAAATCCGCCCCGCTCTGCCCTCCGTGCTGGCTGGAAGGCTGAGCCTTCCAGCCAGCGCGGAGGAGGTTGGTCGAGGGCGTCCGCCGCGGAAAGGCAAAGCCTTTCCGCACATCAGGCGGCGGAGCCGCGAGTCGCCGCCGGTGGGATCGAGCGCAATTTGGACAAGCCTGCGCCATGGCGTGCCCCTACCTGAATTTTCAATGGGATACACGGGGTGAATTCGCCCCTTTTAGGATTTTTTCACAGCTTCGAACGGATGGGACGACGCCGGTGGCATGAAATTGCTCCTCACCCATTGGGGAACCGCTGTGCTAGCATCTACTTTACAAACGCGCAGGAGGCAACCCAAGACTGCGCTGGCAATCTCCGATTCCGTGAAGGCTGCTCTGCTGGAGGCTGTTCATAAGGTCATTTCCATATGTCTTTCTGAATAGGGTCTCATAGCAGCAACCTTATCGTGAGATGGTTCGTCAGAGAATATGTAAGCGGAGTGTAAAATCCCCGCCGGAGGCCGACCGTGAGATACGATCATTTACGACGTGTACTCGTGGTTGTGGCCGCGGGGCTGCTCTTCCTACCAGCAGCTCTCTTTAGCCAAAAACAGAACCA